>JAEEGL014571561.1_pt1 | contig 31017 bp, 18 predicted proteins | sample 9134231 | NCBI WGS metagenome assembly JAEEGL01 (sample SAMN16246548, study PRJNA631951) | gut metagenome | biome: gut microbiome; feature: rumen; material: fiber-attached | host: Bos | place: Iran: Karaj | collected 2018-10
ACTGTCAATTTTCCTCATTGCAAACATTTCAAAGAACTAGGCTTTCCGGCACACAAGACCGCCCGAAAAAGGCGTCAAAAAAATCGCTCACGCAATTTGACATCTTGTGAGCCGCAAAAGCGATGCAAAATTACACCCGCTCAGCAAACTGACCAAATATTTCGCAAAGAAAATCCAATAAATAACCTTTTTTAAGATTTGATTGGCGAAATCTTTCCATTTTCGGCCATATACATATTAATATAAATATAGGAGAGGATTATAAAAGACGGATTAGTACAACCCCTGCGCGCATGATAAATCAAAGGACCCTTTCAAGACAATCAAGGGTCCCTCTCAAAACAATCAAGGAGCCCTCTCAAAACAATCAAGGAGCCATCACGAGACGGCTCCTTGAAATACCTTTTGCGCCACTACAGGCATCAGAATAGGGACAGCTGGCGGGGATCCTCACCCGGATGGGGAGGCATGCTGCCATCGTCGGCCCAGTCAATGTCATCGATGGCACCCATAGCGGGGTCATCTTGAGCGACAGGCTCAGTCGCAAAACCGCCATCAGCAAACTGAGTCTGCTGAGCGGGGCGCTGTGCTGCCGACTTGAGTTCCTCGACCTCAGTCATGAGGGCTGCGATGCGACGGTCTTTCTCGGCAATGGCATCGGACATGGCCTGTGCCTCGTGCTGTTTCTTCTGCAAGGTCACCTGAGTGCGCTTGAGTTCAGCCTTAGCATCGTCACGCTCGGCGGTAATCTTGGCGAAGTTAGCGGCCTTCTCGTTGCCGTCCACGCTCAAGGAGTTGTATTTGCGCTTGTAGTCCTCGGCCACAGCGGTAACCGAAGCGAGCTGCTGTTTGAGCCCGTCGATGAGATTGCCCGTCTCAATGCTGCGGCGGTTCTGCACCTCGGCATTCTGCTTTGCGGTCTGCTCAAGCTGTTCGATGGTTTTCTGCAAGCCCTCATTATCAGCTTTGAGAACAATGTGAGCCTTGCGCAACTCGTCAAACTCGGATGAACGTTTCTGGAGGTCGATGATCTGCTGACGCAGCGATGCGATCTCTGAATTCTTCTTGTCCTTGAACTCCTCAACCTGCTCCACAGCCTTCTGCAATTCCTCGGCAGCCTTCAATTCCTCGGCAGCGGCATTCAAGCGACCCTCCATCTCTTCGATGTTGGCGCGCAGGCGCTCGATGAGGTCGTCACGCTGCTCGATCTGCTGATTGAGTTGCTCCACCGTTGGGCCATCATTGGCCGGCAGAGGCATACTGTCGCGACGCTCAATCTCGGCATCTTTCTCCTCAACCTGGCGCTGCAGGTCGGCGATGGTAGCATTCTGCTCCTCCACCTTCTGGGTCAACTCGTCGGCATTATCGCCACGCGCCTCCATTGCCTTCATGCGGCTTTCAAGGCTTTTCTTCTCAATTTCGAGCTTCTCCTGAGCGGCCTCAAGCTCCTCGACCTTCGAGGTCAGTTCGGCCGAACGGTTCTGAGCCTGCCTGCGATTTGCTTCGTTGGCCTGCATCTTTTCCTTGTACTCATCGACAACCTTCTTGGCCTCTTCACATTCCTTGATGAGGTCCTCACGCTCCTTCTTCCAGTTGCCCTTGAGCATATCGATGACTGCCTGGGTGTGCTCATTCATGAGTCGTGCTGCCTTGTCGGCGAACTCGGCGTCAATCGCATATTCCTCATGCTGGTCCACCTCGATCTTCACATCATCATCCTTATCACGTTCAGGCACATTCTTGTCCTTACTGAAGGGGTTTACAAAGGTTGTAGGCTGACCGTAAACATCATAGTCGTCGCCCTCTGAGCCTCCAAAAGCGCTCTTAATTGATTTGAAAAATGACATAATTCAAAAAATTTTCTGTTGTGGTTTGTTTTTGTTGTTATCTACTCCATTGCAACCGCTTGACGATACTTGAAAAAACTTAAAAATCACTTGAAGTTTTATATCATATTAATTTGTTTTACAAATCAATAGTTATCAAACGGGTTTGGATTTCAAAGCGGCTAAAGACACCGTTTCTCTCTCCAGTCGGTAAAGTTACTATGATTTTTTCTAACACGGGCCCTAAAAAGAAAAAAATTTCGATATTTGGATTGAATTTTCTTTTAAGCAGCCATCATAATCACAAAACAAAAGGCTGTGCATCAATTTATTGAAACGCACAGCCTTGAGTAATCCTTTAAGTTAATCCTTACTTTTTAGCCGCTTTATTGGCCGTTGAGCGGGTCTTAGTCGTGCGGCGACGTGAACCGCCTTTGGAGATATTGGCCTCATCGGCAACGATTTCACGGCAATCTTCCAGCGTGAGCGATTCGGCATCTTTGCCCTTAGGGATTTTCACGTTCTGCTGCTTGTACACGATGTAGGGACCATAACGGCCATTCATCACCTTGAGGTCGGGTTCCTCGTTAAAGGTCTTGAGCACCTTCTTAGCCTCGGTCTCGCGCTGCGCCTTGATGAGGTCTATCGCCTCGTCGAGCGTGATGGCAGTGGGAGAAACCTCCTTAGGAATCGATACGTACTTGCCATTGTGCTTCACATAGGGGCCATAGTGTCCCACACCAACAACCACCTTTGAGCCCTCGAATTCGCCCAATTCACGGGGCAGGTCGAACAGCTTGATGGCTTCTTCCAGGGTGAGGGTCTCGATGCTCTGTCCTTTCTGCAACGAGGCAAAACGCGGCTTGTTCTCGTTGTCGGCACTACCCATCTGCACCAGTGGTCCATAACGGCCTATCTTGACCATGACAGGCAGGCCAGTCTTGGGATCGTTACCCAACGTGCGCTCGCCCACCTTGTGCTCAAGCCTGAGCGAGGACACCTTGTTGATATTGGGATGGAAACCCTCATAGAAATCGGCGATTTCCTTGTTCCACTCCACATTGCCCTGTGCCACCTCATCAAACTCGTTCTCCACCTTTGCCGTGAAGTTGTAGTCCATGATTGAGGGGAAGTACTTCACGAGGAAGTCGTTAACCACCATGCCCACGTCGGTGGGGATGAGCTTGCCCTTCTCAACGCCGAACAGCTCGCTCTTCTTGCCCTTAGTGATCTTACCCCCCTTGAAGGTCATGACCTCGTACTCACGCTTCTTGCCCTTGTCCTCGCCCTTCTCGACATACTGACGGTCCTGGATGGTGGAAATGATGGGCGCATAGGTCGAAGGACGACCGATGCCCAGTTCCTCCAAGCGGCGCACGAGCGAAGCCTCGGTGTAGCGGTTAGGCTGCTGTGTGTATCGCTGGATGGCGCTCACGGAAACCGCATTGAGGTTGTCACCACGCGACAGGGCGGGCAGCGTGTGGAGTTCAGGCGTTGCCTGGTTGTCGTCGGTACTCTCAAAATAAACCTTGAGGAAACCGTCGAACTTCACAACCTCACCCTCAGCCACAAAGAGTTCCTTGCGGCCAGTCACCGTGATGTTAGCAGTGGTCTTTTCCAGTTCAGCATCCGCCATCTGCGATGCGATGGTACGCTTCCAGATGAGGTCGTAGAGCTTCTTTTCCTGGGGCGTTCCCGTGATGGTGTGGTTGCTGATATAGGTGGGACGGATGGCCTCATGAGCCTCCTGGGCACCCTTGCTGGTTGTGCGGTAGCGGCGCACCTTGAGGTAACGCTCACCGATGTGCTCGGTAATTTCCTTGCTGATGGTGTTGAGCGCCAGATTGCTCAAGTTCACCGAGTCGGTACGCATATAGGTAATGAGACCTTCCTCATACAGGCGCTGAGCCAGGCGCATGGTCTGCTTAACCGACAGGCCCAACTTGCGAGCGGCTTCCTGCTGCAAGGTGCTGGTAGTGAAAGGAGGCGCAGGGGTGCGCTTCAACGGCTTGACTGTCACATCGGCCACCTGGAAAGTCGCCTGCTTGCAGTCCTCAAGAAATTCCATAGCAGAATCGTGGTCGGCCAAATGGCGATTCAGTTCAGCCTGGAACTCGCCCTCCTCGCGGCCAGTGAACTGAGCCGAAATGCGATAATAGGGCTCGCTCTTGAATGCCTTGATTTCCTTCTCACGCTCAGCAATGAGACGCACTGCCACACTCTGCACTCGGCCAGCCGACAGTCCAGGCTTAATCTTGCGCCACAGTACCGGAGACAACTCAAAGCCCACGATACGGTCCAGCACACGGCGCGCCTGCTGGGCATCAACCAGGTTCAGGTCGATGCTGCGGGGATGCTTGATGGCATCAAGGATAGCAGGTTCGGTAATCTCGTGAAAAACGATACGGCGCGTGTTCTCGGCATTCAGCCCAAGTACTTCAAACAAATGCCATGCGATGGCTTCTCCCTCACGGTCTTCATCACTCGCGAGCCACACCAGGTCAGCCTTGTCGGCCTCGGCCTTGAGTTTCTTTACCTGTTCTTCCTTATCCTCGGGGATTTCATAGAGGGGCTTGAAGCCATTCTCCACATCGATACTGAAGTTTTTCTTATGAAGGTCGCGGATGTGTCCGAAACTCGACATCACCTTATACTCGTTGCCCAGGAACTTCTGGATGGTTTTTGCTTTAGCGGGAGACTCGACGATTACTAAGTTTTTTGCCATATCTGTTTTTCTCTGTTATTCTCTTTTTTCAAAATCGGCTGCAAAGGTAAGTCAATAATTTGAAAAAAGACACCGAAAAAGGCAAGATTTTTTTCATCACACATCTTTTAATAATATTATTATTAATGTGAAAAGAGAACTATTGTTTCCAATGGCATTGCGATGGCGACACAAAAAGTGTGCGTCCTGACGGCATCACTGCCGAGGGGACGCACATTCACACATCAGGTTACTATATACTATATACTATTTGGCAATTCTTATTTCATCACCTTAACGGTGCTGGTGGTTCCGTCGGTGTAGGTGGTAACAACGATCGTCATGCCGTTAGCCTCCTGCATCTCCTGACCCATTGCATTGAAGTAGTGTACGCCAGCAACAGTCTTGTTAGCGTTCAGCTCGTTAACAGCGGTGGGAGTGGAAACTGCAGCGTAAACATAGTTAACACCATCTCTCTGAGCAACACCCAGGGTGTAAGAGAAGCCCACGGGAACGGTGTAGAAGCCGTCAGCCTCGCTGTCCAACGGGTTCTGCATAGCAAAGCCCAGAACAGTTGCCCTCATGTCCTCAGCACCATAGCGCTGGCCGTCAATCAGGAAGTAAAAGGGAACAGCGGGACGGTTGGCATCGTTCTCAGCGTAGCTCAGGTTGGGATCCCAGTAGAACTGGCCGTAAGGCACGTAGTCCAGAGTAACCGTGGTCGAGAAGTCGCCATCCTCACCCTTAGTCAGGTTGAAGGCGTGCTCAACGTTATCCTGGTCAACAATCACCAGAGTAACCTCCTCGGCAGGCGTGGGAGGCGTGGGAGGCACATCGCCACCTTCACCCTTCACCTGAAACATGTCCATGCAGAAGTAAGCAGCGGTGTTCATGCCGTATGCGCCGCTGTCGGTAGAATTCATAGTAAAGTAAACCGACTCCACCTCACCGAGACTGGAGAGGTCAAAGAACGTCCAGTCGTTGAGGGCGTTAAGCTGACCATCGACAAACTCCACGAGGTTGATGCTGGTTGTCGTCTCAGTTCCATCGGCTGCAACGCCATGGGCTGTAAGCTCGAAATAGTCACCCTCTTCAAAAGCTCGGCCAGTGCCATCACCATGTAGGCAGCCATAATAAGGCCAAGGATGATTGCATACATACACACCCACGGGCTCGAAGGTCGTGTTACCGTCCTTGTCCACAAACATCACCTGGTTGCTGGGACCTTCCATTGCCCATGAGCTGTAATAAGCCACGAGGTAGGGTTGGTTGGGGTCAGCAACGACCTTACCGTCCACCAAAGTGCAACCGCCACCTGCCATGCAGCCACCGAAGTTGGTGGTCCAGGTGCCACCGCTACCAGGCTGTCCGTAGTCGGTGATATCACCACCTATTGCAGGGCAGAAGCCATCCCAGTAGTATCCACCCCACGATGCACCTTCACCATCGATGAGGTGAGAGAGCATGAACGTGCCATTGTCATTGCCAAACTCCATCCAGGTGTAGTCCACGTCGTTGTAGCACTCAGTCCAGATGCCATTATCATTGAACTGGAGAGAAGCGGGATTAATGCTCTTGTTCAAATCCAGAGTCACAACACCAGCCCATGCGGCCGAAGCCATCAGGGCACATGCAGCTAAAGTAAAAATCTTCTTCATGTTAATACAAAATTAATCGGTTAAACATATAATGTGAATTGTCAATTAGATCCTTTTAAAATACGGTCAATCAGCAAGGTCAGGTCGGCAATAGTGATCTTGCCATCGCGGTCGAGATCGGCCGCTCCCATGTCATACACCGTCAGCACCGATCCAAACAGGATATCGATAAGATCTGTCACATCATCGATGGACACCCTGCCGTCCATGTTCACGTCACCAGGTATAGACACCTTGCTCACGGTTACCACAAACGAGGTCGTAGCCAGCTTGCCATTGCTGTCGGTGGTCAACGTGACTGTAGTCCTGCCATAGGCGATTGCCTCGACATGGAGTTCGGTGCCAGCAACCCACGCACGAGCGACCTGCTCGTTGGCGCTGCTAGCCGTACTAACAGCCAGTGCCGCCATGTTGTCATCGTCGTAGATGGCGCCGAGCAAGTCAATCACCTCGCATTGTCCTTGAGGAAGATGCACATCAGCAACCGTCACTGTGGGTGCGCTCACATCAGGATAGACTGCTATCGCAGGGAACCAATAGGCATCCTGCAGGCGGATCTGTTTCTTGAGTTCCCTTGTGTTGGCATCATAGAAGAGCACCCAGTTGTGGTTAAATATCTCGTAGGCATACATCGGCGCTGCCTCGACTGTCTGAACGACGAGGTCACCCGTGTGCGGATCAAAGCTCAAGGCCGACGAATACAAGCCCTGATGATTGCGCGTGCCATCCCAGTTGATTTCTGCGGCTTCGGGCAAATCAATGAAGTGATCGGTAAACTGCCTGGTCGTGAAGTCGTAGCAGCTGATGTGGTTCTGATACTCGTCGTAGTTGTAATATACACGCTCGGCAACAGGATCGACACACACCATGCGGGCACGCCATGCGCCCCACGAACTCATCGCGCCATGGATGCCATCAAGTTCATAGACATCCTTTACCTCAAACGTGACCGGGTCGATACACGTGAAGTTGGCCTCGTACGGGCCGCCACTGTAATCGTAGATCTCACGGGAATTATTGGCCACATACAGGTCACCGCCAGCGGTCACAAACACGGTGACGATATTGGGGAAAGGCAACGTGGTCACGATGGCATCGGTGGCCGGGTCAATCACATGAAGTCCCCTACCCTGCTGCACAGCGAACACATACTGCCCGAAGCGAATCATATCGCCACACTGGTCACGATACAGGCTGTTGTAGTCGCCCTTGGCGCTAGACATGGTGCCATCAATATTGCCCGTGACAGTCATCGTGGGCACATCGATGACAAAGATCCCCGCATTGGTCGAGACGTAACCCTTATTGGGGGTAACACCACAATAAGCACGACCGTCATAGACGCTATCGGGCGACTGGCTAAAACGCAGGATGCTGCCTTGCTGCTTTAACGTCACAGCATCGAGCATTGCCAATCGGCAACCCATCGTGTTGCCTGATGCCTCATTGGCATTGGCTTGCTTGCTCACGATGAACAGATGTTCGCCAAAGAGTTGGCCATGCTGCGTCGTCACGCCCAACTTTGAGTCAGGATTGACGAAGGCATAGATGTTATACTCCATCTCGTCGTAGTCGTAGTTGTAATAGTTGAGCGAGCCCTGATTGGGGCCGTAGCGATCCTCATTGACAAAGATGATGCCGTTGGTGAAGGTGAAGTCATCTAGTCCAGGCTCAGGCTCATCGGGCTCTGCGTCAGGATGTAAATCCTCAGCGCCGCAGACCTCGGTGGATACCTCTCCAAGCCAGCCGCAGTAGTCCAGCTGGCCGCAATAGACCTTGATGAAGTCGATGTGATCAAGTTCAACGGGATTGCCATCCTCGTCAATCGCCCAATCAATCATGAAGCCAGGTTCATCTCCATTGGGCAGGTTATCGACATAGCCTCCTCCAAAGAAGGGTTGGAACCAGTTGTTGCCGTTGCCACCACTCATGTCTATCGAGGTATTGGGCAACTTCGTGCCACGGAAGGTAAGTTCAGTGTCTTCAATCCACAAGGGCCAGTAGGGCTGACTGTGGAATGTATTGCGCCATACGTAGCCGTCTGCCACCTCGGCATCGTTGCTGGTCCAATAAACGTACTCGATATCGTTAATGAACTTCCAGCTTGCATGAGGCACACGCTCCTTGTTCTCATCGGGCTTGAAATAAGTCACCTCAAAGCCGTGCTGGCAGCGATCATAGTCAGCGCCCTTGATTTCATACCACAGGTCACCATCGCTGGGCACGCCGTTATCGTCCATATCCACACCCACCATGATGATGCCAGGTTCACAGCTACCACCAGCCTGATCAGGCACAGAAGCGCTCTGCATGGCGTTGCCGTAAATCTTCACGTCATAACCATGCTTATTGATAACGGGATGGTCAAAGCCGAAAACAATGTAGCCGCCATAGCTGCCCAGGCTGACCGAACCGCTCAATCCACCACACAGCGCGTTTTCGAGCTGGGCATTGATGCTGTCCTGGGTATAGCCCGGCTTGTAAGCAGGAAAGATATTCACGAACTGGCCTGGTGCGGGCAGGTAGTCATACACGTGGGCAATGTAAGGCGAGTTGCCTGCAGTAGCGGCAGCCGCCATCATGGCCATTGCAAGAAGTAACGATTTCTTCATGTCACATTACTTAAAATAGTTTCACATCATCATATTGTGAATCATGCGACACTTTTGGAACTGTCAGGAGCCAGTGATGACTTCATGAAAAATGGGCAGACGGTGTGTTCTGCATCATCTCACTTCGCCAGGGTTCAAATGCCGCGTGAACCACAAAAGTTTGGCAGTGCGTAGGCAGGTCTTCTGACTTCTCCCCCATCGCAGTCGGCGCCTTCCCGGTGATGATGCAGACTAATGGACGTATGCAACCAGTGGCATGATGCCGCGCGATGTGTAGTGAAGGGAGTTACAGCAGCGGGTACTGTTCAGGACTCTCACCTGATTCCCTTTTCATCCCTAGCCTTGTCAAAAGCAGGGAACCTCAACACGTTCGATTTAATTTTACAAAATTACTATTAATATTTAAAACGACCAAAAAAAACGCCCGTGAAATCCTTGATTGCATTATCACTCAAAAACAGCGCCCTTGAGAAGCCTATCGACAAGGGTAGCGGTATCGTCAATGCTGATTGTGCCATCACCGTTCACGTCGCTATACTCAGTGGATGAGCCATGCAACAGTTGGTCGATGAGACTAATGAGGTCGTCGATATTGGTCACGCCATCCAAGTTCACATCACCCTCGGTCGGGTCAATGGGTATGATTTGAGAGAATTGATTCCATGGCGACACAGCCTGATAGGCCTCGACCGAACCAGCAGGGACACGAAGTATCGCCTGATCATAAAGATTATTGAACACATTGGGCTTGATGGAAATCGGTTCGGGCACGAGACAGGTGACCGTCTTGAGGCTATCGCAGCCGTTGAAAGCGTTAGTGCTGATGCTTGCGACGGAGTTCCCGATGACCACACTCCTCAGTGAAGTGCACTTGTAAAACGCATACATGTCTATTTTAGTGACAGAATTGGGGATGGAGACATGCTTGAGGGCACTACACATATCGAAAGCCCGTGAACCGATTTCAGTGAGGCCATTTCCAAGCTTCAATTCCACCAACGCTGTATCCTCAAAGAAAGCCCACTGAGCAATGGAACGCACGGAGTCGGGAATCACTACCCGCTTCAATTCGGCACATTTATAAAACGCATAAGAACTGATTTTGGTGACATTCTTGCCTATGGTCAGATATTTTATTCTTGTGCTCTTTGCAAAACTGCTGGGTATTACCCCAACGCTATCCCCTATCGACAGGTACTCAACAGCGGCGGGGATAATGCCACCCACTGCCGGGAGACAACTCTTGGCATTCCAGTAAAAGCGTTTCATGCTATTGCAACCCAAAAACGCATTGTTACCTATGCGGGTAACAGAGCAAGGGATGGAAATCTCCTTCAGACTGGAGCAGTTATTGAAAGCGTTTTCCCCTATTGACGTAACAGCATCATGCAAGATGATGCTTTCCAACTTCTCACAACCATTAAACATAGAGAAGCCAAGTGAGGTCATCCCTGTGAAGTGCTCAAACTCATCGAACGAAGACATCCACAACCACCTGAAGGGTCCCATGTCAGTAACAGCTGCTGCTTCCTCCAGTGTCACCGTGCCGTCATCATCGGCATCGGCGGCATTCAGGCATAAGGCCCTGGTCATGGGATCAGCAAACTGTATCCCATCTTCAAAGGACGGCATGGCAGCCCTGGGTTCGGCATTAATAATGGCTTGCTGATATCTGTTAAAGCGGATGACTGATGTCCCGACGGAATCGATGGGCGTCAAAAGAAAATAGGTGCCTTGGTCTCCCCACCCATAGTTGAAGTGGAAGAATCCCTCCCCATCATAACCGTCGCAGACAAAGGCATGGCCGACATTGCCTTTATTCGTCCCACTATAGACGACAGGGCGCGAGTTACTCAGTTCATTATAGATGAGGTCTTCCCACTCGTCATCAGACAAGCCACATTCATTCCTATCCCATGATTGGGTCTTGGAACTGTAATTAAAATAGGCGATCATGGCAGGGGCAACACTAGCTGTCATCGCGCCCGACGAGCCTGAAGTGTAATCCATCTGCACGGCAGATCCGCAGTATCTCATCAGATTGGCCACCGCCGCATCCTGTTCAGGGGTGGTTTCCAAGTTCCTGCCATATCGTGATACCATATTATCCCAATCAATGAATGAGCCCGCGGGAATTGCACTCACTTCTACCCCACGTTTGGTGACATAGGCCGGTATCTCGTGGGTGGTGTGCGTCACCGATCGAGCGTGATGGTAATACAGGACTTGAGCCATCGCTGTCGCCACACAGCCAGTCATACAACGTGCTCCATTGGTGTCAAGCGGACAAGCCTGGTTATAGGGAGGCGTTTGGTTCCAGTGAGTCGTCAACAACGGGGCGACAGCTGGCTGTGCAGGAGATTTTCTTGGCGCACGTGGGGCCGATAGTCCCTTTTCACGCATGAGTTGAATCTGACAAGCATACTCATCGAGCCACCATTGCATGTTGGCAGGAATGTTTTCAACATCGATTGAGCCCTCGCAGGAATAGCCCAAGATGGGGGAAATGCAATCATCTGCAGCGGCGATGACGTAGCCCTCATTGTCACCGATGTTGAAGATATAACAGGATGCAGACGGCGCTATCGGGGCTTGACGCAACGAGGGGGCAGCGATGCGTTTGCCGTACTGCTGGAGAAAGGTCTGAGCATTTTGCTGTGCCTGTTGTAACGAGATTGGGTTTGCCTTGACGGGTGCCGTCAATACCATGCAATACAGCACAATAACGGCCCATAGAGATAGTATATTTGATGATTTCATAACTTGCCAGATTTCTTGTCAATACTGTCTTGTAAAGCGCAATAAACGCACAGGGACAAAGATAGTAAAAAGTCTTTGTTTGACAATGGCAGAGTTATGTTCAATCGCGAATGGTGTAGCAGCGCTTTACTGCCAGATGGTAAGTTGGCCGGAGGCAAGGGTGCGCTGGACATCGATGAGGCGCTGGTTGCGGGAGCCGCAGAAGCGGAGGCTGATGTCGCGTTCGGCCTGAACAAAGGGTCCCTCGACGAGGACGTCAAGTTCACGGACCACATCGAGCAAGACGGGGTCGGCCACGACTTCCTCCCATGTGTAGCCCGTGTAGCACCAGACGTTGTAACCCAGTTCCGTCTTGATGCGGTGGATGAGGGCGCGGGTGCCTTCGGGCTGCTGCAAGGGATCACCGCCCGAGAGGGTGACTGGCGCCTCGTTGTAGGCGATGACCTGCATCAACTCGTCGAGTGTGCGCTCTTCCCCACCCTTGAAATCCCATGAAGCGGGGTTATGGCAGCCTGGGCAATGATGGTTACAGCCCGCCAAATAGATTGACGTGCGCAAGCCGGGACCATCGACACTGGTGCCCTCGACGATATGTAGCACTCGAAGCATTATTCAAAAGAGCCGTGGCAGGAGCCACGGCATAGATTAACACTGACGGTTCAAAACAGCAATTCACTTGTGGACGACGCGGTCCTTGAGCTCGGCGAGCTTGCCGCTGTTCCAGCGGTCGGTGGTGCCGACGAGGTAGCCCGTGATGCGTTGCAGGCGGTCGATGTTATGGCTGTGGCAACTGGGGCACTCGTGGAGGTCATCGGTGGCATCCTCATAACCGCAGTCCATGCAGCGGTTACGGTTATGGTTCACCGAGCAGTAGCCCATGTTGTACTTGTCCATGAGGTCCACAACGTTGGCAATGGCCTCGGGATTGTGGGTGGCATCGCCGTCAATCTCGACATAGAAGATGTGGCCGCCACGGGTCAGTTCGTGATAGGGCGCCTCGATTTCGGCCTTGTGCTTGGGAGAGCACTTGTAATAGACGGGCACGTGGTTGCTGTTGGTGTAATAGATCTTGTCGGTCACACCAGGGATTTCGCCAAAGTCCTTGCGGTCGCGGCGGGTAAACTTGCCGCTGAGACCCTCGGCGGGCGTGGCCAGCACGCTATAGTTGTGCTGGTAGCGTTCGCTGAACTCGTTAACGCGGTCGCGCATGTAGGTAATGATCTTCAAGCCCAACTGCTGAGCCTCGTCACTCTCGCCATGATGATGTCCAACGAGGGCAATCAGGCACTCAGCCAATCCGATGAAGCCGATACCCAGGGTACCCTGGTTGATGACGCTCTCGACCTTGTCGTTGGGACCCAGTTCGCTGGCACCATTCCACAACTGTGACATGAGCAGGGGGAACTGCTTGGCCATAGCGGTCTTTTGGTACTGGAAGCGTGCATCAAGCTGGCGTGCAGTGACTTCCAGGATATTATCGAGCTTAGCAAAGAAACGGTCGATGCGCTCCTGCTTGTCCTTAATGTTCATGCACTCTATGGCGAGGCGCACGATATTGATGGTTGAGAACGAGAGGTTACCGCGGCCGATGGAAGTTTTCTCGCCAAAACGGTTCTCGAACACGCGGGTGCGGCAACCCATAGTAGCCACCTCGTGAACGTAGCGCTTGGGGTCGTCGGGGCGCCACTGGTCATCTTGATTATAGGTAGCATCGAGGTTCACGAAGTTGGGGAAGAAACGTCGTGCCGTCACCTTGCATGCCAGCTGATAGAGGTCATAGTTGCGGTCACCAGGCTTGTAGCTCACGCCCGTCTTCTTCTTCCAAATCTGGATGGGGAAGATCGCGGTGGAGCCATTGCCCACACCACGATAGGTGGAGTTGAGCAACTCACGGATAATGCAACGTCCCTCGGCGCTGGTGTCGGTACCATAGTTGATTGAACTGAACACCACCTGATTACCTCCACGCGAGTGAATGGAATTCATGTTGTGGATGAAGGCCTCCATTGCCTGATGAACACGACGCACCGTCTTGTTGACGGCATGTTGCAAAATGCGCTGTTCTCCCTGCAGGAAGTCCAATTCACGCTCGATAAAGTCGTCCAGCTCCACGTCATACAAGCGACTATAGTCCTGGCCCATAATCTCCTCAAGGGTCTTTACCTCCTCGATGAAAGTGCGGCGCACGTAAGGAGCCAAGTAGAAGTCGAAGGCGGGGATAGCCTGGCCGCCATGCATCTCGTTCTGTGCGGTTTCCATCGTGATGCAGGCAATGACGCCAGCAGTCTCGATGCGCTTGGCGGGACGGGACTCACCGTGTCCTGCTAGATAGCCCTGCTCAAGCACTTTATCCAATGGATGCTGAACGCAGGTGAGGCTCTTGGTAGGATAATAGTCCTTATCGTGAATGTGCAGGTAATTGCCACGCACGGCATCGCGTGCTTCCTCGCTCAAGAGGTAGTCATCGACAAACGGTTTGGTCGTCTCGCTGGCGAACTTCATCATCATGCCGGCAGGCGTGTCGGCATTCATATTGGCGTTCTCGCGTGTGATATCGTTATTCTTGGCATTGATGATCTCCAGGAACAGGTCACGTGTCTTGGCCTTGCGCGCCACACTGCGCTGGTGGCGGTAATTGATGTAGCAGCGTGCCACCTCCTTGCGGGGGCTTTTCATCAATTCAAACTCCACCTGGTCTTGAATATCCTCGACGCTCATCTGGCTGCGCCCACGCTGGCCGATGCGGTCAGCAATGCGCTGAATAAGGCTCTCGTCTTCACCGGCTTCGGTGGCGAGCATAGCCTTACGGATGGCGGCCTTGATTTTTTCCTCGTTATAGCCGACGACACGGCCATCACGCTTCAGTACTGTCTGAATCATATTATGGTATCAAAAAAGTTAAAGAAAAACCATTGCTATCGCTAAAAAAGAACCGCTCTGACGGTTCGGACTGCAAAATTAATAAAGAGCAATGAAATGGCAAACAATTTTCATAGAAAAATTTGTTTTTGTAAACTTTTTAGACTGAGTAAAAATTTAGTTTGTTGATTTTCAAGTATTTGAGATTTTTTTTGGAAAACTTTCTTCCAAATTCCATCATTATAGTTTTAAAAATTAGCCTATTATAGCAATTTACAAAGTAGTCACGAGACGTATGATTGGGGTAAAGTTATCGGGAGGCAAACCCATGCCATGCGGCCTGCCTCCCGACAAACAGTGTTGTTGTGGGGATGATAATTAATTGGGCCAATTACCTCTCAGGAGGTAATCAATAAGGCTGGTCACATCAGCGATGCCCACTGTACTGTCGTTATTGCAGTCGGCAGCTGCGGGAGCTACCTCACCTTTCAGCAAGATGTCAATCAAAACGGTCACGTCGGCGATGGCCACAATGCCGTTGCCATCAACATCGCCACGGATGACCTCAGCACCCTGAGCAGGCTGATAAAGGATAGTGGCCTTGGGAAGGAACTGCTGGCGTTCCTTCTTGTCTCCGCTCCAGCTCTTGTAGCATGAAATGCTAGCGTAGTTGTCGGTCTGCACACCATAGAAGTTGGCAGTAGAAGTCCAACCGGTATTCTTCACCTTCACCTCAACAGCGAGGTTGCCACCCGTGTAATCAAACGGGGAATCCAGTTCGAAGGTAATCATCGTCTGGCCCTGAGCGATAGCGGTTGAAGCCACAGTGGTGAGACCCGTAAGCGGGGTTGCCTCTTCAAATCCGTTCTGCTCGGTGTTCATCAACGACAGCTCAAGGGATACATTCCTCCAGTTAATACCAGCAGTGGTATAGAAAGTCAAGGCAACAATCTTGCCACCATTGGCGTCGGCCAGCATCTCGGCAGGATAGATCATTTGTCCCTTAGTGTTCACATCATCGACATAGATGCCGTTGATGGGCACATACTGGTTGGTTGCAGTACCGTCGCAAACGGTCATCTCCACACCGGCAGCCAGGGCTTCGCCATTGAGGGCCACCTCGACGATACCTGCCTCGCCACAATCGATGCTGAGGGTTCCCTGGAAATTGCCAGCCTGTTCGGGCTCAAAGGCAACAGGGATTTCGACGGTCTGGCCCGGCTGAAGCGTCATCGCATCGAGCGTAGCGCTAAAGGGAGCCGTAGTGCTCACCGTGGGATTGAAGGGATTGAGACCGATGTTCTTGAGATAAACGATCTGCACGTCGCGCTCACCAGTGCGAACGGGGTTGAAGGTCACCTCGTTGCGCCTTACCTTGGCACCATACTCGGGAGCCTCGCCAAATTCAAAGGTAGCCTTGGGCAAGAACTGGCGCAGGTCACCATTGGAAACGGCGATGTTGGCAGATACCACTTCGCCCAAGAAGTAGGAAGCACCGGCTTCACCAGCCTCTTCCACGCAGAAATCGATCACCAGGTTACCACCCTGATACTCATAGGGGGTATCGAAGTCGATAACAATGTCGGACTCGCCGCGGGTCATTGACACAGTGCCGACTACGGTCAAACCCGACATATAAGAAGCGTACTCATATTCAGGCTGGTCGGTTTCACCGATAGACACGCGCAGTACACCGCCATCCATCTTATTACCCTCATTGTTCAAATAGAATTTAATACCATTGATGGGCTTGCCTACCATCTCGGTCAATTCATCAGCAGGATACATGACCTGCGACCTAGTGCCTGCCTCGTTGTAATACAAACTGTTAACGGGCACCAAGTAGTGGGTTGCGACACCGTCATTGACGGTCAAGTTCTCAGCCTGAGCGAAGGTTACACCACAAGCTAACATCAGCAGCAAAGCTGCCACAAGTTTAATACTTTTCTTCATGTGTTATTGAAATTATTAAGAATAAAACCCTAGAAAAACGGCCGCAAATGTACTTCAAAAAAAACACTCCCGCAACAATAACGACAAAAAAGAGACGCAAGAAATCTTGCGTCTCAATAATTCTTCAGCTAACAACTAACTGCTGATAGCTAATGGCTTAATTCTTACTTCATCACCTTAACGGTGCTGGTGGTGCCGTCGGTGTAGGTGGTAACGACGATAGTCATGCCGTTAGCCTCCTGCATCTCCTGACCCATTGCATTGAAGTAGTGTACACCAGCAACAGTCTTGTTAGCGTTCAGCTCGTCAACACCGGTGGGAGTGGAAACTGCAGCGTAAACATAGTTAACGCCATCCCTCTGGGCAACACCCAGTGTGTAGGAGAAGCCTACAGGAACAGTGTAGAAGCCATCAAGCTCGCTGTCCAGCGGGTTCTGCATAGCAAAGCCCAGAACGGTCTCCCTCATGCCCTCAGCACCATAGCGCTTGCCATCAATCAGGAAGTAGAAGGGAACAGCAGGACGGTTGGCATCGTTCTCAGCGTAGCTCAAAGCGGGATCCCAGTAGAACTGGCCGTAAGGCACGTAGTCCAGAGTTACGGTGGTCGAGAAGTCACCATCCTCACCCTTGGTCAGGTTGAAGGCGTGCTCAACGTTATCCTGGTCAACAATCACCAGAACAATACCCTCGGCAGGCGTGGGAGGCTCGGGAGCATCCTCATAGTTGAAACCAATCTTGGTCACGGGGAGCTCAACATTGGTGCCGCAGCCCAGCATAGCGGTTGCATCGGGGAAGTCGGGGCCCTGAGCAAAGTCAACGAAGCTGGTCCAGTTGTTGGTGTAGCTCATACCCTTGCCACGGATGCCCGAGGTGTAGAAGGCTGCGTAGTCGCTGCCCTGAGTGCAGTTGTCGTCATCCACAGCGTCAAAGACCATGGTAATCAGCAGGCTCTTGCCAGGAGTGAAGGCGAAAGGCTCAAAGTCGAAGTTGAGATTAACGTCCTCATAGAAGTAATTGAGCAGGTCAATGTTAAACTCCATCTCCTTAACGGGCTCGCCGAATTCAAAGAACTGCTTTACGCCTTCTTCATCAACGGCAAACTCTGTAGCATCGGTCTCCTGAAGGTAGATCTTCACGTTACGGAAAATCTCTTCATACGCCTCGTTGGCGAACCAGAAATCCAATGATTTGATCAGCACGTTCTGCTTGCCGTCCATTTCGGTCAACAAGTCAGGAGTGTAAAGCATCTGAACGCCCGTGTGAGCCACATAGAAGTTCGTCGGTGCCATGTCAAAGTAAGAACCATTGTAGATGGTAGCGTTGTCCAGGTCGCCAATGTTGCAAGTGGCAAAGTTCTGTGCCTGGGCAGTCATCGTCAGTGCAGCGATTGCTGCGAGAATCATGTAGAATTTTTTCATTGTGATAAGAATTTAATGGTTAATAAAAAAACGTTGGGTATAAATTTCCTAACTATGTCGCAAAAATAAAAAACATTTTTAAATAAACCAAAAAAAATTAGACAAAAGTAGAGACACATTAAAATTTGTGCCTCTACAATTACTATTTTTAATTAGTTTAGGCTTTAGACCTATAACCTATAACCTTACTTCATCATCTTAGCAGTGCTGATGGTACCATCAGAATAGGTGGTAACGACGATAGTTATACCATTAGCTTCCTTCATCTCCTGGCCTGCTACATTGAAGTAACGCTGGCTAGCAACAGCCTTGTTGGCATTCAGCTCGTCAACAGCAGTGGGAGTGGAAACTGCGGCATATACATAGTAAGCGCCATCCTTGAAGGCAACACCCAGCGTGTAGGAGAAGCCTACAGGAACCGTGTAGAAGCCATCAAGCTCGCTGTCCAAGGGGTTCTGCATGGCAAAGCCAAGAACGGTCTCCCTCATGCCCTCAGCTCCGTAGCGCTTACCATCAATCAGGAAGTAGAAAGGAACAGCAGGACGGTTGGCATCGTTCTCAGCGTAGCTCAAAGCGGGATCCCAGTAGAACTGGCCGAAAGGCACATAGCCCAGAGTTACTGTGGTCGAGAAGTCGCCATCCTCGCCCTTAGTCAGATTGAAGGTGTGCTCAACGTTATCCTGGTCAACAATCACCAGAACAACATCCTCGGCAGGCGTGGGAGGCTCGGGGGTTGCTGCCGGCTCATAGGTGAAGTCCACCTTGGGCAAGAAGTTCTCGACATCGGGGAACGGTGAACTCCAAACGAACTGATACTGATAGTAACCGGCAGGATAATCGGTGCTCACACCATACCATTTAGTGGTATGGAAAGTCCCAGCTGCTGTGAGCAGTGTCTCAATGAGCAGATTACCGCCCGTGTACTCGTAGGGCTCATCAAGAGTAAATACCAGTTCAGTCTCTCCTGGCACAGTCGATCCGTTGGCCACAGCGACCGCACCTTCCACTATGCTCTCATCTTCAAAGCCATTCTGCTCAACCGGCAAGAATGACAGCTGAATGGTGTTCTGTCCAAGAGCAAAGCCAGCAGTAGCATAGAATTTCACCTCAGTGATTTTGCCACCCACCATATCGGTAAGCATGTCGGCAGGATAAATCATCTGGCTTGTTGTGTTCTTAAGGTCATAGTTAAAGCCAGAGATGGGCACGTTAGAGTTCTCGTCTGTGCCATCACAAACGGTTAACACTTCGGCTTGAGCGGCAAGTGCCATCACCGCAACAGCAATAAGAGTAAAGAATTTCTTCATAACAATAGATATTTATAGTTAAACAAAAAGGAATAAAACTCAAAACACTTGAGACACACATGATGCGAATTCACAAAATTACAAACAATAATCCTTATCGCGAAACCAAAAACAGAAAAACTTTAAAAAAATTGATTATGCAAACACCCCCAAAATACAATAGGGGGTAAGCTGTTGGTTCAGCTCACCCCCTATATGGTGTTAGTATAATCTTATGGATTAGTTGGGCCAGTTACCACCGAGCAGGTAGTCGATCAAAACAGTCACGTCGGCAATACCTACAGTGCCATCAAGATTGCAGTCGGCAGCAGCAGGAGTCTCGGCATTCTTGAGCAGAAGGTCGATCAGAACGGTAACGTCGGCAATAGCAACAACCTCGTTGCCATCAACGTCGCCACGGATAACCTGAGGCTCGGGAGTGTCACCACCCTCACCATAAGTAAAGGTAGTCTTGGGCAAGAACTGACGGGCACTAGCGCTGCCATAGCTACCTACCACTGCGCAGTTATAGTTGGTTTTGATACCAGTCCAATATGTAGACACAAAATTGGTGGCTTCAACAACTACGTTCTCAAAAAGGAGGTTGCCACCATTGTAGAGATAGGGGGTGTCAAAAGTGATAGTAAATTCAACAACCTCACCCTCATGCTTAGTAAAGGTGCAAGTGCCTACTTGAGTCAAACCCTCGGTGACATAATCATTCAATGTGTTCTCAGCAATTTCACCCAAAGAAATACTGAACAAGCCACCATCGATGGTGCAACCCTCGGGCTCAGTGTAGAATGTAATAGCCTTAATTTGCTGGCCAACCATTGCAGTAAGATCAGCAGCAGGGAAGAGCACCTGAGTTTTGTTGCCAACTTCGTCAACCCAACCAGAATTGAAAGGCACGGCTCCCAGATAAGTGTCAGCATCCTCATACAAATTCAAAGTCTCGGCTGATGCGGAGAGCATCATGAGACCAGCCACAAGCGTTAAAACTTTCTTCATAATTGTTTTGATTTAAACTAATAAAAATTAATATAAAAGGTTAATAACTAGACATCAGTATTGGTTAGTAGATTTATGGGTCAAATTTACGGATTATTTCTATAGGCCAATGCAAAAACTTCAAAAATATGCAATAACTAAACCAATTTTTTATTGTTTTCGGTAGGTTTTTAACTACTTCGGGCCAAAAATCAAGCAGACCCTTGAGAGAGCCTGCTTGATAAGAGCTAAGCAAAAATTGCTAAGTATTCATTACTCGGGCCAGCTACCCTTGAGCAGGTAGTCGATCAGAGCAGTCACGTCGGCAATACCTACAATGCCGTCGTTGTTGCAGTCGGCAGCAGCAGGAGCCTCAGCACCCTTGAGCAGGATGTCAATGAGGGTGGTTACGTCAGCGATAGTTACTTCATTATTGCCATCCACGTCACCGATAACGACCACGGGCGGTTCGCCACCGCTCTTCTTGCAGATGAAAGTAACCGTCGGTAGGAAGTCAGAAGTATTGCCGTCGTTGTAGTACAAACCTGAATAATAGGTAAAGTAAGAGCATGCATGATCTGTATATTTCACACCATTAAAAAAGGTGTTACCGTATTCGCTAGCCTCGGTAACGAGGGTTTCAATCACCAGATTGCCACCATTGTAAGTGAAGTTATTATCAAAGTAAATCACGAACTCATCAGAGCGCAACTCGGGAACAGCATTACCAACAACCGTCAAACCGGTAAGGGCAACGGGGTCATACAGATCAAATACTGTCTCCTCGGTCTCCATGAGCGAGAACTGAATGTTGCCACCAGAAAGGGGCATGGATTCACGGAGGCTGTATGCGATACCGAAGATTTCCTTTCCAACAATCTCGGTGAGTTTCTCGGCAGGATAAATCATCTGAGCCAAGTTACCAGGATTATCATAGTAGAAGCCATAGACGGGCAGAACGTTGCTATAGGTAGTAGCCTCACACACAGTGATTTCATCGGCAGCAGTCAATCCCTTACCGCTGATTGGCACTTCAAATATACCAGCAGCACCACAATCAATGCTCATCACATAGTTGAATTCACCTTCCTCGGTGGGAGCAAATTTCACGGGAATCTCCAGTGTTTCTCCAGCAAGAAGTTCTTGGGCCACAGCAGTGGTGCTGAACGGAGCCTCTAGAGCAAATGCGGGAGTGAAGGGGTTATTACCCGTGTTCTTGATAACAACGCTCATTTCAGCCTCATTACCAATGCGAGTGGGCTTGAAGTTAATCTGCTTGGGAGATACCGAAGCGGCATCATCGGCACCGAGATACTCAAACGTGGTCATCGGGAGGAATCTCACCAGTTGAGAACGAGACTTAGCACAGTCAGAATAGGGATTCACACCATAGAAGTAAACAGTACCGTAATCGCTGGACGCCTCTTCAACATAAGTGTCAAGCAACAGGTTGCCACCATTATACATGAACGGCTCATCAAAATCGATCAGCAACTCAGTACCACCCGAGGTTAACGAAATGGTAGCCACAGTAGTCATGTCGATGTTAAAGAACTCATTCTCTTCGAAAAGGGTCTGGTCAATAATACCGAGTGATACATTTATAGTACCACCAGATGCATCCAGATCACCATCGAGATAGAACTTCATCGAGGTAATGGGACAGCCAACCATATCAGTCAATTGCTCGGCAGGATAAATCACCTGGGATCAAGTTCCAGGAGAATCCAGCCAATAAATGTTGATGGGAATAGTACGGTCAGTGAAGGTTCCTTCATTCACGGTCAAATCGGCAGCCTGAGCAGGAGCAAAGAAGCCGATTGCGATCATAGCCACAGCAAAAAGTTGAAATAATTTCTTCATTCTGTCTTTAAAGATTTAAAGCTTAATAAATTAGTTTCTTTAGAGTTTTGTGTAATCCGTTTTAATTGGATGTCCAAAATTACACACAAAAATCTAAACCCACAAAAAAACTGAATTATCTTTAAAAATGAAGGGTATCCCAATAAAAAATGGTAAAAAGCCTTTGCCAAAGAAGAAAAAAGAGCGAACTTTGCGGCCGCTTTGTCAATGGAAGCCTTTATTCCTTTGAGACATCGACATTTATCACCATTAATACTATCAAAAGATTCATGAAAAAGTTTTACTACCTTGTGGTTTTAATGGCACTGTTGTGCTCGATGATGAGTGCCACAGCGCAAACTACCGCCTATGGCTACACTATGTTGCCATCGTCCTCGCAGTCGATGATCCGCTTCACTGCCGAGGAACCGTCAAGTGTCACCCGCATGGGTACCTATTCCAATGCTGAGCCCCGCTCGGGCGCGTTGGCCAAAAATTTCCTTTACATGATGGGCGTTGACGACGATTTCAATGTATGGCTCTACCGCATGAACACCGAGAACGGTGAGAGCCAGACCATTAAGAACCTGCGTGGTAACGCCACTACGCCTGGCGATATGTCCTATGACTACTCGACCAGCACCATGTATTTCATCGCCAACAGTGAGGTAACTGACGGCGTGTCGGCCATCGGCACCATCGACCTGGAAGAGGGTAAAATGACGTTTATCAACGACCTGGCCTATTATTGCAAGGCCGTCGCCATCGATGCCCGTGGCCAGATGTATGTATTGACCAACACCGGCTATCTGCTCAAGGCGAACAAGAGCAACGGAGAGAGCGAAGTTATAGGCTCCACGGGCCTGAGGTTTGCCTCATGGTGGAATTTCCAGAGCATGGAATTTGACCGCAAGGCCAACGTCCTGTATCTTGCCGCATGGACTTCCGACGAAAAGACCTCGCTCTATACCATCAACACCAGCACCGGCAAGGCCACCCTGGTGGGAAGCATCGGTGACGGTTCCCATGCCATCGCCCTAGGTATCCCCTACGAGCCTGCCAGTGGCAGTGCCCCCGAGCGTGTGACAGACTTGACTATCGTCCCCAACCAGAACGGTGACCTTAATGCCGAACTGACGTGGACCAATCCCGTGAACGATTACTCGGGCAATGCTCTTCAGGGCACTATCGACATTCAGATTCGGAATAAACGCACCGATGAAGTCACCACCATCATGGATTGTCAACCTGGGGCGACGATGCACCATACCGTAGAGGTGGCTTCGTTAGGATTGTATGAATTCACGGTCGTTGCCAGCAACGAGGCTGGAGCCAGCTTAGAGGAATCGGTTGAGGCCTGGATTGGTCACGACTCGCCCGCTGCCGTGGGCAACGCCACTGCTAAACTCAACCGCGACCAACTGCTTGTCAATGACCTGAGTTGGGAAGCGCCCACAACGGGTGCCCATGGCGGTTATATCCACAAGGCAAGCCTCAAGTATGACATCGTGAGATTAAATGACAGCCAGATCATTGCCAAGGACCTGACTGCCACCAACTTCAGCGACGAGAACCTGCTGGAAGACCTGACCCGCTACAGCTACCAAATTATCGCCAAGAACGTCGATGGCATTGGCGAAATTGCCACGACCAACGACCTGGTGAACGGTCCTGCTGTCGAGTGTCCCTATGTGGCTCCGTTCAATTCATGGGAAGAGAGTGGCCAGTATTGGACCATCCTCGACGCCAACGACGACCAGTACCCCTTTGTGTGGTACAAGGACTTCATGAACATGTTTGGCCAGGGTGGAGACAAGTGCTTCTTCATCTATCAGCCCCATGAGACCAACTATGCCTTTGACTTCATCATTTCGCCGCCCATCCAGTTCCAGGAAGGCCACGAGTACAAGATCACTGCAAACGTGAGCAACGACGACATCGCCGGCTACCGCGAGGAGAAGTTCATCTTCTATAGCCTTAGCGGCTATGACCTGGTCGGTGCTGTGCCCCTGGGCAACTCACCCTTCACGGTGAAGCATCCTGGCGAGTTCCGTGACTACAGCCTCAACTTCAAGGTGGAGGATGACGGCTACGGCAGTGACGACGAGACGTTCCCCAGTTTCATTGCCCTGTGCTGCTGCTCTCAATATGACATGGGCATGTTGCTCGTGAACGGCATTTCTGTAGAGGATATAACTCCTGTCAATGTACTCAAGGGTGACGTGAACTGCGACGGCGAGGTCAACATTGCTGACATCAACGCCATCATCGACATGATTCTGGCAGGTGAGGCCATAACAAATCCCGCTGCTGACGTCAATGAGGATGGTGAGATCAATATCGCGGACATCAACGCTCTGATTGATCTTATCCTGACGATGTAACCTCAACACCACTCAACGTGGTATCTCCACACAACAAGCCGCCAAGGCGCTAAGTTCCACAATTCTTAGCATCTTGGCGGCTTGGTTTGTTATTTGGGGATATAGAAGACGAGGGGATGGTTATTGGAGGATGATGTCGAGGACGGCATTCACATCGCTGATGCCCACCTCGTTGTCCCTATTGACGTCGGCCGCAGGTCGGTCCTCACCTGTCACGATGGTCGCGATGATGGCATTGATGTCGCTCACGGTCACCTCTCCATCGTCATTCACATCGCCATACAGCGGAGTCGGGATTTCGGCATCGGGGTGGAAGTCCACTGCTCCAGCGACCTCGGTCGAGGTTTCGCCAAGCCATCCACAATCCTGGTTCACGGCATTATACACCTTGATGAAATCGATGTGGGTGAGGTTGACATGACGGCCTTGCTCATCAACGGCCCAGTCAATCTTGAAGCCAGGGTTAAAGCCATCGACACCAGGCTGATGATACGGATTATTGGGCTGGTTATCGGCATAACCCCAATCAAAGAAATACTGAACAAAATAGGACCTACCGTCATTGCCACCCAAGTCCACCGCGTTACAACGCAATTTGGAGCCGGAATAGGTCAAGGTCTCCTGATCACTGAGCCACAAGGGCCAATAGGGCTGCATGTGATAGCGGTTGCGGCTCATGTAGCCACTTGTGCTGTCGGGGTTGATGTCGTTGCTGGTCCATTGGATGTAAGAGGTATCAATTACATCGGGATCGGTTGTGCTGGGTGTACGCGGTTTACTCTCATCGGGGCGATAATAGGTAATTGCGTAATCGTGCTGGGTCTTGGGGTTGTCGTACTCACTGCCGGCCAACTCATACCAACGGTCACCATCGCTGGGGACGCCATCACCATCAGCATCAACGCCGACCATGACAATACCAGGCTCGCTACTGCCACCGCCCGACTCCCGTTCACTGACGAACGCGTTACCCATGATATCAAAGTCCCACGTGTGCATGTTGACCACGGGATGATCAAATCCCACAATTACATAACCACCGTAACCACCCAGGGAAATCATGCTCTCGGCCCATACGGTATCGATGCGCGTGATGGTCTGCCCGTGAAAAGTCTGGGTAATCGTGTCAACACGTCCGCAGATGGCGACATGGCAGCGCGCCATGACACTGTCTATCGGCTCCCCTACCCTCGCCACGGGCATGGTGTTGACAAACTGCCCTGGGGCAGGGCGATACTCATAAACGCGTGACAGCCAGGGGTGGTTACCCCATACGCTCAAGGCTGTCATCAAGGCCAACACGGCCACCATTATAATTCTCATATTTTTCATATTATCATTTATATTTACATGGATCTCGTTTACAAATAAGGAAGACAATAAATACAATTATTCATATATCAATGGTTATATTTCTTGATCAATACTTGAATAGCCGATGCCATTGTTTTTATTGTACTTATTGTTTTCTTTTTATCAGTTATGTGAGGATGCCTTAAACCGCGAACACTTCATCTCTCATTGATGTTGTTTCCCAAGAAAGCGAAGTGGGCGGGTATGTCACCCGTGCGCACATCCCACTTCTTGACGCCATGCCGATCGAAGCAGTAGAGGCGCCCTGGCGAGACGTAGTCCTTGGCATCGGTGACATAGATGTCCTTGGTGATGGGATTAATCGCCACGCCGTATGGGATGACAATCTCCTTCTCGGTGCCATCGGTAATGAAATTGTCGCTCACCACTTTCCTCAACTGGGTATTGATAATGGCGTAATTGAAATGGTTGTCCATGGTCACATAACTCCACTGGGCACTCACCACGTAGAGCGAGTCACCGTCGAGCCACATGCTGCTCACGGGACAGTCGATACTATCTACCAGTTGCTGCTTGCGGGTATCATAGGCAAATATCTTGCTGGCGCGGGTATAATAGTCGCCGCGTGAAGCCACCCACAACATGCCGTGACGGTCGCCCTTGACCAACTGCAGGTTGATGGCGATGGGAATGCGGCGCTCCTCCTTGAAGGTCGCCAAGTCGATGACCGAAAGGGTGTTCTCGTAGTTGGGCACCATGTAGCCGCCCGAGTTGGCAACGTAAATCTTGCCCTCGACAATCTCCAATTCATCGGGCTGGAAGCCCACCAGGCAGGTGTCCACAATCTGCATGGTCACCGTGTCAATCTTGGCGACATAGCCCCGCTGCTCGTAGTTGGGGTTAATCTGCACGGGACCGGCATAGCTGGTCACATAGGCATAACCGCCATAGAAGCGGATAAAGCGGCAGTTGGGGATATTGATCTGGTACTTCTTTTGGCAGGTGTATTTGTCGAGCACATCCACCTTGTTGGAGCAATTGATGACGCAATACAGGTTGCTGCCGTAGATGCCGATGTCATTGCCCACGTCGCCCATCTCCTTGGGCACAGTGGGGTTGGCATAGGAAAAGATGTTGCGCACATACTCGCCATAGGTATAGTCATAGTAGTCGAGTGTCGCCTTGTTCCAGCCCATATTGCCCTCGCACAGGAGGTAAAAGCCCTCGATGTCGGTGAACTCGGGCTGGGCTACCGACACATGCTCGGGCAGGAAGATGGTCACCTCCTCACGGCACCCTGCCAGCGCCAACAACAAGACCAATATGTAAAGTATTCTTTTCATCAGATGTCGAATTTGAGGATGAGTTTGTAATTGCGGCCAGGCATGGGATAATTGAGGATGACGTCGTAGTACTGGTTGAAGAGGTTGTTGACCTCGCCCGACACCTTCAACGTGGTCTTGCCCAGGTGGAAAAGGTAGCCCGCCGACAGGTCGTGGGTGTACCACGGCTGCTCATGGTTCTCGCGGGTGTTGGCACTGGTGTGGTAACGTTCGCCCACATAGATGAAGCTGTAGTTCACGTCCAGGTCACGCCAGCCCAGGTGGCCGACCACCGAGCCACTGTGCCAGGGGATATAGGCCAGTTGACCCTTGTAGGTTCCACCGTCTTCATTGTCGGCGGGATTGGTGTAGTCCTGGGCCTTCTGATAGGTGTAGCTCAGGTTGAGGTCAAGAATCACATCGCCAGGCAAGCGCAAAGTGGTGAGGGCGCTCACATCAATACCGCGTATTTTCACGATGCCCACATTCATCATCATCCAGCGGTACTGGCCCGTGCCCTTAGGGACGGCGATAATCTTGTCGGTGATGTAGTTGTAATAGGCATCGGCACTCAGTTTGACACCGGCAAGCAGTCCACGATCGGTAAGCAAGCGGTAAAGGAAGCCCACGTTATACTGGGTGGCATACTCAGGGTCGAGCGTGATGTTGCCCATGTCAGTATAATAGAGGTCGTTGAACGTGGGCAGGCGGAAGATGCGCTTGTAGAAGGCCCGCAGGTTGAACTCGCGTTCCTGCCAGGGTTGCCAGCTCAAGAAAACGGCTGGGGTCACCTTGTTGGCATACTTGCTCATCTTGCCCACCACTTGACCGTTGAAGCGGGCCGAAGAACGGTCGTTGACCATCGTGTAGAGCACGCTGCCTTGCGCCTTGAAGCCGTGCCACGTCCAGGCGGTCGCCAATGCGGTGAGGACGGTGTGGCGAATGGGATAGCCAAAGCCCGTGAGTGTGGCATCCAGGCTGTTCCACTGGTAATCCACCGAGAGGTTGACATCCCAGTCAGTGAGGATGGTGTATTTGTTGGCCGTGGAGAGATAAATCTCGTCCTGCCAGAACTTGTTGTCGATGTACATCAACGTGGTGTCGGGGTTGAGGTAGTGCAGATAGTCACGCGAGTACTTGGCGTTGAACATCATCTCGTAGCGGTCGGTGAACTTGCGCTGATAGGCGCCCTGGACGAAGAAATTGCTGTCCCACTGCCGCTGGGCGTGTTTCCACACATTATTTACTATAGCACCAGGTATGCCCTTGTTGCTATCATAGAAATAGGCCTTGGCGTGCCACTTGCCGCTGGGCATCACGCCAAAGATGGCGCCTTCCACACGATAGGAACGCACGTCACCATTCTGCCGCACGGCGGTCGTGTCCCATGCCAGGCTGCCGTCGCTGTAATGGCGCATATAGCGGAAACGGTACTTGCCAGTGGCATAAGTGAACTCACTGTTGAACGACAGGCTCACCGAGCGACTCAACTTGTGCTCCCAGCGCACACTGGGATTGACCAGCCCAAAGGATCCCGTCTTGAACGACACATTCACATTGTCACGCTTGCCGTCCTTGAACTTGGGGCGACGTGTGCGCAGATAAATTGTACCTGCCGAGCCATAGTCCTTGGCGCTCTGGAAGATGTTACTACGTTGCCCGTTGTACAGGGAGATGGCCTCGATGTTGTCGAGCGAGAATTTGCCCAAATCCACCTGTCCGTTCTGCGCATTGCCAATCTGTATGCCGTCATAGAAAACTCCCATGTGGTTGGTGCCCATCGAGCGGATATCGACCGTCTTCAGGCCGCCCACACCGCCATAATCCTTGAGTTGCACGCCAGCAAAATAACGCACGGCATCGGCCACCGAATGGCTGTTCAAGCCCTCCAGGCGCTTGCCCGTGAGTTCCTGGGCGGGAATGACGTCCTCATAGGGACGGCGGCCATAGATGATGACATTCTGGATATACTGCATCGAATCCAAGCGGCCATGACCCACCGCAGCCATGACCGAGTCGGCCTGGTGCGCGAGCACACCCTCCTGGGCATGGGCGCACAGGAAACACAGGATGGTCAAGCAGAATGTCAACAATGTTGTTCGCATTGCACTGGGGTTACGGGTCTCTATATTTACCGATTTGGCAGGTCTTCTGACTCGCCCCTACCCTAATTCTTGCACGCTGGCCTTCCCACGCCGTCCCTTGCTGTCGGGACCAAACACAGTGGTCAGCGGCTGGTATTCTTCAGGGGGCACACAGCAGCACCGTCTGTCCAGGATTCTCACCCGGTTCCCTTTTCACCCGAGGGGGTCATCCCCCTTCAGGCACCAAATCCAGCCACAAAGATACAACTAAAAAATCACACATATATAACTAGAAGCCATGAAAGTATTAACTTTCATGGCACTCCACATCATCTTCATCACTGGATTATGTCTTCACTCCTCCTCTATAAAATAATCATGACGTTCTCTTGCCGCCGCAAGGGATTTCTGAATTTGTAATCTTAGTTCTTCCCTAGACGGCAATTCTGTTAAATATTGAGCCACCTTAATGCCCGATTTATCTAACTGCAGCAATTCAATCTGCTCATCACTACCTTCAGTACACAACAGGAGACCCAATGGCGATTCCTCTCCCTGTTCCATTTCGTACTTTTCAAGCCAACGCAAGTAAAGTTCCATCTGTCCCTTATACTGCGCCTTAAAACGACCAAGTTTCAGATCAATTGCAATCAGCCGATGCAGTCGACGATGATAAAAGAGCAAGTCCAAATAGAAGTCTTCTCCATCAATAATCATTCGTTTTTGGCGAGCCACAAAGCTAAAGCCATTCCCCAGTTCTATGATAAACTGCTCAAGATGAGCGACAAGGCAATCCTCAAGCGATTTTTCACTATACATTCCTTTCAAACCCGTAAATTCAAGGAAATAAGGACTCTTAAATACCAAATCAGGGGATAAGACCTGTTCTTCACGCAATTGCGATAATTCCTTCTTAATTAATTTGTCTGGCTTGCTACTGATTGCAGTGCGTTCATATAGCATTCCATCAATCTCCTTGCGCAGACGACGCACACCCCATCGCTCTGAGGCCGCAAGAGTCAAATAGAACTCGCGTTGTACATCATCAGACAACGAAAGAATTTCCACCACATGCGACCATGTAACTTGTGTCGACAATGTCGTCACAATCTTAATATCTGGGAACTGCTGTGCAAATTTCATCATCCGATGAATATTCCTTGAAGCAAACCCCTTGGAATTATATTCAAGTTGCAATTGTGCCGACACTGTCGACACAATTTGTTTACCATATTCAGCCCGCTGATTTCCAAGAATTTCACGATTGATTCGTTCACCCAAATGCCAATACATCATTGTCAACTCGGCATTCACATTCATCGCCACACGATTGCGGCACTGCTCTACGATTTGTCGCAAATCGCTTATCAACGACTGGGTTGACAAGTTTTGGTCTTTATTCCCTTTATTTTCCATCAGTTTAGCTCTCTGTTTTTTGCAAATATACTATAATTTGCTCACAGATACGTCATATAATGAATGAAAAAACTCCGGTGCGCTTCTCAGCGAGCCGGAGTCTCAATAAACAAATTAACTATGGAAAATATACGATTATTTCTTTTAGTCTTCCATTTCGGCCATCTCGCGTTCCTGGCGGGCCTGCTCGGCGAGTGCCATCTCGTTCTTGTCACCAACAACGAGGGTCTGGTACTCACGCAAGCCGGTACCGGCGGGAATCAAGTGACCGCAGATCACGTTCTCCTTCATGCCCTCCAGGTAATCGACGCGGCCATTGATGGCGGCCTCGTTGAGCACCTTGGTGGTCTCCTGGAACGATGCAGCCGACATGAAACTGCTGGTCTGCAATGCTGCACGGGTGATACCGAGCAGAATCTGCTCACTGGTAGCGGGCACGGCGTCGCGCACGACTACAAGCTTCATATCACGGCGCTTGAGCGACGAGTTGATGTCGCGCAGCTTGCGAGCGGTGAGAATCTGTCCGTTCTGCACCTCTTCGCTGTCGCCGCTGTTGACAACAATCTTCTTGCCCCAGATGCGGTCGTTC
>JAEEGL013931598.1_pt1 | contig 31016 bp, 21 predicted proteins | sample 9134231 | NCBI WGS metagenome assembly JAEEGL01 (sample SAMN16246548, study PRJNA631951) | gut metagenome | biome: gut microbiome; feature: rumen; material: fiber-attached | host: Bos | place: Iran: Karaj | collected 2018-10
ACCGGCGTTATCAATCAGGCAGATTACTGCGCATCCAAGTCCGGAATCATCGGCTTCACAAGAGCCATCGCCCTTGAGTTTGCAGCAAGAGGCATCAGAGCCAACGCTATCGCTCCCGGCATGATCATGACAGATATGCTCCGCGGCGTTAACCAGGACGAGCTCAATGCTCTGGCAGCAACAATTCCTCAGGGATTCATCGGAGATGTTTCCGATATCGCAGGAGCACTGGAGTATATCCTTACAGCTCCTTATGTAACAGGACAGGTTATCTCACCTAACGGTGGATTTGTTCTTCAGTAATAACGAACCAAATTAAAAATAATACCTGGTAAATAATTAAGGTCTCATTTCATTCAGAATAATGAAGTGAGACCTTTTTTGTTTGCTTTATTAGGTTGATCTATCATCTTGTATACTGTGCGATTATGCCTCTTACAGTCTTTTCCAAATGTGGCTTCAAGTCCTCTAAAGAGGCGGGATCATTGTACATGATGGAGCTATAACCTGCTGAGCCCACCAGTTCTATTATAAGGAAGATCATTACTTCGGGCTCTGTGATCTCCAAACCGGATTCGTCTATCATGCGCTGATATACCTTGCCGAAGTCGATGTCATTTTCGCCGACGGGATTGGTGAGAGCTCTTTTGAATACTGCCCAGCTCAGATCTTTATACATGAACGCCAGAAGGCCCTTGTCGTGGGCAAGTTCGTCGAGGACGTAGTTTATGATAAAGACTATTTTGTCATCGAAGGAGGTTACATGTGAGTGCTCCATTGCATTGTATGCCTGCATGAACAGCTGGCTGGACTTGTGGGAGATGAGTCTGTTCCTTATATCATATTTGTCTTTGAAATATAAATAGAAAGTTCCCTTGGCAACGCCTGCCTTTTCTACTATGTCTGAGATTGATGTCTTGTTGAGGCCTTTTGAGGTAAACAGCTCGAATGAGGTGTTTAAAAGGCTATCCATTTTCATTTTCTTATTAATATCTGCTTTTCCCATTTCTCTTTTCCTTTTTTGTTAAGGAAACGCTGACTGCTTGATGTTTCCTTAAGTATAGCATGTGAATCATTGTGTGTTAAACGTGTTTTTTGTTAAACATATTTTTATAACACGGATTGCTTTTTGACCCTGTTATAAAAAAATATTGACTAACGGTCATTTATGTGATATACCATACTATGAAAATGACCAACGGTCAATAATGAATTTATACTTTTTCAGGAGGCATGATATGAATAAGCTTTCACAGCTGATAGTCAAGCTGAGATATGTAATCCTGATCGTGTCCATAGCTCTTTTGATACCGGCAGGCATCGGATATCTGAATACAAGAGTTAATTACGACATCCTTACATATCTTCCTAAAGATATTGAGACAATGAAGGGGCAGGACATCCTGCTGGATCAGTTCGGAACAGGAGCCTTTGTCCTGTACGTCTGTGAAGGAATGGAGGAAAAAGATGTAGCGGCCCTCAAGGCAAATATTGAAAAGGTCGACCACGTGGCAGACGTGATCTGGTACGACAGCATCATGGATATAAGCATTCCGATGCAGATGATACCAAACGAGGTGTATGAGGCCTTTAACAGCGACGACGCCACGATGATGTTCATTATATTTGATGAAGGAACTTCTTCCGATGGAACCATGCAGGCCATCGAGGATATCAGAAAAATATCCAACAAGCAGTGCTTCATGAGCGGCATGAGCGCCATTGTAACAGATACCAAGAACCTGGCCATGGCCGAGACCCCTATATATGTAGGAATTGCAGTACTTCTTGCAGTAATAGTTCTTTCACTGACAATGGATTCATATCTCATTCCGTTGTTCTTCCTATTAAGTATTGGAATGGCCATCGTTTACAATATGGGAACCAACGTGTTCGCCGGAGAGATTTCATTTATTACACAATCACTCAGTGCTGTACTTCAGCTGGGTGTGACCCTGGATTACTCCATCTTCCTCTGGCACAGCTATCAGGAAGAACTTGCAAAGACTGATGACAAGCAGGTTGCCATGGCAGAAGCCATCACCGCAACTTTCCTGTCAGTAATCGGAAGCTCAATAACAACAGTTGCAGGATTCATCGCTCTTTGCTTCATGAGCTTTACACTGGGACTTGACCTTGGAGTTGTAATGGCCAAGGGCGTTGTATTCGGAGTTATCGGATGCGTTACAATCCTTCCCAGTATGATACTTGTTTTTGACAATCTTATTGAAAAGACAAGACACAAGCCGCTGATGCGTGAGTTCGATAAGATACCCAAGCTGGTTGCAAAGTATTATGTTGTATTCTTTGCAATCTTCCTGGCACTGATAGCACCTGCTGTTTACGGCAACAATCACACATCGGTTTATTACGATCTGACACAGACACTGCCTGACAAGCTTGAGAGCGTGCAGGGTGCCAACAAGGTTGATGAGAAGTTTGACATGAACTCAGCATACATGCTGCTGGTGGACAAACACCTTGACACAGCATCAATGAACCAGATGATTACAGAGCTCAAGCATACAGACGGAATCCTTTCGGTTCTGGGAACTGATTCAATACTTGGACCTGCATTCCCGAGAAGCTTTATTCCGGAAGATCTGTTATCGGATCTGGAGAGCGATCAGTGGAAGATGATTCTTTTGACTACTGATTACAAGATCGCTTCCGACGAGATAAATAATCAGATCGCCAATGTTGACAGAATAGTAAAGAGCTACGATCCCGGAGCAATGGTTGTGGGTGAGGCGCCATGTACCAAGGACCTGATCAACATTACAGCCCACGACTTCCAGGTTGTAAACATTGTTTCCATAGGACTTGTGTTCCTGATAATAGCATTCGTGCTTAAATCATTTTCACTTCCTTTCATACTGGTTGCAGTTATCGAGTTTGCGATCTTTATGAATATGGGACTTCCTTATTACACAGGAACAGTTATTCCATTTATCTCTTCAGTGGTTATCGGAACCATACAGCTGGGAGCAACAGTTGACTACGCGATACTGATGACAACCAGATATCTGTCAGAGAGAAATGCAGGTCACGATAAGAAAGAGGCAACACTGATAGCCCTGACCACCAGCATGAAGTCAGTAATCGTCAGCGCCCTGAGCTTCTTTGCAGCGACCTTCGGTGTAGGACTTATATCCAGCATCGACATGATTGGATCCCTGTGCATGCTCATGGCAAGAGGAGCCATCATAAGTATGTTCACGGTACTTCTGGTGCTGCCTGCAATGTACATGATATTTGACGGACTTATCATCAGAACGACATTTGGAATGAAATGTAATGAGAAAAATAGTCATTTAGGTGACATCTTTAACAGACATAAGATGGCATGAAGACAGTAAATAAACATGATTGAAATCAGGAGGAGTAAATCATCATGATCAGAAAAAATCTACTCAGATCTTTATCAGTAATAATGGCAACGATGATGGCTGTCATGACAGTTGCATGTGGCAGCAATAATGTAACAACAGCTACAGTAACAGAGCCCCAGACACAGACCGAGGCAGCACTTGAGGAAAGCGTCGTTAAGCACACTCCAATCTCAGGAACAGAAAATGATGCAGACAAGGTTGAGACAGTTTATGTTACAGCAACTGCCAACGGCGCAGTTAACGACGTTATAGTAAGCGAGTGGCTCAAGAATGCCACAGCTTCCACAGAGCTTAAGGATTCAACTGAACTTAAAGATATCGTCAATGTAAAGGGCTCAGAGACCTTCAAGGACAACGGCGATGGAACACTTACCTGGGACGCCGAAGGCGCTGATATCTACTATCAGGGAACAACAGACAAAGAGCTTCCTGTCACCATGAAGATCACATATACTCTGGATGGAAAAGAGATTTCCCCTGAGGAGCTGGCAGGCAAGAGCGGCAGAGTTACAATGCGTTTCGACTATGAGAACAACGCAAAGCAGACTATCGATGTTAAGGGAAAAGAGATTGAGGTATACACACCTTTCGCTGTGGTTTCCGGAATGATGCTTGACTCAGAGAAGTTCGAGAATGTTGAGATCTCAAACGGTAAGGTTATCTCAGATGGCGGCAACTATGTTGTTATGGGTGTTGCAGTACCCGGACTCAAGGAGAGCCTTGATATTTCTGATGAGAAGTGGGATGAGCTTGAGGACGGAGATGAGATCAAGGATAAGTTATCCAATTCCTTCGAGATCACAGCCGATACAAATGACTTCGAACTGGGCATGACAATCACAATGGCAAGTTCAGATATCCTCTCAGATTTTGGTATGTCTGACCTCACTGATTCAGATAAGATCAGCGATCTGAAGGACGATATGAGTGAGCTCAATGATGGTTCAACCAAACTCGTAGATGGAACAAAAGAGCTTAAGGACGGAACTGCCAAGCTCAAGGACGGAACTAAGGAGCTGGCCGACGGAACCGGCAAACTTAAGGATGGTACTACAGAGCTCAAGGATGGCACAGGTAAACTTGCCGATGGAACAGGCAAGCTCAGAGATGGTGCATCAGACCTTAAAGACGGAACAGCTCAGCTTGCCGATGGAACAGGCAAACTCAAGGATGGAACATCAGAGCTTAAGGATGGAACAGGTAAGCTTGCTGATGGAACAGGTAAGCTCAAGGATGGAGCATCAGACCTTAAAGATGGAACATCACAGCTGGCCGACGGAACAGGCAAGCTTAAGGATGGAGCATCAGACCTTAAGAAGGGCACATCACAGCTGGCCGATGGAACAGGTAAACTCAAGGATGGCACATCAGAGCTTAAGAAGGGAACTGCCCAGCTTTATGCAGGTGCTGGATCACTCCTTGAAGGAACAGGTTCTCTTGATGATGGAATGAAGAAGTTCTATAAAGGACTTACAGCATATACAGATGGCGCAACACAGGTTAAGGACGGCGCTGCAGAGCTTGCAAAGGGAGCAGCTTCAGCAAAGAGTGGTTCTGCACAGCTTCGTAAGGGCATGGAAGATCAGAAACTTGTAGAGAGTGCTGACAAGTTGGCAGCAGGAGCAACTCAGGTTCGTCAGGGAGCAGAGACTCTTGAACAGAAGCTCATGGCAATACCTACTGCAATGGCAGGTATTTCTGATCTCAGTAACACAAGGGCAAAGCTGGTTAAGACTCAGAACTTCCTTGCAACTGGAAGTGGTTGGGATTCAGACGTTGAGGAGATGCTGGCGCAGCTGGCAGGCGCTCCTGTAAGCGAGGGTGATGCCAAGGCTCTGGTTGCAGGTGCACAGCAGGCACTGGCAGCAGCACGCGAGGACGCTGTAAAGCTTCAGGCTGGAAATGTTGAGGATAAGGCAAACTATGACAAACCTGAGGTTGAGGCTGAGGTAGAAACCATTGACAACGACAATGCTGATGAGAAGGAAACTACTGATACAGAAGATGTTGAAACCTCTGGTGACAGCGTCAACGATGAAAGCAATGCTGATGATAATGCTACCGATGATAATAAGACTGTAGATGATAATAATGCTGATGATAATGCTACCGATGATAATAAGACTGTAGATGATAATAATGCTGATGAGAGTGGCGCTGATGAGGGTGATGCTGCTGATGATGATAAGCAGGACGAAAACAGCGATGCATCAGATGTAGTTGCTGATACAGACAGCAGTGCTGATCAGGTGACAGACGGTAATAGTACAGAAGATGTTACTGTTGACGATGATGATAATGATGTGGTTGTAAGCAGCAATGATAATGCAGGAAATGATGCAGACGAAAAACTGACCACAGATAATTCTTCATCAACTGACGGCAACAAAGATGATGACAAAACAGACGCTAGCGATGATGCTGATGACGAGGATGATGACAACACAACTGACGATGAGGATGTAGAAATAGAAGTAATTACCCTTAGTGGCAATAAAGCAGTAGTTAATAGTGGTGATACTTCTTCAGAGGATGATTCAGACGATGATCAGTCAGATATCTTGTCAGCATCTAAAGTTCAGTCTTCCTCAGGCAGCAAAGTAAGTGCAAAATTGCTTCAGAACCAGCAGAATAATAAAGTAACACTTACAGATGATGAGAAGGCTGGATATGAGCAGGCACTTAAGGAAAAAGATGAACTGATCAGTGAACTGCAGGCACAGCTCAATGAACTGACAAAGGAAGGTGGTACGATTGATCAGCTCCAGACAGGTCTTGCCCAGTACCAGGAAGCTACCAAGAAGCTTCAGGCAGGTATTTCTCAGTATGAAGAGGGAACAGCCAAGCTCAAACAGGGTATTCTGGCAGTTGAAAAGTATGAACAGCTTGTTGGAGCTACTGCAGCTTCCATAGCAACGATTGACAAGATCCTTGCCCAGGCAGGAAGCATTAGCTTTGGTGAGGATGAGATAGCCATGATCCAGAAGTTCGTTCAGGGCACAAAGGATCTCGAGGGCGGCAACGCAGCAATGGCTCAGGGTATCAGCAAGATCTACGACGGAACAGTTTCTCTTGACAATGGCCTCGGACAGCTGTCACAGGGCGCAACCAAGCTCTCTGATGGTGCAACAACACTCACAGACAAGAATGCGGAACTATTAACAGGAGCGTCCCAGCTTGAGACAGGCGCCGGCAAGTTAAACAGCGGTGCTAAGGATCTCAAGGATGGAGCAGGTAAGGTTGATTCCGGAGTAGGAGAGGTTAAGGACGGCGTTAAGAATCTTGATGATGGTGCCAGGAAACTTGATACTGGAGCAGGAACTCTTAAGAGCGGTGTTAAGGATCTTGATGCCGGAGCAAAGAAGCTTGATGCCGGAGCAGGTACACTTAAGAATGGTGTCAAAGATCTGGATGATGGAGCTAAGAAGCTTGATGACGGTGCAGCTAAACTTGACGACGGTGTATCACAGCTTGATGATGGTGCAAGGAAGCTTGATGAAGGCGCAGCTAAGCTCAAGGACGGCGTGATCGAACTTGATGATGGTGCCAAGAAACTTGATAGCGGTGCTAAAGAACTTGACGACGGTGTAGCTAAGCTTGACGATGGAGCTAAAGAACTTGATGACGGAGCCAAGAAGCTTGATGATGGTGTACAGGAGCTCCTGGACGGTGTTATCAAACTTGACGAGGAAGGAATCAAGAAACTTTATGAAGCATTTGACGGTGACCTTTCAGACTTTGCTGACAGATTGAACGCCATCAAGGAGGCAGGTGAGAACTACAAGACCTTCGGCGGTTCAAATGACGATGTTGAAAGCAGCGTTAAGTTCATCTTCAAGACAGACAGCATAAAGAGTCTGTAAGCATTTATAAATCCTGACAGATGTGGTAAAATAAATAATACAGAAGCAAAGGTGCTTTGATTTATCAGGGCATCTTTGCTTTTTTTTTATACGTTTGTTGGATTTTTGATCTGAATTTGTTGATTATTCAGTTGCCTTAATATGAATAGTCAGGATCAGATTGCTTGAGCGATATGCCGGAAAGGGGAATTATGGCTGCATTTGACAGAGTGTGTTCGGGAATACCACAGATGGATCAGGTTTTTGATAACATAAGGCTTGGCGACAACGTTGTATGGAGGGTCGATAATCTTGATCAGTTCAAGCTCTTTGTAGAGCCCTATGTAAAGCAGGCAATAGCAGATAAGCGAAATCTTATCTACATAAGATTCGCCGCTCATGAGCCTCTTTTGCAGGAGCAGGAGGGACTTAAGATAGTAAATGTCGAGTTGACCCACAGGTTTGAGAATTTCACCGTGGAGATACATGAGATCATAAGCAGGGAGGGCAGGGATGCGTTCTATGTCTTTGACTGTCTCTCTGAGCTTCAGACTGCCTGGGCAACTGACCTTATGATGGGCAATTTTTTCCAGGTGACATGTCCTTATCTGTTTATCCTGGATACTGTTGCTTTTTTCCCTCTTATTCGCGGTAAGCATTCCTTTAGGGCCATTGCTAAGATCAGGGACACAACGCAGCTGTTTCTGGATGTATATTCAGATAATGCGAATGTATATGTGAGGCCGGATAAGGTATGGAACAGATACTCAGAGATCATGTTCCTTCCACAGCTTTATAATCCTGAGACAGGAGATTTTAAGCCTATCCTTGATGGTGTTATGGCAAGTCATTTCTATCAGCTGTTGGGAAGTAGCGGTTCTCTGACGGATTCCGACAACATGGACAGCTGGGACAGGTTTTTTAACCTGACGAAACTCTTGCATCAGGCAGGTCAGGACGTGACAGAAAACTGCAGCACTATGTGTAATATTATGATGACCAGGGATACGCGCCTAAGGGAGATGATAAAGGAGCTGTTTACACCTGACGATTATCTGGCTGTTAAAGACAGGATGATCGGAACGGGGATGATAGGCGGAAAGGCCTGTGGGATGCTTTTGGCCCGCAAGATTATTGAGCACAGGAAGCCGGAGGTCTATAGATTCCTGGAGCCCCATGACTCTTTTTATATAGGCTCGGATGTGTTCTATACTTTCATCGTTGAGAACCATTTCTGGGATTTAAGGATCAGGCAGCGCACAAAGGAAGAGTTTTTCTCAGTGGCGGAAGAATTTGCTCAGCACCTGATGGATGGAAAATTCTCCCGTGACATGGAGGAGCAGTTTGTGAAACTCCTGGAATATTATGGCCAGGACCCTATAATTGTAAGGTCAAGTTCTATTCTTGAGGATGGATTTGGCAATGCCTTTGCGGGCAAATATGAATCGGTCTTTTGCTCAAATTCAGGTAGCATGGAACAGAGAGTGGAGGAACTGGAGAATGCCATTCGCACGGTATATGCCAGCACCATGAGTAAGTCTGCTCTTGACTACCGAAGCAGGAGAGGACTACAGGATCGTGATGAGCAGATGGCTTTGCTGGTACAGAGGGTGTCAGGCTCTTATTACGGAGAATTCTATATGCCCTGTGCTGCCGGAGTGGGCTATTCGTATAGCCCGTATAAGTTCATGGAATCCATAGACCAGTCAGCCGGTATGCTTAGGCTCGTCATGGGTCTTGGGACCTCGGCAGTGGACCGCACGGAAGGCTCATATCCAAGGCTTGTCAGTCTGGATAAGCCCACAGTTACAACAGCAAGAAATTCCATTGAAAAGCACCAATATTCCCAGAGAAAACTTGAACTGATGAACCGCGCCACAAGACAGCTTGAGAGGGTGTCACTGGAAGATGTGGAGAAATACATGCCTCTTTTCCTGAGGCGTCTTTTGCTTGAGCATGACACAGATACAGAGAGAATGTTCAGGGACAGGGGAGAGGACAGAAATATCGAGTTCATTTCCTGCCAGGGAATTGTCAGGAAAGATGAGCTGATGCATCAGATGGAGGAGATCCTGGAATGCATTCAGGATGAATATGATCATCCGGTTGATATTGAGTTTACGATGAATTTTTCCGAGAACGGTGATTATGTGATAAACATCCTGCAGTGCAGACCGTTACAGGTCTATCAGGACATGGAACAGATGCAGATTCCCGAGAACCTTCAGCAGGAAAACATCCTGTTTGAGTGCAGGAAGTCAGCAATGGGATTGTCGCGGGATGAGAAGCTTGATCTCATAGTATATGTGGATCCTGTCAAGTATTACAGCATGCCATACCAGGACAAGAACAAGGTAGCCAGCACAATCGGCCGCATCAACTGGGAGATGAGAAACAGGGGCAAGCACATGCTCCTCATGGTCCCCGGCCGAATCGGCACATCTTCTCCGGAACTTGGTGTCCCCACAGCCTTCTCAGATATAAGCGAGTTTGACGCCGTCTGTGAGATCGCCGACTCCAAAGTCGGCTATAATCCGGAGCTCTCCTACGGTAGCCATTTCTTCCAGGACCTTGTTGAATCCGGGATTTTATACAACGCCATCTTCGAGAACAGCAAGACGCTTAGATTTGATATGGGTGTCCTTAGCTCTTTTGCCAACATCCTCAACTCTGACATCATGGACTATCCGGGTATTAAAGAAATCGTCTCCGTCTTCGACGTATCAAGAGAAGATTTCCACATCTATCACGACATGAAGAATGAGCGCACACTCTGCGCCAGGCTTTAAGGACCTGGCGCATGTGCGAGTTCGGGGTGATTGTGTTTGTTTTGTAATATTTAATATTTGTTTATAGAATCTTTCTTGTTTTCTGGGGACCACTTGAATAGAATGTAGTAAGTATATCGGTAAACCCGGAGCAATCCGGCGACACAAAGCTATAGGGACTTAATGAGTCAGCCAGCTGCAACCTTAAGACATATAAGGGAAACACCGCTGAATTCAACGCCTATGCTTACTATGTAAACAACGTTGATCTTCAGACAGTAATAGGAGCAGATGGCGATAAGCTTCTTAAGCATTTCACCGACTTTGGGAAGGCAGAAGGCAGAATAGCAAAGTGATAATAGCAAAGTGATATAAGAATAAACTATTGAGAAAGCTGTTACTTGTATAAGTGGCAGCTTTTTTTGATACGTAACACGATCTGAAGCGTATAAAAGACTAGTAAGGTCCATATTTATACGTCATTTTTCGCTTTCTAAAAAAGAAAAAAGCGTATAAAAAAACTATTATTTTGTATTTTATATGTCTTTTTCGGTGAAAAACTATTGAAAAATACATATAAAAAAGGAAATACACTATTTTTTATACGTCAATAATCTACTTCGAATTTAACAATGGAATGTTATGGCTGTGTCCGCCATCCTAGACCCAATAACTATGCATGCTCTATTCGCTTCACCGATGGCGATAGACTCATGAGCAGCTGGTTAGCCTCACCATCGGTCTTTTCAGTGTAGCATGTATAGTTATGAGCGTCTAGGACAAGCCCTGCCTTTGGCAGGGTGGCTGCTTCTCTTACCTCTGGCTCCAGATCTTTGAGCAACTGGATAGGGGGCACAAGTAATGTGGTGTATCCGTCGGCTTGAAGACCAAAAGTGAACCATCAGGCCGACGAAAAAGAGTGTTTAGTGTAGAGAAAAGACAAGAGCGTCGGCCTGAGGAGCAAAAGAGAACTGTTAGGCCGACGGAGGAGGATGTTTGGTGTAGAAAAAGGGTAAAAGCGTCGGCCTGAGAAGTAAAAGAGAACCGTCAGGCCGACGGAGAAGGATGTTTTGTGTAGAAAAAAGGTAAAAGCGTCGGCCTGAGAAGCAAGATCGAACCGTCAGGCCGACGGAGTAAGAAGTTTGGTGTCGAGAACGGGCAAAACTGTCGGCCTAGGAAGCAAAAATGAATAAGTAGGCCGACGGTGATGACAGCGAGCATAAGTGAACGAGTCCCCGGCGGTAGAGATGAAAGAAAACGAAGATTCTACCGCCGGAAAAGAGGGTTATTGGCTTGTACAGAGAAGGCTCGGCGGTAGAGGAAGGCAAAATTGAAAATTATACCGCCGAGCCATAGAGTTATCGGCATATAATAATAAAATCCGGCGGTAGAGGAAGAAGAAAAGGTGAAATCTACCGCCGCACCAGTAAGTTGTCGTATAAAACAATTATTGGGGGACATTTTCAGTTCCTTGGAGGAGACCGGGGTGCAGGGGCAGAGCCCCCGCGGTTTTACCCTTGTAGAAAAGTGCCGCAGAACGGACCGCATTAAGAAATTCTTTAAAGTATTGTTGCCTATACATTTATCACTTCAAATTCTTCATACTCTGAGCATACACTTAGCTGATAATCTTCAATAGAATAGCTGCTAATGATCAAATTGCGGCAATCAAAAACCTCGCAGGAGAAACTTAATGTCGGATTTGAATTGTCTATAACCGCACCTAAGACAAGCCTAATCTTCTTGGGTTCCAAAGTGATTCCCATTCCACTATATTTCATGATACTTTCTTTGGCTGTCCAAAGGCGGGTGAAGGTCTGGTCCTCAGAAAGACCACAACTGGCAGTTAGCGCTTTGGCGAGAGACAGATCCTCGCCAGTAAAGACATAGTTCACCAAAGATTCCTTGAAGTGTTTATCTTTTTCGATATCAACACCGACTTCCTTATCGGAAAGGCCCAGGGCTACCATACTCCCGGAGTGGGAAATGTTGAAAAAGACATCGTCACGCCCTGCAATATAGGGCTTATCACGCATTCTATATTCCAGTTTATAATCAGAAATCCCAATATCTTCCAGAGCTTTATGCAAAAGAAATCCAGCCCCAAGGGAAAGGTTTTTACCATTGGGATATTTGAAACGATCAATTTTTTGCCGACGATCTGCATCTACCAGAGAATAGGCTTCATTAAATCGTTCTTCCTGATCAAATATTTCTGCATTAAAAATGTATAGTCGATTTAGTTTATCCATAAAATGATTGTAGCAGAAATTTGTATTATTAATGGAAAAAATTATATAATAATCAGTGTTACAAATCACCGAGAAAAACTCTCAAAACCATCAAGAAAAACTCTTAAAGATATCAAGAGAAACTCTTAAAAATGTTTAATAAATCCCTTGAAAAACTGCCAAGGCAGGTAAAACAGGAGCATTAAATGAAAAAAATCTTAATATATATGATGATGCTATTACTAATGATATCCATACCAAACAGATCTGTATATGCCGCAGATAAAGAGCCTATAACCTCAAAAGCGCAACTAAAAGAACCTGGCATAAAAATTGGAGTCAGCGTGGGATCAGCTGCAATGCTGGCTGCTGAAAATGAGATGCCCGAGGCTGAACTCGTGTACATTGAGCTGAATGAAGGGATTCAGGCTCTGGAACAGGGGAAGATTGATGCTTATGTCTATGATCTTCGCCAGATGAAGCTTGCATTGAAGAGCGGTAAAACAGGAGTTGAACTCCTTGGTGAGACCATGGATGAAAAGGTTCATATCGCTGTTGGCATTTCACCTGTAAGTGGGATTGATGGGCTTGAGGATAAGCTGAACGAATTTATTGATATAATCCATGACGATGGGACATTAGACGATATGTTCAATCGATGGGTAATTGAAAATGATTTTACCATGCCTGAGATACCAAAAGCTCAGAATCCTCAGACAAAACTTATAGTCGGAACTGCAGGAATAATTCCGCCTTATAGTTTCTATGAGGGAGATCAGCTTAGTGGATTTGATATCGAACTTGCAAAACGTTTTGCTGAGTATATAGATGCCGATCTGGAGTTTAAGGTCTATGATTTCGGCGCCATTATTAATGCAGCTGCGTCAGGGGATGTTGACTGTATAATGTCAAACCTCAATGTAACACCTGAACGCGCCCAGGCACTTCCTTTTTCCAAGGATCTTTACACGGAAGAAATCGGGATAATGGTAAAAAGCTCAGGGGAGGGCCCTGAGTACAAGACCTACGAGGATCTCGACGGTAAAACTGTTTCAATGCTTACAGGGGCGCCTTTCGAGGATCTGGTTCTGAGCCATGCTCCGGGTGTGGCTGAGTTTTCGTATTACAACACCATGTCCGACATGCTGCTTGCTCTTAAGCAGAGGAAGACAGATGCTATTCTGCAGAACAATGCAATCGCATCCCTGGCGGTCAATCGAGATAAGGCTCTGGCGCATTTTCCTGAGCCACTGAAGGAAAGTGTTTTTGGAATCGCCTTCAACAAAGAAGACGAGAGCTATGACAAGTGGCAAAAGGCATACGAAGCAATACCCAAGGACACAATAGAAGAATTATGGCAGAAGTGGACAGGATCTGACGAAGAACAAAAGCAACCAATCGAGCAGGACTGGCCGGGTAATAACGGAACTATAACTGTGGCGGCATGCGACAGCCTTGAGCCTATGAGTTATGTGGGACAGTCAGGAAAACTCATGGGATTCGATGTGGATATAGTTCTTCTTATGGCAAAAGAGATGGACGTTAAAGTTGAGTTTGTACCAATGGAATTCTCTGCTGTTCTGGCTTATGTTCAGTCGGGCAAGGCTCTGATGGGTGTTGGATCTATCATAGTTACTGATGAGAGAAAAGAAGCTGTAAACTTCGTGGAGTACTATCCGGCAGCATTTCAGCTTATTGTCAGGAGAGTAAAAACTGAAGGCACAGGCACGTCTTTCTGGGATGATGTGAAATCCAGCTTTGAGAAAACATTCATAAGAGAAGACAGATGGAAACTTTTCGTAAAGGGTGTTATCACAACACTCATAATCACTATTATGACCATCATCTTTGGAACAGTGCTGGGATTTTTTGTATACCTGCTTTGCAGAAGAGATAACAAAATTGCAAATGGTATCACCAACGCCGTGATGCGACTTGTTCAGGGAATGCCTATGGTAGTTCTGCTGATGATTCTTTATTACATAGTCTTTGGAAAAGTATCTATCGATGGCATCATCATATCGATTATTGGATTTACCCTCACATTTGCTTCGTCTGTGATTGGCCTTTTAAGACTAGGAGTAGGTGCTGTTGATAAAGGTCAGTATGAAGCAGCATATTCTCTTGGATATCCGGATCACAAGATCTTTTTCCGTATAATTCTGGCACAGGCGCTGCCTCATGTGATGAATGCTTATAAGGGAGAGATTGTTGGACTTATAAAAGCCACAGCCATCGTAGGATACATCGCGGTGCAAGATCTGACCAAGGTGGGAGACATAGTCAGGAGCCGGACATATGATGCATTCTTCCCGCTGATAGCTATCGCAGTTATTTACTTCGCGCTAGAGGGACTTATAGGATTGATCATCAGTCGTATAGATATCAGACTTGATTACAGAAACAGGAAATTCCCGAAAATACTAAAGGGGGTAAAACTGAATGATAAGGATTGAAAATCTGAAAAAAGAATACCCCAATGCAACGCCGCTGAAGGATGTTAGCGTTACGATCAATGACGGTGATGTTATATCTGTAATAGGACCTTCGGGAACCGGAAAGAGTACCCTGATACGTTGTATCAATCTTCTTGAAAGACCTACTTCAGGTAAGATATTTTTGGATGAAACAGAGATAACAGATCCAAGGTGTAATCTTCAGGAAGTCCACAAAAAAATGGGGATGGTCTTCCAGTCTTTTAACCTATTCGGACATATGAGTGTTGTGGAGAACATCATGGCACCGGCAATGGATCTTTTGGGAAAAGAGGCACAGGAGGCCTATGATGAAGCAATAAAGCTGCTACGTACAGTAGGCCTTTCAGACAAGGCTCTTTCCTGGCCGGATGAACTGTCCGGCGGTCAAAAGCAGAGGGTTGCTATTGCCAGAACCCTTGCTATGAATCCTGAGGTTATACTTCTGGACGAGCCCACGAGTGCGCTTGATCCCACCATGGTGGGAGAAGTGCAGGCTGTTATAAGGGATTTGGCATCATCCGGAAAAACAATGATGATAGTGACCCACGAAATGTCTTTTGCAAAGGCTATTAGCAACAGGGTCTTCTATATGGATGAGGGCGGAATTTATGAGGAAGGTACACCTGAGGAAATCTTTGAACATCCCAAAAAAGAGAAGACCAGGCGCTTTGTAAGACGTCTGAAAGTGCTCGAGATCGATATAGAGAGCAGGACTTACGACTTCCTCGGAACACAGAGTCTGATAGAGGATTACTGTGTGAAAAACCAGGTGCCTTATTCGCTGGCTAAGCAGATACATCTTGCATATGAAGAGGCTGTGCACCAGTGCATCGTTTGCACTATGACACAGCCTAAAGTACATCTCTCCATTGAATACTCACCGGAAAATGAGAGAGCCGCATTTGTTGTTGATTATAACGGAAGTCAGATGGATATCTTCAAAGACGGCGATGATATCTCAGTATCAATTCTGAAAAAGATTGTGAGTGATGTGAAATACTCATACAATAACGATCAGGAATCAGGAAACCATCTGGTGTTTTTTATCTCATAAGCGCTAGAACATCACAATATCTTTTTGATCTTGAAGAAGGTCAGGCTGCCTGAAACTATCAGGATACTGAGCAGGATGACAACAGGGTAGCCAAACCTTGATTCAAGCTCCGGCATATATTTAAAGTTCATACCATACCAGCCAACGATAAGGGTGAGCGGCATAAAGATTGTGGTTACCACAGTGAGGACGGTCATGATCCTGTTCTGCTTAACATCGAGCTGTGACTGATACAGATCGTTGAGCTGGATGGTGTAGTCACGAAGGTGAGTGGCTGAGTTATAGAGCCTGTCTACGCGGCTTGAGAACAGACGGAAGTATCTTAAGTTCTCTTCTTTGAAAAATCCATTCTCGTTTTCTTCCAGCTCCTGGCCCAGATCCAACAGCTGTTCATAATGTATGCGAAGGTCCCTTATATCACCACGGATATCATTGTTCCGGGATATAGGGGCATCCTCAGCGTCTGACATGATCTCTTTTTCCAGATTATCAAGTTCAATTTCAAAGGCCTGCATTGTTCTCAGGTCATTGTGAATAATAAGCTCGAGGAAATCATAGAAGAATCTTTCCAGTGAAGGTTTCTTCCACTTTTTGAACTTTTGGATACGTTTAACTATGCTAAGGGCACTGCCTTCACAATCTATAAAAACAATTCCTGTCTCGTCAAGCGCATAGGAGAATCTCTGAGGCTGGGGAGTGTGGGATGACTGAGTTGGAATGAAGAAAGTTCCTGTGAGACAGTCATAGTTAACTTCTGCCTTGGTGGTGAAAATTTCTTCGTTGCTGATATCAAAATCAATTCCCATATCAAAGTTTTCGCTCTGCTCAGCCCACTGGGCAGGAGTAAGAACTGCGACAAAAGGTACTGCTGCGTCGTGGCATTGTTCTGCACTGCATTCTTCAAGTGAGTTTTTAATAAGGAAATACATAAGTGGCCTCCATTACTGACTAGATCAATATAATTATAGCACGAACACTGAGTCTGGCTCCCACAAACTGCGCCAGAGCATAAATCTTTTTTCTGTTGACATACTATGACAGACGTAGTATATTTACTATGACAGTCGTAGTATCGAGGTGAAGTCTTATGCAGGAAATCAGCAGCGATGTTATAAGAGGTTACAATGACACAATAATATTGTTCTTTTTACTGGATGAGCCCTCCTATGGGTATGAGATCTCCAAAAGCATCAAGGCACTTTCGGATAACAAGTATCTCATCAAGGAGACTACGCTGTACTCTGCTTTTACCAGACTGGAGAAGAACGGATATATAACTTCTTTCAGCAAGGAAGCAGACAATGGGAAAAGACGTACTTACTACCGGATAACTCCTGTAGGGAAGGACTATTATCTGGAGAAGTGCAAGGAGTGGGAACTCACCAAGGATGTAATTGAGAGATTTGTTTCTCATAAATAACGGGACATGGGGGAATAAATATATGGAAACAATTAGAAATTATCTTGAGACAATGTTTGCTAAGATGCCGGACAACGAGGAGACCAGAAGAGCTAAACAGGAGCTCCTGTCCATGATGGAAGATAAATACAATGAGCTGAAGGACAGCGGCATGCCTGAGAATGAGGTTATTGGAACCATCATAACCGAGTTCGGAAGTCTTGATGAGATAGCAGAGGCCATGGAACTTAACAAGAATGAGATCGTGGACACTGCATATGTGGAATATTCAGAGCAGGCAGGAGAGACAGCTTATGCTGATAATAAAGCATACGGAAAACGCCTGATCACAATGAATGAGGCTTCGGAATATGTGATGGATTATTCCTTCAGCAGATTCCTTTTAGGACTGGGAGTTTTCTTTTGTATCCTGGCTCCTGCAGGACCCATCATTGGATCTGGATTTGCGGGATTCTTTGGAAAAAATGTCATCGGCAACCTCTTTGAGAGTATAGGAGTAGCATCCCTGTTTTTATCAGTAGCTTTGGGAGTTGGACTTATTATTCTTTCCTCATCCAAAACTAAGGAGTGGAGTTTCCTTAAGAAAGGCAAATGCGCAATAGATTCAGCTACTGAACAGTACCTTAGAGCAGAGCGCTCACAATGTTCCGGCAGCAAATCTATGATGCTGGCCCTTGGCATAATACTCTGCATTGTCAGTGTGGTACCTGTAACCATGTTTGGCGTTCTTTCCATCAGCAGATTCCTGACTGACGGCGTTGGCCCATCAATGATATTCGTATTCGTTGGACTTGGAGTATTCTTTATACTTAATTCTTCAAGAAAAGATGAGGCATACAAAAAGCTTCTGTCACTGTGACAGGAGCTTTTTTAGTGCGTCATTTTGTGTTCGGAATAACGATTGATGAAAATGAAAATGCACCTATTAGATGGTATAATACATATATTCAGGACTATGGATTTGATCACAGAAACTAAGGTGGTTTCCATATGCGAAAATAACGATCAAGGGGTGCAATGACATGACTGAGATTCAGGTTGATATGAATAAACAAGGGTATATGTCATCCTGCATAAGTCTTATTGATGAAGGTTTAAAAAGATATAAAGTAGATCAAAAGATTATAAGAAAAACAGAGCTTCTATGCGAGGAGGCCATTCTTAAGATGGCGAAAAATGCTACGCAGGAAGCTCTTCTTCATTTGCGCGTAAAGCGTTCTTTTAGCGGAGTTGCCGTAGAGATAAGGTCCAAGGGAGAGGAGATAGAGGAACTTGCTGAGGGTGGAAATATCACTTACGCAGCGCAGGTTCTGGATAATGCCGAAGATGAGATTGACACGGGCCTTCTGATCCTCAAAGCCAATGAAGAGATGGTCAAGTATTCTCATAATGATGGCACAAACATGATCAGATAGGAGTTCCTGTGGAGGCTATTGGAATAATCATGGGAGTAGACTCGCTCCTTGACATGTTCAGAACAGTGTCCAACACCACGGGTGACATGGCAGTTACGCTGATCGTGGCAAAATTGGAAAAACTACTGGATATTGAAAAATATAAGAGCTGATCGGGAATGCCTTATCGTAGGTCTTTGTGAGACAGCTGTGTACCGCTCGTAGGAACGCGTAATTTGACTATGTGGCGCGGTGATGGTCAGCATAATCAAGTGCCTCCAACAAATATTTCTCGTAAGAGATTTCTCTGCACAGAAATGTTATAATAGTATATGAAAAAAGTCTTTGGTGATAATACGGGGATTGATAAAACGATAATAAAAGATTGCCCACCCAGATGTAAGAATGAAAAGCTGAGTGAAGCTATTGTGATGTTTAACTGGGGAGAAAGGAAAAGATTATGAAAAAATCGTTTGTTTCGATCGCTATCAGTATTATGCTCTGTCTAATTTTTGCAGGATGTCTGCCTATGATGGCTTTTAGGAGTAATGCAGTGGAAGCCAGCCAGAGTGCAAGCGCATCTTATTCGGCAAAAGACACTTCAAATAACATGTCATTTAATGAACTGGACAGCATTCAGGTTAAGCTTAACAGTATTGGATACTATGGATTCTTGCGTAGTACCTACACTGATCCGCGTGATATTGACTGGAATGAAGTTTTCTATGTAGGCGCGGGCTTTAACCAGGGGCGCCTTCCAGAGAATGTTGAAAAGGCCTATCTTGCAGTTGTAAAGAATGATGAGGTCTATCTGGATCTGACATCGGTATCTGGTAAGGATGTTGAGGACTATGTCAAGAAAACAACCGGTTTTACTTATTCCGAAATGAGACGCCCGCTGAAGTGGGTATATCTGAAGGATTATGATCTTTACATTCATGAGCATGGAGATACCAATCAATGCAGAGTACAGGTCGATGCCGGACACCATGAAAGCGGCGAATACACTATCTCATATAAAAATGATCTTAACGAGAGTTACTATGTGACCTTTTATGATGAAGGCGATTCTTACAGGTTCATTTCAAATGTGCTCCAAACTAATACGCCTAATTCCTCAAACACAGTAATAGCTAATAATAGCTCCAAATCTAACGGGATGATGATTCCGGACAGCGACACCAGAAAGCTTTCAGAGGATGATCTAACTGGATTTAGCGCAGCCGAGCTTCGCATAGCACGAAACGAGATTTATGCTCGCCATGGAAGGAAGTTTGTGGATAAAGAACTCCAGGCTCATTTTAATACGATGGATTGGTACACACCGACTATTGAGGCAAAAGACTTTGACGAAGGAGTTCTAAGTGAGATTGAGAAGCACAACCTCGGTGTCATCAGTAAATATGAAAAGAAAATCGGAAAATAATCAGGCCAGTGTTATCAATAAAAACTCGAAGATGAAGAAAGATTAGAGAATCATCTGATATGAAGAAAAAGATTTTGAACCAGGCAATTGCTTTATTATTTACAATCTCATCATGTAACCTTTTGCTACTCGGATGTGGTCTTAAATCAGAAAGTAAAGCATCCGATAACTCAGTGAACTCACCCGAGATCTTTGAAACGGTTCCATCAGATCTTTCGCTGGAAGTTGAAGAAATAGATAATCATACAGAACAGACTACTGTGGAAGAAATCACTATAGAAGAGATCACTGAGGAAGATACTGCTGAGGAAGAGATAGAAGAAAACACTGACGAGGCAGATTCTGAGCTGTTTTCCACTGAAGGAAAAGACCCGGAGATGACCCTTGATCCTATTGAGTATATCCAGCTGGATCCAAACTGGAAGTATGCGGATTATGCTGCAATATCAACCGGAACAGCAACACTGTATCGCGCCTCAGATAACAGGCGCGATATAGTAATAGGCATAAACGCTGGACACGGCACACAAGGCGGCCAGAAGGAAAAGACATACTGCCACCCTGATAAGACAGCCAAAGTCACAGGTGGAACAACATCGGCCGGTTCAATAAAAGCCCCCGCGGTTTCTTCAGGAATGAGTTTTACAGATGGAACTCCTGAAGCAAAAGTAACCCTGATGGCTGCCCGTTTAGTGAAAGACAGACTTCTTGATAACGGATATGATGTTTTGATGCTTCGAGATGATGATGATGTTCAGCTTGATAACATCGCCCGCACAGTCATAGCCAATAATACAGCAGATTGCCTGATATCGCTGCATTGGGACGGCGATGGGCTCGATTATGATAAGGGCTGTTTTTACATTTCAACACCGGACGGAATAAAGCATATGGAACCTGTTTCAGAGCACTGGGAAGAGCATCATCAGCTTGGAGATGCTCTGATCGAGGGCTTAAAAGAACAGGGCTGCAAAATCTACCAGAATGGAAGTATGGCCGTTGACCTTACTCAGACCTCTTACAGCTGCATCCCATCAATCGATATTGAGCTGGGAAATCAGTCATCCGATCATGGTGATGCAGCTTTATCAAAACTTGCTGATGGGATAGTTGCCGGAATAAAAAGAATGTATTAACACAGCGCCCTAGTAGTCAGTCCTTTCTGCAAATGTACAGAAGGTGGTTGGTGCTTCCCAATAGTTCTCTCTTTTCACAGAATGCCAGATACCGGTCTGCCATCCTCTTCATACTGAGTATAAAACTTTCCGACAATTTCTTCCCTTGATGCTCCATCATCTATTGCATTGATCCTGGTGAAATACTCTGTCTCATTCTCATGATGGATATATGCACCATTCTTAAGCTGCACTTTAAGGCTGGCGGGATTGTCTTTATTCACTGACATGTATACCTCATGAATACATCGCTGTCTTGCCTTATCAAGTGTCAGTGCAAGACCCTTGGTGGCATATCCTTTTCCTCTGTATTTCTGCGATATACAATAGCCGATGTGGCCGGGACCTTCCCTGAGAAAGTCATTAAGATAATGCCGCAGGTTAAAAACTCCGACATAATCATCTCCATCTGCCAGGACATATGTTGTATCAGCCACAAAGCCTTCCGGCAGTTCTTTTCCCACAGACCAGTTGCGTTTCTTTTCTATCCATCCCAGGAATTGCTCATAGTCATAGCCATAGACGTTGTTCGTATAACCATTTTCATTCTCAGGAAAAGACATATATAGTTCGTAAGTTTTTTTGTAATCCGAATCCTGAACCCTAATCAATTCCATAAGACACTCCTCATAATTAGCAATTTTCTGAAAATTATTAGATGTAAGTATAGTTGACAGACAACTCTGTGTCAACAACCTGTTACCTAACAAACAAAAAAACAAGCAAAATTCAGCATAAATGTATTATCGTTTACTTTTCTACAATAATCTGAGACTAGCATCTGAACATATTTGACTCTGATATGCTATTATAATAAAGGGGTAATATGTCCATAAACCTTACATTAACTGGAGTAGAGGATATATTAGGAGGAATGTTGTACGAGAATGGAAGTAATTTCTGATTGCAGTTCACTCAGTGAAGTGATTAAGAAAACATATGGAAATAACATCTCTGTCACGGGCAAACAAAGAGTGTCCGGCGGTGATATTAATGAAGCCTTTATTTTGCAGCTTTCGGATGGACGAAGGGTCTTTTTAAAAGAAAATGCCAGGGAAAATGTAGGCTTTTTTTCAGCGGAAACAGAAGGGCTTGGGGCAATCGCATCCACGAAAACTATCAGTGTGCCAACGCCCCAAGCCTATGGAACATATGGTGACAGTTCATTTCTTTTAATGGAAGCCCTTGAGTCAGGACATATGGTAAAAGACTTCTGGGAGAGGTTTGGACATGCGCTGGCCGATATGCATAAGGCGCCGACGACAGCTCTTTTGCCGGAAAAGAAATATGGCTTTACCCGGGACAACTACATCGGGGCGGGCTATCAGAAGAACACAGCGAAGGAAACATGGATCGATTTCTTTAGGGATTGCAGGCTTGAACCACAGCTGGAAAGGGCGGAAAAAGCTCTTTTCCCAGAAGATATCAGGCGCATGTTGCATCTGCTGGATCATCTGGATGAGTATTTAATTGAACCGGAGCAGGCGTCGCTTCTTCATGGGGATCTATGGAGCGGCAACTTCATGGTGGGACCCGATGGCTGTGCATGGCTGATCGACCCTGCAGTTTATGTCGGTTGTGCCGAGGCTGATATAGCCATGACAGAACTGTTCGGAGGATTCTCCGGAGCGTTTTACGGAGCGTACCGGGAAAGCGGACTGCTGCAGCCTGGCTACGAGGACAGAAGAGAGATCTACAACCTCTATCACATGTTGAATCACCTGAACCTGTTTGGAGGTTCATATCTCTATGCGGTGGAGAGAATCATCTCGAGGTTTTGATGATAACTGTTTGATAATGAAAATGTAAAAAGAGTCATAGGAAGGTAAATAACTTAATTCTTCCACATTCTTTATACTCATGTTTTAAACACCCCTTATCAGTCACGGTCAGTCAAGGGGACGGTTCTTTTGACTTATCAGCAGTTAGCTGGGAGGATCCTTATTTCATAAATACTTGAATATAGCGCGGTTACAAACTGCGACAGCGCTCAATCGCCGCGGACACAATTCCAGGACAGAGTGGCTATGACCTTTTCTCCATTGGAGATCACATTGACGCCGCTCATGGTCATGTGATTGCTGTCGGTAAGTGAGAGGGTGATCGGTCCTTTATTGGAAGGAACGTCCAGAATCAGCTCGTTGCTGTTTTGTGCGGAGATTGTGGCTTGCATCGGCTTGCTCTCGACATTTTCTCCTACAGGTGTCAAGGTGTAGTTGCTGTCATTGTTCTTTTCGATCAGAAAATACATCTCCAGACGTTCATCGTCATCACTCAGGAGATACCACTTTCCGGCAAAATCATCTGTCGCCCCGATTACGATCTCTGTAGTCGGATAACTGAAACTGAACCCGGTGGTCATTGCAGGTTCGTCCGTGTCCAAATCCGCGTCTGGCTCATATACGTTCAGGCGATCCGGCAGACCCGCTATGATATAGCCGATAACAGTTGTTTCGGTCGTTGCAGCACCGTCATCGCCAAGCTTACCTGTCCAGCTGTTGATTGCCTTCTCTGAATTTACTGCAGAGCTGAGTTCAGCAAAACGAACCTTGTATCCTCCGAGGGTCGGTGCGTCCTTGTCATTCATGTCTTCGCGGATATCGAATGCGACCGTGGAGTTAAGCTCTGTCTTTACCTCATTCATTGCCGCCAGGAGACGCTGCTCAACCTTGTGCTGGTAATCCTTCTGCATCTCCTTAAGGATGGCTCCGGACAGACGTTGGTACATGCGCTGTTTGTACTGCTTGACGAGCTCTTCCTCCTGATCCTTGGTGATAACGCCGACGCGGCCTCCGGAGAAATGCTCGGCGAAATCCGCCTGGATCTCCCAGACGACATTGTCGCTTTCTTTAAAGAACTTGCGGGCGTAGGTATCAATCTCAACCTCGAGGAGCTCTTTAAATTTGGCTTCGTTACCATCCGATTCTTCGACCGCCTTGGCGACAATGTCTCGCCACTCCTTCGACGTGCGGGCTACATGGGTGGTTCCGTAGTCTCTGCCGCCCGGGAACTTGTCGTTGTAATAGAGATAGATATTGTTGATCCTCTCGGCTACGTAGCCTCTTGCAGCCTGTGCGAACTCCGTGATGGACCGGTCGATCAGGCCTACGCCAACCAGACTGATGCCCAGCGTTGTATCTGCTGCGGCACTGAGGAAAAACATGCCGGCGTCCTTATAGATGGTGAGGATGTCATCGCTGGTCTTGTCGGATTTGATGACTTCAAGTCCCAGGTTGACCGCGCTGAAGACGAAGCCCACGTCGCCCATCTTATCCCAGAAGCCTTCGTTTAACTTCGCGTATTTTTCAGTGAAGAAGAACAGGTCTGAGAGCTGCAAGGCGGTGCCTGTGTCGTTGACCTTGGAGACATCACTGCTGAGCTCCGTGAAGATGTCTTTCATGGCTAGCTCGCCTACCTTAAAGCATTTCTCGCCGGGGCCGCCGTTTGCCGCGTATTCCGCCATTGCCGCGGCGGATTCACTCAAATGGCCGCCTTCGAGAGATTCATAGAGCGCTTCTGCATCGATCTTAGATATATAGGCTTTGCGGAGGCCTGCATTCTTTACCTCAAAACAGCCGTATTTGGACAGATGGTCCGTATGGATGATGACCTCGCCGGCGTCCGCGTCCACGTCAAAGAGCACGTCCTCCCATTCACCTGTCTCTTCATTCAGATATTTGGCACCGACACATTCTGCGGGATCTTCGCCTGATTCGCAGAAACTGCCTTCGTAGGGGATGCGGATATCGATCCAGGTGTCCAGATCGTGCATGTCACCTATGTTGATATCATATGCAGTGATCTGCCAGTCTCTGTTGTCAGCGGTATCGGTACCGGCAGGCTGAATGCTGACGTCCAGTTCGTCTTCCGGATAATCAAACAGTATAGGAGATAATTCCAGTTTCACTCCCAGTTTGCTGTCCGCGGTCAGATCCTCCGCAGATACGGTGACTACCTCTGCCGGTTCGGGTTCAGGTTCGGGTTCCGGCTCTGGTTCGGTTTCTGTTTCTGTTTCTGAAACAGGGCTTTCGGAGACGCTGCCCGGATCATCGGTGTTTTCGGCACTCTCAGCATTCTGTGAGATGCCGGGATCCCCGGTACTTGGCGAACTGCCGCTATTTCCGCTGCCGGATTGTCCGCAGGCGGAGAGCAGCAGGCATAGAGCAACAATAAGACAAAGAGCTTTCGTAGAACGTTTTCTCATAAAGACCCTCCTTGTTTACATGCTTGAAAGTCTATTAATGATAAACAGAGATATGTGCTTATTTTAACTATAGCATAAAGCTCTTTACGTGGACATACATTGTCCGATATATATGATAGTGTAGTTATAGTAAAAGTTTTTCATGATTCAATATTGAATATCAAGAAGAACAGAAGAAAAGATGAAAGAATACAATATTCCGAAAAAATTCTGAAGCCTGATCCTACAGCCACCAAATAATTGTCAAAGTAATTGTCAATGACAAATTTGGCAATTACTTTGACTTGGCATACTTTATTGCCAATAATTAATATATAAATCTTATTCATTAAAAAACAAGGAGGTGAAATGGATATGAGTAAAAGACGTTCTATGAAGCCAGTAAAATTTTTTTCATTGTTTTTGACCATGTTAGCTGTTGTTTTTACCATAAACCCGATAAGCGCGCAGGCGGCTACAGCTACAGTAAAGATCTCGAAGAGTATTAATATCCAGCTGCCTAAAGAAAAGAAAAAATATGCTAAGACGGTAAAGAAAGGAAAAACAACAGTAAAAATCACTAACAAAAAGGGTGCCGTCAACTGTCTGGTTTTCAAAGTCCCTAAGACAAAGACCTGGAAATTTACTGCATCAGGTATTAAGAGTTACGACAAGGAAGGCCTGTACGGTCAGACCGGTGAAGTATCAATCGGTAATCTGAAGGGCAAAGGCTATAAAATGAAAGTAAGGGGCGGAAAGTCTTCAAATCTTGCTATATGTACAAAATCACATATTAAAGCGCGCCAGGAATTTGAAGAGAAATACCATACAACTTATGGGAGCTCAGAGCCTACACAGATAAGATACACATCCAGAACCGGAACTGTTAAACTCAAGAAGGGTGAGATGGTGTATATAACTTTCCAGATGCAAAGCGTTAAGAGCTTTAATCTGAACATAGAATAAAATGCTATAACATTTAGGCCTCCGTATCGGGGGCCTTCTTTTTTTGCTTTTTAACTCTTATCTGGTTGTTCAAAATACCCAATTTATCTATGGGAAAGCTATGGGAAAGTACCTACTTTTGATGGTAGCGCATGTTTTTGGGGGATAATATAATAAATTTGCCCTGTATGGTCATCAGCCACTATACGATAAAGGGCAAGGAAAGCGAAGATAAAAGACTTTTGGCATAAGGGAATTTGGTTCATAATTAGATTATGAATGTTAAAAGAAGGGGAGCAAAGTTTATTTCAGAAAGTTATCACCGAACTCTATGGAAGAAGGTGCACAGTTCGGGTCGTTCTTGAGAAATGAATTAACATCTGTCGAATGCCCCTTCATCTCTTTTAACCTTGAGAGCGGCAAATGGGATGAGTTAGGAAAGATATCAGGAGTGGGTGAACTCTATGCATGCCCTGAAGGTTTCTATATCGGAGAGCAGGATCTGGAGAATCCAGATAACAGTTGCACCAATCTGTATGACCCCGCTACAGGCGATACAAGTTTCTACTGTCTGGGACTTCCCCTTGGAGTATCCAAGAGCGGAAAACTGTTGGCAGTGGAACAGCATTGGGGACAAAGGCACACCTAAATACCAAGAGGATATGTATATGATTTTGAAGAAATTTCCGCTGCCTAAGCCAGGTGATGTCAGATTTACATATTGTGAGATTCCCATAGAAGGTGCTCCCAGAACGGGAATGATGGAGAGACGGTTCTATGACTGCGGTTATTGTGCGGGTTGTGATGAACGTCATCCGTTTGTGAAGACAGCCAGTGTTGAGGGATTCCCCTTCTTGTGTGAAGACTGCTATCGAATGGTATATAAATACAGCTGCTTTACTACAGATCCCTATGGCATCAAAAGAATGGAGCGGGATGAAGAAGTCAGCATAGCAACGACGCGCAAGGTCATTAATTCAGGTAGAAAGCTTGAGCTTATTCAGCACAATATGACGGCCGGCCTGATAAATGAGTATCTCAGGGACGATGATCAGGTCTGATTTAGACGAATGAGAACTTCTTTGTTACATAATGTTTCTAGTCGACAATTTGAATTTTGCGGGTTCTTTTCCTTATCATACAGACCTACAAACCTGGAATTCATTCTCCTGGAGAGCTCAAAAAGCCTGATGTATACCTAATAACATTTGTTATCGTTGTTTGAGGCATTTTTTTCCAATATTTACTCTTATTTACTCTTTTTTTCCAAAATCGTTTACCTAAGGAGAGCAATATGTGTTTCTTGGTCATATGGATTTGACAATAATCACAGAGATGCATACCTAAATCAAGTATTTTTATGGATTTAGGTATACTTTCAGAAAAGTGGGACTATAATTCTGCCCAAATCCATCACTCCCCCGTGGCCAAGTTCGTATAAAAACATTGGGCATCGGTATTTTATACGTATCAAAATCCTGATCTACAGACACAGGTACGTATAAAATAAGTGATCAATGGTTTTTATACGTGCCAAACTTCTGATTCCAGGCCAAATGTACGTATAAAACTATTGTTCAATGGTTTTTTATATGTGTCAAATTTCTGATTCCGGGACAAATGTACGTATAAAACTATTGGTCAGTGTCTATTTATACGTAATAAACTTCCGATTTCCATGTCAATGTACGTATAAAATCACTGAACCGCGTCTTCTTATACGTTCCGAAAAACTTTGCTTCCTTTTTCAGCCAGAAAAATGTAAAAAAAGGATAATGAGAGAATAATGAAATGACATAAGAGGGCTGAAACCCAAGAAAACATCTGGTTTTTAGCCCTCTTTTATTTTGTGTGACCCTTTTGTGACCAGTGGCGGAGCAATTGAAGAGATGAAGAAAGTTGTTGAAGAGAAGATCACATTGTTTGGATCAAAAGGTAAGGCGTAATCAATATTCATCCAGGAAATTATGTCTCATACCATCTTTCTTGTACTCTATTACGGTATCAAGCTGGATGTTTTCAATACTTCTGAATATATTGGACTCTACATATGGATTTGTCTTTTTGAGTTCTGCGATGAGTTTCTTTGTCTCAAGGCGCTTGCTTGAGGTGGTACCATCCTCATGACAAGTGGTACATGTATCTGTGAAGTGGCATGCACACTGCAAAAAGTGAAGTTCATTGTAATCTCTCCAGGTACAAATATCAGCTTCTCTCACCAGATACAACGGTCGGATCAGCTCCATTCCTTCAAAGTTTGTGCTTCGAAGCTTGGGCATCATTGTCTGAATCTGCCCACCGTGGAGCATTCCCATAAGTATCGTCTCAATTACATCGTCGTAGTGGTGTCCGAGAGCTATTTTGTTGCACCCCAGTTCTTTTGCCTTGCTGTACAGATAACCTCTTCTCATTCTGGCACACAGGTAACAAGGGCTTTTTTCTATATTGTCCACAGTATCAAATATCGTGCTTTCAAATATTGTTATCGGAATTCCAAGTGCCTGCGCATTGCTTTCTATCAGCGCTCTGTTTTCCTTGTTGTATCCGGGATCCATCACAAGAAAAGTAAGTTCAAAATTTACATGCCTGTGGCGCTGTATTTCCTGAAACAGCTTTGCCATCAGCATAGAATCTTTTCCACCAGAAATACATACGGCAATATGGTCGCCTTCTTCAATTAGCTTGTAAATCTTACATGCTTTTGCAAAGGGAGAAAAGAGCTGCTTATGGTATTTTTTCTGTATACTCTCTTCAGCTTTCTTTTTTCTTTCTTCCTGCTGTGTCTGGTTGTTTATACACGAGCAGATATAGCCCACATAGCCTTCTGATAAGCTGTAGCAATCCCTTTCAGACAGAAAATCAAGGGTATCATCTATTTCTTTTGATTTACGGCCAACCTGACAGTAAAAGACAAGCTTCTTTTCCGGAGATATCTTTGATAGTTCCATGCTGTTTTCTAAATTCTCTGAAAAAATATGAATGGCGCCCGGTATTATGCCTTTATCCACAAGCTCATCGTCCCTAATATCTATTAAAGCATAGGAATCTCTGTCCCATTCTTTGAGTTTATCGTAGGTTACTTCCTTCATTACTGTCACACTTTCCTTTACGAATCTTCCTGTCTTTTACAAACAAAAACCAGAACCCCCTATGAACGGTATTCTGGTTTTCAAAATATAGCTACTATGTTACTAGGTATAATATCTATGTCTTTCTTTTTTGTCAATGATTAGCTCATAGGTATTGATGAAAGAATTGCTTTCTGGCAAGGAATAACCAATATAAAGACCAAGACCTTTCATCAGCAGGTGACAGGTACAGATATACATCATATCAAGTTGAACTTGAGCTTTCTGTTGAAAGATAAATCTGTTCTCGCTAGAATAAATGTAGTTTCTTTTCTAATATATAAGCATACGAGGAAGAAATCTCTTACGAACAGGCAAGGGTTATGAGCGGAGGTGTTATATGAGTATTGGAAATAATATCAAAGCATTAAGAGAAGAGCGCAAGTTGACACAGGATCAGGTTGCTGAAGCACTGGGTATCAGTTTTCAGGCAGTCTCTTCATGGGAGCGCGATGAATACAAACCTGATACGGAGAAGCTGATAAAGCTTGCGGAGTTTTTTGATGTTTCCGTGTCTGCTATTGCTGAAGAAAAGCGTAATACCTTCAAAACAAGGGACACAATATATGATTGGGAGCATATGAAAACATTTGTGAAGACATCCGCCCGCAATTACAAGCTTTCCAATACCTTGAAGGCTGTGGACTTTGCTGTTGCTGCACATGAAGGACAAAACAGGAAGAGATCATCGACTCCATATATTTATCATCCTTTGAACCTGGCATGCCATGCGTTGTCCATGGATATCATTGAGGATGAGATAATAGCTGCATGTTTGCTGCACGATGTCATCGAAGACTGCGGCTGTAAATATGAGGATCTTCCAGTTAATGATGAAACTAAGGATTTGGTAAGACTTCTAACATGTGAAAAGACAACAGATGACAATCGCAAAGAGATAATAAGTGCTTATTACCGAGACATCGAAAAGAATCCAAAAGCAGCGCTCATTAAATGTATGGATAGATGTAATAATCTGACCACAATGTCGTGGGGACTTAGTCGTGAAAGAATGTATAGGATGATCAGGGAAACAGAAGAATACTATCCGGCATTGCTAAAAGCCATAAAGAACACTATTGATTACAATAATGCAGCATGGCTGTTAAAGTACCATATTGAAAGTATGCTTGATATATACAAGAGACTGATGTGATAATGAACTAGATATAGATGAGATGGAAGCTGTTACAGTTGGCAATGCAGGAGTTATCGATTGGATATCTGATTCACTCGAGAATAAGATTACAACTGTAGAAAAACCGAAATTTCAATAGTAGTTTTGATTAGTAGCTTCCTCAAAAAGTGAGTTATGGAAATGAAAACTGAGACGAGAATAAGTATACAAAAAATATCGATTTTATTATTTGCTGCATATCATCTTAATATGATGGCGTGCAGCATTTATACAGACAGCCTTATAGGTTGGAGTGGAACGCTGTATTATATAAAAATACTGATGATGGTTTTAGGCTATGCAGCATTTTATGGCAGTCGTATGCTAGTTGCCGGCACTACATGGAGAAAGTACATGCTGATTGCTTCCAATGTCATATACTCCGCCGGTTTGCTGCTGTTAAT
>JAEEGL016269476.1_pt1 | contig 31015 bp, 30 predicted proteins | sample 9134231 | NCBI WGS metagenome assembly JAEEGL01 (sample SAMN16246548, study PRJNA631951) | gut metagenome | biome: gut microbiome; feature: rumen; material: fiber-attached | host: Bos | place: Iran: Karaj | collected 2018-10
AAAATCAGAATTTCCCCGGATGAGGTCCGCACACTCGCATCGAGCTACGGTCAGCAGGGCGCTGCCGTCGAGCAGGTCATCGGCACGATGGACGGGCTCAAGGAGCAGCTCATGGGTGTCTGGGAGGGCAATGCCGCAGATGCATTCGCCGGCAAGTATGACGAGCTCAGACCCAGCTTCGTCAAGATGAGAGAGCTGATCGAGGACATCAACAAGGCACTGACCAAGAGTGCAAATCTGCAGGAGCAGACCGACGATTCGATCGCAGATTCGTTCCAGTGAGCATTTCGCAGGACCTTCCGGCAGTGCCTCTGCCGGAAGGCAGCCTGCATCCACACGAGCCCTGTATCGGGAATACAGCGCCCGTGTGCGTGCAGGATCATGACAGATCGCACAATACAGGAGCGCGCGGGGCGCATGCGTGCGGCAGACGGGAGCACGCATCGGAGATTCCCCCGCAGGTCCATCCAAATTCCATGAGGAGGAACACGAAACATGAGCAGTATTGATGATCTGAATGCGAGAAAAACCGGCGCGGAGCGGGAATTCGGACGGATGCAGAATGAAATGACGTCGATCACGCAGCAATACGATGATCTGCGGCATTTCAAGATTCAGGTCGAGCAGGCACAGGGTGTCTTCGACGGCATCAAGCGGCGCGGAGAGGCAAAGCTGGAGCCGCTTGAACCGATCCTGCCCAACTGCAGGACGGCGCGGGTCTACCGGGACGGCATGCGGGCTGTTCTCAACGGGGTCGGACAGGGCGTTGTCGCGGGCGCGTACAATCTGCTGCTGTTCAATATCAGCCGCGTGCTCAGCGATCTGATGAACAGGACGATCGACCTGCAGACCCGTATGGACAGCACGAGGAATCTGATCACGGGTCTGGAGAATGAGATCCGGCAGGCGGAGCAGGATGCCGCAGCCGCCGACGGAGAAAGCGAGGGATAAGGTATGTTGAAGCTGGCAAAGATGACGGTTGTCTACAGCGATGCTGAGCTCAGCATCGCGGTCAACCGCATCGAACGCTATATCGATCTGCTGACGGAATGCCTCAGCGATTACGCCAATGCCGTGCATGATCTCGAAAAGAATCAGGCGTTCGTGGACCAGAAGGCGACGGCGAAATTCAACGAAATGGCGGATAAGGCATCCGGTCTCATTACGGATCTGGATGCGGTGCGCACCGAGATCGGGAAGGTCCGGCAGGCTTATGACGGTCTGGAGGAGCTCGATAATTTCGAGTTCCCGGACGGGTTCTTTGCTGCGCTCCAATCCATGCTGTCGGTCTTCGGCAGCTGACACGGGGGGAGGTTCACAGATCATGGCAGATAAGCAGTACACAGTGAATTCAGAGAGTCTCCAGACGATCGGGTCAAAGCTGGATACCGTCACCGGAAGGCTGACCTCGCAGACGCTGACGGTCTCCTTCGCGGAGAGCCGGGGCGCGCTGATCGACAAGCTGGACGAGCTCTCGAAAACCCTCGCCGAGATCGGTGCCTCACTGGGCACGATGAGCGGGCAGACAGCCAAGCTGGTCCACGAGATCGACAGGCGGTTCACCGAGACCGAGGACACACTGGTCGATCTGTTCGGCGGCTGAGCGGTGAGAAGAAGGTTTTTGACATGAGCGTCAGACGGGTCACGGCAATCCTTGCCTGTACAGTATTTTTGATGATAGGAGCGTGTGGAACAGATATGAGCAATCAGAACAGTGAGCCGGCAGCAAGCAGCCGGACAGAGCAAGCCGGCAGCCCGGCAGATACGCAGTCGTCTGCGGGCAGCCTGAATGCGCGTCAGATCAGAATTCTGCGCGATGAGCATATGCCGACGGACGAAAGTGCGCTTTCGGATTATCAGAAGAAAACGGTCGCGGCAATCGAGGAGATTCTGGTGCACGCGGAGCAGAAATATGAGACGTCGTTCTCCTATGCGGGGTATGAGACGCTTGGGGGAGGTGAAAAGGGCGCTGTCATCGCATATCCCACAGCCGGCAGCCGTGCGTCTGACTGCTTCCGCATCGAGCGGCGCCTTGAAAACGGCGAATGGGCCTATACCGATAACTACATGACCGTTGCGGCACGCGCGCTGTATCAGACCTATCTCGCCGACGGGCTGAAGGCGCTCAACCCGGACGCCCGGTTCACGGTGATCTCTTTGCTGGACAAGACCGACTTCGATACGGTCCCCGCAGATCCAAACGGTCTGAAGGGGAGGGTCACCGCAACGACGGCAGTGTTTGTCTCGCCGGACAGCGTGAGCGAGGAGGCATTCGGCAGGCTGGTCGCCGATTTCCGTGCATGGGTGAACGCCGAGCCTGCAAAGGGCGTGTATCACATGATCCTGCTCAGGCAGGACGATACCGCAGCGATCACCGCTGCCAACTACGAGGATTATCTGCACGATACCCGGTACAGCAAGAGAGAAAAAATCTATGTAAACTAACGCGAAGGATGGTTGAGCCATGAATTTATCTGATAGCGAAATCATGATGGTGGAGCAGCTTACCTATCTGAACGGTGAAGTCGGAAAAGCAGCAGGCTTATCCGGCATTGACCGGATGGCAACCGGACAGACCGTCGGGGAATACCTTTCGCAGTTCACGCCGGAGCGGCTGGCGGAGCTCGACGCAAAGGGCGACGAATATGTCAACGGTCTTACAACCGGTCGGGAATGGGCTGCGATGATCCGGCACATGCAGCAGAATCCCAATATCGCCAATCTGACGATCGCCGACTCCATGACGCGCGCGGACGGCACGAAGCTGGCGTATACATTTGTGGATAAAAACGACCCGGATACCGCGATCGTCGCCTTCAAGGGCACCGACGGATACGAGGAATGGGTGGACGATGTCGACGGTCTCGGCGTCACCGACACCGTGTGTCAGAAGCAGGCGCTGGAATATGTCAACGGTCAGCCGTATTCCCATATCATCACGACCGGGCACTCCAAGGGCGGCAACAAGGCGATGTATTCCGCGGTGCTCTCCGACAAGGTCGACCGCTGCGTGAGTCTGGACGGACAGGGCTTTTCCAAGGAATTCCTCGACAAATACGGTGCTGAGGTCTCTGTCAACGGCGGAAAGATCACGAATTATTCGCTGAGTGTGGATTATGTGCATGCACTGCTGTTCCCGGTCCCCGGCTCCGCGCAGAAATACTGTCAGGGCTACGGGCTCACAAAGGACGGCAAGCCAAGCGCGCCGCAGTTCCATAACCCCAAGTCCTTCTTCGAGGTCGATGCCGACGGCAATATTGTCACAAACAGCGACGGCACTCCGAAGGTGAAGTCCGATCTGGAGGAGGACCCCAGTATCAGAATGCTGCATGACTTCACGGTCTATCTGGCATACAATGCCTCGCCGGAGGACAAGGAACGGCTATCCAGATATCTGGGACCGCTCCTCGGCGACATCATGTCAAATGGGGTTCGTGATCCCAAACAGATCGCAGACTATCTGATGCAGGATCCGGAAATGGCAGGCATCGCACTGGCATATCTGGCGCGGTATATGAAGGATAATAATGTGACCTCCGATGATATCAGCAGGCTGTTTGAGATGCTGGGGATCGGAGAGCTGGAATGGTACTGGAAAAAGCTGATCGATCTCGCGAAGGACAATCTGACGGACGGCGACCCGGATCATCTGATCCAGGCGACGCTCAGGGCGATCCGGGAATACATGAAGTCCAAGGGAATGGATTATGATCTGAACAAGGTCTGGGAGTCTGCCAACAGAAAGAGCGGCTCGATCAGCAACAGCGGGCAGAGCGGCAATTATGTGCCGGACGGCGGCAAGGGCACGCTGGATTTCTCCGTTCCGACCGAGACGGTGCTCTGCGATGTCATGAGATCCTTTGCCGACAGCGACACGCAGGATATCAGCACATGGAACAGCTACGCCTCTGAGCCGTGGTACACAGATATTCACGCCGATATCATGGTGACCGCCATCAACAATTATTTCACGCATCTGATCGATGTCACACGGGAATGCCTGAGGCGCGAGGACAATGTGTTCCAGAGTGCAACGATGTATGATCTGGAGGCAGCGAGCAATCTGAGCAGCGCTTCGGATAAGCTGTCCTCCGTGCTGGAGACCGCACGGCAGCTCGCAGAGACCATCACACTGTAACATGCAGGCTTTTTGATCAACAAGCAGAGGGAGCCCCGATTCGGGACTCCCTCTTTTTTGTGTCGGTTCGGTTTACTTGACCGTCAGCTTGGCTGCGGAGGAGGTGGCAGTCGCGCCGCTTGCGTCGGTGACGATGCAGCGGTACTGCCAGCCGTTGTAGGTCGATTTCGCGCTGATGCTCAGCGTCGCGGTGGTCGCGCCGGTCGCGCCGGAATTCTTCCAGCCGGAGCCGGAATTGTACTGCCACTGATAGCTGAGATTCACGCCAGTTGCTGCGACCGTGAATTTCGCCGTGCTGCCGGTCGTTGCCGTCACACTCGCGGGCTGCCCGGTAATTGCGGGCTTGATCGTCAGCGTTGCCGCTTCAGAGGTCGTGGTTTTGCCGTTGCCGTCGGTGATGATGCAGCGGTACTGATAACCGTTGTACCCGACCTTCGCATTGATGCTCAGTGCCGCAGTTGTTGCGCCCGTCGCGCCGGAGTTCTTCCAGCCGTCGCCGGAATTGTACTGCCACTGATAGGTCAGACCCACGCCGGTCGCAGTGACCGTGAATTTCGCGGTGTCGCCGACTGCCGCGGAGACATTCGCGGGCTGTGCGGTGATCGCCGCCTTGATCTTCAGCGTCGCGACAGAAGAAGTGGTCGTTGTGCCGTTGGCGTCCGTGATGACGCAGCGGTACTTCCAGCCGTTGTAGGTCGCTTTTGCGTTGATCGAAAGCGTTGCGGTGGTCGCGCCGGTCGCGCCGGAGTTCTTCCAGCCGTCGCCCGAATTGTACTGCCACTGATACTTGAGCCCTGCGCCCGTTGCAGCGACTGTGAATTTCGCGGTGCTGCCGACAGTCGTGTTGACGCCGTTGGGCTGGGTCGTGATCGCCGTCTTGACGGTCAGCTTTGCCGCGGAGGAGGTCACCGTCGCGCCGCTTGCATCGGTGACGATGCAGCGGTACTGATAGCCGTTGTAGCCTGCTGCGGTGTTGATGCTGAGCGTCGCGGTCTTCGAGCCGGTCGCATTGGAGGTCTTCCAGCCGTCGCCCTTGTTGTACTGCCACTGATATTTCAGCCCTGCGCCCGTCGCGGTGACGGTGAACTTCGCAGCCGTGCCGACTGCCGCGCTGACCGCCTTGGGCTGTCCGGTGATCGTCGTCTTGACTTTCAGCGTTGCCGCGCTCGAATAGGTCTTGGTGCCGTTGGCATCGGTGATGACGCAGCGGTATTTGTAGCCGTTGTAGCCGGCTGCCGTGTTGATGGTCAGGGTTGCGGTCTTGGAGCCGGTGCCGTTGGAGGTCGCCCAGCCGTCGCCCTTGTTGTACTGCCACTGGTAGGTCAGACCCACGCCGGTAGCAGTCACAGTGAATTTCGCCGCTTCGCCGACTGGCTTGGTGAGGCTTGCGGGCTGTGCGGTGATCTTCGTCTTGACCTTGAGCGTTGCCGCCGAGGAGGTCTGCGGCTGGTTGTTGGTGTTGTTGATGATGCAGCGGTACTGGTAGCCGTTGTAGCCTGCTGCCACATTGATGCTGAGGGTGTTGGTCTTGGAGCCGGTTCCGTTGGAGTTCTTCCAGCCGTCGCCCTTGTTGTACTGCCACTGATAGGTCAGACCCACGCCGGATGCCGCCACGGTGAACTTTGCAACATCGCCGATCGGTGCGGTGACGCTTGCGGGCTGCGTGGTGATCTTGGTCTTGACCTTGAGCATGACCTCGTCGGAGATCGTCTGCCCGCCGTATGCGTTCGTGACGATGCAGCGGTACTTATTGCCGTTTCTGCCGGTGGTGATCGGGATGCTCAGGGTGTTCGTGGTCGCGCCGTCGCCGCCGGAATTCTTCCAGCCGCTGCCGCTGTTCATCTGCCACTGATAGGTGAGATCCTCGCCCTCGGCGGTCAGGCTGAATTTCGCGGTGTAGCCCAGCACATTGGTCTGGTTGTGCGGCTGTGCGGTGATATTCGGCTTGATCCGGCTGATGATAACAGATTCGGCAGAGTTTTCTCCCTCGGGCGTTTCCGCCACTGCAGTGCCGTTCTTGAAAAAGACGCCCTCCGGACCGGCAAGCTCACTGCCAGTCAGCGTGATTGAGGAAAAGCCGCTCAGTGCTACGCATTCATCGTCTACATCAATATCGATGTCGGAATTGCGCACGGTCAAAGGAATGTTACTGCTACTGCTTGCTATTAAGCCGCCACGCCCGCGGATGGAGACATCTGCGTTGTCGAACAAAACGGAATTGCCAGAGCCGGTGCACCAGATTCCGTCATAGTTGGTAATGAGGCTGAGCTTTCCGGGACCGGTGAATGTGACACTCTTTTCCGCGTTGATGCAGTCAGCCTGATACTCAGTCGTTTTCAGTGTGACATCATTGTCCGCGCTGACCGTCATTCCTTCACGCCAGAGATTCAGCACATAATAGCCCATGGCTGATGTGATGCTTCGTTTGAGATGCAGCGTATTGTTCTCGAGGTCGAACGAAGCTGCGCCGTTGCCGAGAATGTCGGCTGCATTGAACTCATTGACCTCTACGCCGCAGACTGAGAGCGGATAGACAGTATAGTTCACATCCGCTTCGATTATCACCTCATCTATCGGATAATTGTTGCCGCTGTAGAAGCCGACGGGCTTCTGGACGGATTGGGTGGTCTCTGTGCAGCCGATCAGATCGAAGCCGCCGGTCAGGTCATAGCAGGCGCCGCCGTTGCCGCCCCAGAGCTCCAGATTGGAATGGATGACCTTCAGTGAGTCGTATACATCGTGATACTCGTCGCCGACGATGCCGTCCTGTCCGGAGACCGCCAGATCGGTATTCAGGACCGTCAGTTCGGAATCGCACGTAATCCTGATCGCTGCGTAATTGCCCCACGCGGTCAGCCCGCCGGGACCGGTAATCACGGTGTCCTTTTCGATCAGAATGCTGTCATGCTTATTCGATTGCAGCGTACAGTTATTAAGTGTGTAGATAACCAGATCTTCAATGCCGGAATTGAAGATGACCGTTTCATCGCAGGAGTAGTTTTCGTAGACAAACAGCATTTTGCTCTCCGAGTCATAGAAGAACACACCGTTGCCCAGAACATCGCTCTTGTTGAGATCGTTGACCCACGTGCCGGCGATATAGAGCGGGTAGCTCTGTGCTGTGGAGGAGATGGTGACATCCGTTGCCAGCTCCCCGTCTGCAGTATACACATTGTAGGTATGCTGGAGGCTGAGATCGATCTTTGCATTTGTCGGTGCGGTGATCTCTGCATATTCCAGCTCAATTCCATCTCTGAAATAGGAGATCGTGCCGGCGCAGTGGATGTCGCTTCCGATGATATTCAGACTGCTTCCCATGGAGCCGTTTAAGCTCTTGGCCGGTACCTGAATATCAATATCGGCGCCCTTAATGGTCAGAACACCGGATTCAGCCCTGATGCCGGAGTCGGCGTTGCTGCCGATCAGTGTCAGCTTGCCCGGACCGGTAATTGTGGCGCTGGAGCTCGTATAGATGACAGATGATGCATCCTCCGTGTCCTGTTCCAGTGTGGCGTCGTTTTCCACGGCGATTGTCAGATCGTCGATATTGTTTTTAATCAAAGGCTTCGCTGTCGTTATCGTGGCGCTATTCTTGATATAGAGCGTAGCCGTCTCGTTGTCAAAGGTGAATACGCCGTTGCGGAGAATATCGAAGCGGTTTCTGCCCGTGACCTGCGTGCCGCAGATATACAGATCGTATGCATCGTCAACATCGTAGCCCGCATAGATTGTCACGCTTCCGGCAGTGCTGCCGTTCGTCATGATCGAGCCGTTTGAAATGGAATACTGCTCCGGCTCAAAGATGACGCTGTCTGTGAGGGTCACACCGTCATTGAAGTTGACGACTGCGCCGGCGTTAGCTGAAATATCCACATTGGAGTGTTTGATATCCAGACTGCCGCTGCCCTCGCTGCCCTGAATACCGACGGAGGCTTCAACGGTCAGGTCAATATCCTCGAGCGTCAGACCCTTGACACTGACAGCGGTCGAAATGTTGCTGACCTTATTGCGGAGCGTCAGCTTGCCCTCGCCGGTGATGGTCATTCTCTCGCCGGCGATGCAGTAGAGGTATGAGGTGGTCTCGGTGATGGTAATGTCCTTGTCGACCGAAATGGTCAGACCGTCAATGCCGCTCCAGATGACGGTGGAGCTATCGGTCAGATCGCCGCTCAGGTGAAGATATTTGGATTCATAGTTGTAGGAGGCTGTGCCGTCGCCCAGAATGTTATTGGCGTTGTCGTCGGTGACTTGTACGCCCCTGACGTAAAGATCGTATGCGTCCCCGCCTGCGGACGCGGTGATCGCCGGCAGAGCGGGCAGCGCCAGCGCCGCCGTCGCCAGCGCTGAGATGCCGCTCAGCAGTCTGGTCAGGAGTGATCGCGGTTTGGTGTGTGTCATGATTTTCATCCTTTCTGCATTGAGATTTGTTTTCGGGGTTCCCGTGCATGTGACTGAGGTGGGCAGCCTCATTCCGTTGCCCGTTCGCCTTTCTCCCTGAGCGGGGTTCCGGTATGCTATGGTTCTATTATAGCATAATCCGACCGGCTTTCACAACCGAAACCGTAACATTTTCAGTACGAATTGTTTTGACATATCGTGATTAAATTTATGCACCGTGCACAGATATCGGAGATCGTTTGCAGAATCCGCTGTATATTTCCCGCAAATCGCCGCACCCGTTCCGGCGAAATGTGCATGCATCCTGTGCAGCTCACGCCGCAAATCCGGCAGGATACGCAAAGGCACTTGCATTCCGCCGGAATATGTGCTATGCTGTGAATCAGAGAGGTGATCGCGTGAAAATCTCAATGCAAATCGACGGCGCGTTTCAGGAAACAGAGATCCTGATCCGCAGCCCGAGACTCACACCGGAGCTTGAGCAGATCCTTGCAGCGCTGCATCTGCTCGAGCAGAAAATCACAGTGACAGCCGGCGAAGAAACGACGGTGCTCGACGCATCCGAGATCGTCTATGCGGAATCTGTCGACCGCAAAACCTTTGTCTACACCGCCGGCGACTGTCTGGAGACCCGGCTGCGCCTTTACGAGCTGGAGGAGCTGCTGGAGCCGTGCGGGTTTCTGCGCATCAGCAAATCCGTTCTGGTTCAGGTGCAGCGCATCCGCTCGCTCAGGGCAGAGCTCGACCGCAGACTGCGGCTGACGCTCGAGACCGGAGAACAAATCATCGTGTCGCGTCAATATGCCGACGCGCTCAAACAAAAGCTGGGAGTGAAATGATATGAAAAAGCATCTTTGGACTTATTTCCTGAACGTGATGTTCGCCTTCGGGCTGACGGCGGCGTTTATGACGGTCATCGTCATGCTGCTCGGGGATGAGGTCGGGGCGGAGACTGCCGTGACCGCGCTCGGCAGCGGCGGGCTCCCGACCGCATTTCTGCTGCAGCTTCTCGCTGCGGTCATGACCGTGGCGGCACTGCGCATGCTGTTCCTCAGCGATCTGCTCATCAAGCGCATGAAGCCGAGCCTGCGCGTGTTTTTCGTTCTGGTCACAGCGCTGCTCACGATGCTCGCGTTCATTCTGTATTTCGGCTGGTTCCCGCCGCGCGGGCTGATCGTGTTCGTTCCGTGCGCGGTGTGCATCCTGATTCTGAACACGGTCAGGCTGCTCCGCCGCGAGGAGGCGAAAAACAGGGAGCTCGCCGATGCGCTGGACCGGTACAAATCGACGCACCCGGCATGACCGGGCACCGTGCAGCACTGCATCTGCCGCCGGACACGGCATTCATCAAAGAATCTTCAAAAAGCACTTGCATTTTTCAGAAAAATGTTGTATAATAGCATTGCCGATAAGACGGGAGCTTGTGTAACAGGCTGAGAAAAAGGTTGTGACCTTTGACCGTAAACCTGATTTGGGTAATTCCAACGAAGGGACAGGCCGGATTTGCTTGGATGCGGAGGCTGCCCTTTGGGGGAAGCCTCCGCTTTTTCGTCCTGTCGGTCTGTGAACGAAACCGAAAAGGAGGGCAGCACAACGATTCCGGTTGTCCGGGCGGATAGAAGGGGAGCGCCTTGTGTCTTGTATTTTGCGATGGGAACCCGTGTTTCGGGGTGAGAGGGAGAAAGGGATCTCCGACCGACAGAGTGCGGAAGCCGCATTCTGAAAAAAAGCGAAAGAAGGAATTTCAGGTGAAACATGCAAATCTGCGCAAAATGGTCATGCTCTCCATGCTCGTTGCAGTCGGTGTTGTGATCTCGCCGATCCTCAGAGTCGAGGGCATGTGCCCGATGGCACATCTCATCAATATCGTCTGCGCCGTGCTGCTCGGTCCGTGGTATTCGCTGCTCTGTGCGGCGCTGATCGGCGTGATCCGCATGGCAGTCATGGGAATCCCGCCGCTCGCCCTGACCGGTGCGGTGTTCGGGGCACTGCTCTCCGGCATCTTCTACCGGCTCTCAAACGGCAAAATCCTCTTTGCGGTGCTCGGCGAGGTGCTCGGAACGGGTGTGATCGGGGCGGTCGTGTCCTACCCGGTGATGACGTTTCTCTGGGGCAGAGAGGGGCTGAGCTGGCTGTTCTATGTCCCGTCGTTTATCGCCGGCACGCTGATCGGCGGCAGCATCGCGTATGTCCTGCTGCACAGGCTCGCGGAGAACGGAACGCTCGCGGACATGCAGCGCAGGCTCGGCGCGCCGGTTTATCACGAGAGCGGGAGCGTTCTCGCAAATGCCGTGACGATCGCTGCATGCGGCGCGATCGCGTTCGTGGCGGTCGAGGTGCTGATGAAGGTGTTTTCCTTTACCGCGCCGGTCTGGAAATACATCGCGTTCGGCGCACCTGCGGTATTTGCAGCAGCGGCGGTTCTGTATTACATCATCATGCAGGCAGGGAGGAAAAAGGCTGTTGATCAATAGAATCCGCAGTGCGGTCCGGGAGATGCGCCCCCTGATCCACTGCATCACGAATCCCATTTCGATCAATCCGTGCGCCAACGTGATCCTTGCGGCAGGCGCACGCCCGATGATGGCGGAGCATCCCGACGAAGCCGCGGTGATCACGCGGTCGGCAGGCGCGGTGATGCTCAATCTCGGCAATTTCACGGATATCCGCGGGCAGTCCATGCGCATTTCCGCTCAGACCGCGGCGGCGCACGGCATTCCGTTCCTGCTCGATGTCTGCGGCGCGGCGTGCCTCACAAGCAGGCGCGAATATGCACTCCGCCTCGCCGGAGACTTTCTGCCCGCTGTCATCAAGGGCAACTATTCCGAGATCACCGCGCTGTATCAAAGCAGCTACCGCGCGTCGGGCGTGGACGCGGACCGCGGCATCACGCCTGACGCCGCCGCGCAGACCGCTGCGGCGCTGGCGCGCAGGCTCGGCACGGTGATATTGGCAAGCGGAGAAACCGATCTTGTCACCGACGGGAAGCGGCTTCTGCGCATTCACAACGGCACGCCGCAGCTCGCCTCCGTCACCGGCACAGGCTGCATGCAGGGGGCGCTCTGCGCGGCATATCTCTCCGCCGGCGCACCGATCGGCGCGGCAGCTGCTGCCTGTGCCGTATTCGGCATCTGCGGGCAGCTCGCCCAGACGGACAGGGGCAGCGGGACGTTTTCCGTGCAGCTCATGGATGCACTCTCGACAGTCACGGACAGCGTGCTGCAGCAATACATCAATCTGGAGGAAACCGACATTGAAAATGCTTGACACGCGGCTGTATTTCATCACCGACAGCACGCCCTACTCCGAGGCGGAATTTCTGCGCCGCACTGAAGCTGCCCTGCGCGGCGGCGCGACGCTGATTCAGCTGCGCGAAAAGGAGCGCTCCACCCGGGAATATCTCGCGCTCGCATGCAAGGTCCACGTGCTTGCGCTGCAGTATCATGTACCGCTGATCATCGACGACCGTCTGGACGTCATGCTCGCCGCGGATGCCGAGGGCGTGCATCTCGGGCAGAGCGATCTGCCGGTGGACATCGCACGGCAGCTCCTCGGCAATGACCGCATCATCGGCGCAACGGCAAAAACCGTCGCACAGGCGCAGGAGGCTTATGCGCAGGGCGCGGATTATCTCGGCGTCGGCGCGGTCTTCCCCACAACAACGAAGGTGAAAACCGTGCTCACACCGACTGAAACGCTGCGGGAAATCTGTGACGCGGTACCGATTCCGGTCAATGCGATCGGCGGCTTGAACAAGGACAACATCGACGTGCTGCGGGGCATTCCGATCGCCGGAATCTGTGCGGTGTCGGCGATCATGAAGGCGGACGACCCGGAGACGGCAGTGCGTGCGCTGTCGGATGCGATGAAGCAAAAGCTGGGAATTTGATTATCTGAATGCGCAATTCGCAATTTGCAGTTGCCGTATTCTAATGATAACGCGAAAAGCCGGGAGAGGAAGCGCAGCAAAAGCCGCGATCAGCGGCGTGCCGGCGCGTGATCGGGCGAACGCTGTCGTGCGCCCGGACGGCACAGCGCCAGCCCGGGCTCCGGGTGCGGCATATCGGGGGCACCACCTTATGCCGCGATAGAAATGTAATGCGATGTTTCAGAGGAGGAATACGATGAAAACAGCATTATCCATCGCAGGGAGCGATTCCTGCGGAGGCGCCGGTATTCAGGCAGACATCAAGACCATGACCCTGAACGGTGTCTATGCGATGAGCGCGGTCACTGCGCTCACGGCACAGAACACGACCGGCGTCAGAGCGATCGCGGAGGCAGAGCCGGAATTTCTCGCACAGCAGATCGATGCCGTGTTCGAGGATATTTTCCCGGATGCCGTCAAGATCGGCATGGTTTCATCTGCCGCGCTGATCCGTGTGATCGCGGACAGGCTGCGGTATTACAAAGCACGGAACATTGTTGTCGACCCCGTGATGGTCGCGACAAGCGGCTCCGCGCTGATGAAAACCGATGCCGTCGAGGCACTGTGCAGCGAGCTGCTGCCGCTCGCCGCCGTCGTGACGCCGAATATTCCCGAGGCAGAGGTGCTTTCGGGCAGGGCGGTCACCGGCAGCGCGGAGATGGAGGCGGCTGCGGAGCAGATCGGCAGGGAATACGGCTGCGCGGTGCTGCTCAAGGGCGGGCACAGTGTCAATGACGCGAACGATCTGCTCTGTGCAGACGGAAGGACCCGCTGGTTTGAGGGAAAGCGCATCGACAATCCCAACACGCACGGCACCGGCTGCACGCTCTCCAGCGCGATCGCCGCGAATCTCGCAAAGGGATTCCCGCTTGACGAGGCGGTCAGCCGTGCGAAGGAATATATCTCCGGCGCGCTGGCTGCGATGCTCGATCTGGGGCACGGCGCCGGACCGATGCACCATGCGTTTGATGTCAATTCCCGCTTTGCCGCGGAGAAATAAATGCCTGAAAGGAAAACACCCATGAGAAATTACACCACACAGATGGATGCCGCAAGAAGGGGCATCGTCACACCCGAAATGAAGGCGGTCGCCGCAAAGGAATACCGCACCGAGGAGGAGATCCGCGATCTCGTCGCGCGCGGGCAGGTCGCCATCTGCGCGAATAAGCTGCACACCTGTCTGGAGCCCAACGGCGTCGGCTCGATGCTCCGCACCAAGATCAATGTCAATCTCGGCGTATCGCGCGACTGCAAGGACTACGACGTCGAGATGCAGAAGGTCAACGCGGCGGTCGATATGGGCGCCGAGGCGATTATGGACCTCTCCTCGCACGGCAACACGCAGCCCTTCCGCAGAAAGCTCACATCGGAGTGCCGCGCGATGATCGGCACGGTGCCGGTCTATGACAGCGTGATCCACTATCAGCGCGACCTTGCCGAGCTCACCGCAAAGGATTTCATCGACGTCGTGCGGCTGCACGCGGAGGACGGCGTGGATTTTGTCACGCTGCACTGCGGCATCACCCGCAAGACGATCGAACAGATCAGGAAGCACAAGCGCAGGATGAACATTGTCTCCCGCGGCGGCTCTCTGGTGTTCGCGTGGATGAGCATGACCGGACAGGAGAACCCGTTCTACGAATACTTCGATGAGATTCTCGAGATATGCAGAGAATACGATGTGACGATCTCGCTCGGCGACGCCTGCCGCCCGGGCTGTCTCGCCGACGCGAGCGATGTCTGCCAGATCGAGGAGCTTGTGCGCCTCGGCGAGCTGACAAAGCGTGCATGGGCAAGAGATGTGCAGGTCATGGTCGAGGGCCCGGGGCATGTCCCGCTCGACCAGATCGCGGCGAATATGAAGATTCAGCAGACGATCTGCATGGGTGCGCCGTTCTATGTGCTCGGACCGCTCGTGACCGATATCGCGCCCGGCTATGATCACATCACATCGGCGATCGGCGGCGCGATCGCGGCGTCGGCAGGCGCGGCTTTCCTCTGCTATGTGACGCCCGCGGAGCATCTGGCACTTCCGAACGTCGAGGATGTGAAGCAGGGAATCATCGCATCGCGCATCGCGGCACATGCTGCCGATATCGCAAAGCATATCCCGCACGCCCGCGACATTGACGACGCAATGGCAGACGCGCGGCGCAGCTTCGACTGGGAGAAGCAGTGGGAATGTGCGATCGACCCGGAGACTGCGAAAAGCATCCGCGACAGCCGCGCGCCCGAGCATGAGGACAGCTGCTCGATGTGCGGAAAATTCTGTGCCGTCCGCAGCATGAACAAAGCACTGAACGGGGAATATATCGATATCCTGTGAGACAGACCGACCGCGGGGACACGCCGGGGCTCGGATCCGCAGACAGCATCGGGGCGCTTCGCGCAGCCGCACAGAATGATTTCAGGGGACGGCCCGCTGCCGGGTGTCCCCTGAATTTGTTGATTATGATGGGGGCACTCCCCCGTCGGCGCGCGCTGCTGCAGATTCCAGTATGCTGCACCGGTCACAGCCATGCAGCCACCTGATTCTTTGCGCTGCGCGCTTCTGAGCCCTTGATCGCCAGTCCCTTGCTGTCAACATCTGCGCCGCGGCAGAGCCGCTTCACATCGGAAACCATCCGCCCGAGACCGGAGCCCTCATGCGTGCTGATCACCCTGACCGTCTTTCCGCTGAAATCCAGCCCTGTCAGCGCGGTCTCCATCTCCGGCGCAAAGGTCCCCCAGTAGACCGGGCTCATGATATAGACCGTGTCATAGGCAGAGATATCGGTCAGCTTCTCCCTGATCGGTGCATTGCCGATCCGCTGCTTTGCTTCCTCGATGCAGGTCTTGTAGTCAGCCGCATACGGCACAGCGGGCTCGACCCTGAACAGGTCCGCGCCGGTCAGCTCCTGCACGAACTCAGCGACGATCTCGGTATTGCCTTTGTCGATGTATCCGACTGCATAGTTTTCATCAGCTCTGCTGAAATAAATAATCAGTGATCTCATAGACACCTCCTGATTTCACATGCTCGCTTTCAGTATCTGCACGACCGCATCCCGGTCAAGCACCTTATAGCCGCCGTTCAGGATGATCGTCGCATCGGCGATGCCTTCGATCATATCCTCCGCTGCGCCGAGGTCTCTGAGATTCATCACAAGCCCGATCTCCTTCATCCAGCCCTCCATCGCGGAAAGCCCCTCGTCCGCAAGCTGCTCCTCGCTCCTGCCCTCGGCGGAGATGCCCCAGACCTCAGCCGCAAATCGCGCAAACTTCTTTACGCCGTAGGGCTTGATATAGCGGTAATACGGCAGCGATACCGCCGCCAGCGTCATGCCGTGCGTCGCATCCGTGTATGCGCCGACCGCCTGACCGAGCATGTGCACCATCCAGTCCTCGGTCTTTCCTCTGGAAACAAGCGTATTCAGCGCCCATGTCGCCGTCCACATGATGTTGGAGCGTGCCTCGTAGTCCTGCGGGTTTTCGACCGGGATCACGAATATCCCGATCGCCGGGGAACAGTTTGCGGGCGTCGTGTATGAGGATTCCGGAGCGTACAGCGCGTTCACGGACGGTGTGACGGAGCTGATGACGGAGGACCATGACGCGATCATCTCCGACGGGAGCACCGTGGTTTTGCAGCGGCGGTCCTGCTGACCGGATGCAGACCGGAGGTCATTCAGAATGAACCGAAGCCCGCCGATCGCACGGTCTATACCCGCGAAAGCGCCGGGATACGCCTGCAGGATGATTTTTACGGCTTCATGAACTTCGATTTTCTCTATGGCAGCGAGATACCCGCCGATCTGCCCGAGCAGAGCGCCGGGCGGCTTGCGGCGCAGCAGGTCGACCGGATCCTCACGGAGGAGATCCTGCGGGTCGTCCGCGGCGGCAGTTATCCAAAGGGCAGCGACGCGCAGAAGATCCACGACCTGTATCTGCAGTTTCTGGATTCCGAAGCAAGGGAAACCGTCGGTCTTGCGCCGCTGGAAAAGGGCTTTGCGGCGATCGGAGAAGCGCAGACCGCGGCTGAATTTGTCCGTGCCTGCGGGCTGCTGTATGCGGATTACGGCGTCGCTGTGCTGCCTGCGGTCCGTGTCTCGCAGGACCTTTTTGACAGCAGCAGATACAGCATTTCGCTCGGGCAGACGGCGCTGTTCTATTCAGCCGATGAGCTGCTGAACGGCAAGGACAGCGCGGAGGAGCTGCAGCAGCAGATGACGCTGCTTCCGGAAGCGCTCGGCACGGAGCATGCCGATGCGCTCGCCTATGATACGGTCACGATGCTGCTCGATATCGCGGAAAGCACCGTCGATCTCAGCGGTCTGTCCGTCGAAGAGACGCACAATCTCCGGAAGCCCGGCGCGCTTGACACGCTCATCGCGGCGTATCTCGATGCGCTCGGGCTGGGCGGACGGGATATCATCGTGCACGACACAGAGCAGCTCGATACCGTCTGCGCGCTCCTGACAGATGAACATCTCCCGTGCTGGAAGGCGCTTGCGGAATGCGTGCTGATATACGAATACCGAAGCTGTCCTGCAAGGAAACGGCATCGGGATTTCTCTTCACGGCAGAGGTGATTCTGCCGGCGCAGCAGTAACGCTGCAAACTGCATACAGACAAAAGCCCCCGGAAACGCAAGGCGAGCGTTTCTGAGGGCTTTGCTGTTTTTTAATTCTCCGATTTCAGGTCCTCCAGTATCATCGCGGTGATCGCGTTCCGGTTGGCACGGGCATCCGCCATTCCGAGCAGCAGATTGCTGTTGATCTTGCGCTGCATGTGGGTCAGCGCGAGCGTGCCGCGGATGATCCCGCCGTTGTCCTCACTCGGGGAAATCTCCACATGCTGCAGCGTCGGCTGCGCGGGCGATTTCTGCTTGGAGCAGCAGACCGTGATCGTGCGGCCGTAGCCCAGCGCGTGCATCTCCTCGGTCGGGATCTTGTATTTTTTGATCACGCCGCCGTCGATATAGCGCTTGCCGTCGATCTCAATGCCGATCGCACCGGCATAGAGGAAGGGCATGTTGGCAGAGGCGATGACGATCCTCTTCTGCGTTTCGCGGTCGTAGTCCTCCAGCGAAAAGATATCGACGCGCCGCGGCATCACATTCTCCGTGCAGACCGCGTAGACCGGGCAGCGAAGCGGCTGGTCGGCGATGCGGTCGTCGAGAATCTGCTTGAGCCCCGCCGGAGTAAAGGGCGAGCCGTTCAGGAAGAAATAGGTGAGCAGCACATGCTGCAGCCCGAAGCCCGGGAACAGCGCATGCAGCAGACCGACCTCCGCCGCACCGATTGCGAGCCGCGCGCCCCTGTTGAAGCGCCTGTGCCGCGGCTTTTGCGTCTTGTCGAGCCTGAGGCTGCGGAGCGAATAGAAATCCTCGCGCTTGAGGTTTTTCCACACCTCATAGACCTGCTCGGGCGTGCACGCCGCGAAGAGCATGGCGTTCAGCGAGCCGACCGACGACCCGATGATGCCGCCGATGAAATCTGCTGCGGGGCGGTGACTGCCGTCGGGCAGCGGGACCTGAATCTCGTGCAGCGCCTTCCACACGCCTGCCTGATAGGCGCCCTTTGCACCGCCGCCGCCGAGCACCAGCCCGATCATGCGGATCCCTCCGTGATGAGGCAGAGCTCCGGCGGATTGAACAGCCGCAGCTTGCCGAGCCCGCCCGAAACGATCATTTCCGACGCACCTGCGCGGAATCTGCCCTTGTCATAGCACGGGAAGAAGCGCCGCTCGGGCGAGAGCACTCCCCCGATGACCGGCAGCCGCACGCAGCCGCCGTGAATATGCCCCGAGAGCGTCAGCCGCGCGCCCCATGCCGCATAAGCCGGGAAAAACAGCGGATTGTGCGCGAGCAGAACGGTGTTTTCCGGCGCGTGCCCGAGCACACCGGCAATGTCGTCAGCCGTGCAGCTGCGGATGCCGTTGAGACCGAACAGCCCGCCGCCGCGGTAATGCGCACAGGAGAGCGTCAGCCCGGCAAAGGGGATGCCCCCGATGCGGATGATCTCATTGTCGAGCAGCTGCACATCGCAGGCTTTGAACAGCGCGCGGAGCTCCGCCTCCTGCGCAGGCGGGAGATCGAGCTCGTGGTTGCCGAACACTGCGATGACCGGTGCAAGCGCGCGCAGACGGCGCAGGAGCTGCTCCGTTTCGCTGAGATCGGTGACGGTGCGCGAGACCAGATCGCCTGTGACCGCGATGAGCTCCGGTCTGCACGCGGCACATCTGCGGATGAGCCGCTGCTGCCCGTGACCGAAATGCCGCCTGTGCAGGTCGGAGATCTGCAGAAGGCGCGGCAGACCCGGCAGCGTCACGGCATAGCGGACGGTGCGGAGCAGAACGGTATTCTCAATGACTGCCCAAGTGCCGAGCGTTGCAGCGGCGGCGGGGATCAGCGGCTTCATGCGGTTTCACGCTCCTTCTGGGCGGCTCTCACCCGCCCTCATTTTCAGCAACACCCCCGAGACGGGGGCGTGCAGTATGGTTTCGTGTTTGGCTTAAGAGGAAGCAGGCAGGAAATCAAGTTAGGAGTGCGCAGTGTGGAGTGAGGAGTTGTTCCGTCACTTCCGTTTCTGCCGTTGAATTGCAGAAGCGGCGGGACACTTTACATCATCCGTCCGCGGCACCGCAGCTTCTAACCTCTAGCCTCCAGCCTCTTCCCTGCGTCTGATCAGGGTAAATCAAACACTGCCGCAGCCGGCTGACAGAATTCCGCGACCTTATCCAGCCGGTCGGCACCGTATGTAATAATCATCAGCGAACGGCTCAGATGCACGGTCGCATTCGGCACCTTGCGGAAGGCGTGAACGCCGATCGTCTGCACACCCGGCAGATAGATATCGGTGATGACGGCGCCGCTCTGCCATGCGTCTCCGCCGAAGGCATAGTCGTAGACATATTTGACCTTTGCGTCGATGCGCACGAAGGACGGCGGGTTGCGCTTGACATAGCGGTAGAGCACACAGGCGCGCCTGCCCATGTAGAGCGCCTCGGTCATGGGGTTGTCCAGAATGGAATCTGCCCAGCGGTTGCACCAGAAGGAGCCGTAGCCGATCTTCCGCAGCTTTGCCGTGCACAGGAAGGTCTTCATCGAGGGGCAGCCGTAGAAGGAATATTCGCCGATCGTTTCCAGCGCCGAGCCGATCTTGACATGCTCCAGCGCGGTGCAGTCGGCGCAGAAGCGCGAGCCGATCTCGGTGCAGCAGTCGCCGATCCTGATCTCTGTGAGCCGGGTCGCCGCCTGAAACGCGAGGTGACCGATCTTCTGCAGCTCCGCCGGCATCTGCACGGTGCGGAGACGGCGGCACTCCTTGAAGAAATTGTCGCCGATGCGGAGGATGCAGTCGGGCAGAATCAGGCTTTCGACATACTGACAGCCGCTCTCCGGGCTGAACACGAAGGCATTGGAGGCAATGGAGCTGACGCGCATCCCGTTGAACTGTGCGGGCACGGTGAGCGCCGTCAGGTGATCGCGGTTGCGGCACCGGATGATGGAATAACCGCCCTCCTCGGGCTCGATGAGCCATTCGCAGCCGTTTTCGGTCACGGTGATCTGCCGGAAGGTGTCGACCGTCGAGGAGCCCTTCGTGACGCCGAATACCGACAGCTCCGCCGGGTCGATCTCGCTGCCCATCCAGTCAAAGCCGCGGTATGCAGCCGGACTGTCTGTCGGAGCCGTGTAATCGGAGAGAAGCTCCGGGTCGGGCAGTTCGATCGCATGCTTCTCCAGCACGCCGATGACCTTCTGCAGATAGGGCAGTGTCTCGGCGGCGCCGGGCTCCACGCTGGTGTAGACATACGACATCGCAATATCGAACACCGCCTGCATCAGCGTGTTGAGGTCGGCGTCCTCCCGGTTGATGATCTGCCGGAACACCATGAACTGCTGCTCCGTCAGATAGCGGAACGCGGACGCCTCATAGGTCTCCTCCTCAAAGAGAGACTCGGGGATGATCTCGGAATATTTGTATGCGGCTTCCTCCAGCCAGTCGCTGCCGTCGATGAGGTGCCACATCATTTCTGCGACCGGTCTGTAATTCACGGTCGGATATACCGCCTTGGCATACCGCTCAAAGCACATGACGGCATAGGCGGTTCTGGCATGCAGCGTGAGATTGCCGAGCTCGATGCTGTTCATCTTCTCTGCCTGCTCAGTCGGGAATGATCTCGACGGTCTTCATGATCTGCGGGGTGAGGGGCTTGTCGGCGTAGTTTGTCGCGACAGCCGCGATCTCATCGACGACCTCGATGCCCTCGGTCACCTCGCCGAATGCCGCGTAGTTGCCGTCCAGATAGGGCGCATCCGCGTGCATGATGAAGAACTGCGAGCCGGCGCTGTCCGGATGCTGTGCGCGTGCCATCGAGAGGACGCCGCGGGTATGCTTCAGGGGATTGTTGACGCCGTTGTTGGCAAATTCGCCCTTGATGTTCCAGCCCGGACCGCCGGTGCCGGTGCCGTTGGGGCAGCCGCCCTGAATCATGAAGCCGGGGATGACGCGGTGGAAGCAGAGCCCGTTGTAGAAGCCCTGCCGGACGAGCTTTTCAAAGTTTTCGCAGGAGATGGGTGCGCAGTCGGGGCGCAGGCGCAGCTTGATCTGCTTGCCGTTTTCCATAGTAATGAGAATCATAACCGTAAATTCCTTTCTGTTTGCATTGATATGAAATATGAGCGGTGAGAAGCAGGACAATTTCTCACTTCTCATTTTCTCAGTTGAGCTCGATGCCGCTGACATCGTCGATCGTCAGCGTGGTGAGCTGTCCGTTGGTCGGCGATTCGATCGCCGCGAGACGGTTTGCCTGATTTGTGATTGCCTTCTCGAAGTAGTTGCGGATATCGCGCGCATTTGCGAAGGTGTCGAGGTTCTGCCCGCAGCGGAGCGTGAAGTATTCGAGCACCGCGTCCTCTGCCTCCTTGGTCGGGGTCATGCCGGATTTCGTGCAGATGCTCTTGAAGATATCGAGCAGCTCGTCGGGCATGTAGTCCTCAAACACGATGACCTTGTTGAAGCGCGAGCGCAGACCGGGGTTGCTGTCGAGGAACTCCTCCATGAGGTCGGTGTAGCCCGCGACAATGACGATGAAGTCATCGCGGTGATCCTCCATCTCCTTGAGCAGCGTGTTGACAGCCTCCTGCCCGAAATCGCCCTTGCCGGTGTTCGAGGTCAGCGCATACGCCTCGTCGATGAAGAGCACGCCGCCCATTGCCGAGTCGATGACCTCCTTGGTCTTGATCGCGGTCTGCCCGACGTATCCCGAGACCAGCCCGGAGCGGTCGACCTCGACGAGCTGCCCCTTCGAGAGCACGCCCATGCACTTGTAAATGCCCGCGAGAATGCGCGCAACGGTCGTCTTGCCGGTGCCGGGGTTGCCCATGAACGCCATGTGCAGCGACATCGGCGACTGCGGCATGCCTCTGTCCTCGCGCATCTTGCGCACGCGGATGAGGTTGATCAGGCTGTTGAGGTCGGATTTCACCGCCTGCAGACCGGTCAGCTCCTCGAGCTTTGCGAGCTGCCCCTCGAGGGTCATTTCCTTCTCCTCGGGCTTTTGCGGCTGCGCGGTTTGCTGCTGCCCGTTCTGCTGCTGCGGCTGATTGCCGTTCTGGTGGAAGGGATTCTGCACGGGCGGCTGCGGCGGTGTGTTCGGCGTGCCGGGCGTGAACGGCGTACCGGGCTGCGGAGGCTGCCCCGGGAATCCGCCGCTGCCCCACGGGGAATTGCCGCCGGGCGGGATGATCGGACGCTGCTTTGCCATTTCCTCGCGGCGCTTCTGCTCGCGGATCATGTTTTCCCAGTTGGTGATGTACTCCATGCGGAAATTGCGCAGCTGGAGCACCAGTGCGCTCAGGTCACGCATGATGAGCGGGTCGGTGCCGGTGCCGTCGCAGGTCATGAAATCGAGCCCCGCCTGATTGATGAACTCGATGAAGGCAAGACTCATCCCGCCGATCGGAGAGGTCTCCAGATCGCATTTGAGGAAGGGCATCATCATCGTGATCAGACTGTCCTTCAGGCTGTATTTCGTGATCTTACTGCTGACATTGAAGCGGTCGATCTGATCCGCCGACATGGAATAGCCCAGCGCGTCATTGAGATAGGCGATCTCGGTCATGGAGATATTGCCGTTCGAGCTGCTGAGATAGACATAGAATTTGAGCATCGCAAAGCGGAGATAATCCTGATTGGATTTGCCCGCAGTCTGCACCTGATAGCCCTTCTGCTCACAGACCGCACACTGCTCATAGATCTGCGAGAGCTGTCTTGCAACACTGTCCGTCATGCGTGATGTTCCTCCCTGTTTTCGGTTGATCCGGAATTATGCAAATGTGACCTTGTGGAAAACCTTCTTGCCCTTTTTGACGATGAGATCGGCGCCGGGGGCATACTGGGTCTTGGGGTCGGTGACCTTTTCGTCGTTGACGGTGACGCCGCCCTGCTGCACGAGCCGGCGCGCCTCGCCGTTCGAGGGGCAGAGCCCCGCCTTGACCAGCATCGTCAGAATGCCGATCGTGCCGTCGGTCAGATCGTCCGCGGTGAGGGTCGTGGTCGGCATGTCGTCGCTGACGCCGCCGCCCGCGAAGATCGCCTTTGCGGCGTCAAGCTGCTTTTTCGCTTCCTCCTCGCCGTGGACCAGCGCGGTCAGCTCGTAGGCGAGCGTCTCCTTCGCCTGATTGTAGGCTGCGCCGGAATCGAGGTGCTGCTCCATCTCCTCGATCTGCTCGATCGGCAGGAAGGTCAGCATCTTCAGGCACTTGATGACGTCGGCATCGCCGACATTCCGCCAGTACTGGAAGAAATCGTAGGGCGAGGTCTTCTCCGGGTCGAGCCAGACGGCGCCCTTCTCGGTCTTGCCCATCTTCTTGCCCTCGGAGTTGAGCAGCAGCGTGATTGTCATGGCGTAGGCATCCTTGCCGAGCTTCTTGCGGATCAGCTCCGTGCCGCCGAGCATGTTTGCCCACTGGTCGTCGCCGCCGAACTGCATGTTGCAGCCGTAATCCTGAAACAGTCTGTAGAAATCGTAGCTCTGCATAATCATGTAGTTGAATTCGAGGAAGGTGAGCCCTCTCTCCCAGCGCTGCTTGTAGCACTCAAAGGACAGCATCTTGTTGACCGAGAAGCACGCGCCGACCTCGCGGAGCACGTCGATGTAGTTGAGGCTCAGGAGCCAGTCGCCGTTGTTGACCATCAGCGCCTTGCCCTCGGAAAAGTCGATGAATCTGCCCATCTGCTTCTTGAAGCATTCGCAGTTGTGCTGAATCGTCTCGGGCGTCAGCATTTTGCGCATGTCGGTTTTGCCCGAGGGGTCGCCGATCATGCCGGTGCCGCCGCCGACCAGCGCGATCGGCTTGTTGCCTGCCATCTGCATGCGCTTCATCAGGCACAGCGCCATGAAGTGCCCGACATGCAGCGAATCGGCGGTCGGGTCAAAGCCGATGTAGAAGGTCGCCTTGCCGTTGTTGATCAGGTCGGCGATCTCCTTCTCGTCGGTGGTCTGGGCGATCAGCCCTCTGCGCTTGAGCTCTTCGTAAAGTGTCATTGGGGTTTTCTCCTTTTATATAAAAATATTTTCTTATGAGACTTTCTCTGTCGCAGACAGCATCTTCTGCATTCGTGTGCTCTCTGCAAGCCTTTGCATACGCGGTCTGTTGTATCGCTGCACGATCACCAGACTCAGATCGACCGCCGCCGCGCCGACCGCGGTGATCAGAAATGCCCGGAACGAACCGAACGGGATCGCAAACAGAAGCGTGGTGAAGCTCAGGAACACGATCAGAGCGTGCACCGCCTCCGCATGGCACATATTGCGGACGATCTCCGCCGGCGTATGCAGCGAAAAAGAAAATTCATCCGGATCATAGGCGATGACATACCGCTTCCAGTGCTTGACGCGCAGCAGCCGATATAACCGCGGCTCCCATGCCCTCTGCCGGAACCACCGTCCGTTCGGGTCATAGCTTCGGTGAAATGCAGCAGTCAGCAGCACGGGCGACAGAAACCGGATGCCGATATGATACGCAAACATTCCGCAGATGATCGCGGCGGTATGTGCCCGGCGCATACCGCCCTGACGGTACAGCACCGAACATACGATACAGCCCAGCGTTCCAAGCAGAAGGACCGCGCGCATCATGCGCGGCAGAGGCGAGGACGACACATTTCTTTGCTTCAATATCGTACATCCTCCCGCGGCAGATGCAGCCAGTACCAGTACGCCGCCGGGCGCAGGGTCAGATTTCTCATAGGCTCTCCTTTACGGCTTCGGCTCCAGCTGTTCAAACCGGACGCTGAACGCGTTGATATCAGTATTTTCAAACGCCCACACGCGGTACACCGCGAGCACATTGCCGTCGCGGTCATAGGCGGTCAGCGTGGTTTCGTCAGTCTTTTTCATTGAAAACACGATTTCCTGCCGGCCGTCATCAAGCCTTGCCGCAGCGATCGCTTCATCTGCGGTCCCGACCGAGGCAACGTCGGAATAGCTGACGCCCTCGGGCAGAACCACATTGCCGGTGCCCAGCACGATCCCGCTGCGGAAGATGATAAACGCACTGACCGCAAGCGTCACGGCGACGATCGCCCACGCGAGCACGCGCTGCCTTTTCTCCGGCAGAATGCCGTGAATCAGCATGAAAATGAAGATCAGGCAGGCGATGCACGAGAGGATCTTATAAGGCGGAAATTTCAGGAAGCCGTAGAGATATCCCACTGCGCTGTCTGCCAGCAGAATGAGCATCGGCGAGAGAATGACCGGTGCCAGCCAGCCGGTCTTGCGCGTGTGCCAGCCGATCAGTGCCATCGGGACCGTCATCACCGTCCAGAGCGCCCACGGCGGATAGTATCCCAACAGCGACCAGCCCAGCGCCGAAAACGGCACCTGAAACAGGTAGATCAGCGGCTGCGAAATGAGAAAGAACACAAAGGTCTTTGCAGCGGCGTCCTTCGCCGTTTTGCAGTTGGAGATGATGATCAGGGCGAACAGGATCCAGCAGGGGATATCGCCGCCGATATCGCGCACAGAGGTCAGCGCGAATGCGGGAATCAGCAGCACCGCGGCGGTATAGACCGCGATCAGCACGGCGGCAATGATGATGCGCCGCCATGTCATTTCGATGCCGTGAAATAGCTTGTTGATCAGCTTCATCGTGTATCGGTTACTCCATGTTATTCGGACTTCTTTTCGTGCAGCAGGAAGAAGAACACCATCAGCAGCTCGCCGAACATGCTGATAAGGAAGATCAGGTCGGCATTGCCCGTCGCCGGACCGAGTGCCGAGAACGCGAACATCAGGAATGCCGCGAGGAAGATGCAGGGGTTCTTCTTTTTCACGATCACGCCGACGCCTGCGGCGAGCAGCGGGAGCACGGTGCCGAAGGAGAGCACGCGGTTGATCTTCTCCGCCCAGACCGGCGCACCTGCCGATGCATAGCGCAGCACGCCGCCGAGCTCACGCAGCTCCGTCTGCCGCGCAAAGCCGCTCACTGCACCGAGCACACAGATCACCGCAGTGACAATCCACAGAACACTCTGCTTTTTGGTGCCCTCCCAGTCGAGCACATAGCCGCAGAGGGCGATGTTGAGCGGGATCAGCAGACCGTGTGCGATATAGCGCACGCGGGAGAGCGGCTCGAGCACGCCCGCCGGAAGCACCGCGCCCAGCGCCATCACACAGCCGTCGAAGGTCAGCCCGAGCGCGATCAGCGCCATGAGCAGCACGGCAGGCGATTTTTTCTTTGCGAAGTCGGCGAACAGAAGGACTGTCACCAACAGCTCCAGCACCGAAATCACCGCAATGATCGGGGCGCAATAGGAAATCAGGATGTCACGCATAATATGCTCCTTGCGGGAAATGAGAAGTGAGGAGTGAGGAGTTGTTCCGTCACTTACGCAATTTTCTCAAAATGGGATTCCAAAGGGCTAATAGCCCTTTGGCGGGGTTTGGGGCAGAGCCCCATAATAAATCCGTCGGAGACACCGCTTTTCACCGCATCGCAATGCCCTTGCTGCGGCAGTCTGCCTTGACCTGCGGAATCGTCAGCTCGCCGAAGTGGAAGAGCGATGCCGCCAGTGCCGCGGTCGCGTCGGTCTCCTGAAAGACCTCTGCGAAATCGCTGAGCTTTCCCGCGCCGCCCGAGGCGATCACCGGGATGCGCACGCGCGCACAGACGGCCTTCAGCATTTCGAGGTCGAAGCCGCCGCGCACGCCGTCGGTGTCGATGGAATTGAGGCAGATCTCACCGGCGCCGCGCTGTTCGATCTCCGTGACCCATTCCAGCAGATCGACGTGCATGTCGATGCGTCCGCCGTTGGCGTAGACCGTGAAGCCGCCCCTGCCGTCGCGCTTGGCGTCGATGCCGACCACGATGCACTGCGAGCCGAAAATCTCTGCGCCGTCGGAAATGAGCTGCGGATTCTTGACCGCCGCCGAGTTGATGCTGATCTTGTCGGCGCCTGCGCGGAGCGTTTCGCGCATGTCGGCGACCGATGAAATGCCGCCGCCGACCGTCAGCGGGACAAAGACCTGCTTTGCGGTCTCGCGCACGACGTCGAGGAAGGTGCCGCGCCCCTCGTGCGACGCAACAATGTCATAGAACACGATCTCGTCCGCGCCCTGCCGGTTGTATTCTGCGGCACAGGCGACCGGATCGCCGACATCCTTCACGCCCTCAAAATTGACGCCCTTGACCACCTTGCCGTGCCGCACGTCAAGGCACGGGATAATGCGTTTTGCAAGCATATTGCTCTCCTTATGTGATAGTCTCGACCACGCCGATAAACAGCGGAATGCCGTTTTCGGAGTCACGGATCATAAACAGGAACGGGCGGTCGAGCACGACCTGCTGCTGTCCCTGCGGAACCGGGTCCGCCGCGGAGTTCTCATGAAGCTGTATCGTGATGCCCTCTGCTCTGGTGCCTTTGTCATCAACGTCGATGCGCACCTTCTGCTGCACTCTGCCGAGATAGATGTTCCCGCTGTCTGTGGCAGCCATGCCGGTGAAATCCGCATGTTCGCTGTATGCGCTGACCACACCCATGTCCTTCAGCGTGCCGTCCAGCACAGCGTCAGTCTCAAAGCCGAATTTCGGCAGAACAGCGCGGCTGCAGGCATCTTTTGCAGGCTGCGGGAACGTCTCCGCGGTCAGCGTCTGCAGATACTCGTCAAGCGAACGGTCACTGTTCGGGAGCACCGCCAGAAATTCGTACTGATGCCCGCCGATCTCCTTGTAGGGCTTGGTGAAGCCGACCGCGTCCTCTGACCGGAGGAACACATCCTCATCGGAGTACATATATTCCGCCTGCTGCGTTCCGCCCGATGCCGGGGAAAAACTGCCGCTCCGGATGTCTTTTTTCTCATATTCCGTTTCCCATTCCGACGCAAAGCTGAGCGCGTTGAGCAGACAGAGCACGGTATTGTCGCCGAGCGTTTCTGCCGCATCGCCAAAGGCACCGCCGGTCTGTTTGCGAATCCAGCTGTTCATGTCGGAGACAGTGCTGCTGCCGAAATCGCCGGAAAAGATGTCCGCGCCGTAGCAGTCGGCATTTGTCTGCAGGAATTCCGGCACGGTACGGAGCCCGTTCATCTCACGGATCCAGACGGAGTTCGCCGAGAGAAGCCTTTGCTTTCCCTCCTTGACCCGCGGCAGCCGGATGCCGGCAAAAAAGCCGTTCAGCTCGCTGATCCTGCCGCCGAGTACCTGTTCGAGCTCGGTGCGTGTGCTGCCCTTCGCGCCGTTTGCAGCCATGGCAAGCGTCTGCGCGAGGGAACAGGGTGCCAGTACAATGTTCTTGCCGGGATTCTGTCCGGTTTCCCCGCGCAGCAGCCCGATTGCAAAGTCGGTCTGCGCCGCGCGGAACCGCTCGTCGGGCGATTGGGTCTGCACTGTTCTGACCGGAATGCCCGCCATCAGGTTGATAGTGCCGTGTCCGCAGGCTGTCAGCATGAGTGCGCCCGCCAGACAAACGGAAGCGATGATCTTGCGTTTCATAAGAATACCTCCATTTTTGTAATCTGTTTGTAATCTGGAAGTATTGCAATCCTTCGTGTCAGTATTTGTCTTTCTGTATCAATGTGTTTATTGCACATAATCCGGGTCGTGCCGGATCATTTCAACCAGCGCGAGATTGCGGTAGTTGAGGTCGTCGCGCACCGTGAAGCCCTGCTGCTCCCAGAAGGCGTTGCCGCCCGCGTTTTTCTTGAACGCGACGAGCGCGACCTTGGTGATCTGCTGCGCTCTGAGCGCCTCGAGCGCCCGGCTGACGAGCCTTGCGCCGATGCCCCTTCTGCGGAACTGCGGCGCGACTGCCATGTGCTGGATAAATCCTCTGCGCCCGTCGTGCCCGCAGAGAATGACCCCTGCCAGCACGCCGTTTTCCTCCGCGACAAAGGTCGTATCGGGGTTGCGTGCGAGATAGCGCGCAATGCCCTCGCGCGAATCGTCCACATTGTTGAGCCCGTTGCCGCACGCGAGCCAGAGCGCGTATGCCGCGTCGTAGTCGTCCATCGTCATCGGGCGGATGCGGAGCGTATCGGCGGCTTCGATCGCCTCGTGCAGATCGAGCGTGCCCTGATAGAGCGATTTGCCGCAGATGGTGCCGTAAAGCCCGAGCTCGCGGCAGGCGATGATATCATCAAGGGTGTGCACGCCGCCCGATGCAACGATATTGCACTGACCGGCAGTCGCCTCGGCGAGCGCCCGGAGCTGCTGCACATTGACGCCCGAGAGCGTGCCGTCCCTGGAGATATCGGTGAAGATGAAGGTGGTCACGCCGCGCGCGATCATCTCCTTCGCGAGTGCGATGTAGTGCACGCTGCTGGTCTCGAGCCAGCCCTCGGTCGCGACCATTTCGTCCTTCGCGTCGATGCCGACGACGATTTTGTCGCTGCCGAAGCGCTCGATCGCATCGGTGACGAGCTGCGGGTTTTTCAGCGCCGCAGACCCGAGGATCACGCGGGCGATGCCGAGCGACAGATATTCCCCGACCGTTTCGAGCGTGCGGATGCCGCCGCCGACCTCGACCTTAAGCGCGGTCTCCTTCGCGATGCGCTCATAGATCGCGGTGTTGACCGGATGCCCGGCTTTTGCGCCGTCGAGATCGACCATGTGGATCCATTTCGCACCGGCAGCCTCGAATTGCTTCGCGGTCTCCAGCGGGTCCTCCGCGACCTTCGATGCCGTCGCGTAGTCGCCCCTGACGAGCCGCACGCACTGTCCGCCGATGATGTCGATTGCAGGAAATATGATCATCTTGCCATCTCCTCAAAGCGGCGGAGCATCATCAGCCCCTGCTCGCCGGATTTTTCCGGGTGGAACTGCGCGCCGAACACGAATCCGCCGTCGGTGACCAGCGCCGGAACCTTGCCGTCGTAGTCGCAGTAGGCGACAATGTTCGCGTCGTCGCAGAACGCCTGATAGGAGTGCACAAAATAGGTGTAGACCGGTGCGTCGAGCCCGCTGAGCAGGGGGCAGTCCTGCGTGATGACAAGCTCATTCCAGCCCATGTGCGGGATGATGACCCGCTGCGACGGAATGCGGCTGACATATCCGGGGATCAGCCCGAGCCCCAAAGTGTCGCCCATTTCGTCGGAGCGGTCAAAGAGCATCTGCATGCCGAGGCAGATGCCCAGCAGCGGCTTTTTCCTTGCATTTTCGATGATGGTATCAGTCAGCCCGGTCGCCGTGAGCGCCTCCATTGCCGCGGGGAATGCCCCGACGCCCGGCAAAATCACCGCGTCGGCTTTGTCAAGCACGGCGGCGTCCTTTGTCACCTCGTGCGGGATGCCGAGAAATGTCAGCGCATTGCAGACCGAAAACAGATTGCCTGCGCCGTAATCGATGACCGCGATCATTCAGAGCGCTCCTTTCGTGGACAGCACAGTGCCGTCAGTTTCCGCGACCGCCGCCTTCAGGGCATGCGCAAATGCCTTGAAGAGCGCCTCGCATTTGTGGTGATCGTTTTTGCCGTAACACATATCAAGATGCAGCGTGATGCCCGCATTGACCGCCAGTGCGCGGAAGAATTCCTCGGTGAGGCAGGCGTCATAGCTGCCGATCATCTGATTCGTGAATTCGCCGCGGAACACGAGAAACGGGCGGTTCGAGAGGTCGAGCGCACAGAAGGAGAGCGCCTCGTCCATCGGGATATAGGCGCTGCCGTAGCGGGCAATGCCGGATTTGTCGCCGAGTGCTTTGTTCAGCGCCTGCCCGAGCACGATACCCGTGTCCTCGACGCTGTGATGCCCGTCCACCTCCAGATCGCCCTTGACCCGCACCGTCATGCTGATGCCGCTGTGCCTCGAAAGCGCGGTCAGCATGTGGTCGAAAAAGCCGATGCCGGTCGAGATATCACTCTCGCCCCTGCCGTCGAGCCGCACGGTGACGGTGATCTGCGTTTCTCTTGTGTTGCGTGTGACGGTTGCCTCTCTCATAAGTACCTCCGTTCGCGTGTAAAGCGTTCGATCAGAAAGATGATCAGATAATGTGCCGGATAAAAGGCATAGAAAAACCATTTTGCGAAAACGGGATGCCTGCCCTTTTTCGCGTTATAGAATACGGTCAT
>JAEEGL012772140.1_pt1 | contig 31014 bp, 22 predicted proteins | sample 9134231 | NCBI WGS metagenome assembly JAEEGL01 (sample SAMN16246548, study PRJNA631951) | gut metagenome | biome: gut microbiome; feature: rumen; material: fiber-attached | host: Bos | place: Iran: Karaj | collected 2018-10
CAGGATCTGGTGGGCTCCGTTGAGCGCGTAATTCCAGCTGAGCTGATGACGGGAAAACGTCTTGTCGTAATCGTTTCGGATGACGCCGTCCCATCTGTAATTCTGGTCGATCCCCGGCTCATCGAAAGGCTCGGGGCTGGCGCAGGAGGCGCACCACTCGGTGTTGGTGAGGCGAATGTTCCTGCCGTGGGTCTCATTGTACCGGCGCAGGACGGCAAGGACGCTGGACACCGTCTCCGGGTCTCCGCCCCGGTGGGTCACGTAATCCACGTCTCCGCCCGCGATCTCCAGCATCTCCGGGATCGCCTCGGGATCGTAGTGCTGGATGAGCATCATGAACTGCGCGTCCGGAGATGCGAGACGCATCTCCCGGATGAACGCCACGCACTGCTGCGCGTACTGGACGGGGTTCCACTTACGGTAGGCCTCGTTGTCGCACTCGAAGAGCCGTACGTTCCAGGGATCCGGGTAGCCGTCCAGCATCCGCCTGCGGCCGTATCCCACGTCTGCGGGCGCGTTCAGATACTCGACCATGCAGCGCGCCTCGAAAGGTGAGGAAGTCATCATGTTGAAGCAGATCTGAGGTTCGAAGGAACAGAGCCTCGACAGCTCCAGGAACTCCGCCAGGCCCACGTCGTTCTCCTCCAGGCCTCCCCAGTAGAAGCTCTCCACAGGCTCACGCTCCTCCCTGGGCCCGATGGATGCCCGCCAGTCAAAGAAACTCGTAAAGCAGCCGCCCGGGAAACGCACCACGGTCGGTCCCGCCTCGCGGATGCGCTCCACCACGTCCCGGCGCCAGCCTTTGAGGGTATCCCGCGGCATGAGGGAGGTCCAGGACAGGATCAGCGTCCCCGCCCATTCAAAGGTGAGCGAGAGCGTGAACACGCCGTCTTCTGGCGCGGTGAAGGTCCAGCTGTGCAGGGACGGATCTCCGCCCACGTTGAAGACCGTCTCCGCTCCGCCGATTCGGATCTTGAGAGGCCGCGCGTCCGCAGCTCTCGCATTTCCGCCGAAGTCGCTGTTCGCGCCGTTGACACTGAGTCTTCCGGAAGAAACGCCGCAGAAGACCCGGAACTCGTATTCCCGCCCCGCCTTCAGATGGAGCCCCGCCTGGGAGAGGCCGCAGACACCGCCGGCGTTTTTCACAAGGAGAGAGGACTTGCCCTTGAACGTCTCCTCCCCCAGGGTGCGCTCCAGTTCCGGGTTCCCAACGGGCTTCCAGGGCTCCTCCTCATACCCGCTGTGCCAGAAGGGAGCGTTCTCATTGTAGTGGTCCCGGTCCAGCCCCAGCCACTGCCAGGTGGGATACTTGTAGTCAGAGTACCGGCGGAAACTGCGGTTCTCCAGCATCTCCGCCCACATTCCCTTGACCTGACGGCCGTACCCGGACTCGATGAACGAGCCGAGAACGGTCTTTTCCGTAGTCAAAGCGTTGTATTCGCCGATGCGTCGGATCCTCTCCATGGCGCTTCTCCTCCCCCGCGGCGTTCCGCAGCTTCTGGGCCTATTCTATCATGGACCCTGCGGCGTGGCAAGGGCGGAGACCCAGCAGCAGCTGTCCTGAAGTCCCTCCGTCCGGAGCGTAAAACCAGGCAGGAAATCCGGTCTCCGAAAAAAGGGTCCCCCCATGTCACGAAATCGCTGAAAAAACGGAAAAGTTCTGGAAATCCGGCCTCGCCTGTGATAGGATTACCTTAAGAATCGAAAAAGGAGCTGACGATCCCATGACAAGGGCCAAGCGATTCGTCTGTGCGGCGCTGTGCGTCGTGATGCTGACCTGCGCGGTCTTCGCCTCCGGCTGCAGCCTTCCCTTCGGACTCGGTTCTCTCTTCGGCGGAGACGCGGAGCCGTCCTCCAGCCTTGTCCCCGGTGGGAACGCGCCGTCACCCTCCTCCGGCGGGGAGGCACCCCAGCCGGCCCGCACCGTTCTGGACGTGAGCGCGGTCCCTCAGGACCTGCAGAGTTTCCTGGAACGGTTCGGATGGTACGGCTATTACTGCCAGTCCTTCGATTCCGCCGCCCCCGTGAACGGCGGCGAGCTCGGTCCGTGGTTCCGCCTGGCGCTGGATTTGGATCTCTATCCCGGTCCCGCCGCCGAGGTCAGCTCCGCACCCGATCCCCAGAGTCGCTGGGGCGGCTGCCTCATCGCGGACGCGGACAAGACGGAATGGATCCTCCGGAACATCCTGCATTATGATGAGACAGCCGTACAGGCCGCCCGGACGGGCACGGCTTCCGGCGGCGGCTACCGCTCCGGCGACAGATATTATCTGCCCTTCGAAGGCGTGGGCGGCGGCTTCGTGATCTACCCTCTCTACGCGGAGACCGACGGGACGAACGTCTGCGTCACCTACGCCTCCTATGCCGGGGACGGCTACTTCACATTCAACGGCATCCAGTACGCCGAGGTCTCCGAGGCAGCGCTGGACGGCGGCGTCTACTGGACCATCAGCCGCTGGGCTTCCCAGGCCCCCGCGCCGCAGTCCATGACCGCGGGGTCGGATCCCGCCGCCTTCACGGGCAACTGGATCGGGACCGGTGTTTCCGCGCAGGTCGCCGGCGCCGGCAGTCAGCTCCAGCTGACTCTCTCCTTCCCCGGCAAGGCATCCTTTACCGCATTGGGGACCCTCCAGTCCGACGGGCGCACCGTCGTCTTCGGCGCTTCTGACGGCTCCGGCTTCTCCGGCACGGCGACCCTCACCGAGAACAGTCTGTCCCTTCGGGTCATCCCCATGCCGCAGATGACCGGTGAGCCCTATGACGGCTTCTTCAATTCTTCCTTCGTCCTTTCCCGCGCCGGTTCAGACGGTTCTTCCGGCGGCTCGGGCGGAAATACCGGCGGCAGTTCCGGTGGCAGCTCGGGTGCCGGTTACGACGTGGCGGCGCTGGTATCCCAGATCAGCGGCTGGTACAACAATCCCGGCGACAGCGACAGGTACTACTACGCCCCCATCTGGGAGATGGAGTGGCCCTACTACCGGGATTACTTCTTCCACGACAACTCTCTGGTGTACGCCTTCCTCTACAACAGCGACGGTTCCATCGAGATCTATTACTGGAACGGGGAGCCCATCCGCTATATCGACAGCGGCTACGGGACCCACGATTACGGCTCCATCACCGAGGAGGAGCAGGGCATCGCCGCCCAGGTCATCGCGGACGGATACTGGCACCTCTACAACCCCTCGGATCCTGTGAACGACGTCGACGTGGGCGACATCTGCGATCAGATCGAAGCGCATTACATGAATCCCAAAGTAGACGACGATATCGTCACCGTGCCCATCTGGGAACTGGAGTGGCCCTATGCCCGGCAGTACCTGTTCATGTACGGCGAGATCTCCTATGCCCTTCTGTACAACGACTCGGAATCCATCGCCATGTACTTCTACTCCGGGGATCTCATCCGATATGTGGATTCCTACGGCAACACCACGGATCTCGGCAATTTCACGGAGCAGCAATTGAATCTTGCACAGTCCGCCATAGGGGACGCCTACTGGTTCTATTACGGCGCCGGGGCGGACGGCAAGGGAGATGACGAGGAAGGATCCGTTGATGATCTCGTTGCCTGGATCCAGGATCACTATTATAATTCCGGCAGCGACGACATCTTTCTCTATGTGCCCATCTGGGAGTACGAGTGGCCTTATCACCGGGAGTACATGTTCTGCTACGGTGAGCTGGCCTTTGCCTATCTCTACAACGACTCCGAAGAGCTCCGCCTGTACTTCTACGGCGGCGGCCTGATCCGCTACATCGATACCGCCGGGAACATCACGGACTCTCCCAATCTGACAGAGGAGATGCTGAATCTGGGAGGCATGTGCCAGTATGACGCGGAACTCGCTCTGAACGCCTCGTAGGCACCGCATTCCGGCAGCCAGGCCCGGGAGCAGGGAAACCTGCTCCCGGCCTTTTTCCCCAACGGGGTTTACGGAAACCGCCGGGCGTGATAAAATGCAGAAAAACACATGTTTCTGTGGAGGAGACGCCATGGAGAAGTACAACATCCTGTCCGAGGTAAAGCTGGCGGATATCCGGCCGGAGGGCTGGATCCGTTCGTTCCTGGAATCGGAGAAATCCGGCATGCCCGGCAATCTGCACCGCATCGGGTATCCCTACGACAGGGCCTGCTGGCAGTACCGTTCTCTGGCAGACGGCGGTTACGAGGCCTGGTGGCCTTACGAGCAGACCGCCTACTGGATCGATTCCGTGATCCGCACTGCGGTGCTCCTCAGGGATGAGGAGCTTTACAGCCGTGTACGGGATCAGGTGGAACGCTCCTTTGCCGAGGACGGGGACGACCGTATCGGCCCCGTGGATCTCTTTGCCGACAACTCCCGCAACCGATGGCCCCACGGCATCTACTTCCGGGCGATCTGGGCCCTGTGCGGCTGGACAGGAGACGACACGTATCTCCAGCGCATCGTCCGCCACTATCTGGCAGACCACGGCTTCGATTACGGCCGAAGCCGGGACATCGTGAACTACGAGACCATGTTCCGCCTGGCGGACCGCTACGGCGAAGAGCGTCTGAAAGAACTCGCACTTTCGGCTTACGAGCGCTTCTGCACACGAGACAACGCCGGGAACGATCCCACGCTCCCCTCGGAGATGCGCGGCGACAGGCTCCCCCACATCCACGGCGTCACCCTCAACGAACAGGGCAAGATGGCCGCTGTGGTTTACGCCTATACCGGCGACCGGGACCTTCTGGACGCCGCCGTTCACCTTTATGAGAAGCTCGATCGCTTCCACGTGCTCCCAGACGGGGTCCACTCTTCCAGCGAGGCCACCTGCGGCAGCGAGAGCTGGCGCACCCACGAGTCCTGTGACATCTCCGACTACACCTGGGCTCTGGGGTATCTCCTCGAGGCCACGGGCGACGGCAAGTACGCCGACCGGATCGAACGGGCGATCTTCAACGCGCTGCCCGGCGCGGTCTTTCCGGGCTTTACCGCCATCCAGTACCTCTCCTGCGTGAACCAGCCCATCGCAGCGCGGAACTCCACACACATCGACGTGTGGAAGAACACCCCGCGTATGGCCTACCAGCCCCATCACTACCCCGAGTGCTGCGTGGGGAATATCGGCCGGGCCATGCCCAATTACTGTGCCCGCATGTATCAGACCTTCCCCGGCGGGCTCGCGGTGAGCCTCTACGGTCCCGGCGTCTACGACGACGGCACGACCCGCCTGGAGCAGACGGGGAACTATCCCTTCGAGGATGAGATCGTCCTGCGTCTCACGCGGAAGGACGATGCCCCCTTCCGTCTGCGGCTGCGGATCCCTTCCTGGACCAACGGCTTCAGACTCGCCAAAAACGGCCGACCAGTCGTCGCGATGCCCGTGAACGGCTACGCGGAGATTGAGGCCCGGAGCGGCGACGAGTTCCGGCTCATCCTCCGCAAGGCATTCGCCTCCCACTTCTCTTCCGACGGCGGCGTGTATTTCACCTACGGTCCCTTCCTGATGACCCTGAAGATCCGGGAGCGGCTGGAAAAAGATACGGCGGAACCCCGGCAGACACCGGACTTCCCCGCCTGGAACATCTACCCCGATTCTCCGTGGAACTACGCGGTCTCCGGATGGGAAACGCCCGTCCTCGTCCCCGGAAAAGCGTCCGGATGCCCCTTCTGGGAGGGCGCGCCCTTCGAGATCCGCGTAAAGGCCCGCCGCCTGGAGGGCTGGGAGCTCATCCGGTCGGCTCAGGATCGTAAGTATGAGACCGGCCAGGAGGGCATCGACCAGAAGCAGAAGGACTGCGGGGCCACGGAGGTCCATGAGGATCTGCTCCTCACCCCCCGGATCCCGGGATCGGATTATGTAAACTCGCATCTGGGCGGCGAGGAAGAGATCACCCTCGTCCCCTATGGCTGCACCACCATCCGTCTCACCGTCTTCCCGCGGTATACGGTGTACGGCGCACCAACGGAAAGGATCGATCCCCAGTGAAAAAATGGCTCATTCCCGCTGCGGCCGCGGGTGCAGGACTTGCCGCGGCTGTCCTCCCTGCCGCCTACGCCGTCTACCGCATGGCCTTCTTTTCCCCCAACAGCACTCAGAATGACGATCTGCACCTGATGCGCGGAGAGCAGATGGAAGCTCTGCGGGACACCGTCGTACCCATGATCCGCGAACAGGCCGCCCGGCCATACGAGACCGTGTCCATCCGCTCCAGGGACGGGCTCACTCTATGCGGCCGCTATTCCCACCAGCGGGACGGCGCACCGCTCTGCATCTGCTTTCACGGATACCGGGGCACCCCCACCCGGGACTTCGCCGGCGGAGTCGCGCTCTACCGGGACGCGGGCTTCAACCTCCTCATGGTCGAGGAACGCGCCCATTGCCGCAGCGAAGGCCACACCATCACCTTCGGCATCCGGGAACGGTACGACTGCCTGGACTGGGCAAACTACGCTGTCTCCCGGTTCGGTCCCGACGTGCGCATCGTTCTCGCCGGGATCTCTATGGGTGCCGCCACGATCCTCATGGCATCGGCTCTTCCCCTCCCGGAGAACGTTCGGGGCATCGTTGCGGACGCCCCCTTCACCTCCCCGAAGGCGATCATCCGCAAGGTCTGCGGGGATCTGAGGGTCCCGCCGGGACTGGCCCTCCCCTTCCTTCGTCTGGGAGCACGCATCTTCGGCGGTTTCGACATCAACGACGGGGATGCCGCCGAGGCGGTGACCCATTCCAGGGTGCCCATCCTCCTTATCCACGGAGAGGACGACCGGTACGTCCCCTGTTCAATGGGCCGCGCCATCGCCGCCGCCGCTCCCGACAAGGTCGAACTTCACACCTTTCCCGGGGCGGGACACGGCCTGAGCTATCTTGTGGATCAGCCGCGGTACGAGCGCATCGTCCGTGACTTTTTCGCCCGGATCCTTCCGGAGGAAACGGAACACCGTTCCATAGAGGGATTCTCCGGGACTCCCGCCGGCACCTGAAATCAATTCGCCCGCAGGATCGGGCGGAAAGGAAGGTCTCCATGAAAAGACTTCGCGTTGCCCAGATCGGCATCGGACACGACCACGCCTCCGGTGCGGTTCAGACGATCCAGAAACTGAAAGACGACTTTGAACTCGTCGCCGTTGCCATGCCGGAGGGCGAGGATACAGAATTCGCGGACCGGCTCCACTTTTATAAAGGCATCCCGGTGGAGGACGCGGAGGCGCTGTGCCTCCGGCCGGACATCGACGCGATCGTCGTGGAGACCGAGGACCCGAAACTCACCCGGTACGCCCTCATGGCGGCTCAGGCAGGAAAACACGTACAGATGGACAAGCCCGGCGGGCTCTCCGCCTGGGAATTCCGCGCTCTCGTGGACACGGTCAAACGCCGCGGAACGGTCCTGCATCTGGGGTATATGTACCGGTATAATCCCGTTCTCCGGGAGGTATTCGCCCAGGCGAGGGCTGGAGAATACGGTGAGATCGTCAGCGTGGAGACCCAGATGAACTGCGTGCACGTGCCGGAAAAACGCCGCTGGCTCGCAAAATTCCCCGGCGGCATGATGTTCTTCCTGGGATGCCATCTCGTGGACCTGATCCTGCAGATCTGCGGTCTTCCCCAGGAGGTCATACCACTGAACGTCTCCACGGATCCCGGTGCGGGTTACGGCTGCGACGTAGGTTTCGCCGTCTTCCGGTATCCCCGGGGAGTCGCCTTCGCCAAGACCGCCTGTACCGAACCCGGGGGCTTTGCCCGCCGGCAGCTCGTTGTGTGCGGCACCAAGAAGACCGTGGAAGTGAAACCTCTGGAGATGTACACCGACGATCCCAGCGGAACGGAGCTCACCACCACCGTCACGACCTACTCCTCCACCAGTTGGGGCGACAGGGGCGTGACATCGACCTGTGCGCCCTACGACCGGTATGAGACCATGCTTCGTGCCTTCGCCTCCTATGTACGGGGCGAGGCCGTGAATCCCGTGACGCCGGATTACGAGCTGGCTCTGTACGAGACCATCCTGGCCGCCTGCGGCGCGGGTCCCGCGGAGTGACCGCTGCGGGGGAAAAGCGCCTGCGGCGCCGGATCCTCTTCGTGTGCTGGGGCAACATCTGCCGTAGCCCAATGGCGGAAGCTGTGTTTCTCGAACTGGCGCGTCAATCCGGCCACGGGTCGGATTTTGAGGCCGATTCTGCCGGTGTGAGCCGCGAGGAAGAGGGAAACCCGGTCTATCCCCCGGTACGTCGGCTTCTCGCGAAACACGGCATCCCCTTTTCCAGCCACGCCGCCAGGCAGATGGACCGCGCCGACTATGACTCGCACGATCTTCTCATCGCGGCGGACGGCCTCACGCTCCGACGTATGCGGACGATCTGCGGCGGCGACCCGGAGAGAAAATGCCGTCTTCTCATGGACTGGACGGACCGTCCCGGGGACGTGGCCGATCCATGGTATACCGGTGATTTCGAGGCCGCGTGGCGGGACGTGCTGGAGGGCTGCAGAGGGCTTCTGGCAGCGGAGATCCGAGACCTCTAGAAAAAAGACAGAACGACGGCTTGAGCCCACAGGGCTCAAGCCGTCGCTGTGTTTCTGAACGAACTCAATCCGGGCGGATCATGCCGCTCACCAAGACCTTCTCCTCGCCGAACTCGGCAACAGCGGCAGCCTTGAGAGGAGCGATCTCGGACTGGGACATAGCTCCCTTGCCGTCGTACTCCCACTTCCGCTCCAGTTTCACGTACTTGGAGACGCACACGCCGTTGAAGGCGGGCAGCTCCCACCTTGTCACCACGTCCGCTGCGTTCTCCCGGAGGAAGGCGCCGATGGCGTGAAGGTTCTCCTCGGTGGCGGTCGCCCCGTAAATGAGCGGGGTGCGGATCCAGATCTCCATAGGACGGTCCGCATGGCGGACATAGTCCACGATATAAAGGAAATTTCCCAGGATCCGGTCGTTGGTCTGGCCTGTAAAGAGCCTGTGCTTCTCCCGGTCGAGGATCTTCATGTCGTACAGGACGTAATCCGTCACGGGAAGCAGGCGCTTGACGTTCTCCAGCGGTGCGCAGCCGCAGGTATCCAGAGCCGTTGTGATGCCTTCCTCGCGGAGCCGCCGGAAGAATGCCTCGATGAATTCCGCCTGCAGCAGGGGCTCACCGCCGGAACAGGTGACGCCTCCGCCGAACTGGGCGTAGAAAGTCCGGTCACGGAGCACTTCTTCCAGGAGCGTATCCAAATCGTACTCCTGTCCCTGCCAGATCATGGCGGCGGCGGGGCACGCTTCGGCACAGGAACCGCAGGCGCGGCAGACCGTCCGGTCGATGTGGATGCCCTCGGGCTTCATCTGCAGAGCGCCGGTGGGACACGCTTCGGCGCAGGAGCCGCATCCGATGCACTGGGACCGGTCCCACCAGACCTCGTTTCTGGAACTGATGCTCTCCGGATTTTGGCACCACAGGCAGTGGAGCGAGCAGCCCTTTACGAAGACCGTGGTCCGCATCCCGGGTCCGTCATGGGTGGTACCGTGGGAGATGTCGATGGTCAGCAGCTTCTTGTCCATACCTTCCTCACGACATGTTGGAGTAGTTCATCCGGGATACGAATTCCTCCTGGTATTCCCGGGACATGGTAATGAACCGGGCGCAGTAGCCGGTGATCCTCACCACAAGGTTCCGGTATTCCGGCTTCTCGGGATGCTCCATGGCGTCTTCCAGTTTTTTGAGATCCAGGATGTGCAGGTTGATCTGCTCACCGCCGTTCTTGAAGAAAGCCGCGGAGAAGTCACGGATGTAGGCGTAGCGGTCTTCCTTGCCGTCAAAGAACCTCGGCTGGATGTCCACCTGGATGGAACCACCCTGGAACTTCCGCATGTCGGCGGAGGCGGCGGAGTTCGCCATTGGGATGAGGCCCCGCTTGCTGGCACCCGCCTGGGGATTGATGCCGTGGGCCAGCACCTCGCCGGCGTGGCGGCCGTCCGGGGTGGCGGGGATCTTCGCCCGCTTCTCCAGGTGGCTCATGAACGCGAAGAGGCTCGGACGCATGGGCTGACCGCCCCGCTGGTTGTAATACTGCTCGGAAACGTTCAGGATGGAGTCGCAGACCTTCACATACATCTCGTCCGGCTGGGCGAGCCCGTTGCCGTACTTGGGCTGATTGAGGAACCGCTGACGCATGATCTCGTTGTCCTTCCAGTCGTCCCGGCACGCCTCGAACACCTGCTGCAGGGTATACTGCTTTTTGTCGAACACGAGATTCTGGATGGCGGTGAGAGAGTCGGCCACATTGGGGATCCCCAGGATGTTCAGGGACGTGTACTGGATGTCCACGCCCCGGGGCGCAGTCATGTCCATACCGCGTTCGATGGGGCCGTGGGACATGAGAGAGGTGAACATCTCGGGCTGGGACTCGCCCCGCACCCGGTCGATTGCCGCCTCGGCAGCCTGGAAGGCCTTCATGGTCCGGTGCGTCTCCTCCTCATAGATAGCGAAGAGGGTGTCCAGATCCCTGACGTCTTCCTTCGCGCCGCGCTCCAGCGTGCGGAGGAAGATCATGGACACGTCGATCTGGCTGGTATCGTGGCCGCACCACTCCTCGCCGGGGATGCAGTACCACTGGCAGCCGGAGTAGACCACTCTCCACGCCGTCTCGGGCGGGATGCCGCTGCGCAGTTCGGAGGCGTACATGTTGTCCCAGTTGATGAGCACGGGGATGCTCTCCCCGTGGCGGGCCAGCACGTCGCAGGTGTAGTCATAGTACGCGGGGTCGATGTCGCTGTGCCACATGACGCCGAGGTTGTTGTAGTCGCCGATGAGATCGTAGGCCTCCAGGGCCACCCAGCTCATCTCATTGGTGGCGTCGCTCCCGTCCTCCAGACGTCCGGCGAAGGAGAAGAACTGGCCGCGCAGCTTCATATACATTTCGGCCAGATATTCACGGGCCTCTTTCCGCGTCAGGGTGCCGTCGTCGATCCCCTTCTGATAGAAGGGCATCATGTAGAGATCCATGCGGCCGTAGCCGTTGCCGTGGCCTGTGGCCCGGTCGAAGAGGATGGAGAAGTGCAGGGTCTGCACCGCCTCGTAGAAGGTCTCCGGAGCCTCGTGCGCCACTTTGCGACAGCAACGGGCGATCTTGCGGAACCGCGCCTTTTCCTCCGGATCCGACGCCTCCGTCTCCAGCTTCTCGGCCAGGTCGGCGTAGTTCTCGATATAATGGATAGCGCCCAGACATACGTGCTCCAGGCCTCTCAGATAGGACGCCCGGCGCTCTTCCTTGAGATCTTCGTACATCCTGAGGTTCTTGCGGATCCGGCCCAGGATGTGATCAAAGCCTTCCTTGAGGATGATCTCGGGATCCGGGCACGTGTGCCCGTAGGCGGTGGGGTATCCGCCCAGTTCGTTCGCCGCCCGGACCAGTTCGCCGATCTCCTCGGCGTTGGGCGCCTGACGCCAGCCGCCGGAGCCGCAGGGCCTCAGGAGGCCGATCTCCCAGTAGATCTCGCCGACGATGGTCTCGCAGGGATAGATGTGGGGCTCGTTGTTCTCGATCATGAACCGGTAGTCCTCGCCCCACTGCTCGCTGCTCATCCGGTAGCCCTGCACTTTGGACGGCAGCTGATCCAGCTTCGGGAACGGCCCGATGTTCAGCCAGCAGCGGTGGTCTCCGTAGGTCCCGTACTGGCGCATGCCGTTGGTGCCGAGTTCCTGGTTCCTGGCCTCCAGCACCTTGATCCGCTCGGACTGTTCAAACTTCGGAATGAAGGAAAGCTGTACTTCGCTCATCTCAATGCCTCTCTTTCCTGTCTGGGCGGTGAGATCCGCCCCCCGCCTATCTTACCGCGTACGGCTCCGCTTTGCAAGGGCCGGCCTCACGACATGTTGGCGTAATTCATCCTGGAGATGAAATCCTCCTGGTATTCCCGTGCAAGGGTGATGAATCTGGCGCAGTAGCCGGTTACACGAACTACAAGATTCCGGTACTCCGGCTTCTCGGGATGCTCCATGGCGTCCTCCAGCTTCCTGAGGTCCATGATATGCAGGTTGATCTGCTCGCCGCCGTTCTTGAAGAAGGCCGCCGCAAAATCCCGGATGTAGGCGTACCGGTCCTCCTTGCCGTCGAAGAATCTGGGTTGGATGTCCACCTGAATGGAACCGCCCTGGAACTTCCGCATGTCGGCGGATGCGGCGGAGTTGGCCATGGGGATGAGGCCCCGCCTGCTGGCTCCTGCCTGTGGGTTGATTCCGTGGGCCAGAACGTCGCCCGCATGGCGGCCGTCTGGCGTGGCAACGGCGGTGGAAGAGCGTTCCATGTGGCTCATGAACGCAAAGAGGCTCGCCCGCATGGGCTGGCCGCCCCGCTGGTTGTAATACTGCTCGGCGATATCCAGAATGGAGTCGCATACCCGTACATAGAGGCCGTCCGGTTCGGAAAGGCCGTTTCCGTACTTGGGCTGGTTCAGGAACCGCTGGCGCATGATCTCGTTGTCCTTCCAGTCGTCCCGGCACGCCTCGAACACCTGCTGCAGGGTATACTGCTTTTTCTCGAACACGAGCTTCTGGATGGCGGTGAAGGAATCCGCCACGTTCGGCATGCCCAGGATGTTCAGCGCCGTGTACTGGTAGTCCACGCCCCGGGGCGCGGTCATATCCATGCCCCGCTCGATGGGACCGTGACTGATGAGAGAGGTGTACATCTCCGGCTGGGACTCGCCGCGGATGCGGTCGATCGCCGCCTCGGCAGCCTGGAAGGCCTTCATCGTCCGGTGCGTCTCCTCCTCGTAGATGGCGAAGAGGGCATCCAGATCCCTGACGTCTTCCTTTGCGCCGCGCTCCAGCGTCCGATTGAAGATCTTCACCAGGTTGATCTGGCTCGTGTCGTGGCCGCACCACTCCTTGCCGGGGATGCAGTACCACTGGCAGCCGGAGTAGACCACCTGCCAGGCATCCTCGCGGGACACGCCGCTGCGCAGCTCGGAGGCGTACATGTTGTCCCAGTTGATGAGCACGGGGATGCTCTCCCCGTGGCGGGCCAGCACGTCGCAGGCGTAGTCGAAATACGCGGGATCCATGTCGCTGTGCCACATGACTCCCAGGTTGTTGTAGTCTCCGATGAGGTCGTATGCCTCCAGCGCCACCCAGCTCATCTCGTTCGTGGCGTCGCTGCCGTCCTCCAGCCGTCCGCCGAAGGAGAAGAAATGACCGCGCAGCTTCATGTACATCTCGGCGATGTACTCCCGGGCGGACTCTCTGGTCAGGGTCCCGTCGGCGATCCCCTTCTCATAGAAGGGCATGAGGAACTGATCCATCCGCCCGTAGCCGTTGCCGTGGCCGGTAGCCCGGTCGAAGAGGATGGAGAACTGCACGATCTGGACCGCCTCGTAGAAGTCCTTGGGCGGTTTGTGGGCCACATCGCGGCAGCAGACGGCGATCTTATGGAACCGGGCCTTCTCCCCGGGATCCGTCGCCTCCGCCTCCAGTTTTTCTGCCAGGGCCGCGTAATTCTCGATGAAGTGGATGGCTCCCAGGCACACGTGTTCAAATCCCCGCAGAGTGGAGGCGCGGCGCTCTTCCTTCAGGTCGGTGTAGAGCCTGAGGCTTTTGCGGATGCGCTCCAGGATCCCGTCGTACCCCTGGGCGAGGAGGATCTCCAGATCCGGGCAGGTGTGTCCGTAGGCGCAGGGCTCGCCGCCCAGATCGACGGCTACATTGAGAAGCTTCCGGATCTCCTCCGCATTGGGAGCCATGGTCCAGCCCTCGGTGCTGCAGGTGCGCAGCAGGGTGATCTCCCAGTAGATCTCGCCCACGATCGTCTCGCAGGGGTAGATGTGCGGTTCGTTGTTCTCGATCATGAACCGCCAGTCCTCGCCCCACTGCTCGCTGCTCATCCGGTATCCCTGCACTCTGGAAGGCAGCTGATCCATCTTCGGGAAGGGACCGACGTCCAGCCAGCAGTGGTGATCTCCCACACCGCCCCACTGACGCATGCCGTTGGTGCCCAGTTCCTGGTTCCTTGCCTCCAGGACTTTGATTCGCTCGGACTGTTCAAATTTCGGAACGAAATTCAGCTGCACTTCGCTCATGGAACATCCTCCTGTCGAATGGAATCCTGACCGTTCGCGGAATACGCCGCATCTTCATCCTATCCCGTTTCGCTGCCGATTGCAAGGTCTCCGGTGCATCCGGAGCTTCACGCTCTGTTGAGCCGGACTCAAGGCTGAATGGAGTTCTGCAAAAACGCCTCGTCCGCCGCGCGGCGTGCCGCCGCGAGTTCCTCCGCGGAGGCGGGAACGTCCAGCGTCCCCAGACGGTTCTCCGCCGCCGGCCGGCCGGTGAGGGCCCTGAGCCATGTGAGGGCCAGGGCGTAGCGTCCCGTTCCGAGGCTCGCGTGGAATCCGTCCCGGTGGGCGGGGACGCCCATGTTCTGCAGCGCTTCCATGGCCCTGCCGGACGGGATCACAAAGTCCGCACCCACGGCCCTCACGGCTGCGGCATAGGCGTCGACGAGATCTCTAGTCATCTCCCCGTGATGCGCGTACCCGAGCTCCTCATGGAGCCGCGCCGAACCTTCCGCGTAAGCCCAGGTCTCGTGGAGCGCGAGTCTCGCGCCGGGGCAGAGCTCCCGTACGGCTGCCGCCAGAGCGGAGAGATACGGCTCGTACGTGGAAAAATCCGGAGCCTGGCTGGAAAGCTGCTGGAGCGTCACAACATCCCAGGGCCGGGAGAGAAGCGCCTCCCGAATGGTGGTGCGGAAACCCGTATCCTCGCCGTTGAACTCCAGGCTGTAGTCTCTGGAGTCCGCCTTCAGGTTCCGGTAGTGCCGCCAGAGAGAACAGCCTCCGATGTAGAGATTCACGGTCGTGAGCGCCTCTCCGTCCGCGGCGGCAGTCCTGTGCAGATAGCGGTGTGCATCCTGAGAAAAACTGTTTCCAATGGAAAGCACCGTTTTCATTTTGTGCCTCTTTCCCGCGGCGGTGCCGCGCAGATCTGTTGAAAAAAGCATATCACGTTCCACGCCTGTACGCAAGGGGTGCGGCTGTCCGAACACATGGCCCGGAACGGCTCCGTGACGTAAAGCCGCCCGCCGCGAAATGCGGCGGGCGGCTCTGTGGTTGTGCGGTTCTCTCCTGTTCCTCAGCAGATGAGATTTCGGCGGATCAATCCGCCGGCACCGGATCGGATACGGAGACCATATGGTCGTACCAGACGCCCTTCGTGCCGATCAGGGCGCAGGGGAATTCCTCGTCCAGAGCAGGCACGGGAATATCGAAAGCATAGACCTCTTCGGTCAGTCCGTCGGGATAGGTGACAGATTCCACCGTGGGCTGCAGAAGGACAGCGCCGTCCCTCTGGGCGTCCTCGGCCGTGCCGGGGAACAGGTTGACGATGTTCTTGCTTGGCATGATGATATGGATCGTCATCTGGCCGTCCTGCACCGTCAGAGTTCCTCTTCCCTCATAAACCTCGTTCACGTGGAACATGGAGCCGTCGGTACGGAACTCAGCGGTATATATGCCGTCGGCCAGGGCCGGCTCGCCTGCCTCCCGGCCCTTGCCGCAGGCAGTGAAGAGTGAGCAGCACAGGGCTAGAAGAGCGCATACGGCAAGGATTCTTCTCTTCAAAACAGGTTCTCCCTTCCCGTTACTGTCCCAGCGTGTCCATGGCGGCCTGGGTGTGTGCCACATACAGGGCCTGGACGGCGGGGATGCGGCCGAGGCCGGCAATCTGGGGGTCGACGGAGGCGAACTCGCCGCTCGCGTTGAACATGCTGAGCCAGGACTCTTCATCATCCGGGTCGGCCATGTCGTTGTTGGCGTGGTCGCCGGCGACGACCATCAGGGGCCGCAGAATGACATGGGTGTAGCCGGCGGCGGCGACCGCTTCGATGATGTTCTCGCAGGCGGTCTCCTCGGGCTCACCTTCCACCGTGCCGATGAAAACGTTGTCGTAGCCCAAAGTGTTCATCTGGGTCTGCATCTGGGAATAGGTCACCTTGGCAGTGTGCGCGGTCCCATGGCCCATGAACACGAAGGCAACGCCGTCTTCGGCGGCGGCATCCAGGGAGGCATAGCCGGCATCCGCGACAGCGGCGTCGACGACGTACTGGGCAACAGCCTGCTTGTCATCGTTGATGACAGTGGCGTCTTCGCCCACAGGACCCAGCAGGGGCTCTGCGACGACGATCGTGTCGATCTTGCCCTCATATCTGTCCAGGATCTCCCTCAGCTCGTCGTACTCGGCGCCGTGCATCAGGTGGGTCGGCTGAACGACCAGAGTCTTGACGCCGTTGGCGACGGCGCGCTCCAGAGCCTGCTCCACGTTGTCGATCTTCTCGCCGTCACGGGCCTGGATATGGTTGATGATGATCTGAGCGGTGAAAGCGCGGCGGACGGACCAGTCCGGGAATGCGGCCTGCAGGGCATCCTCGATGGCCTTGATGTCGTCGACACGGCTACCGTTGAAGGAGGTGCCGAAGCTGACCACCAGCAGTTCCCTCTCGCCGATCTCGTCGCCGTTGCGCGGATCGTCTCTGGAGGCATCGCCGGTGTTGCGGCCGAAGTAGTCGGGATCGGCTTCCTCGCCCTCGACCAGTTCCCTCTGTGCGTCGGTCAGCGCATCCCAGGCGGCCCTGGCGGCGGCGCACTGTTCGTCGGTATCGTCAGTGCGCTCCTGGACGTAGATGGCGTCGATCAGGGCAGCGCACTCGTCAGCCAGTTCCTGATCGGTCTTTGCTTTGCCGCAGGCGGTCATGGACAGAGCCAGCACGGTCACCAGCAGCAGCGCGACAATGGACTTCACGGTTTTCATTGCGATCTTCCTTTCTCCTCTTCGTTTTTTGCATTCTGAAGCCTGCCCGAAAAAGAATACCGCCTGCGATCGGCTCGCAGGCGGGGAGTGGACGCGAAAGCACGACAACAGCGGCCACCAGAATGGCCGAACTGTCGCAACATCACATCGTCCACAACTCCGGGGATCCGCAGAGCTGAACGCGCCGCAGGAGCGGCGGAGAAACAGGCAAGTATTCTGACTCATTGCGCGGGGCGGATGCCCCGGCTGCGGACGTCTTCCCAGTTTCCCAGTGACATACATGTCCGCGGCTTGACGCAAAATACAGCAACGGCCTTGCGCGGGATTCTCACCCGACTTCCAGTACCTGCTTCCGTGAGCAGTATTCAATTGAGCGATGAAAGTATAACATCCCCCAATAGGCGTGTCAACCCAGGCCGAACCGATATTTGCGACGTTTTTGCACGAATTTTAGCACATTTTTGCACTGTTTCACAGGAGGTTCTTTCGGCGTGCAGGAGGCCTTTTAGGGATTCGCGGCAGCGGACCTCTCATCTCCGAAGACAAACCTGCAGACCCGGAGGGGTGCCGCTCCGGGTCTGCAGGAAAGACGTTGTGATCTTGTTTCCGACCGCCGGTGTCTCCTGATTGCCCCGGCTCGAGAGGGCTATTTCCTTCTCGTCACCAGATACCGCACCTAGTAGGGCGGCAGCGGTCCGAAATCGAAGACGGTCCAGTCGGCCTCCGGCCTGCCGGCGGCCGGAATCTTACCCTCCGGGGTGCAGAAGTATCCCTCCGCGTCGCCCCGTACGGCGACCTCGGTCCGCTCCGTCACATCCAGAGTGAGATTCATGACGGCGGTCTCCACGCCGCTCTCCCCCTCCCGGACGAAGAAGGCGGTCTTTCCGGGCGTGACGAGCTTCGCGCTGCGCTTTTCTCCGGCGAGATACTCCAGGATCCCGTCCAGCTGCCGGTACCGGGCCAGATCGTCCGGACGCAGGAAGGGCGCGTAGCCCATGACGCACACCCGGCCGCCCAGTTCGTTTTCATAAAGGGACGTGGCGATGCCCAGACGGTCTTTCACCTGACCCCGCATATAGCTCACGACGCGGGTGGAGGGATCCGTGGCCTCGAACCAGACGGCTTCACCTCCGAAGAACGCGGGATGCACGTCCCGGTTCGCAAGATCCGGCAGGTCTCGGTTCACGGGATCCGCGGGTTCCGGTTCCTCCACGAGACCCAGGCCGCCCTTTCCGGCGTACCGCACGCCCAGATACTTCCCGAAGCCGCGGCGCTCCAGTTCCTGTACGGCATCCCCGCTCACCAGGACGGCGCCCCGGAAGAAGTCCGTGAGCTCCTCGTCCGTGTACCCCTGGGAGAGGTTCCCGGTGAGGATGACGCCCCAGGCGCCGGATGCCTGCATGGTGATGGGAACACCAAGCTCCGCGAGCGGATAGGCACGCGTCACATCGTGCTTGGGTGAGCGTTCCAGCGTGGTGAAGAAGCTCTCCCCTTCTTCCAGCGTCCGCAGCTGGTCGTACCTGAGGGAAAAGGCCGGATAGAGACCGGCGGCCTTCCAGCCTCGGCCGGCTTCCAGATAGTCCCGCCAGGCGAGGCGCTGGCTCGCGATGGTCTCGTAGAGCCGCTCCTGCCCGCAGAGGCTCCGATAGGGATGGCTATTGTTGAGCAGAGCCCCGTTCATGCCTTCCGCCGCCGCGAGAGCCAGCTCCGCAACGGCAATCCTGGCGGATTTCTGCCAGGTCTCGTAGGGGAAGTTCTCCAGTTCGTACTGCACGTCCGTCACGGTCTCCGGATACTCATAGGCCTGCTGAGCGGTGGAGAATGCCTTCGTCAGCACGTTCTGCGGCACGGTGTCGAAATAGTATCCTTCTCCCGGGCGCCCCATCGAGGCTCCCAGAGCCCGGAACCAAGCGGGGAAATCCATGCCGTTGTAGGTGCTCCAGCTCTGCCTCTGGGTCATGAATCCCAGGCGCAGGTGCGGATCCACCCGGTGCACGGCCTTCCCGATGCAGTCGAGAAGATCCGTGATGCGGTCCCGCACGTCCCGGACCCAGAGGCCCCGGAGGGCGCTGTTCCCCGGTTCCTGCATGGCCGCCACGAGGGTCTCGCGGGTATAGGAGAAACCGTTCTTCCCGTTGAAGTCGCGAAGGCACTTGGGGCAGAAGCATCCGAACTCCACCCCGTTCCAGAAGAGCTTGATGTCATCGTCCACCCAGAGGAAGTCCGGCTTCGCCTCGGCGTAGAGGGCGTACTTCTCCTCGGTGAAACGACGGAAATCCTCGTGATTGGGGCAGTTGCAGCTGGTGGAGACGTCCCCCTTCCAGCCCACGATCTTCTGGAACACCGGACGTTCCTCTGGATCGTTCTCGTCGATGTGTCCCAGGGTGACGAGCACGTTGATGCCCACGCTCTTGAATCCCGCCTCGCGGAAGCTGCTGATCCGGCGCTTCAGGATCTCGGACTCCTGGTGCATCGCCTCCAGCGCCTTCTCCGGATCCCCGTCGGCGTGCCCGGCGGTGGCGCTGGCGGAAAAGAGCGTGATCTCGTCCACCGCGTCCCGGTGGTCGCAGAGGAACGAGAGCGTCTTCTCGAACTCCCTGTCCTCCATCCAGTTCGTGAGGTGCAGTCTCTGCGCGATCTTCATGGCATTTCCTCCTTTTACCGGCCATGCCGGGTCGTCTGTCCTCATTATTCCACTGCCGGAGTCCCGGCGCAAGGGCAAATATCACGTTTTCCCTGGAAAACCGCCGGATCCGTCGCATCCCCGGGCATCTCTCTTGTGAACCGCTGCCGGATAGAGTATAATGGAGCGGGAAACGATCCCGACCGGGAGGTGCCGACATGTCGAAACAGCAGAATCAGAAGCTGCGGATCCTGAATCTCATGCGCTATCTCACGGAGAACACCGATGATCAGAACAGCGTCACCGCGGCGGAGATCCACGCCTATCTGGCCTCTCAGGACACCCCTTCAGAGCGCAAGACGCTCTACGACGACTTGGAGACCCTTCGGAGGTTCGGTCTGGACATCCTCACGGAGCGGAAGGGGAACCAGACCTGTTACAGCATAGGCAGCCGGGATTTCCAGCTGCCGGAGCTTCGGCTTCTGGTGGACAGCGTACAGTCCTCCAAGTTCATCACCCAGAAGAAGTCCCTGGAGCTCATCGGAAAGATTGAGAACCTCACCAGCCGCCAGAACGCGAAGCTGCTCCATCGGCAGGTCTACGTAGCCCGGCGGATCAAGACCATGAACGAGTCCATCTACTACAATGTGGACGAACTGCAGTCCGCCATCTCAGGAGACCGCCAGATCAGCTTCTGTTACTACGACTGGTCCGTGAGCCGCCAGCGGGTCTACCGCCGGAACGGGGAGCGCTACCGGGTGAGCCCCTTCTCTCTCATGTGGGACGACGAGAACTACTACCTTCTGGCCTATGACGCCGACGCCGGCTTCATCAAGCATTACCGTGTGGATAAGATGACGAACATCCGCCAGGAAGAGCAGCCCCGGGAGGGCAAGACGGTCTTCGCGGCAGTGGATCTCGCCGCCTACGCGGACAGCCACTTCGGCATGTTCTCCGGCGATGTGGAAAAGGTTCGCCTGGAATTCGAGAACAGCCTCGCCGGGCCCGTCATCGACCGCTTTGGTGCGGAGACCATTCTGGTGCCCTCGGACGGGGAGCACTTTACCGTCACGGTGAACGCCGCAGTGAACGACCAGCTCTTCGGCTGGCTCTGCGGCTTCGGGACCCGGGTCCGTATCCTGGCCCCCGCCTCCGCAGCCGCTGCCATGCGGGAACACCTTGCGGCCATCTCCCGTCTCTATGAGGACTGAACGACCATGAGCAAAGCCCCGGCGTGAACCGGGGCTTTTTTCAGTATTTCTGCTCCGGCCTTCGGAACTCCCAAAGACGGAAGTCATAGGCGTCCTTCGCGGCCGCCTCGAAGGCGACACGGGGATCCCGCACGCCCATGAGCCCCAGAAGGTACTTTGTGAAGTCCGGATTGAGCACCGTCACCGGTCCCAGAAGATATGTGGCCATCAGCCGGTTCACCCGGATGCCCTCGGCGGCCGTTTCTGGGTTCAGCCCCACGCCCCGCTCCGTCTCGAAGAGCGGATACCGCCCGTTCTCCCCGTAGGAGTGGCCGAACTGGCTCTTGTAGCCCACCACGGTCATGTCCCGGAACTTCCCGATCCAGGGGGCGTTGTATCGGTTGTGCATGTCCCGCCGGGCCTCGGTGTTGTAGATCCCCAGGCAAGGGATTTCCCGGCCGTCCTCGCAGAGGATCCGGCTCCCGAAGATCTCCAGCGCGTTTCCCGTGAGAAGGAATGGAACGCCTTTCCCTACGAGCTGGAGGATGCGGTCCCGGTACGGCTTGAGCGCCGCGGCGGCGAGTTCCTGCCCCTCTTCGGTGGTGGAGCCCATGTAGACGAGATCCGGCCGCTCCGAAACGAAGTAAGGCGTGTCCCGCAGGCCCGTGTCCACGCGTTCCAGTTCGGGGCAGCACTTCTGGAGGTATTCCGCGTTCATGAGGTCCCCGTAGAGATTGCAGATCTCCGGGAACAGCACTTCCATCATCATGTTCTTGCCTCCTTCGCCCGCGACTCGATCCCGTCCCGGACCTCCCGCACAAGATCCAGAGCGTCCGTCCCGTAGAAGAGATATACCGAAAGTCCCGGCTCGTACTCCAGATGCGCCGGGGCGTCCTTTTCCTCGTCCACCCGGACGAGCCGGCTCTCTTCCACCCCCGCCATGAGCAGCCGCAGGTAAAGATCCCGGCTCCGGCGTCCCGCCACCACGATCCTGCGGATGTCCTTACGGGCCAGCAGTTCGAAGTCGCAGTCGAACATCCAGCAGACGTTCTCCGTCTGGTCGTGGATGTCGTTGGAGTTCCGGAGCATGAGGACGATCTCCTTCTCCCCCGGAAGGCCCGCCACGTAGTCAAAGGCGCGGGAGCAGGCATAGGCGTTCATGTCCTTGGACATCTGCATCACGATGCGCATGCAGCCGGCTTCACGGACGTTGTAGCGGGATTCCACGATCCTGACCCCGCCCATCCGTTCCGCGATCTTCTCATGGGTCCAGCCCAGCTCCCGGAGCATTGCGACGACGGCCGTCTCATTGTAGATGTTGAAGACGCTGTCGCTCAGCAGGGGGTACGTCCCGCTGCCGCCGGCGTCCGCGACGGTCATGGTCCCTCCGGCGGCGTCCACCTCGCGTCCGGCGTAGTCGTAAGCCGGGGAAGCGAAGCCGCAGTCCTCACATTTTGCCCTGCCGATGTGGTGGTACCGCCGGTACTCGTAGACGAGACGGCCGTGGCACACGGGGCAGATGCGCATATCGTTGATGCGGTTGCGGCACTCCACGGTGTCCGTTGGAAGCTTCTCCAGTCCGTAATATGCCCGGGGATTTCCCGGAGCGAGCCCGCAGGAGATCAGATCGTCGGCGTTGAGCAGGAGCTTCGTTCCCTCCGGCACGGCGCCGGAGATGACCGATGCGATGTAGGCCGGATGGGCGTTCCTCGGAACGGAGTCCCGGGAGAGGTTCGTCACCAGGATCCAGTCCGGCTCGACGTAGGGATAAATCTTCGGGGACCACCGCTCGTCCACTTCGAAGACGCCCCATTCGTACCGGCATCTGCCGAAAAGGCCCGCGCCGGCGACGAGAGACGTGGCGATGCCGGTATTGATATTGGACCCGGCCCGGTTGTTGAGGACTTTCCCCATCTCGTCCCCAAGAGCGTCCAGAAGCAGGTTGCAGACGGTCGTCTTCCCGTTGGTGCCGGTGACGGCGATGACGTGCTTCGGCTTCCCCACGTGCCGGAGAAAGTCCGGGCACAGGCGTACGGCCAGCTCTCCGGGGAAGTTCGTGCCGTTGTGCCTTGTGAGCTTCAATACCGGGCGGGAGAGCTTTGCCGCCCAGAGCGCAAAGAGAAATCGAAGTTTTCCCATGGTCCCTCCTGCGGCGCGCGCCGCGTCTCGATCTGTGAATCCAACAGCATTATACCGCATTCTTCAGGGAAAGAAAACGCTTTTCCCGTCATTGACAGAAAATGAGGTTGCGATTAAAATATAAGGCACAAAGCACGTTCGCTTCCGCGAGGATCGGAGGACGACATGACCACTAGAGAGAACATCCTTGCCGTTCTGCGGTATCAGAAACCGGAGCGCTTTCCTCTTCTCTGCTTCGGCTACTGGACGGAGACTCTGGACAAATGGGTCTCGGAGGGGTACGTCGCTCCGGAAGAAGCCGCGGATTACCGCGCCCACGGCGACAGAGGCGCCGGCTGCCGCAGCGTCTATGAGCGGCTCGGCTTCGACTGGAGCTGGTGTTCCTCCTTCGGCACCAACGTGAACCTGTTTCCACGGTTCCCCCGGGAAGTGCTGGAGACGCGGCCGGACGGCGGTCAGGTCATCCGGGACGAAATGGGTCTCATCTGCCTCGTGAAACCCGGTGTGGTGAGCATCCCCTCGGAGATCGGCACCTCGCTGGAGGACCGTGAGTCCTGGGAGAAGCTTTATCTCCCGCGCCTGCAGTACGACGCCGCCCGGATCGACTTCGAAGCGCTGCACGCCCTGCCCGATCTGGAGACGTGCGAATTCCCGGTCGGGCTGGAGATCGGCTCCCTCATGGGGAACATGCGCAATTATCTGGGCGTGGAGGGGCTGAGCTACCTCTGGGCCGACGACGAGGAGCTGTACCGGGAGATCGTCGACACCATCTGTTCTCTGGATTACCGCTGCGCAAAGGCCGTTCTCAACACCGGCGCGCGCTTCGACTTCGCCCACTACTGGGAGGATATCTGCTTCAAAAACGGTCCGCTGGTCTCTCCCGCCGTATTCCGCGAGGTCTGCGGCCCCTGGTACCGGAAGATCAGCGACCTGCTGCATGAGCACGGCGTCGATCTCATTTCCCTGGACTGCGACGGCTGCATCGACGCGCTGCTGCCGATCTGGCTGGAAAACGGCGTGAACGTCATGTTCCCCATCGAGGTGGGCACTTGGAACGCCAGCGTCGCCCCCTGGCGGGAACAGTACGGCAGGGCGCTTCTGGGCGTCGGCGGCATCAACAAGACGGTCTTCGCAAAGGACCGCGCCGCCGTGGACGCGGAAGTGCAGCGCCTCATGCCCCTCATCCGGCTGGGCGGCTTTGTTCCCTGCGTGGATCACCGGATCGCGCCGGACGCGAAGTTTGATCTCGTACAGTACTTCTGCCGCAGGATGCGGCAGGAACTTGGGGAGGCTTAAGGATGGATCTTTCTGATTTCCGCTGGACTCATGAGAGTTCTTTGCGCCGGGAGGACGGGTGGCTCGTGCTCACTGCGCCAGCGAACACCGACTTCTTCTGCGACCCGGCAGGCGCCGCCACGAACCTCAACGCTCCGTTTCTCCACCGGTCCGTCACGGGGGACTTCACGTTCCGGGCGAGGGTCCGGCACCCTTTCCGCACCGTCTACGACGCCTGCGTCCTCATGGTCTGGGACAACCCGGACACCTGGGCCAAGGTATGTTTTGAAGGCACGGATTTCGGCACCCGTGCCGCGGTCTCCGTAGTGACGAAGGGCGGCGTCTCCGACGACGCCAACGGCCCCGATCTCACGGCGGACGAGGTCTGGCTGCAGATCTGCCGCCGGGGCCGCATCTTCTCCTGCCAGTATTCTCCGGACGGGATCGGCTGGCACATGACCCGCATCTTCGCTCTGGACGCCGGCGGGACCGTTGAAGTCGGTCTCGTGGCACAGTCCCCCGCCGGGCCCGGATCCGAGATGTCCTTCTCGAACGTTGAGCTTCTCCCCTACGCGCCCAAGGACATGCGCGCAGGGGTCTGAGCCGGGATCACGGTCTCACGATCTTTGAATATTGTTATCGGAGGGATTTGACATGAAACGCAGCGAGATCAATGCAATCATCGAGGAAGCCCTGGCATTCTGCGACAGCCGGAAGTTCCTGCTGCCCCCCTTCTCCCGCTGGAGCCTCAAGGACTGGGAGGACAAAGGCCGCGAGTATGACGAGATCCGGGAGAACATGCTGGGCTGGGACATCACCGACTTCGGAAGCGGCGACTTCAAGAAGATCGGCCTTCTGATGTTCACCATCCGCAACGGCAACTTCACAGATCCCAAATACCCGAAGCCCTACTGCGAGAAGCTCCTCATCACCGACGTGGAGCAGGTCACCCCCTATCACTTCCACTGGAGCAAGATGGAGGACATCATCAACCGCGGCGGCGGCGATCTGATGGTCCAGCTTTTCAACCATGATCCGGAAAACGAGGGCGCCTTCCTCTCCACTCCGGTCCATGTGACCATGGACGGCCACGCCATCGAGGTGGCCGCCGGCACCATCCTGCGGGTCACCCCCGGCGAGAGCGTCACCTTCACCTCCGGCCTCTACCACCAGTTCTGGGCCGAGAAGGGCAAGTGCCTCATCGGCGAGGTCTCCAAGGTGAACGACGACCGGGTAGACAACCGGTTCCTGGTGGATCTGGGCCGCTTCCCCGCCATCGAAGAGGACGTCCCCGCCACGCACCTTCTTTACATGGACTACCCCGGCTTCAACGACGTGAAGTAAAAACCTATCGTTCCTATCGTTTCCAAATGAGCATCCTCCCCCCGCGGGGCGCGGTGAGACAGAGACACACCGTCCGCCGCGGAGGGAGGTCTGTTTTTCAGGACACGGCCGGCGCCGCCGGACGAAGGAGGACACCGCGATGACCGTTGAGAGACTCAGGGCAGAACATTACGACGAACTGATGGACTTCGTCAACATGGTCTTTTCCCAGGACCTGTTCAGCGTGCACTTCCAGGAGGATCTCCCTCTGGTCTTCGGCCGGGACGACGAGCACATGCGCTGGCAGTACGTCCTGCGGGACGACAGCGGTCGGATCCGGACCGCGGTCGCCGCCGTGCCGTACACCTTTGTCGTGGACGGGGAGCGGTTCTCCTCCCGCACGATCACCAACGTCGCGACGCACTATCAGCACACGGGAAAGGGCTATATGCAGACGGTCCTCCGGCGGGTGCTGGAAACGATGCGCGAGGAAGGCGTCGACATGGCGATCCTCACAGGCCACAGAGACCGCTACCGGTTCTGGGGCTTCGAGTCCGCCGGCATTTCCGTCACCGCGGAGTACGAGGCCTACAACGCCGCGAACCGCGCCAAACTCGGCGAGACGGCCGACTTCACCTTTGAGCCCATCATGGACGGAGACCGGGACACGATCCGCCGCTGCCTGGAACTCTTTGACCGGGAGCCGCAGCACTATCTGCGTACGGAGGAGAATTTCCTGACGTTCCACCGGATGTGGGACGGCAGAGCGTATGCTGTCAAGAACAGCGGCGGCAGCTTCTGCGGGTATCTCAACCACTGTCCGCGTCTCGGAAACGCCGTGCGCGAGCTTCTGCTCTGCGACGATTCGGCCACGTCCAGGGTGATGTATTCCTTTCTGCGCTACCTCGGCGCGGAACGGATCCCTCTCACGATCTCCCCGTTCGGCGAAGAGAAGCTCCGAACGGTCTACAGCACCGCCGAGCGCATCACCGCATCCGAGACCTGCCGGCTGAACCTTCTGAAGCCGGAGCGCCTTCTTGCGGCCTGCCTCAACGTCAAGCGGCGCTGCGGCGGCTGTATGCCGGAGGGGGAACTCGTGATCGGGTGCATGTTCGGGAACCTCCTGATCCGAAACGACGGAGGATTCACCGTTTCCAGGACGGACCGCACGCCGGATCTGACGGTCCCGGGATATGAGATCTATTCCCTCCTGTTCGGTCCCTCCTCCCAGGTGATCTCCCCCTGGTCTGCTCAGCTCGGCGCGCTCAACTGCTGGTTCCCGGCGCCGTTCTTCATCCACAATACCGACCGGTTCTGAACTCCCGCAGATCTTCCTGTGCGGCAGACGGAGAAGGAAAGGCGGAAAAACAGTATGGAAACGCTCATCAGAAGAGAAGAGATTCCTGTGGCCTATGAGGTCGACGTATGCGTCGTCGGAGGCGGTCCCGCGGGGATCGCGGCGGCGCTCCAGGCCGCCAGGCGCGGTGCGAGCGTGCTCCTCCTGGAGCAGATGAACTGCCTGGGAGGCATCGCCACCGCCGGATGGCACGGACATATCTGCAGCTACGCGCCCTACAAGGACGTATCCATGCGGATCGTCGGCGGTACCTGCTGGGATCTGGTGTCGGACCTGGTGGATTCCGGATACGGCACCTACGACGGCTATGGGCTGGATTTCGAGGTTGAGCGGATGAAGCTGGTCCTGGAAGCCGCAGCGGAACAGCTCCCGCAGCTGCGGATCCTCTACTACACCCAGTTTTCGGACGTCGTGGCGGAAAACGGCCGGATCACCCATGTGATCTTTCAGAACAAGAGCGGCCGTCAGGCGGTAAAGGCGAGGTTCGTCGTCGACGCTTCCGGGGACGCGGACGTGGCCGCCCGTGCGGGCGTACCGTATGAGAAAGGCCGCCCCGGGGACGGGGCGCTCCAGCCCATGACGCTCATGTTCCAAATGGGCGGCTTCGAACGGGAACCGTTCGTGAAGTTCTGCCGGGGGGAGTATTTCCGCAAGTACAACGTGACCGTGAACAACGGAGACTGCGAGGTATGGGCCGAGGCGCAGCGCAACGGGGACATGCGTCCCTTCCAGAGCAAGACCATGGGCTGGTGGTGGTGCGCCACCAGGCCGGACCAGATCGGCGCCAATTTCACGCACATTCCGAACCGGGATGCGACGAATGCTGAGGATCTCACCTACGCGACGATGGAAGGCCGGAAACAGGCCTACGAGAGCATCGACGTGTTCCGCAAGTACATGCCCGGAATGGAAAAAGTCTGGATGAGCCATACCGGCGCTCTCATCGGCACCCGGGAGAGCCGCAGGATCCGCGGACAGTACCGCATCACCGCGGAGGACCTCCTCAGCCGCCGCAGTTTCGGGGACAGCATCGGTTACGGCAGCTTCTTCATCGACATCCACAACTGCACGGGGATCGGTCTGGATCCTGAATCCTATTATCCGGAGCCCGGCTTCCGATATCAGATCCCCTACCGTGCGCTGGTCCCACAGGGGATCGACAATCTTTTGGTCGCCGGCCGCTGCATCAGCTGCGATCATATCGCGCTGGGTTCTCTGCGCGTGATGCCCCAGTGTTTCCTGGAGGGAGACGCGGCGGGCGTCGCCGCCTCGATCTGTCTGAAAGACGGCTGCTCACCAGCGGGCGTGGATGTGAAAAAGCTCCAGTCCGCCCTGCGGGACGCAGGGGCGATCCTCACGGAGGAGGACATCGTCCCGCAGCCCTTCGAGACCCCGAAGGAGAAATACGTGTTCCGATGACCGACGATCCACAGAGAGAGAAACGGCGGGATCACTCAGCGTGATCCCGCCGTTTTGCTGTTCCGTTTCCGCCTTACTTCACAACGCCCTTCTGGAGGATGATGTTGGCGTAGATGGCGGTCTCGCCGGACTGGAGGATACAGTAGCACTTCTTGGCCTGCTCGTAGAACTCGAACCGCTCATAGGCGCCGATGGCGGATTTTCCGCGGGCGTCGTGCTTGGCGATGATGTCCTCATACTCCTTCCAGACCTCGATGTCCAGGTCCTTGTCGCAGTCCATCTTTTCCATGAGCATGGCCGGAGTTTCAACGTAGGCGTCCAGAGGGAACACCTGGAGGATGGCGTCCAGCAGCGCCGGCACGCCGTGTCCGTCCGCCCGCAGAAGGATGGCGCCCTCGGCCTTGGCGATCTTCGCGCCGGGGAAGTTGCCGTCACCGATGCAGATGCGGTCGCTGTGGCCCATCTCGTCCAGGACCTTCAGAAGCTCCGGAGAGAGGATGGAGGGAATGTTCTTCAACATGATATCGACTCCTTTACAGTTTGTAGGACTGGACGCGCCCGTAAGCTTCGTCCCAGGCCGCGGTGTTCTTCGGCTCGTAGGTCTCCGTTTCCACGGAACGGCGCACCACCTCGCGCACATCGTCGAGACCGCCCAGCTCTCCCAGAGCGACGGCCTGCATGAGCATGTTGCCCATGGCGGCGCCCTCCACGGGGCCCGTGACCACGGGGCGGGCAGTAGCGCTTGCGGCGAATTCGTTGAGGATCTTGTTGCGGATGCCGCCGCCCACGATGTTCAGGGATTCGATCTTCTGACCCTTCATGGTCTCCAGGACCTCCACCGCATAGCGGTACTTGAGGGCCAGGGATTCGAACACGCACCGGGTGACCTGCCCCACCGTCTCCGGGACGGGCTGTCCGGTCCTGCGGCAGAACTCCTGGATCTTCTCCTGCATGTGGCCGCCGGCATAGAACTCGCCGTAATCCACATCCACGAGTGAGCGGAAGGCTTCGGCCTTGCGGCCCTCCTCCTCAATCTCGTCCCAGGAAAGGTTGATGCCCTGTTTCTTCCAGTCACGGCGGCACTCCTGCATGAGCCACAGGCCCATGATGTTCTTGAGAGGCCGGTAACCGCCCTGGACCGTGCCCTCGTTGGAAAAGCCGCCGGCGTAGGCGTCATCCGTGAGGACAGGCTTGTCCATCTCAGCGCCGAAAAGGCTCCAGGTTCCGCTGGAACAGAAGGCGAAACTGCCCTTTCCGGGGATAGCGGCCACGGCGGAGGCGGTATCGTGGGAGCCGATGGCGGCAAACTTCGCGGGGTTCACCTGCAGCTCGTCGCAGATGGCCGGCAGAAGCTGTCCGCGCAGGCTCCCGGACTTCTGTACGGGAGCGAAGATATCCGTCGGGATGCCCAGTTCCTTCATGGTGGCGGTGTCCCATGCCCGGTTCACCACATCATAGAGGGCGCTCGTGGTGGTGATGGTGTACTCGCTCATCTTCTCACCGGTGAAGAAATAGCCCAGAAGGTCCGGTGTGAAGAGGAGCGTCTTCGCCGCCTCCAGGGACGGGTCCTTCTCCCGTACCCGGCGGTAGATCTGATAGACGGTGTTGAAGTTGTTGGAGCTGATGCCCGTGCGCTCGAAGATGGTGCGCTGGGGCACCACCGCGTGGGCGGCGGCCACGTCCTCATCCGTGGCGTGGCGGTAGCTGCGGGGGTTGGAGAGCAACGCGCCGTTCTTATCCAGAAGGCCGTAGTCGACGCCCCAGGTGTCGATGCCGAAGGAATCCAGTTCCCCGAGCCCCTCCTTCTTGAAGGCGAGGATCGCCTGCTTCATCTGGTGGAACATATTGAGGATGTCCCAGTAGAACATGCCGTTGAGGTCGATGTAGTTGTTCTCGAACCGGTGCAGCTCCCGCATCTCGATGCGCTGCCCGTCGAATTCGCCCAGGATCCCGCGGCCGTTGCTGGCGCCGAGGTCGAAGGCAAGGAGATTGAGCTTTTTCATGGTCCCTCCTAACTTCAATGCCGGAGACAGGCTCCGGTGTTGGAAAAGGGCTGCCCCGGGAACCCGAGGCAGCCCAGGAAGAGCTGAGATCCTTTGCGATTACTTGTACATGGGGCCGTAGGTCGCGCAGGCGCGGTAATCGGCGCCCGTGAGATCGTCGGTCCCGAAAGCGGACCAGCATGCCGGCCGGAAGATGTCCTCTTCGGGCACGTTGTGCATGCAAACCGGGATACGGAGCATGGAGCACAGCGTGATCAGGTCGGCACCGACGTGGCCGTAGCAGAACGCGCAGTGGTTCGCGCCCCAGTTGTTCATGACGCTGTAGACATCCTTGAATGCGCCCTTGCCGGTGAGACGGGGAGCGATCCAGGTGGTGGGCCAGGTGGGGTTGGTCCGCTCATCCAGCGCCTTGTGGATGTCGGGATCCAGCTCGCAGGTCCAGCCCTCGGCCAGCTGAAGCACAGGTCCGAGACCCTTGACCACGTTCAGACGGACCATGGTCACCGGCATGGTGCCCTGCGTGCCGCCCTTGAAGTGGCTGGAGAATCCGCCGCCGCGGAAGTTGAACAGGTCGGCCGCGCACCAGTCGGTGCTCTCAAGGCAGGCCTCGGCGTCCGCTTCGGTCATCTCATAGAAGGGCTTGATGACGCTCTCGCCCTTTTCGTTCTTCATAGCGCCGGTGCCCTCCAGAGCGGCAGCGCCGGAGTTGCACATATGGATGATGCCGTTTTTGGCGATGCCGGTGAGCTCCTTGCCGGAGACGCGCTTGACGGCCTCGGGGCTCCAGTAGGTACGCACGTCGGCGAAAATGCCGGGACGGCCGGTGAGCAGATGCTCCATGAGCATTGTCAGGGAGTTGAGGGTGTCGTTCTCGGTCGCGAGGATGAAGCTCTCACGGATGCCGTTCCAGTCGAACTGGCTGTTCATCAGAGCCTCG
>JAEEGL011536077.1_pt1 | contig 31011 bp, 25 predicted proteins | sample 9134231 | NCBI WGS metagenome assembly JAEEGL01 (sample SAMN16246548, study PRJNA631951) | gut metagenome | biome: gut microbiome; feature: rumen; material: fiber-attached | host: Bos | place: Iran: Karaj | collected 2018-10
GATGTCGTTCATGCCGAGCATGATATAGACTTTCTTCGCGCCGCAGGCGGCGACCGCTTTTTCAACCTTCATCTTCTGTCCGTTATAGCGCGGGTGAACCGATTTCTCACTGACCGGCTGCAGCGCGTTGCCCGAGCCGAGGGAGCCCGCGGTCAAAAACTGCGCGCTGCCCAGCACATCCGCCGCTGCTTCATAATAGCTGAGCCCGAGGCTGACGGAATCGCCGATGAACACGGCGTCGTCGAAATAAGAGGCGGAGACGCGCGCCGTTTTCGGAAGCTGGCCGTCAATCGCGTGGCCGCCGACGGAACCGGTTTTGAACGAAACGGTCTCGGACCAGGCCGAATAGAAGGATGTGCCCTTGACCTCCTTGAACGTGCGAATGCGCAGGAAATAGGCGGTTTGCGCCTTCAGCCCGTTCAGGGTCGCGGCGGTCGTTTGGGCGTTCGTGATTCTGCGAACGGCCGCAAGATGCCGAAAGCCGCTGTCTGTTGCCGCCTGAAGCTGATAGCCGCCGCACTGGGCCGACACGGCCTTCCATTGAACGGCTGCGTTCGTTGCGGCGGGCAGCACCTTTCTGACGGCGGTCGCCCGCGGCAAAACGGCGAAGGTGCGCCGGGCCGTGAATTTGTAATTGCCCTTGCCGGTGAACACAACGACGGCCTTGCCCACGTTTTTGTTGTTCTGATATTTGACCGAGTAGTCTCTGCCTTTCTTGAGCGCTTTGCCGGCAGTGTTCTTCACGCTGACCGGGTTTGCGAGCGCCTTTCCGTTATAGACGCGGTCTTTATATTTCAGCGCGATTTTGGCAACGCGCGCAATCGCCCTTGTCTGCTTGGCGCCGCAGCTGCAGACGCGCTGCTGCCTGCCGGCCTTTTTGGCGGTGGCGCGGCGCACCGTTTCCCAGCGCCCGAAGGCGTGTGCATGCTGCGTCGGCGGTTCGCTCGTCGGTTCCCCGGCTGTCGGCGCCGGGCCCGTCGGTGTCTCTTCGGCGGGGACTTCACCGGTCGACTCCTGAGGCTGTTCCGGCAAAGGCTGCGTCGGCTCCGGGGCGGTCGGCAGGGGATTCGCGACCGTTTGGGAGAACGGATCCGGATCGTCCGCGACGGCGAAGGCGGGTACCGCCGCAAGCAGCACGAGCACGGCCGCAAACAGCAACGCGAGCAGACGGTTGCGGTGTTGTTTCATTTTCATCGTTCCTTTCAAAAGGGAGAGTTACTTTTCTATTATATCGACACACGGACATAAAAGCAAGACATTCTTCGTCATTTTTCGACAAAACGGCGGCATTTTTACATAAAGCAGGGCCGCGAAAGTCAGAAGAAAACGTCAAGAAAGAAAAACACCAAAGGGGCATAGGCGCAGCCCATCCATAATCAAATGAGGAAAACAGGACGCACGTTCTGTTTTGCGTCCTGTTGTCAGACAATCACAGTGTTTCTCTTTCCGGTCTTCGCTGAACGCAGCAGCCCTTTACGCTGTGTGGGTATAGAGATAATCGACCCAGACCTTGCAGCCGGGATAGGCGAAATGCATCCCCATGCCGTTCGGGTCGCTGCAATAGCTGCGGTTCAGGTAGCCCGTGCTGTCATACATGACCTCCGCCACATTGACGAAGTACCAGCCGCGCTGTTGGCAAAGAGCGGCAAGCTTGCGGTTATAGAGCATGATGTTCTTGTTGTTCAGCACGCCGTTGTCGCTTTTGGCGCCCTGATTGGTGCGCGGGGTCACCGATTCGACATAAAGCTGCACATACGGCGCGTTCTCCAGAATCTTGTTGCAAAGCGTGGTGAAATTCGCCACCGAGCGATCCACGCCGAGCGAAACGATGTCGTTCATGCCGAGCATGATATAGACCTTTTTGCAGCCGGTGAGGGGGATCGCTTTTTCGACCTTCATCTTCTGACCGTTGTAGCGCGGGTGTACCGACCGGTCGGACACCTCCCAAAGCGCGTTTGTGGCGCTCAGACTGACCGAGGTGAGGAACTGCGCCTTGCCCAGCACGTCGTTGGCCGCTTCATAGTAGCTCAGCCCTGTGCTGATCGAATCGCCCACAAAAACCACGTCGTCAAAATAGGACGCTTCCACGCGCGCCGACTTGGGAAGCTGGCCCTCAATCCGGTAGGGGGCAACGCTGGTTGTGGTGAATTTCTGCGTTTTGCTCCACGCGGAAAGGAAGGTGCGGTCCTTCACAACCGTGTAGGTGCAAATGTGCACATAATAGGTTGTCTTCGGCTTCAGATCCTTGACCGTCACGGATCCTGCCGCGGGATCCGCAAGCTTTCGGGTATAGCTCTTTGCCTTGTCCCGGAAGGTTTTGTCGGTGCCGTACTGGATCAGATAGCCGGTCGTCTGCTTCGTCACCGGCGTCCATTTGAGCGCGGCGCTTTTGGCCGACGGCAGCGTCTGGGTGAATGCGGTCGGCCGGGGCAGAATCCGGAACGAGCGCGTGAACGTGCAGTCGTATTTGCCGATTCCGGTCACAATCATCGTGGCGACGCCGACATTTTTGTTGTTTTTATAAGTGACCAGATAGTCGCGTCCCTCTTTGAGGACGGCATCCTTGGTGTTTTTGATTGTGAGCTTGTTGGTCACTGCTTTTCCGGTGTAGGTTTTGTCCACCGTCCTGACCTTGGCCGAGCAGATGCGGGCAATCACCTTGGTCTGCTTTTTGCCGCAGCCGGCGCAGACGCGCACCAGAAGGCCGCTCTTTTTGTTGCTTGCCGGGCGCTTCATTTCCCAGCTGCCGAAGCTGTGCTTATGTGCTTCGGCGGTCTGCGCTGCCTGTGTGACCGGATCGGTCGGCTGTGCGGCGGCCTGTGCGGCCCGGTCGCCCGCGAACAGCGTCATCATCAGGGCAAGCGCCGCGCACAGCGCCGCTTTGCTCAATCGTTTCATGGGTGTCGTCTCCTCGCTCCAAAAATACAGTTGCGCCTATTATATACACCAATTGTGAAGATTGCATGACGATTTTGTTTCATTTTTCTGTTTTTCCGCGCATTTCAAAAATTTTTGCAAAAAAGACTTGATTTTTTGCGGCGTCTCGGCTATAATAGCTTTCGTTGCATCGGGGTGTGGCGAAGTTTGGTATCGCGCTTGGTTCGGGACCAAGAGGCCATGGGTTCAAGTCCCGTCACTCCGACCAGAGAAAAGGCCCTTTTGTCTGCTGACAAAAAGGGCTTTTTTCATGATAATCTGAAGCGGAGACTTGCAAATGAAAAAGAATGCTCTCATATACCTGCTGGCGCTTTGCTTTCTGCTGACGCCGCTTGCGGCCTTTGCCGAAGAAGCGCCCGTGCTCGCCGAAACCTCGGCGTCCGTTTCCTCGTTTGAGGACGCGCTGTATCGCGTCGACGAGATTGCGTCGAAGCCGCTGTTCGCGTTCGAGTATCAACGCGACGAGCAGGAGACGCCGGACGATCTGCCCGAAATCGGCTGCAGGGCGGCCTATGTGGCCGACCCGGTCAGCGGCAAGGTGTTTTATGAAAAGCATGCGCATAAAAAGATGTACCCGGCCAGCACGACCAAGCTGCTGACGGCGCTGCTCGTTTTGGAAAACTGCAAACCGGATGAAACCGCCGTCGTGTCACGGCGGGCGGTGTCTCTGGTGCCCGACGGCTATGTGCGCGCCAATCTGCAGCCCGGCGAAAAACTCTCCGTGCGCGACCTGCTCTTTGCGCTTTTGATTCCGAGCGCCAACGACGCCGCCTTCGTTCTGGCCGAGCATGTGGCCGGCAGTGTGGAGGCCTTTGCCAAACAGAGCAACAGGCGCGCGCAGGAGCTCGGCTGTGAAAAGCTGCACTTCGTCAATCCGAACGGCATCCACAACGACAACCATTACTGCACGGCCTACGATCTCTACCTGATCGCCAAAGCGTGCCGGGCCTACGATCTGTTCAACGAAATTGTCACGACAAAGAGCTTCACGCTGCCCGCCACCAACGCCTATGCGAACGCGGACAGGACGTTCACCAACACCAACAAGCTGCTGGATAACACGTCATTCTATTACATGGCCGACTGCACCGGCATGAAGACCGGCTATACCGACGATGCGGGCCAGTGTCTGGTTGCGTCCGCCGCGCGCGCCGATCTGCAGCTCATCAGCGTGGCGCTGGGCGGCAAGGTCAAGCCCAACGGCGTGGACGAGCGCTTCTCCGATTCCAAAGCCCTGCTCGAATATGTCTACAGCCGCTATTCCCAAAAGCTGCTTGCGGATCATTCCGTTCCGCTCGCGCAGGTGCAGGTGAAAAAGGCGACGAAGGAGACCGAAATGCTGGATATTGTCATCGGCGCCGACCTTGAAACCGTGGCGCCGGACAGCCTGACGGCCGAAAATGTGCCGACCAAGATCGACCTGCCCTTGGAGCTGAAAGCGCCGATCGCGCAAAACCAGGTGCTCGGCACGGTCACCTATCGGGTCGACGGCCTGATTTATGCCACGAACCTGCTTGCGTCGCACGACGTGGTCAAAAAGCCCTATTGGCTCTATAACCTGCTCGTGTTTCTCGGCCTGCTGCTGCTTATTCTCCTCCTGCGTTATATTCTGATTCAGCGCGAGAAAGAGCGCCGCAGACAGGAACTGTTGCGCCGCCGCCGTCAGCAGCAGCTCCGACAGCGCAGACAGGCGCAGGGGCAGAACCGGAATCAGGGTCAGGATGATCTCAGATTCAGACAGTAACAAAAACAGCCTTGTGCCTTGCGGAGGATCGCGGCACAGGGCTTTTATCATTTGCTTATGCAGCAGATCAGATCAGCATAAAAGAATATATCGACCCGTTTACGGGCAGCAAGAATAAGTAAGCAAAAGAAAACAGCCGCTCGAGAGCGGCTGTTGGGAATGTAATGCGATGCTAAACCATCAGAGCCCCTTCTGGGGGCCAAGCCAGTAAAAGCCCCTTTAAGGGGCAGAGCAAATCGCCGGTTCAACCGGCGGTTTTGATTATTCAATTCCAAATTCCACATTCCGATTTCCATATCGAAAAACTGCACACTACCTTCCAACCGGCTTCCCCGTCTTCGCGTCCAAAACATTCCGGAACACGCAGGCATGGGTGGCGGAAATGAACTTGTCCATATGCATGGACCCGAAGTACCAGTGGCTGAACGTGCAGGTCTTGCCCACGTCCTCCAGATAGGTGTTGATCGCGGTAATCGGCGCGTCAAGGCCGGTGTTGAGCAAAAGGAAGTCCTTGATCTTCGCGGGCGGCTCATGGGTGATGATGATGTCCACCTTGCCGTCCGTCTTCTGCAGGTTTTCGACGCCCTCAAGCAATTCCTCGCGCGTGGGAATCTCCTTGTCGGACCAGGTGTTCATCTCAAAGCGGATTTCGATGTCCGGGCTTTCGCCGCCGCCGAAGGCGAACACGGTCTGATCTTCGATTTGATAGACCTGGCCGCGCAGCAGGTGAAAGATGTTCGGGGCAATCTGATGCACCTTGCCGCCGTTCCAACGCTTGATTTTGAGCTTCGCGAGCATGTCGAAGTTTTCGTGCGTGCCGTCCACAAAGCAAATGTTGAACTTCTTTTTGGAAAGCTTCCGGAGCGTGTTCATCTCCGCCGCGCTGCCGTCCCAGAGAAAACCGAAATCGCCGCAGACCAGCAGCGTGTCCTTCTCCTTCAGCCGGCGCAGCGCCGGATCGTCAAACCGCGAAAGCTGGCCGTGCAAATCTCCCGTCACATAAATCATGGTGCGTCTTCCTTCCTGCGGCAAATTGCCGTAATCGAAGAAAAATTTTAATAAGTTAAAAATTTTTCGTGAAAACGGTTTCTTTTTTGCCCGAAAATTGCTATAATCATTGTAATCATGCAAAAGTGTTTCTCTGCGCTCCTATTCTACCATATCTTTTCGCAGAATGCAAACGTTTGTAAAAAAATATAAGGATGGATGAACATGAAAAAACCGGTTGCCGTGCTTTGCGCCCTGCTGCTGCTCGGCGTCTTTCCGCTCTTTGCGTCGGCCGACTTCAACGCCTCGGAGGAAGCGACCAAGGGCCTTGCCAGCGAGATCTATTACATGGTCAGCCTGGACGACGACACCGTTCTGTTCAGCAAAAACGAAACCAAGCGCACCGCGCCGGCCGCGTTTGTCAAGCTTCTTTCCGCCATCGTCGCCATCGAGACCTGGGACAACCTGGACGAAAAGGTTGAAATCACCGAAGAATCGCTTTCCCTCGTCAAATATGACTACGGCGTGCGCACCGTCAATCTGCGGCCCGACGAAAGCTATACCCGCCGCCAGCTGATCGAAGCGCTGATGATCTACAGCGCCAACGACGCCGCCAGCGTAATCGCCTATACGATCTCCGGCTCGCTCGACGCGTTCCTTCAGCGGATGAACGAAACGGCAAAGAAAATCGGCATGACCGACACCGTCGCCGCCTCCATCACCGGCTTCGACACCGACGGCCAATATACCACGGCGAAGGACGTTGCAACGATGATTCGCTATTGCTGCAAGCAGCCCGTGTTCGCCCAGACGTTTTCCGCCCAAAGCGTGACGCTCCCCGAAACGAACCACAACAACGAGCGTACCTATAACGCCGACAACAAGATGCGCATCGCCGCCATCTCCGACTATTACCACGCGGCGGTCAGCGGCGGCAAAATGACCTCCACCGCCAATGCGGGCGAATGCATCGCCGTGACCACCTCGCAGGACGGCTACGCCTATATCTGCGTTGTGATGCGCGGCAGGATGACCGACATCGACCGCGACGGCATGAACGAGAACACGTCGCTCACCGACGCAAGACAGCTCATCGCCTGGACCTATAACAACATCCGTTACCGCGTGATTGCCACCGAGAACCAGACGGTTCAGATTGTGAACGTGCTTGCTGCGCGCGACGGCGACACGCTGCGTCTGGTGCCCGAAAAAGAAACCAGCGCTCTGGTTCCGGCCAGCGCGTCCAGCAGCTCCGTGCTGATTGAACCGATTGCAGACACCATGCCGGCGAAGCTTTCCGCGCCGATCAAACAGGGCGAGGTGATCTGTCAGGCCAGGGTGATCTACGCCGATCAGGAGATCACCACGATCAATCTGGTCGCAGCCAACGATGTACGTCTTTCCATGTTCCGCCTGTTCATGACGAATCTGCGCCGCGTGCTCTCTTCCACGCCGTTCATTTTGCTGGAATTGGCCGCGTTGATCGTGCTGGCGCTCTATATCGTGCTGGTCATTGTGAAGTATAAAAAAGCCAAAAAGCCGAGTTTGCGCCGCGTGGAAGGCGGCAAAAGCGGCCGGCAGTAAACCGTCTGTTCTCCTGCCGTTTTTTTCCATGGACAAACGGCGGCATTTGCGATAGAATTGTTTGGGATCTCTTTCGGATCCGGAAAGGAAGTATACCCATGAAGAACACCTTGAAGCGGCTCGTCTTCACACTTGTCTTTGTTGTCGCGGCGCTGGCTGTCTGCGCGTTTTCGTCCGCAGCGGCCGCCGAGCAGAACGGCAAGTGGATCACGGCCTGGGGCACCGGCTCCACCAACATTACGCTGCGCGGCTATGACAACATCACCGCCTTTGTCGGCCAGATTACGGCCAGAACGGTCATCACCCCGACCGCCTCCGGCAACCGGCTGCGCGTGCGCCTTTCCAATCATTTCGGCGACGAACCGCTGACGATCGACACCGTGACCGTGGCCAAAAGCCTCGGCGGCTCGCGGATCGATACGGCCTCCTTGCGGTTTGTGACGTTCGACGGGTCGCCCTCCGTGACGATTCCGGTCGGCGCCGAGATCTATTCCGATGAGGTCGTGTTCCCGGTCAAGGCGATGGAGGATATTGCGCTGAGCGTTTGGCTCAAGAACTTCGGCAATATCAAGACCATGGGCCTTTCCGGCGGCGAAACCTACATCTCCGTTGGTGAAGAAGACGGCACCCGCGACGCGGCCATGGGCATTGCCAAAGAGATTGACCAGACTTTTTTGAACATCTTTGAATCGGTCGGCATCGGGCTGGACCGTTCGCTGTCCTACAGCATCATCCATGTGGTGCCGCTGTTTTCGAGTGTGGACGTCTATAACAGCAGTCCCGATTCCTATTCCGTGGCCGTGATCGGTGATTCCACCATATCGAACGACTTCCCGAAATATCTCGCCGAGCAGATCAACCAGACCGGCACCACGGATGTCGGCGTGATCGGCAAGGGCATCATCGGCAACAGTCTGGGCCGCGACGGCCTCGGCTTCGGCTCCTTCCTGTTCGGCGAATCGATGATGAAGCGCTTTGAGCGCGACGTGCTCTCGCAGTCCGGCGTCAAATACGTCATCGTCAAGATCGGCGTCAACGATATCATCCACCCGGTCTGTCAGGACGTGATGGAAGAAAACCCGGGCATCCGCCAGCCGACGGCTCAGGAGATTATCGAAAACTTCCGCACCGTCTTCCGCACCTGTCACGCGAACAACCTGAAGGTGATTGCAGTCGGCATCACCCAATGGAAGGGCTATACCAGAGACTTCCTGAACACCGGCCCGCGCTATGTCCGCACGGACGAAGAAATGGAAGCCGACTTTGAAATCGCCCATGAGGTCAACCGCTGGCTGTCGATCACCACGGAGCACGACGGCTATGTGGATTACTATGACATCACCAAGAACCCCGAGGATCCCGAAGCGATGCTGCCCGAATATACGCTGGACGGCGCACACCCGACCGACCTTTGCCAGCGCGTCTGGGCGCGGGAATTCCCACTGGGCCTGATCGGCATCGGCGGCCGCGTCGGCGGCGTGCGGCTGGACACGGCGGAAATCGATCTGCAGATCGGCAAGACCCGCCAGCTCAAGGCAACCGTGATTCCCGAATACGCCAAGAACAAGAACGTCACCTGGGGCACCTCCAATTCCAACGTTGCCACCGTTGACCAGAACGGCGTGGTGCGCGGCGTCGGCAACGGCACCTGCGAAATCGTTGTGGAAACCGAGGAAGGCGCCAAGCGCGCCCACTGCATCGTGCATGTCACGGTGCCCGTGACCGGCGTGACGCTTTCGCAGCAGACCGCCTCGCTCTATACCACCAAAACGCTGAAGCTTTCCGCGACGGTTTCGCCCGCCAACGCCACCAACAAGCAGTTGACCTGGTCGTCCGACAAGCCGTCGGTCGCCTCGGTCAATTCGACCACGGGCGTGATTACGGGCGTCGGCTCCGGTTCCGCCATCATCACTGTCAAGACCGTGGACGGCGGCTACCATGCCTCGTGCGTCGTTTCCGTTTTCAAAAAGGTGGAGGTCACCGGCCTTTCGCTGAGCGCAGGCTCCCGCTCGCTCTATGTCGGCAACACCTATCAGCTCAAGGCGAACGTGGAGCCGACCACGGCGACCTTCCCGCAGATTACCTGGAAATCCGACAATCCGTCGGTTGCCACCGTGGATCAGTTCGGTCTGGTACGCGCCGTGGGCGTCGGCACGACCTACGTCTCCGCCGCCTCGGTGGACAATCCGTTCATCGTCAAAAAGTGCAAGATCGTCTCCGGCATTCAGACCACCGGCGTCACGCTCAACGCGAGCAGTGTGGAGCTCTATGAGACCGCCACCAAGATGCTCGTCGCCACGATTCAGCCCGACGACGCCACCAACAAAAAAGTGATCTGGTCGTCCAGCGATCCCTCGGTCGCCTCGGTCAATGCGGACGGCGTCGTCACCGCATTGTCGCAGGGCACCGCCGTCATCACCTGCACCACGCAGGATTCCTCCCGCATTGCGAAGTGTACCGTCAAGGTGCTCAAAACGATTAGGTCGACCTCCGTTTCGCTCGACACCAAGGCGCTGTCGATTGAGGACGGCAAGACGGCCACCCTGCGCGCCACGATCCGGCCCTCCAACGTTTCGATTACGTCGCTCAACTGGCGCTCCACCAACAAGAAGGTGGCAACGGTTTCCGCGGACGGCGTTATCAAGGCGGTTGCGCCCGGCACCTGCAAGATCGTTGTCACCACCCGGGATACCGGCAAGAAGGCCGTCTGCAAGGTGACGGTTACCGAAACGCCCGTCAAGCGCGTCAAGCTCAACCGCTCCACGCTGTCCTTGACCATCGGCAAGACCTATAACCTCAAGGCGACCACTGTGCCGTCCTATGCGACCAACCAGAAGGTCACCTGGACGACCTCCAACAAAAAGATCGTCCGTGTGGCCAAGAACGGCAAGATCCGCGCGGTCGGCGCCGGCACCGCGACCATCACCGTCATCACGGACGACGGCGGCCGCAGGGCGACCTGTACCGTAACGGTCAAGCGGCCGAAGATTCAATCGCTCGACGTGGAAGAGACCACGATGGAAATGGGCCTCGGCACCAAGAAAGCCATTGTCCTTTATCCGATTCCTTCCACTGCCTCCAAAACGAAGGTGAAATATTCCTCCAGCAACAAGAGCGTGGCGAAGGTCAACTCAAAGGGCGTTGTCACGGCGGTCGGCGAGGGTACCGCAATTATCACAATCAAGCCGAACGACGGCGGCAACGGCAAGAGCACGATGGTGGTCGTGAAGGTGGAACGCAAGGATGTCATCGGCATCCGGCTCGACCGCAGCCTCATGACGATGAATGTCGGCAACACCCAAAAGCTGAACGCGACGCTGCTGCCCGAGGACGCCACCAACAAGAGCGTGACCTGGTCGTCCAGCAACACCAATGTCTGCACGGTCGACGGCAAGGGCAACGTCAAGGCCGTCGGTACCGGCACCTGCCGGATCACGGTGCAGAGCAACGATCCCTACAACAGCGCCCGCGCCAGCTGCTGGGTCACGGTCAGATAAGCTTGCGGTGCCGCCTCTCGCGATGACCGAAAAGAAAAGAGATCATAACAGAAAAACAGAGTGCAGATTCAAACCTGCACTCTGTTCTCTTTCGTCCATACCGGTTTTCGGGCTTTCTTTTTTTCGGCGTTTATTCGCGCTCCTGTTGAATCGGCATCTCCTCTGCCGCCGCTTCCGCCGCCGGTGTATCTTCCGGCGTTTCCGGGACGCCCAGCACGTTGTCGAGCCATTCCAGCACATCGTCAAAGACCTTTTGGCGGTCGTCCTCGTTGAGAATTTCATGGCGGAACGTCGGATAGAGAATCACGCTCGGCGTGTGGCCGGCCTCCTCCAGATTGTCGCAGACGGTGATGACGCCGCGACCCTTCAGGCCGACCGGGTCGTTGGCGCCCGAGATCACAAGAATCGGCAGACCGACCGGCACGAGATAGGGCCATTCGGTGGAGCAGGCGGTGTTGGCCAGCGACAGCAGATCGCGCACGCCGCCGAGCTTCAGTTCCACGCCGCAAAGCGGGTCGAGGAGATAGGCGTCCACGTTCGCTTCGCTCAGACTCAGCCAGTCCTTGTTGGTGCGCCTGTTCTTGATGCCGATGTTGCTGATTTTGTCAAACAGCGCGTTGCTGACCGCCGTGCGGGGCCCGAGCTTTTTGGCGAAATAGCGGAACGGGCCTTCCAGCGCCGCAGCGGAGGCGGGCAGCTCGCCGGTGCCGCAAAGAATCAGACCGTCCAGCTCATAGCCGAAGGCGGCGGCGTAGGAGCGAGCGCAGAACGAGCCCATCGAGTGACCGAAGAGGATATAGGGGAGACCGGGATAACGCTTTTTCATGATCTGCGTCAGAATGTGCATGTCGTCCACCATCCGCAGATCGCCGTCTTCCTCGGCGAAAAAGCCGTAATCCTCGGGCGAGTCGACAGATTTGCCGTGGCCGAGGTGGTCGTTGCCGCAAACAACAAAGCCGTTCGACGCAAGAAAGCGCGCAAACTCGTCATAGCGGTCGATGTGCTCCGAAACGCCGTGCGCAATCTGGAACACGCCGCGCTTTTGCAGCCTGTCGTCCTCCCAGATGCTGCAGCGGATCCGGTTGACGCCGGTGGAGGAAAGGAAATAGGCCTCTTTCCGTACGATTGCCATAAGTCAGGTCTCCTTTGTCTGTCATAGTATTGCACCCATTATAGTATAAACGGACGGCGGAATCAAGCATAAAGTTGAATTAAAGTTGATTTGTTATCCTTTTTGCAGTTTACAAACGGGAAAAATATGGTATAATAACCAAAACAAACGGGAGGGAAACCGGTGTTCGGCTATGTGAAAGTGGAAAAAGGGGAGCTGCGCGTGCGCGAATGGGAGACCTACCGCGGCCTGTATTGCTCGCTTTGCCGGGCGCTTTCCCGCCGCTACGGGCTGCCGGCGCGGCTGATCCTCAGCTATGACCTGACGTTTCTGCTGGCTGTGCGGCTGGCGCAGACCGAGACCGTGCCGCATTTTCATCCCGGACGCTGCCCGTTCAACCCCGCGAAGCGCTGCAGCTATTGCGACAACGGCCGGGACGCGTTCGACTTCACCGCCGCCGCCGCGGTGCTCCTGTTCTACTATAAGCTGCGCGACAATATCCGCGACAGCGGGCGGGGCAAACGCCTGCTGTGGTATTTGCTGCTGCCTGCCGCCGCCCTTTGGCGCAAAAAGGCCATACGCCTGTTCCCGGAAGCGGAAGCGATTGTCTCGGGTGCCATGACCGCGCAGGCCGCGGCGGAACAAAGCGGAACCGACAGCGTGGACCGCGCCGCCCATGCGTCTGCCGATGCGCTGGGCCGCCTTGTGCAGCTCGGCGACGCCGACCGTGCGGACGTGTATTACCGCTTCGGCTATTGCGTCGGCCGCTGGGTCTATCTGATCGACGCGGCGGACGATTTGCAAAAGGACTTCAGGTGCGGGAATTACAACGTATTCATTAAACGCTTCCGTCTGAAAACGCCGGAGCTGACCGAGGAACAAAAGGCGGAGATCACAGCTATGCTCGAAATGACGCAGGCCAACGCAATCGAAGCGCTGGAACACACCGGCCTGACCGTTTTATATCCCATTCTCGAAAACATCGTGCTGTTGGGCCTGCATCAACAGACAGAACGCATCATGAAAGGAGCCGGACGCGATGAGAGATCCCTATGAAGTGCTCGGCGTGCCGAGAACCGCAACAGCGGACGAAATCAAGACCGCTTACCGCACGCTGGCGAAAAAATATCACCCCGACAATTACGCCGGCACCCAGCTTGCCGACGTTGCCACCGAAAAGATGGCGGAAATCAACGAGGCCTATGACGCCATCATGTCCGGCAAAGCGCAGTCGTTCCAATCCGCCGGCCAAAGCGGCTCCTATAGCTATCAGGGCTACAGCCGGAACAGCGGGCCGCTGAACTTCGATCTGATCCGCAACCTGGTCTGGGAGGGCCGGCTCGACGAAGCGGAGCAGGTGCTCGAAAGCGTTCAGTCCGACCTTCGCGGCGCGGAGTGGTGCTATTGGAAGGGACAGGTCAACTATAAACGCGGCTGGTTCGATCAGGCCTATACCTATTTCAGCACCGCCTACAAGATGGAGCCCGAAAACCAGAACTACCGCCGCATGTATGAGACGGTCACCCAGCAGCGTTCCGGCGGGTTCCGCACGTCGCGCAGCCCCTCCGGCGACAGCATGTCGAGCGCCTGCAGCATCTGTCAGGGTCTGCTTTGCGCCGACTGCTGCTGCGAATGCATGGGCGGCGACCTGATCCCGTGCTGCTGAGGTGACGGCATGAAGCAGCTCTCTCAGGCCTCCAAAACCGCCATCGGCGGCATGGCGGTGGCGCTCTCGGTGGTTCTTCTGATTCCGACCGCGCTTGAACTCTTTGTCTATGCGCTGCCCGCGCTGGCCGGCATTCTCACGCTCTTTTGCGTCATCGAGCTCGGCAAAAGCTGGGCCTTCGGCGTCTATGCTGCCACGGCGCTTTTGTCGCTCCTGCTGGTGCCGAACAAAGAGGCCGCCGTGATGTATACCGCGTTTTTCGGCTATTACGCGATTGTCAAGGCGTTGCTGGAAGGGCGCAGACTGCCGCGGCTTTTGGAATACCTGTTCAAGTTTTTGATTTTCAACGCCTCCGTGATCGCCTCTTACCTTGTGCTGATTCATGTGTTCGGCATGCCGCTCGACGATGTGCTGGGCGTTGACAGCAGCGTCTGGTGGGCGAAATACGCGCTTCCGGTGATGCTTGTCATGGGAAACGTCGTGTTCCTTGTGTTCGACCTCGCGCTGACGCGGATGGCGATGGTCTATCTCAAGCTGCTGCAGCCGAGGCTGCGCAAACTGTTCCGGTTTAAATAAACAAAGATCCGGGGTGTGAAACCCCGAATCTTTTTCTTTTCCTTAAGCTGTTACAGCGTCTTGCGCACGTCGAACCAGAATTCCACGCCGTCTTCGTGATTGATCACGCCGTAGAGCATCTGCTGGGCTTCCTGGGCGGAGGAGACGATGGAAAGGCCGAGGCCGAACCGCCCCTCTGCGCGGGAATGCGCCTTGTCGGCACGGTAAAAGCTGTTCCAGATGTTCAAAAGGTCGTTGTCGGCAATCGGTTTGCCCGTGTTGAACACGCTGATGCGGTAAAGCTCGTCGATCTCTTTGCAGGAGACGACGATTCTTTTTTGCCCCTCGCAATGCGAGATTGCGTTGGAAAAATAGTTGGAAATCACGCGCTCAAACAGCGTTTCGTCGCTGTGCGCCATAAAGGTCGGGTCGATGTCGCACTGCACGCGGATGCCGTTCTTGATTGTGATATTACGCATCTGCTCCACAAAGTTCCCGAGCCGTTCGCGCAGATTGAAGTCCACATAGTGCGGCTCGATCTTGGTGGAATTGAGGCGGTCGACCTCGAGCATGTCGATCACGAGCTGGTTCATCTTCTGCGCCTCTTCCAGAATCACGTCGTAGCATTCGCCGGGATTGTCGTCATAGATGCCGAACTTCAGCCCCTCGGCATAGCCCTGAATGATGGCGATCGGCGTTTTCAGTTCGTGCGAGGCGCTGGCGATGAACTGCTTGCGGTTTTCGCGCAGCTTTTGTTCGTTTTCGATGTCGCGCTCCAACTGCTCGTTGCGCTTGGTCAGCGTCTGCATCGTCATGTCAAGCGACGACGAAAGCAGGTTGATGTTCGTGCTCAGCTCGTCAAGCTCTCTGAGATGGAACGGGGGACAGACGGCGCCGAAATCCATCTTGGCAATCTGCTTGGTGATCCGGCTGATTTTGTCGACCGGAATCGTGAACGTCACCGTGTGGAAGATCAGCACGAACAAAATCACGACGATCAGGAACATGGCCGCCACAAAGAACAGCCAGAACGCCGTCTGCGCGTTGTCGGTGATCTGCTCCAGCGACGCATAAAGCTCCACGGCAACGCCCGATTTGAACAGCGTGCCGTAAACGATATACTTGGCCGAAGCGAAGTATTCCTGGCGCGTTTCAAAATAGCTGACGTCGTCGAGGTCGGTATGCTCCAGAATGCGCATGATCCGCGGCTTCAGCGGCTCATTCTTTTTTTCGTCCTCCGGCTGGGGGTCGAACGTGGCGTTGTTGGTGTCCGTCGTATAGATGAGCTGGTCGCGCGGGTAATACAGCTCGATATAAAAATTGTGCTTGGCCTCGATGTCGGAAAGCGCCGTTTCCAGCTTCGCCTTGTCGGAAAGCTCCATCTGCGCAATGTCGTCGGCAACGGTCTGCAGATCCTTGCGCGCCTTCGTAAGATAGATGTCGTCAAGATAAAAATAGCCGAACAGAATCAAAAGGCCGATGACAGACACAACAAGCAGGATCATGAGAACGTTCCGCACGAGAAGCTTTTCCGTGCGGAACCACTTGAACCTTGTGCCGTGCATTATTCTTCCTCAAGCTTGTAACCGATGCCATAGACCGTTTTCAGCCTGCGGTTGCCCCAATCGCCCAGCTTTGTGCGCAGACGGGCGATGTGGGAATCGACCGTGCGGATGTCGCCCACATAGTCGTAGCCCCAGATGGAATCGAGCAGCTGCTCGCGGCTGTAGACGCGGCCGGGGTTTTCCAAAAGCTTCTTGAGAATGTTGTATTCCTTCAGCGTCAGCTCGATTTCCTGGCCGTTGAGCCGAACCTCGTGCGCCTCGTGGTTGAAGGTGAGATCCTTTTCGCCGCCGAGATAGGAGGCGGACTTTGTGCGGCGCAGCAGCGCTTCCACCTTTTTGACAAGAATGGTGGGGCTGAACGGCTTCGTCACATAGTCGTCTGCGCCGGATTCATAGCCGAGCAGCTCGTCGAATTCCTCGCTGCGGGCGGTCAGCATGATCACGGGCACGTCGGACAGGCCGCGGATCTCCTTGCAGACCTCCCAGCCGTTGAGTCCGGGCATCATGATATCCAGAATGACAAGATCGATATCGTCCTCGTGCTTCTGGAAGAGCGCGAACGCTTCGTCGCCGTCTTCGGCCTCCAGTGTTTCATAGCCGACATTCTTTAAAAAGTCACAGACCAGCTTGCGAATCTTTTGTTCGTCGTCTGCAATCAGAATTTTGCTCATGGAAAAGCACCGCCTTTGACTGTTTTTTTCTATTATACACTTCTTTCCGTTTTTCGTCAATCTTTTGTTTGCGAACGCACAAAAAGAAGCGGCATAGCCTGTAGTTGGGGGAAGAAGGGAGGGAGAACTATGCTGACCTATTTCAGATTTGAATCGCTGACGGCGGCGCAAAGCGCCAAGCGCCTGCTGCAGCGAAACGGGTTTTCGGCCTCCGTCCGCCGCGATCCGAAGCCCGACCGCAAAACCGGCTGCGCCTTTGCGCTCTATGCCGGCGGCAATCCCGAGGCCGCGCGCCGTCTGCTCCAAAGCCACGGCTTTCTTTCCGATGCGGCGAACACGCCATGATCTATCTTGACAACGCGGCCACCACCTTTCCGAAGCCGGCATCGGTTCGCGCCGCGGTCGCCGAATGCCTTTGCTGCTATGCGGCGAATCCGGGCCGCGCCGGCCACTGCCTTGCGGCAAAGGCGAGCGAGGCGGTCTTTGCGGCGCGGGAAGCGCTCGCGTCGCTTTTCGGCGGCGACGCGCAGCGGACGGTCTTCACGTTTAACTGCACCCACGCGGTCAATCTGGCGCTTAAGGGCGTGCTGCGGCCGGGCGATCATGTGATTGTCTCGTCGCTCGAGCATAACGCGGTGCTGCGCCCGCTCGAACGTCTGCGGCGCGACGGCGTTGTGACCTATGACGCGGCGCGGGTTGTGCCCGGCGACACGGGCAAAACGCTGCAGAACGTGAAGGCGCTGATCCGCCCCGAAACGAAGCTGCTGTTTGTCACTCATGTGTCAAACGTGTTCGGCACCGTACTGCCGCTGGACGCGCTGGCCCGCCTGGCAGCGGGCAGCGGCCTGCTGTTCGGCGTCGACGCGGCCCAGAGCGCGGGCGTCTATCCGATCTCGATGGCGCGCACGGGCATTGACCTGCTTTGTCTGCCCGGCCATAAGGGCCTGTTCGGCCCGATGGGCACCGGCGCGCTGCTGCTGTCGGACCGTGTAACGCCCCGTCCGCTTCTCGAGGGCGGCACAGGGTCGCTGTCGCTGGAACGCGAAATGCCGCCGACGCTGCCGGAACGGCTGGAAAGCGGCACGCTGAATCTGCCCGGCATCGCGGGTCTGCAGGCGGGCCTGCGCTTTGTCCGGGCGCAGGGCGCCGACGCCGTATGCCGCCACGAGGAAGCGCTTTGCCGTCTGCTGCGTGAGGATCTGTCGGTGATTCCCGGCGTGCGGGTGTTCGGTATCGGCGGCGAAACGCTGCTGTCGTTCGCGCTTTCCGGCCGTTCCTCGGAGGAGGTCGGCGCCGCCCTCGATCGCTGCGGCTTTGCGGTGCGCGCCGGATTTCATTGTGCCGCGCTCGCCCATACGATGCAGCCCTCGACCGAAACCGGGACGGTGCGCGTCAGTCCGTCGGTGTTCAACACAAAAAAACAAATAAAAAATTTATCTTTTTCCGTCAATCAAATTGCAATGCGTAAAGTTTTATGATAAAATAACAAAGAAGAAAGAGAAAATGACTTGGTTGGTGGCTGATTTATGACGGCGTTCTTTCGGTTTATCGGAGAAAACATCATGAAGCTCGTGTCAATGATCCACTGGTACGATATTCTCGATATCGTGGTCGTTGCGCTGGTCTTCTATTATTGCATCAAACTGTTCACACGCACGCGGGCGATTCATCTCGTGCGCGGCTTTGTGTTCCTCGGTTTGTCCTATTTTGTTGTTTCCGCGCTGAATATGTCCACAAGCAGCTTTTTGTTTTCGCGGCTGTTCAGCGATATTGTCATCGTAATCGTGCTTTTGTTCCAGCCGGAATTCCGCCACGCCATCGAATCGTTCGGCCGCGGCGATTTTACGAAGTTCAATCTCTTTTCCCGCTATTCCTCGCTGATGCGCGAAGAGACCCAGCAAAGCATCTCCGCGCTGGTGAAGGCGGCCATGACCATGAGCGACGGAAAAATCGGCGCTCTGATCGTGCTGGAGGGCAAGTCGCCGCTCGGCGAAATCATCGCCACCGGCAGCGAAATCGACGCCAAGATTTCGGAGCCCATTGTGGAAAACATCTTCTATCCCAAATCGCCGCTGCATGACGGCGCCATGGTGATTCGCAACAACCGCATTACGGCCGCCGGCTGCATTTTGCCGCTGACCCAGAACGATCTGAGCCGCGAGCTCGGCACGCGCCACCGCGCCGCCGTCGGCATGAGCGAGGCGTCCGACGCGCTGGTGCTTGTTGTCAGCGAAGAGACCGGCGCCGTTTCCGTGGCCCAAAACGGGACGCTGAAGCGCGGTCTGACCAGCGGCGAGCTGCTGGAGATTCTCAGCGCGTTCCTGTTTTCCGACGAAGAAAAAAGTGTGAAGCTGCCCCGGAGGAAACGCCATGAAAAATAACGCGACGCCGCAGGAAAAGAAACAAACGATCTATGAGCGGATCTTCTATAACAACAAGCTGATGCTGGTGCTTTCCTTTGTTATCGCCATCATTCTCTGGGCGGTGGTCAAGGTCAATTACAGCGAAAACACCACCCGCGTCATCACCGACGTGCGCGTCACGCTGGACGCGTCGCTCGCGGCCGAAAACGATTTCGTTCCGTTCTATGATTCCGATATGCTGAACGTGGACGTGGAGGTTTCGGGTAAGCCTTTTGATATCAACACCTATTCGCTCTCGCGCGACGACATTGTGATCGAAGCAACCAGCGGATATATCGATACGCCGGGCTACAAGGCGCTGACGCTGACGCCCGTGGTGGAATCCGGCGTCAACGTGGTCAAGATCACGCCGTCCACGGTGACGGTCTATTTTGACCGGATGCGCAGCGCGCAGGTCAATGTGGAAGCAAAGCTGACCAACGAAGCGGACACGCTTGTGGGCGAGGGCTACACGGTCGGCCAGATTGCGCCCTCGGTAAACACGGCGAACGTCAGCGGCCCCGCTTCGGTGGTGGATAACCTCAGCAAGGTTTATTTTGAAGCCACGGTGCCGGACAATCAGCTGCCGCTGACCGAGACCACGGAGGTCACGGCGCAGATCAGCTACGCGCTCGATAAGCAGCGTGATTCCCGGTTCCTTGTCTGCGACAACGTCGGCACCGACGCCAACCCCGCCACCGTCACGATTCCGGTTTACAAGGTGAGCCGGGTGCCCACGGCGGTCAAGTTTGTCAACCAGCCGTCGGCGTTTGACAGCGACCCGCCGCGCTATACCATTACCCCGGCCGAGGTGGAGATCACCTATACGCCCGGCGAGGAGGATTACACCTCCTTCAGCGTCGGCACAATCGATTTTTCCAAGCTGAAAAACGGCATCAACAGGTTCCGCCTGACTGCCGACGAGACCGGCGCCGCGCTCTTGCGCAACTCCGCCGACAACGAATTCCTGGTGCTGGTCGATCTGCGCGGGATGCAAAGCAAGACGCTGGACGCGACCGGCAGCAACGTGGTCTTTCTGAATCAGGCGGGCGACAAAAAATACAGCGCCGACCTGACGGCCGACGAACTTGGCAAGGTGCAGATCATCGGCCCGGCGGCAAGCCTTGCAAAGCTGACGGCCGATCAGCTGCAGATCGAAATCAATGTCTCCGCGCTCAAGACCGAAACCACCGTGTGGCAGTCCGTGCGGGTCAGCAACATCTCCATCCGCGCCGAGGGTGTGGACGACTGCTGGGTCTGCGGCAGCTATCATACCCGCGTACAGGTGAGGAATAAATAAGGGTAAAAAAGAACGATCCGTCTGTGCTTTGCAGGCGGATCGTTTTCGCTTCATTTCTTCTTTTTCACCAGTGCGGCGCCGATCGAAAGCGCGGTGGCGGCGCCGGTCACGAGCAGCCCGCGCGGCAGATATTTCAGTACCTGCCGCGGCGACGTGGGCGCGTGCGTCAGCAGGAACTCCGAAACGGGCGTGGCGGGCTTGTAATCGCAAAGCGCTTCCATGGTCACCGTGCGGGTCTCGAACGCGCGCGGATTCTCTTCCGGAATCGTGAACACGCGCACCCCGCGCTTGCCGCCGGGGCCGTAGGTGTGGAAGCCGCAGCCCTGCGTATAGCCGAGCAGGATGCCGCGGTGCTCGATCGTGAACGAGTTGTTGTGGTCGTGACCGACCCAAAGGCCGAGGATGTCGCCCTTTTCCAGCAGCGCGTCCAGCTCGCCGGTGTTTTCGTCGGGCGCTGCGGGCGATTCCAGCATGAAATCGCCGCGCGAAAGCGCCTCGTCCGGCAGCACATAGAATTCGCCTTCATGGCTGTAAAACGCCTCCACGGCGCCTTTTGTGCCCTTGGGCACGCGCTTGAGCAAATCGTAGTATTCCGGCAGCGGAATATGCTGGAACGCCAGAGAGGGGAGGTACGCGCCGTTTGCGGCGAACAGGCGTTCGCGTTCCTGCCGCAGCCAGGCGATCCGTTCCGGCGTGACCGGCTGATAGACGCCGTTTTCGCCCTTCCCGCCGGAATCGATCACATAGAGGTTGAAGAGGTCCTTCCTGCCGCGGCTGTCCTTGATCTGCAGCGAAAACGTGCCGGGATCCTCGGGCGAACGGACGGCGCCCGAAACAAAGCCCCGATGGGCCGCATAAAGCTTCATCTGCTCGGCGTTCGGAATCCCGCAGTTGTTGTCGTGGTTGCCGAAGGTGACGCAGAAGGGGATCCCGCGTTCCTCCAGCGGGCGCAGCAGATCCGCGATCGTGCGGCTGATCCTGCGCCGGGTATCGCCCTTGAAGGAGGGGGAATAGCCCTTGAGCTGGTCGCCCGTGAAAACGACGAGGTCGGGCTTGACGCTTTCAAGGGCAAGGGTAATCAACTTGATGGTGTCTGGATGCACCGTGTGGTTTTCCTGGGTATCGGTAATCTGCATGACGGTAAATTTGCCGTTTTTGAATCGAAGCTGCTCCTGCATGGCCGCACCGCCTTTCTTTCTGCTTTTATTGTATCAGGTGTTGGAAAAATGTCAAGTTTTCCCGGGAAATGATTGACAAGCTTTTTTCCTTGTGCTATAGTAAACCCACAACATAAAAGTTGATTAAAAAACAGAGTAGGTGCCGGAGCGTACAGTGTCCGCGGGACGGGGAGTTGCCCGCGGAACGAAGGCTTGCCGCGGTTTCGGCGCCGCATCCCGCTGTTGAATGGAACCGATCTTCCTTTTTGCAGTGGGCAAAAGGAGGTTCTTTTTATGTCCGAAACAACCCTTTCTGCCCGTGAATCCCTGCCGATTTGCTCCAAAGCGTATTGGCGAGAGGCGGCCAAAAACTTCTCCGACGTGCGCATGCTCGTGTTCGCGTCGCTGATTATCGCGCTGCGCGTGGCCGTCAAGATGCTCAAAATCCCGCTGGCCGCCGGCCTGTCGCTGTCGTTCGACTGCTATGTCAACTCGGTCGGCTCCATGATCTACGGCCCGCTGGTGGGCCTTGCCGTGGGCGCCGTGAGCGACACGCTGGGCTGCCTGATTTTTCCGTCGGGGCCCTATTTCTTCCCGTTCATCTTTGTGGAAATGTCGTCGTCGTTCATCTTCGCGCTCTTCCTTTGGAAACGGGAGCTTTCCGTCGGGCGGGTGCTGCTGGCCAAATTCACGGTCAACTTCATTTGCAACATCATTCTGACCTCCATTTTCTATAAATGGATGCTCTATGCGATTGCCGGGGCGGGCGACCCCGAGGCCTATGCGCTGATCAACCTGACGCGCATCGGCAAAAATCTCGTGCTGTTCCCGCTGGAGGCGGTGCTGATCACGCTGATTCTCGGCGCGCTGACGCCGGCCTTCCGTTCCCTGCGGCTGCTGCCGCCCACGCAGGAAAAGCTGCGTCTGGAAAAGAAGCACGTCATTCTGATCGTGCTGCTGACGCTGCTTTCTGTCGGCCTGATTCTGTTTTATGTTTTTTTCCTCAAGGATTTCATTTCTGCGCACAACATCAAACTCGGCTGAACGTCAGCCGCTCTTGTATCACCCGTGAAAATCGGGTGATATTTTTGCTTTAACTCTTGACCGCGGGCGCGGTTTGGATTATGATATTAGAAAGAAACTTGCAAAGAAAAGGAATCCGAAACCATGACGCAGACCAGAACCGCATTCATCGCCATCGTCGGCTGCCCCAATGTGGGCAAATCGTCCATCCTCAACGCGCTGCTTGGCCAGAAGGTGGCCATCGTGTCCGACAAGCCACAGACCACGCGCACACGCATCATGGGCGTTTTGACGGAAGGGGAGACCCAGCTCGTATTCACCGACACCCCGGGCTTCCACCGTCCCCGCAACAAGCTGGGCGAAAAAATGGTGAAGGCCGTTTCCGACGGCATCGCCGGGGTCGACGCCTGCCTGTTGGTCGTGGAGCCGCAGGGCAGGCTGCGCGAAGCGGAAAAGGAACTGATTGAAAAGTTCAAGGCCCAAAAGATGCCGGTGATTCTCGCCGTCAACAAGATTGACACCGTGCCGGTCAAAACCGACCTCATGGCGCGGATGCTTGAGCTGTCGAAGGTCTATCCCTTTGCGGCAATCGTGCCCGTTTCCGCCGTGAAAAAGGACGGCCTCGACGATCTGAAGGACGAGATGAAAAAGCTTTCGGTCGAATCCGCCCATTTCTTTCCCGACGATACGCTGACCGACCAGCCGGAGCGCGTCCTCGCGTCGGAGATCATCCGCGAAAAAATGCTGCGGCTCCTGGAGCGCGAGATTCCGCACGGCGTGGCGGTCTCCATCGAAAAGATGCGCGAGCGCCCCGACAAGGATATTCTCGACGTGGAAGCGGTGATCTATTGCGAAAAAGAGAGCCATAAGGGGATTATCATCGGCAAAAAAGGCGCCATGCTCAAGCAGATTTCCACCTATGCCCGGCAGGACATGGAGCGCTTTTTCGGCTGCAAAATCAACCTGCAGTGCTGGGTCAAGGTCAAGGAGGGGTGGCGCAACCGCGAGGGGCTGATCCACAATTTCGGGCTGGATTGATTTTCCGGCTTTGCACCTGATTATTTTGCGTCTCGGAAGTGAAAAGTAACAACAAGATTACTTTTGGAGATGAGACGATGACAAAGAAAGAGCTTTGGCAAACCTTTTTGAAAACCGGACGGATCTCGGATTATATCGCCTATGAGCGCGCCCGCGAGGATGCCCCGGCACAGGACATCCGCAACGTGTATCCGGAGGAACTGGCCGAAGAGTTTTTGCAAAACTTCGATTCCGATTTTCCTGCGATGGAACCCTTTCCGGCGCAGATTGACCATGAGGAGACCTTTGACGATGACCTATGACACCGACGCCTTGGTAATCAAGGCGCAGAACACCGGCGAAACCGACCGCCTGGTGACGCTGCTGACGCGCAAATACGGGGTCGTCCGCGCCTTTGCCAACGGGGCGCGCAGCCCCAAAAACCGGAACGCGGCGGCCACCGGCCTGTTGTGCTATGCCGATTTCACGATTACGCAGACGACGAAGGGCGTTTGCATCGTCAAGGATTCCACCGCAAAGGACGTTTTTTTCACGCTGCGCAGCGACATTATCCGATTGTCGCTGGCGCAGTATTTTGCGGAGCTGGCTTCGGAGCTTGCCCCACGTGAGGAACCGGCCGACGAATACCTGTCGCTGCTGCTCAACGCGATCTATCTTGTCGGCGAATCCAAAAAGCCGCTCGGCCTGATCAAGGCCGCAACCGAGCTGCGCCTGCTGTCGCTGGCGGGCTATATGCCCTCGCTGCTCGGCTGTGCGTCGTGCGGCGTCTATGAATCAAAAGACATGCGCTTTTGTCCCGGGTCCGGCAAGCTGTACTGCAGCGACTGTATGCCGAACGAGCCTTCGGTGGAAGTGCCCGGCAGCGTGGTGCACGCCATGCGGCACATCTGCCTGAGCGAGCCGGCGAAGCTGTTCAGCTTCCGGCTTTCGGATGACAACCTTTTGCTTTTGAACGACGTGAGCGAGCGTTATCTCGGCGCCATATGCGGCAAGCGCTTCGCCACGCTGCAATTCTATAAAACCATGACACGGTAACGGAAGGACATTTCCATGGACAGACATTACATAGCACTGGAACTCGATAAAATTCTCGCGCGCCTGGCTGCGTTCGCGGCTTCGCCCGACGCCAAGGAGCAGATTCTTGCGCTGGAGCCGCAGCCGGATCTTGACGAGGTGCAGCGGCTGCAGCGGCAGACGGCGGACGCCCATACGCTGATGGCGCGCTTCGGCGGCCCCTCGTTCGGCGGCCTGCGGAACATCAACAATGCGCTTTCCCGCGCCAATGCGGGCAGCGTGCTTTCGATGCGTGAGCTGCTGGATGTGGCGGGCGTTCTGCGCACGATCCGGGGCATCAGCGAATGGCGCAGTTCCAACAGCGGCGTCTCGTGCAGTATCGACGTCTATTTCGACATGCTGACGCCGAACAAATATCTGGAAGAAAAGATCCTGCAATGCATCATCAGCGAGGACGAGATGAGTGACAACGCTTCGCCCGCGCTGCGCGACATCCGCCGCAAAATGCGCGCCGCCGCCTCCCGTGTGCGCGAACAGCTCGACAAGCTGATCCGCTCGCCGCATTATCAAAAGTTTCTGCGCGAGTCGATTATCACCCAGCGCGGAGGCCGCTATGTAGTGCCGGTCAAGATTGAGCACCGGGGCGAAGTGAAGGGCCTTGTGCACGACACGTCCTCTTCGGGCGCGACGGTCTTCATTGAGCCCGCTGCCGTGGTGGAAGCAAACAATGACATCAAGGTGCTGCAAAGCAAGGAGCGCGACGAAATCGAACGCATCCTCGCCGAGCTTTCCGAAGAAGCGGGCAGCTTTTATGAGGGCATCAAACAAAGCTACGAATGCGCCGTCGAACTGGACGTGATCTTCGCCAAGGCGAAGTACGCCTATGAGCTCAAGGCCACCGCGCCCGCGCTCAACAGCTACGGCAAGATCAATCTGCGCCAGGCGCGCCACCCGCTGATCGACCCGAAGCAGGTCGTGGCCACCGACATCCGCCTCGGCGACGACTTCGACACGCTGATCATTACCGGCCCGAACACCGGCGGCAAAACCGTCTCGATCAAAACGCTCGGCCTGCTGACGCTGATGGCGATGTGCGGCCTGATGCTGCCCGTGGGCGACCGCAGCGAGGTTTCGGTGTTCAGCCATGTGCTTGCCGACATCGGCGACGAACAGAGCATTGAGCAGTCGCTTTCCACCTTTTCGTCGCACATGACGAACATCATTTCCATTCTGAAGACCGCCGACAGCGAATCGCTGGTGCTGATCGACGAGCTCGGCGCCGGCACCGATCCGGTGGAGGGCGCGGCGCTCGCGATGGCCATTCTGGAACAGCTGCACCGCCAGGGGGCGAAGATTGCCGCCACCACGCACTACGCGGAGCTGAAAACCTATGCGCTGGAAACGCCGCATATCGAAAACGGAAGCTGCGAATTTGACGTGCAGTCCCTGCGGCCGACCTACCGGCTGCTGATCGGCGTACCGGGGCGGTCGAACGCCTTTGCGATCTCCGAACGGCTCGGCATGAGCCGCGACGTGATCGAACGCGCGCAGGAACTCGTCAGCGGCGAAAACCGCTCGTTCGAGCACGTGCTCGAAACGCTGGAGGAGAGCCGCGCCGAATATGAGACCAAGGCCAAAGAGGCGGAGGAACTCAAAAAAGAGGCCGACAAAGCCCGCGAAACCGCGCAGAACTATAAAGATTCGATTGAAGAACTCCGCCGCAAGGAGCTGGAAAAAGCGCAGCAGCAGGCCGCCCGGATCATCGATCAGGCAAAGCGCAGCGCTTATACGCTGATGAACGAGCTCGAGGAGCTCAAAAAGCAGGGCGACAAATCGGCCGACAAGGCCGAACTGGTGCGCCGCGCCAAGCAGCAGATGCGCCGCAGTCTGGGTGAATTCGACGACATCACAAACCCCGTGGTCGCGCAGGTCGACCCGGACGAGCCCTATGTGCTGCCGCGGCCGCTGCGGGTCGGCGACGAGGTGCTGGTCGTTGATATGGGCAAGACGGCAACCGTTTCCGCCCTGGCCGATAAAAAGGGTGAAATCGAAGTCACCGCCGGCATCATCAAGCTGCGCACGCCGCTCGGCAACCTCCGGCTGCAGGAAAAGAAGGAGCCGCCGAAAAAACAGTCCCGCGCCATACCGAAGCAAGGCGGCGGCGAATTTCATGTGGCCGGCGGCCAGCGCAACGAATGCGATTTGCGCGGCATGAACGTGGAGGAGGGCATTCTGGAGCTTGAACGCCACCTTGACCGCTGCATGCGGCAGGGCCTCGGCGAGCTGACCGTGATCCACGGCAAAGGCACCGGCGTGCTGCGCAAGGGGATTCAGGATTACTTAAGAAAGAACAAATTCGTCAAGTCGTACCGCCTCGGCACCTTCGGCGAAGGCGAAAACGGCGTCACGATTGTCACGCTGAAATAACGCTTTTGCACGCTCGCCCTCCTTGACAAGCACGGCGCGATATGGTATAGTCAAAAAAAGAAAAAACAGAAGGGAGATTCTATTATGGCATTTGAAAAAGGCAAAACAACGCTTGGCTCCGCGACTGCTCCGGCGAAAAAGCCCGAGGAATTGGGCAAAACGACGCTCGGCGCCGCGACAGCTCCGGCAAAGAAGCCGGAGGATCTTGGCAAAACCACGCTCGGTTCTGCAACCGCTCCTGCGAAGATGCCCGGGAACAAGAAATAAGAACCCGTAAAACAGGGCTGTCGCATGAAGCGAAGAACCAAAGAAGTACAATCTGATCACGAAAAAGCAGGACGCCGAAAAGAACGTGCGTCCTGCTTTTCTTTGCTTTCCCCGGGCGCTGCGCCCATACATTTTTTTGTTCAGATAAAGTTTGTCTTGCGCGCCCACGAAAACAACCGATTCATCTCCGCTGTCAGCGCTTTGTTTTTCCGATACAGCTCGCCGAACAAAACGTCGGACAGGCAGTGATTGCAAAACGCGGCCGGATCGCCGAAGAAAGCGGCAAGATCAGCGTCGGTGTAGCCCCAGAGCGCCATTCTTTTGCGCAGCGCGGCGTCGTCCGTTTCGCTCATACGGTAGCGCAAAAAACAGCGCAGCGCGGCGATTTCCGGCTGAAATTCAAACCCCGAGGCGGTGGAGATGCTTTCGAGCAGGTCACTTGCCGTTTGTGTTTCGCCCGCGCAAAACGAGAGAACCGCAACTGCGTAGATATAGGCCCAGCTTTCCAGGCCGCACAGATGCAGTCTGGCGCACAGTGCATCCGGCAGCGACGGCACGCGTTCAAACAAATCCAGCAGCGCCGCGGCGTCCGCAGGAGAGGCGGCACGCGGCTGCGCCAGGAAGCGTGCGACCGCCGGGGGACAGTCTTCCATGAACAGATGGTCGGCCGGAAACGCCGCGTTCAGCTCCGGACTGTAGACCTGAACCGCCGCCATCTCCGGCGTCAGCGACACATCGCGGTAATACAGATGGAATCCGCCGGTTCGTCCAAGCGCGGCAAAATGCGAGACCATCTCGCGGTTCCCGACCGACGCGGGTCGATAAACATCCTCCGGGAGCGTTTGCAAGATGTCGGCTTCCGTAAACAGCTCTTCCGGCAGCAGGCCGCTGCCGAATTTGAACATGGGGTAAAACGCCGCGCGATCGGCGGGTGTATACGGCGCGTTTGGCATGAACTGTGCATAGTCGCGCAGGGAGCGTCCCTGCATGGTCTCCGTAATGCAGCGCTCCACCGCCACGGAAAACACCGGGAACGCGCCGAATTTGACCGCGTGTACGCCGTGCGCGCGGCTGACCCAAAGCGAGATCACGACCGGCAGCCCCGTTGCCGCGGCGGCGTCGAAGAAGCGCAGCGAAAAGCCTGCCGCCCGGATGGCCTTGATTTTTTCAAAGCTCTCCGGCGCCTGCTGCTCCAGCAGGGAATCCGGAATCTCAAGCAGTCGCAGCGGCTTTGCGAAAAAGCAGCGGCAAAGCACATGGCGCTCGGCGACTTCGGAGCAGCCCTGTACCAGCGCTTCGTCCAGGGTGTTGCCGGCAGCCATCCCGTTTGTGCCGCAAAAAGTGAAAATATGGCGCGGATCCGCATACAGCGGCGCGTCCTCCGGTGCGAGCGGACGGTAAGCGGTTTCCCGTACCGCCGGACATTCCGCCTGCAGATAGCGCAAAAACGCGGCCTCTTTGCCGCGTGCGGCCGGAAACGCTTCGGCGAGATGCTGCAGCGACGGCGCGGTTTCTTTTGCCGTATCGTCGAAGAGATAGCCGTCCGTGCCGTGGCGGTTGCAAAAGCGTTCATACAGCTCCGCATAGGCGGAGGCGCGGGCAAACGCCGGCTGCATGCCTTTGCCGTTCGTTTGCAAAAGCAGCGTCGCCCCTTTATAAAGCTGAACCGAGAGCGAATAGACGCCGATCTCTCCGTCCAGCAGTTCGGATTCCTCGAGGCGCATGTCATCCGAAAGCGCCGCAAAAAAGCGCTTGATGATTTCGACCGTCTGTTCCGGCACGCGCTCTTTAAACCTTGTCATGCCGCTGTTCTCCTTTCCGGCTCTCTTTTTCTTTTCCGCACTTTGTCGCAAAGAATATACCACAATTATAAGGCAATTACAAGCCCCCGGCTGGCAGAACACAGGAAGCGTCCGGCTGTAAAGAAATTTTTCTTTACACCTCTTGACAAATCAAACAAGGCCGTGTATAATAGCTTCCGCTGTAAAGAAAAACGGCTTTACACCGGAGAAGGAGGGACGGACGCATGGCAAAGAATCTCGATGTGACGCTGCTGTTCGATATCTACGGCGAAATGCTCACGCAAAAGCAGCGCGATTTCATCACCTATTACTATGAGGACGACCTTTCTTTGGCCGAAATAGCGGAGAATGAGGGGATCACGCGCCAGGGCGTCCGCGATTCCATCAAGCGCGCCGAAGCGCAGCTGGAAACTTATGAAGCGCATCTCGGGCTCAAGCGGCGGTTCGACGAGCTGCGGCAGGGGCTGCAGGAAATCAACGACATGGCCGACATCATCAACGAGGTCAACATGCGCACCATCCTTTCGCGCGAGATCAACGACGCGGTGTCGCGCATCCATTCGGTTTCCCGCGTGTTGGGCGAATAAACCCGATCAACAAGATAAGGAAGAATGAACTATGGCATTTGAAGGTCTTTCCGAACGGCTGGAGGCCGCCTTTAAACGTCTGAGAAGCAAGGGCTCTTTGACCGAGGCCGACGTCAAGGACGCCATGCGCGAGGTGCGGTTGGCGCTGCTGGAGGCCGACGTCAACTATAAGGTTGCCAGGGATTTCACAAAAACCGTGACCGAACGCGCCGTCGGCGCGAAGGTGATGGAAAGCCTGACCCCCGCGCAGATGGTCATCAAGATCGTCAACGAAGAGCTGACCAATCTCATGGGCGGCACAAAGGCCCGGCTCAACACCGCCAATCATCCGCCGACCATCGTGATGATGTGCGGTCTGCAGGGCTCCGGTAAAACCACCCACAGCGCCAAGCTTGCGCTGATGCTCAAAAATCAGGGCCACCGTCCGCTCCTGGCCGCCTGCGACGTCTACCGTCCGGCCGCCATCAAGCAGCTGCAGGTCGTGGGCGAAAAGGCCGGCGTGCCGGTCTTCGAGCGCGGCCAGATCGACCCGGTCGATATCGCGCGCCAGGCGGTTATTGAAGCGAAGGATCACGGCTACGACTATGTGTTCCTCGATACGGCCGGCCGGCTGCATGTCGACGAGATCCTGATGAACGAGCTTAAAAACATCAAGGCCGCCGTCCATCCGCATGAGATTTTGCTGGTGGTCGATTCCATGACCGGCCAGGACGCGGTCAACGTGGCCACGTCGTTCAACGACGCGCTCGGCATCGACGGTCTGATTCTCACCAAGCTTGACGGCGACACCCGCGGCGGCGCGGCGCTTTCGGCCCGGGCCGTGACCGGCAAGCCGATCAAGTTCGTCGGTACCGGCGAAAAGCTCGGCGACCTCGACGTGTTCCACCCCGACCGCATGGCTTCGCGCATCCTCGGCATGGGCGACATGCTCTCGCTGATTGAAAAGGCGGAGCAGGAGCTCGACGAAAAGAAGGCGCTGGAGCTGGAACAAAAGCTGCGGCGGAACAAATTTGACCTCAACGATCTGCTGGATCAGATCTCCCAGATGCGCAAGATGGGCTCCATCAAGGACATTCTGCGCATGCTGCCCGGCATCGGCCGCAAGGTCGACGACGTGGAGGTGGACGAGAAGGCGTTCGACCGCATGGAAGCGATCATCTATTCCATGACGAAGCAGGAGCGCGCCAAGCCCGACATCATCAACCCCTCGCGCAAGCGCCGGATTGCCGCCGGCTGCGGCATGCAGGTCGAGGACGTCAACCGGCTGCTGGCCCAGTACCGCCAGATGCAGAAGATGTTCCGGCAGTTCAACGGCAAGAACACCAAGAAAATGCGCAAGCGCATGATGAACATGCCCGGCATGAACGGCATGGGCGGTATGCCCGGTATGGGCGGCGGTTTTCCGCTTTAATTGTATTGATGCACGTTTTGTGATCAAATAAATGCAAATTATTACTTTGGAGGTAACAACAATGGCAGTAAAAATCAGACTGCGCCGCATGGGCGCGAAAAAGGCTCCGTTCTATCGTGTGGTCGTGGCGGACTCCCGCTATCCGCGCGACGGCCGTTTCATCGAAGAGATCGGCTATTACGATCCGATGAAGAACCCCGCCGACATCAAGATTGACGCCGAAAAGGCCCAGAAGTGGCTGAACAACGGCGCGCAGCCGACCGACA
>JAEEGL012022147.1_pt1 | contig 31011 bp, 18 predicted proteins | sample 9134231 | NCBI WGS metagenome assembly JAEEGL01 (sample SAMN16246548, study PRJNA631951) | gut metagenome | biome: gut microbiome; feature: rumen; material: fiber-attached | host: Bos | place: Iran: Karaj | collected 2018-10
ATAGGTCGTGGTGGTGATGACCCCGGTATTGGCGTCCGTTGCCACAGTCTTGGTGAGCCTTGGTGACAGTTTGCCGTAGGTGGTGCTGTGACTGTCCCAAGTGTACGCAACCGTGGAATAGGACTGGGATACCGGCGAGCCGATTTTCTTATCAGAAGTGGTAGGGACGCCCATTCTCTGCGGGTCGAACCTGTTGATGCTCCTGTAGTAGTACCCGTCCAGGACGGATGTGTTGAATGTCTTGGAGAACCCGCAGAATCCGAGGCCGCGGGTGTTCACCACGCCGTCGTACCAGGTGTAAGTGTCCTGCATGAAAACCGGGGAGCCTGCGGCATCTGACAGGAACCCCTTGGAACCCGTGAGGACATAGACGGGCAGGACGCGCAACTGGTATCCGTCCGCGGCGCTGATGCCAGTAGGATTATCCGTCCAGTTAAGGCTGGACTGTGGAAGATAATCGTACTCATTACGTATTACTTTGCCATAGCTGTCCTTGGACTGGATTAACTGTCGGGCAACAGGGGTATAAGAGGTAAACGCATACTCATCAATGTATTGGCCATTAACCTTAATAAAAGCCGACATTGAGGTATAATCTACCACATTACCAGGAAGGATACCGGCTGGATTGATATTGCTTGACAAATCCCATTCAAAATCACTGAAACCTGTACCCGCGTTGTTTAAACTATAACCAAGAGTGTTCTCGCAAATCCTGACAACATCCGGATAGCTATCACGATTGATATCTATGAAAAAGAATGTATCATACTGTGTCTGTGGGCATAACTCAATGGTCCCGGAAATAAATGACGTACCGGTATTCGTAAACAACTGCCATTGTGATGATGGCCATGACGATGCTTTTAAGATATCAATATAGCCATCGGCATTAATGTCCACAAAGTAAATACTATCAGAATCAATAATGGAATTGGTCAGTAATGGTATTGTCTTACTCCATGAAAATAGATTGTTTGTCCCTAATCTATAAACATCTGTGCCATTGGAAGTAGCTTGACAAACCTCTGTCATTCCATCGCCGTCAATATCAAGACAGAAAACTGATCTGTCAGTACCGAAAGGGAATTCGAAAAGGTCCAGGCTGGTTTGTTCACAAATAACAGCGCCCGCATTTAAATCTATTAGTGAGAACAAGCAGGCCTGTGGTCTTTCATAATCATTTCCCGAACCATTTGAGGAATATGAAACCGCAAGCATTTCAGTTTTCCCGTCTCCGTTAAAATCGCCCCAGTAGTATGCTCGTCTATAAGGTGAAGGCGGAGCGTTAGTATAACCTCTGTATTGTACGTAACCGGGAAGTCTTATTTGAAAGGTGTCTATTTGAATGGTGTGGCCATCAGCGTCAAATCCGTACTTTGAAAAAATGTATTTGGTTCCATTTGTATCTGTATTTCCCCAGTTAACCCGTACAATCTCATCAACACCATCCCCATCTGTATCAACTGGCTCAAATGCCTGCAAGCCATTACCTTCATGAAGATTTTCGTCAACAAAATTAATATCAGAAAGACTTGAAACCGAGAACACGTATATTGGAGGCATAGCATCGTAATCGCTGATGTACCAATTTGAACCTATGCCATATACATAGTTACTCCTGCTGGGATAAATCAATAGTCCATCATTATAACTTCCCTTGACAAATTTGCCTCGCTTATACAATATATTGCCGGATATATAGTTATTGCTCATAGAAAGTCTTTTGCGCACAAGCAAGGAATCCGGACCGGCATGTGGCTGTTCAGGACCGTAAGAAAACTCTAGCGGAGGGAGTTCCTGGTTATCTTGGTTTGCAATTGTAATCTTTGTAATAAGATATTCCCCAGAAATGCAAGTGTATGTCAAATCGTATGAATACAGTACTTCTCCGTCACATATTGATATCAAGTTGTCTATCCATGGTTTACGCCATAATTCCTTACCAGCGTAATACTGATAGTAAGAATCAGTTATATATTGCCAATCAATGACTCCGGCGGCATTACCAGACGCGTCAAAACCATATTTTACTTTGGTCAAATAATTGCTTCCGTCTGATTGATTGAATGAGTAAATGTATTGTATCTTTTCACCATACAGGTTGACTGACTCAACCATAGGGTAAGATATCAAATTGGAGTTCAGATTCAATGACGTTGACCCAAAAGTGGCACTCACCCCGCTTGGATACAGTACATTAAAAAACTGAACATAACCTCTTCTGTCTTTTACAGGTTGTGCAAGGATATGACCCGTTGCCGTAACTAGTGGGAATGAGGAAGATGTGGCAGAATCGGCATTCCTGACAAGCCTCACCCCATCCAGCATAAAAACGGCAGAAGTATCGGCGGCATCAGCGGCTTTTATTACGCCGTCATAGTAAAGGCTTTTACTGGCAAGTGTTATTGCAGACAACCCAGAAAGGTCCCAGCCATAACCACCATATCCATAGCCTCTTTGACTATTATAAACAAAAGCCAGAGTGGGAGCGTATTTGATATCCGGCGCAGTGGCGATGGGAATGCAGTATGTCCTTGCCCCTGTAGGCGACACTCCATATTCCAGCGGGACAGTTCCAACATCATAATCATTGAGTCTCCTTGATGGTTCTCCAGAAATCTTTATCGGCTCCAAAGCTGCCGTCCTTTCTAGCATCTCTTGTAGATACGCTTCTTTCTCGGCCCTGGTTTTGATGAGCGCGCCGTGCTTGAGTGAACCTGATTCGTCTGCGATATTCGCATCCTTGATTGCCAAAACAGTATCGGAAGGTGGAATTATGTCATTTAGTACTGTGTCTGCACTGATTCCTTCAGACTCCATATCCCTTGTCAGTATGTCGCGGACACGGTTTGTCCTATTCCCCAGCGTGTCATGTGCGTACTGCATGTAGTAGTTCTGGGCGGAAAGGGAACCGACCGCAAACATCAGGAGAGTTGATATGAGGATTCTGTTTTTCAACGACATAGTAGTTAACACACAAATTTAATAATAAACCTTCTCACTTCCAAACTCTTTAAATCTTTATCCGCCCTCACCCTATGCCACGTAATGTCTATATTCCGTGGCCTAGGATGTCAGGCTTGTCATCCGGGGCCACATTTAGGGCCGTAAACGTTGCCAGGGTGACGGAGCGATACACGTAAACAAAAAAAATTCATATCTTTGTAAACCATGGAAGAGAAAAAACCGCCCATATGGCTTTTTACTGACGGCGCTGCAAGCGGGAATCCCGGCCCCGGAGGATACGGGATTATCCTCCGCTGCGGAGCATACCAAAAAGAGCTTTCCGGCGGGTTCGCCCTCACCACAAACAACAGGATGGAGCTCCTGGCGGTTATCATCGGCCTGGAGCAGATAAAGTGGGATAATGCTGAAGTGCACGTGGTAAGCGACTCCTCCTACGTGGTGAAAGCCCTCAACGAAGGCTGGCTGGATACCTGGAAGCGCCAGGGGTTCAAGAAGAAAAAGAACGTGGACCTTTGGCTCCGCTTCGACACCGTCTTCCACAAGCACAGAGTGGCCTTTCACTGGATAAAGGGTCATGCCGGCCACCCGGAAAACGAGCGCTGCGACGCCCTCGCAGTTGCCGCCTACCACCAGCCGGACCTTCCGGAGGATACCGGATACACACAAGAACAACAAACACTTATATGAGCCTGCCTAAACTAGTAGTGGGAATCACCCAGGGCGACAGCAACGGAATCGGCTACGAGGTAATTATCAAGTCTCTTGCCGATGAGCGCATCCTGGACTCCTTCACCCCCGTAATCTACGGATCCTCAAAACTCCTGGGCTTTTACAAAAAGACCCTCCACAACATAGAGAAATTCGACGTGAACGTGATCCAGAGCGCACGCGACGCCAAGCCCCGCACCATAAACCTTGTGAACTGCCTTCCGGACAGCGTGTACGCAGAACCCGGCCAGAGCACTCCCGATTCTGCAAAGGCGGCCGTAAAGTCATTGGAATGTGCCGTGAAAGATATCAAGAACGAACTTCTGGACGTCCTTGTCACCGGTCCCATCAACAAGCGCGGAATGAACATGAGCGGCTTCAGCTACACCGGCCACACGGAATACCTCCAGCACGAGTTCAACGCCAAGGAAGTCATGATGTTCATGGTGAGCGACCAACTCAAGGTTGGCGTCGTCACAGGCCATATTCCCCTAAGGGACGTGCCTTCGCAGATTACCCAGGAAGCCATCCTGGCCAAACTGCGCATAATGAAAAAGACCCTCCAGATGGACTTTGGCGTAATTGAGCCCAAGATTGCCGTGCTGGGTCTCAACCCCCACTGCGGAGACGGCGGCCTCATAGGCGACGAGGAGCAGAACATAATCCTCCCGGCCGTACAGGCAGCCCAGAAGGAAGGCATCCAGGCATTCGGTCCCTATTCGTCGGACGGCTTCTTCGGCCTTGGCCATTACAGCCGCTACGACGCCACCCTTGCAATGTACCACGACCAGGGCCTGGCCCCCTTCAAGTCCATCTCCTTTGCCGACGGCGTCAACTTCACCGCAGGCCTTCCCGTAGTGCGCACTTCCCCGGACCACGGTACAGGGTATGACCTTGCCGGCCGCGACGAAGCGGACCCCAGGTCAATGATGCAATCGATTTATACTGCGATAGATATCTTCCGCCACAGGCTTCAGTACTTGGAAACCCGGCAGTGAAGCTGGCAGTAATCTGAGATTCTTTCGCGGTGGGTAATGAAAATCAAAGTCTTACCCGCCGCATTTTCGTTAAGGCTCTGCATGAGCCTCTCTTCCGTCTCCGGATCCAGAGACGATGAGAATTCGTCCAGAAGGAGTATGTCGCCTTCCCGGAGGAGGCCGCGGGCGATGGCTATCCTCTGGGCCTGGCCCTCGCTGAGGCCGGTACCGCCCTCGCCGCAGATATCGTCCAGACTCTCCACAAAGTCTGCCGCTGCGGTGCGGAGGGCCTTCCACATATCGTCCTCGGAGGCGTTGGGGTTACCCATCAGAAGGTTCTCCCGGATGGTGCCGGAAAGGAGGGAATTTCCCTGCGGGACATAGACTATATTGCACCTGGTGGCCCCTGAGGCAGGGATTTCCTTGTCTTTATTGTACAGGACCACTTCTCCTGACGATGGCTTCAGAAGCGCCATCATAATGCGGATAAGGGTGGATTTACCGGCGCCGGTCTCCCCCACTATGGCCGTACGGCTCAGGGGCGGGAAATCGAAGCTGAGGCCGCGCAGGACCTCTTTGTCTCCGTCCGGATACCGGTAATGCAGATCCTTTACCCGTACGCCCACGGGACCTTCCAGTTTCACGGGTTCCTGTGCGCTTTCCTTGGGAGTATCTTCAAGCTCCATTAGCCTGTCGATTGAGGCCGTAGCATAGACGAAGTTGGGAATCTGGTGCATAAGGTTCACCACCGGACGCTGGATCTGGCCAACCAGCTGCAGGAAGCTGGTCATGACGCCGAAGGTCATGCCGCGCCTTGCAATACCGAAAGCTCCCCATAGGAACGCCGCCAGGTACCCAAAGGCAAAGGATGCGGAGACCATAGTCCTGGCAAACACGTTGAAGTTGGTTCTCTCCACAACCTGCCCGTATTCCATGTTCTGGAGGCTGTCCAGGCGGTCCATCATGCGGGATTCGCCCTCCATGGAGCGGATCATCACCCTGTGACGCAGGCTCTCCTGAAGGTGGCTCTGGATCTTGCTTTCACTCTCCCTGATGCCAAGGGTCATCCGGCGCATCTTGCGGAAGAAGAGCTTGGAGAACAGCATGAAAAGCGGCGTGATAAGCACCAGAAGCACCGCCAGGCGCCAGTCCATGGTGCACAGGACAACCACGGCAGCCACCATCTGCACAAGGGTTGTGAATATCTGCGGGACATCGGAGCAGATAACGTCCGTAACCTTGGTCACGTCCTGCTCTAGTCGGTTTATAACGTCGCCGCTGTGGCGCTTTTCCTTGCCCAGCCACTCCGCCTGCATGAGGTTTCCATAGAGCTCCGCCCTTATGGCGAAGTTCATCCTGGAATTCACCAGATTCTCTATCCTCACGTTTATGGCCGATACCGCCAGACGCGAAACCATGATCACTCCCGCCCATATGGACCAAGTAAGGAGCGAACCCTCCGCTACGCCCGTAGCAATGTCCACCAGGTGTTTGCACACCAGGATAAAGGCCATGTTCAGGGCCACGTTCACGGTGCCAAGGAGCACGTTGGCAGTGAGTTGCCAGCGGGCACCTTTAGAGTGGACATAAAGCCACCTGACGTATTTGAGGGCGTTTTTCATTTAAGCTATGAGGCCAATCTCGGCCCATTTTGCCACCAGGGCCTTTACGTCTTTTGCGGCGGTTGCCTCATCCACATCATACTGGTCAAGAAGCAGCTTCACGGCGTCTTCTTCCGTGAACTCCTCCTTACCCTGCAGTTCCTTGAAAAGATATGCAGCGGTTTCGTTGAGGCTTATGAGGGAAGAGTAGTTCACGTTAGCGCTACCCTCTCCGGAAATAACATTCTGGCCGCAAATTGTGCGGAGTACGAATCCTTCCTTAATCTTCATTTGTAGTAACTATGTTTTCCTTGAGCCATCCCCTGTTCCAGGGAAGATGCCTGTAAATAAATAAAATGTACCTTCTGAGGCGCCCGAGGCGCTGCCAGGCATGTACCCTGCGGAGCTGTTGCCGGGAATACGGGTCCACCGGCTTTTTACCGGCCCTGAGGATGCTTACGGCCCTTGCCAGGATCTGCTCTCTCTGGGGATACTCGTGGCCAAGCCACACGCCGTCCCCCTGTATGGCAAACTTGCCGTCCGCAGCACTCAGGACGCGGTGCATTACGTAGCGTCCGCCGTAACGGAAGAGGACTATATCGTCCTTTACGATATCTCCGGAGGCCTTTTCCAGGACCACCAGGTCTTTGCCGCCGCGGATGAAGGGCAGCATGCTGTAGCCTTTGACGGGGATGGTGGCGGTGAGACCTTCGTCCAGGCGTGCTAGCACCTGGGCGAAGAACTCGTCGTTATGTACCACCATCTTGGTCATTATTCTTCCGGCTGGGGTTTCATCCAGCGGTCAAGCCAGCCGAAGTAGCTGCGGTGCCAGTAAAGGGCGTTCTGGGGCTTCAGAATCCAGTGATTCTCTTCCGGGAACACTATGAGCTTGGAGGGAACTCCCATCATCTGGGCGGAGTTGAAGGCGGCCATGCCCTCGTCGTAAGGGACGCGGAAATCCGACCCGCCGTGGATGCAGAGGATAGGTGTATGCCAGTTCTGGACCAGTTTGTGAGGAGAATTGTCGTAGTGGCGCTTTGCCTTGGGAGCGTTGCTCCAGGGAGAACCGGCCTGCTGCATGCCGCCGAAGGTCTTGCCGTCGCCCTTGGCGCCAATCTGACCGGGCTCATATGCATATTCTTCAAGGCCGCCGTTGTCCCAGTTGGGGAACCACATCTCCTCGGTTTCCATGTACATGTGCTCCTCGTTGAAAATGCCCGCATGGGCTATGAAGCAGTCATACACATCCTTGTGGATACCGGCAAGGTAATACACGCTGTAGCCGCCGTAGGAGGCGCCGCAGGCCGCCACGCCGCTCACGTAAGGCTCCGCCTTGATGACCTTTGCGGCAGTGAGATAGTCCTGCATATTCAGGCCGATGTAGTCGCCGGAGATCTCTTCGCACCAAGGCTGGCCGAAGGCGGTTGTTCCGCGGCGGTTGGGAAGCACCACAACATAGTCCTGATGGCACATGAGGAGGTAGTTCCACCTGTAGCTCCAACCCTGGGAAAGGGTGCCCTGGGGGCCTCCCAGGCAGATTTCTATTGCAGGATAGGTCTTGGAAGCGTCGAAGCGCGGAGGATAGAGGACCCATGTGAGCATATCCTGGCCGTCAACGGTCTTGAGCCAGCGGGCCTCAGTTTCGTGCTTCTCAAGCTTGGATAGGATGTGCTCGTTCTCGAAGGTGATCTGCTGGATGGAATTGTCGTTCACCGCCACCAGTTCCGTGGGGAAATCCATGGAAGTGTAGGTGGTGAGGATGGTGCCGTCCTGGAGGACGCCGAAGGGTGAACCGAAGTCGAACCAGAGGTTGTCTGCAGTGAGACGGAAGAAGTCAGTATCGCCTTCAACCACCACGTTCCAGATGGCCTGGATGCCTTCCGCAAGGGCATTAAAATAGATGGACTTTCCGTCCTCCGCCCATACCGGAGAGTCTGCATTGTACTTAAAGTTCTCCGTAAGGTCACGGATGTTAACAACCTCAGGGTTAGAAGTCTGACCTTCCTCAGTCTCTTCGTAAATGACATCGGCCACCATGAGGCGTACCTTGTCGGCCTCGTAGCCGTCACGGGGCATGGAAAGCCATGCCAGGCGGCTGCCGTCCGGGCTCCAGACGGGGTTTGTATCATAGCCGCCCTCGAAGGTTACCTGGGAGGTTTCCCCGGTGAGCGGGCAGTAGATGTAGATGCAGGTGTTGGTGGAGAAGGCGTATTCCTTGCCGGTGAGTTTCTTGCAGGAATAAGCGATGTAGCGGCCGTCCGGGCTCCAGGCAAGCTGCTCCACGCCGCCGAAGGGGCCGTTGGGGAGCTGGAAGAGCTCGTCTCCAAGAATGTCCAGGCCTTCCTTGATGATTCCGTTTGCAAGCGGGGCGATGAAGGTGTGCGGGATGTCCGTCACCCAGTGGTCCCAGTGCCTGTACATGAGGTCTTCAGTGGCATACGCGTTGGCCTTGTCCAGCATGGGATCCGTGTCAGAGGGCACCTCAACGGCGCTGTGGACGGAGGAGACGTACATGAGCTGGGACTCGTCAGGAGAGAGTGCATAGTCGTCCACTCCCCTCTCCACGTCCGTTATCTGCACGCGTTTACCAAGCTTTCCGGCTTTGTACGGGGCCTTCCAGAGCTGACCGCCCTGCAGGAAATACACCGCGGAGCCATCGGCACTCCATTTTGCGGCCGATATGCTCTTGCCGTCCTTGGTAAGGGCCGTAGGGGCACCGCCTGTAACCGGAATGGTGTACAGGTTGCGCACGCTGCGGTTTTCCTGGATGGAGGTGTAGCTTACGCCGTAGAGGATGGTTTTCCCGTCCGGGGAAAGCTGGGGATCCGACAGGCGGCCAAGGGAAAGCAGCACCTCCGGAGTCATACGGCCGTCCACAATCTCTATGTCCGACGGGCCGATGTAGCCTTTCTGGGGTTTCATTTCAGAATTCTTGCAAGCGACAAGGCCCGCGAGGACCATGATCGACAATAATACTCTTTTATTCATATGCATCGAGTGCTTTTTTTAGATTCTCTCTGACTATGTCCCTGAGCTCCTTTGGCTCCAGGACAGTGAGGCCCACTCCCCTTTTGCAAAGCTCCATGATGAAGTTTGGATTTGGGATGAGCCTGAGGACGAAGAGGCCCTCGTCCAGCTCCATCTGGGTGTGGTGAAGCGGAAGGTCACGGAGATAGGCTGTTTCCCTTTCCGTGGCCCTGAGCTTTATTATGACGGGTTTTTCGTCTTCCGGAAGGTATATGCCGTAACTGCCTTCGAAGAGCTCGTCCACGTTGAAGCCCACCGGCATCCTGAAGCTTTCTCCGGTCCTTTCCATGGATACTATGCGGTCCATGGCGTATGTCCTGAGGGCTTCCGCATCCTCGCTGTAAGCAACAATGTACCAGCGCTTTTCAAATTCCTTTACGGCGTAGGGACGGATTACGCGTTCCTCCGACTCATCGCTAAGGTACTTGCGGTAGCTTATCCTGAGGACTGCGCTCTCCAGCATGGCCTGCATGGTTTCCGTGAGGTATTTCTGGCCAGACGGGACGTTCTCCACGGACACGCGGCCGCTTAAGCGCTCCTTGCCCAGAGTAAGGAGGCTGTTTACGGTGAAGGTATTGATCAGGTAATCCACGGCCTGCCGCTTGTCCACGGCGCTTTCCGCCTCATCTATATGGTAACGGTTGGTGCTTCGGTCACAACCTATCACAATGCCAAAAACCTCCTCCACGGCCTTCCTGTGGTTGATAAAGCTCCTTCTTGGATACGCGCTCCCGTACCGGGCCTCCCAGCGGGACGATATCTCGTCCAGCGACAGTCCCCTTGACCCCGCATCCACGAAGGTCTGCAACAGGAACACATATTTATCCACAAGTTCCGGAACCATAACCCACAAATTTACTCAAATTTCAACGGAAAACAAAACGCTCCCCCCTTTCGTCATTCCGGACTTGATCCGGAATCTTTAATTTACTAGGAAATTTGTGAATAGTCTTTTACCAGATACTTGTCTCGCCTCAGTTCAGCAGCGAGTGGGGCGTTGACGGCATTTGTGAGGGTGGGATCCTTGTCCAGGACCAGCTGGGCGTAGTTTCTGGCGTCGTTGAGGATGAGGCCGTCTTTTGCAAGGGATGCAATGTTGAGGGAGATGGGAAGGCCGCTCTGCTGGGTGCCTTCAAGGTCTCCGGGGCCGCGGAGTTTCATGTCTTCTTCCGCCAGGACAAAGCCGTTTTCCGTTTCGCACAGGAGGTCCAGGCGCTTCTGGGATTCCTTGGAGACTTTCTGGCCCTTCATAAGGATGCAGTATGAGCGCTCTGCACCACGGCCCACACGGCCGCGGAGCTGGTGGAGCTGGCTTAGGCCAAAGCGTTCAGCACTCTCAATGACCATCACGGAGGCATTGGGAACATCCACACCTACCTCAATGACTGTGGTGGAAACCAGTATGTTGGCCCTGCCGGCAACGAAGGCGTCCATGTTGAATGCCTTTTCTGCGGGGGTCTGCTGCCCGTGGACTATTGCAACCTTGTAATCCGGCAGCGGGAAGGCCTTCACAATTTCCTCGTAACCCAGTTCCAGGTTCTTGTAGTCCAGTTTTTCGCTCTCGAAAATAAGCGGATAAACTATGAATGCCTGGCGGCCTTTGGCTATCTCGTCACGGATGAAGTTGTGCATGGCGTGACGCTTGTTTTCGCCAACGCAGAGGGTCTGGACGGGTTTTCTGCCGGGAGGCATCTCGTCAATGACGGAGACGTCCAGGTCTCCATACAGGGTCATTGCAAGGGTGCGCGGAATGGGCGTTGCGGTCATTACCAGCACATGTGGATGTACGCCCTGAAAACCTTTGGACCACAGGCGGGCACGCTGGTCCACGCCAAAGCGGTGCTGCTCGTCAATGACGGCAAGCCCAAGGGAGCGGAACTGAACGGTATCTTCTATGAGCGCATGGGTGCCGATAAGTACGCCCACGGTACCGTCCTGAAGGCCCTGATGGATCCTGCGGCGGTCTTTTACGCCCGTGGTTCCGGTAAGGAGTTCCACACGTACGCCGGTGGGTGCCAAGTATTTGGATACGTTTGCAAAATGCTGCTGCGCAAGCACTTCAGTGGGCGCCATTATGCACGCCTGGTAGCCATTGCCTACGGCTATGAGGGCAGTGAGCACGGCAACCATGGTTTTGCCGCTGCCAACGTCTCCCTGCAGGAGGCGGTTCATCTGGTGGCCGCTCTTCATATCGTCCCTGATCTCACGGATAACGCGCTTCTGGGCATTTGTGAGCTGGTATGGCAGGGCGTTGTAGCATATGTTGAAGGGCTCTCCCACAAGTGGCATCTTTAGGCCCTGGATGCTTCTGGAACGGATATATTTCTGCTTTAGAAGCGACAGCTGCAGGAGGAACAGTTCCTCGAACTTGAGGCGGTACGACGCCTTTCCAAGGGCATTCTGGTCCTGCGGGAAGTGAATCTGGCGCAGGGCAAAGGACAGGGGCACAAGGCCTTTCTCCTTGAGTACATACTCCGGAAGTGTTTCCTGAAGGGTGGGAAGGACTCCGTCAAGCGCCGTGGCTATGAGCTTTAGCATCACCTTGCCGGTGAAGCCGCTGTTTTTAAGGCGCTCCGTAGATGTATAAACGCCGGTGAGGACACCTGTTGTGCCGCTGTCCGGGGCATCAACTTCAGGATGCACCATGTTCAGGTGTGTGCCAAAAACGGCAGGCTTCCCAAAGAAGATGAAGGCATGCCCGGGCAGAAGCCTCTGGTACATCCATTTCACGCCCTTGAAAAACACCATTTCCATCTCTCCGGTGTCGTCGCTCACCATCACGCTCATGCGGGATACCATGTTGAACTTGAGCTTGTCCGGAGGCAGCTCAGCGCCGTTTTTGGCATATAGACGGACCTTTGTCACAGTGGCCTTGACCTGCACTTGGGCAAGGTCCGGCTGAACGTTGGCAATGGGAACTATGGTGCTGCGGTCTATGTAACGGAAAGGATACAGATGCAGTAGGTCCCCAACGGTGCGGATTCCAAGCTCGGACTCCAACATCTGGGCCCGCTTTTCTCCCACACCCTTGAGATACTGTATGCCAGTTTCCATGTTCATAGCGCTCGATTCAGGTCTAGAGTTTCACCAGGGCGCGGCCTTCGCGGCCGTCTATGCAGACCGTAAGGGGCTTCTCTACGCGTACGTGGCGGAGCCAGGGAGTTTCGGAAACGGCAGGAAGGGCATCCAGGGCGGCGAAATCCACCACATCTCCGGGACGCATATAAGGATCCGCATTCACGTAGCCGGCGTTGAAGGACGTGAGGTTCTGGAAGAAGTGGGTTCCCTGGCTGGGGTCTACCCTGAAGTCTTCCAGGGCGCTCTCCACGATGACCCTGGCCTCGGAGATATCGCTCCATGCTACAGGTACGCCAAGGGTGGGAATGCTGGAGCCCCACCTTCCGAAACCAATCAGGACATACTGTCTGCCCTCAGTCCTGAAGCCAGCGTTAAGATCCCTGAGTTCAGCGGCTATTTCAACTGTCTTGAGCTTGTCAAAAGCCTGGGGCTTAAGGTAGACTATATCCTTGATATCGTTCATCCAGCCCGTTCCAAGGGCACTTTCAGAGTGGACCAAGGCGTTGGAACAGTCAATCTTGTTCCAGTCCACCTCCGCCTTCAGGGCGTCCGATGAAATAGGCCTTATCTGGAGGGCGTTGAACACTCCGGTGGAAAGGTCTGCGGCGAATTCCATCTCCACGCTGCATTTCATTTCCTCCGAACAGATGTCCATGAGTTCCTTCACTATCTTGGCCAGAGGGAATGTGTCGTAGCGGAGTATCTGGGCAAAGGTTATTATCTTGGGGCCTTCAGCAAAAGTGTTGTCCACTATGCGCTGGTTCATGTAGTCGAAGGTAGAGGCTACCTTACTGAACGACTGGAACTTGGAGCATTCGGAAACCGGGATCTTCTCCAGGTTCACGGCATCGTCCACGCTGGTCTTGAACTTCTCCGGAAGGAGGTTCAGGGCGTAGATCTGCTGCTGTGTTTCCCTAAGGGCCAGGTCCGGCGTGGAAGTCTGTATCACATGCTTGGGATAAGGCGGAGCGAACCGGAGTACCTGCTCACCGTCCACAACGGCTTTTCCAAGGCCGTAGGCTATCTTGGCAATGCCTTCTTCTGCCTTCTCGTGCCCCACTGGATAGTAGTTGACGGAACGGGCAACGCCGGACACCGTAGGGAAAAAGTATCCCTTGTCCTCGCTGCCGCATATCTCCTGCAGGATTATGGCCATCTTTTCCTCCGAAATCACATTGGCGGTAGCGGTTATATATCCCCTGGACGATGCGAAATAGACCGACGCATATACGCTCTTTATAGCCTTGGCAAGGAGGCGCAGCTGCTGGTCCTCGTTCTCCACGGCAGGAATCATATATGTGGAATATACCCCCGCAAACGGCTGATAATAAGAGTCTTCCAGTTTGGACGATGACCGGACGGCAAGGGGCGTACGCACCACGCGGATGAATGCGCGGAGGGCATCCGTAAGGTCCGCCGGAAGGTTGGACGATACGAACTCCGACAGTATCTCCGAATCCGAAACGTCGGAATTTATCACGTACTGGAGTCCGTTCTCCAGAATGAAGCGGTCGAAGTACTCCGTGGCTATGACAAGGGTCCTGGGCACCATTACGCGGGCATCGTCCCACTTTCTATAGAGGTTGTGCCTGTAAAGGATCTGGTTCAGGAAAGCCAGGCCGCGGCCCTTGCCGCCAAGGGAGCCCTCGCCGAAGCGGGAGAACCAGATGGTGTCGTTGTAGGTGTCCGGATTGAACCTTGCAACAACCCCCAGGCCCTGGCTTATGCGGTACTCGTGAATCTGCTCTATTGCGCTTGCACGGAAATCTTCCGTATCCTTGAAAGTCCCGTATTTCAGGGAGTTACCCACGGTGAAGATACCCCTGGCCAGAAGCCAGCGGGACACATAGTTCTTCTCCCTCATCTTGGTAAGGACCTTCTCCGGGACCTCCGAAATTATCTTCTCCGCTCCCTGAAGGTCATTTGCGCGGGCGAGCTCGTGGCCGTGGGCGTCCACGGTGACGAAATCTCCGAACCCGAACTCACGGCCGATATACTCCGACAACTCATGAGTGAGGGTCTTGGAACGCTTCATGAGGAATCCGGCCCTGAGGGAATCCGCAACGATGCGCATGCTCTCCTGGGATGACTGCATGAGGATTGGCATCTTGGGGATTTCCGCCCTTATGAGTTTGCAGAGGTCCACGCCGGCGTCCAGTTTCTCATCGGCCGGCTTGTCGTTGCGGTGAATCACGAATCCTATGTCCGAAATCACGCCCAGAAGGCTCTCCTTATAGGTATTGTAAAGGTCTACGGCGTCGTCGTAGTTTGTGGCCATAAGGATTTTTGGACGGGCGCGCTTGCGGAAAATCTGCTGGTCCTCATTGAGGGCATCGCGTACGGAAGCCTGGTTCTGCTGAAGCACAAGCTTGTACAGAAGGGGCAGATAAGTGGAATAATACCTCACGGAATCTTCTACCAGAAGAATGCACTGCGTGCCTATCTGGAGTATGTCCACAGGAGCATTGAGCCTGTCTTCCAGGAGCTTGATGATGGCTATGATGAGGTCCGTGGAGCCGTTCCAGCAGAAAGTATAGTCAATGGAGGAATTACCCCGCTCATCGTCTATGCGGCGGTAGATTTCCTTGGAAAACGCCGTCAGGAGCACTATGGGGACGTCTTTCTGGTGCTCTTTCATTCGGGCGGCGAAGCTGAATACATCGTCCCCAACGTTGTACATGGTTATTACAAGGTCCCATTTCTCACCCGCTGCCGCCTTCTCCAGAGCTTCCTTTGTGGACGATACCCTCTCGAACCTGGGAGGATTGGAGAGGTTCAGCTCAGAGTACTCCCTGGAGATTCGCATATCCAGGGAACCGTCCTCTTCAAGGGAGAAATTGTCGTAGCGGTTGCAGACCAGAAGGATCCGCCTTATCCGCCGCGCCATTAACAGTGACGATGAATCCATATAACAGTTCGTTTTGAATTATACTTTTTCCGCGCAGTTGATGCCGTCCAGGGCCGATGAGACTATGCCTCCGGCATAACCGGCACCTTCACCGCAAGGGTAAAGGCCGGGAACGTCCACGTGCTCAAGCGTTTCCGGATCCCTTGGAAGACGCACCGGGGACGATGTACGGGACTCCGTACCAAGCAGCAAGGCATCGTTGGTATAGTAGCCGTGCATCTGGCGGTCTACCTGGGGGAAGGCCCGCCTGAGGCGCATGGAAACGTGCTCCGGAAGCAATTCATGCAGCGGGGATGAAAGCGCTCCGGGATGGTAGCTGGTTTTGGGAAGGTCCTTTGAGACTATGCCGCGGCAGAAATCCTTCATCCTCTGTGCAGGAGCTGTGAACGGATGCTTGCCGCCGTGAGTGCTTGCGTATTCGTACATTTTGCGCTCTATGTCCCTCTGGAAATCCATGAGGGCAAAGGGACCGGTATATTCTGCCGGCTGGTCTCCCGGTTCAATCTGGACCACCACGCCGGAATTAGCCCATTTGGAGTTACGCGCTGCGTTTGACATTCCGTTCAGTACCACGGTTCCCTCCTCTGTTGAAGACGGCACCAAAATGCCACCCGGACACATGCAGAAAGAGAACACTCCACGGCCTTCCACCTGCTGCACGAACGAGTATTCCGCAGTTGGCATAAACGGCTGATACTTACCGTGATACCTTATCTGGTTAATCATCCACTGAGGGTGCTCCACACGCACTCCCAGGGCAAATCCCTTGGCCTCTATGGTCCAGCCTTTCCGCTGGAAAATCTCATAGATGTCACGTGCGGAATGGCCGCTTGCAAGTATCACTTTGGAGGCTTTGTAAACTGTATCTCCGCAGCTTACTGTGAACCCGGGCTCAATGTCCGTGACGCGGGAGTCGAAATGATACTCTCCACCATGCTCAATGATGAACTGGCGGATGTTTTTCACTATTTCAGGTAGCCTGTCCGTGCCTATGTGCGGGTGGGCATCGATAAGGATCTCCTCACTGGCGCCGAATGTAACAAGCTGGTGAAGGACTTCGCGGATGTCTCCACGTTTTGAGGAACGGGTGAAGAGTTTGCCGTCGGAAAATGCCCCGGCGCCGCCCTCTCCGTAGCAGTAATTGGAGTCCGGATCAAGGACGCCGTCTGTGGACAGTTTGGCCATGTCCACCTTGCGTCTTTCCACGTCTTTTCCGCGCTCCAGAATGATGGGCTTGAAACCCCTCTGAAGAAGCTTCAGCGAAGCGAACATTCCGGCGGGTCCGGCACCTACCACGATGACCGGTTCAGAGGCGTGAACATCCTGGTACGGAGCCACCTTGAAAGGGACGAATTCTTCCCCCTGGCGGTAGGCCTGGATACGGTATCTCCAGAGTATCTCCTGACGGGCGTCTACGCTCCTCCGGACCACCTCAATATGGCCAATCTTATCTGGCTTCACACCAAGTGCTTTAGCGGCTGCCGCCTCAAGCTCTGCTTTAGGTATTTCACGGCCAATTTTTACGGCCAGTTCGAACTCTTTCATAGGCCTAGAAATCTGCCATTCTGGATACCGGCGCGACGTCCAGCGGAGCGCGCATTCCCGCCTTGTATGCGAACCATCCGGCAACGGCTATCATGGCCGCGTTGTCGGTGGTGAATTTGAACTCCGGAAGGTAGGTGTTCCAATGCCTTTTCTTACCCTCCAGAAGTATCCTTTCGCGGAGGCCGCTGTTGGCTGAAACACCGCCTCCGATGGTTATCTCTTTTATCCCAGTTTCCTTGGCTGCCCGGATGAGCTTTTTCATCAGGATGTCTATGAGAGCTTTCTGGAAACTGGCACACAGATCTTCCTTGTTTTTCTCTAGGAAATCCGGGTCTACGGCTATCTGGTCCCTCACAAAGTACAGGAGCGAGGTCTTGATTCCGGAAAAACTGTAATCCAGGCCCGGAATGTTGGGTTTTGCAAAGGTGAAGCGGTTGGGGTCTCCCTGCTTTGCAAGGCGGTCTATGACAGGCCCGCCGGGATAACCCAGGCCCAGCATCTTGGAGCATTTGTCAAAGGCCTCGCCTACGGCATCGTCAATGGTCTGGCCAAGGATTTCGTACTCCAGGGGGCCTGTGACCTTGACTATCTGGGAGTTGCCGCCGGAAACCAGGAGGCAGATGTACGGGAAAGCCGGCTCCCTCACGGGCACGCCTTCCTGCCTAATGAAATTGGCAAGGATGTGCCCCTGAAGGTGGTTAACCATAACCATGGGGATGTCCAGCGAGAGCGACAGCGCCTTGGCGAAAGAAGTGCCCACAAGGAGTGAACCAAGCAGGCCAGGGCCCCTTGTAAAGGCGATGGCAGTGAGTTCATCCGGCTTCACGCCAGCCTTCCTAAGCGCCTCTGACACAACGGGTACGATGTTCTGTTCATGGGCACGCGACGCCAGCTCCGGCACCACGCCCCCGAAGTCCTTGTGAACCTGCTGCGAAGCAATCACGTTGGACAGCAGCACTCCGTCGCGGATCACGGCCGCCGAGGTGTCGTCGCACGATGATTCTATGCCAAGTATGATGTCTGCCATTGCTTTCAAATCTAACTTACAAAGATACGAAAAAATACTTTACCGCCTTCGGCAACACTTTTTCAAAGATAATTTTTATCTTTGTAGTCTGTGAAGACTGCATTGAAAATACTGAAGGTGCTTGGCATCATCCTGCTGGTACTCCTCCTCCTGCTGCTGGCAGGCGTGGTGGCGGTGCAGTCCCCCGGCGTTCAGGAAATGCTTGGAAAACGCGCCGTCAAGATCCTCGAGGACAAGACGGACGCGGAAATATCGTTCTCGGAACTGAGCGTCCGTTTCCCGGAAGCAATTGTGCTCAAGGACGTTGTGATTATTGACAAGGCTCCGCAGATAGCAGGTGCGGATACAATAGCAACGGTGGGTCTTCTCACGGCAAAGTTCTCCGCCAAGGGTCTCACGGACGGCAACGGAGCATATATCAGCCATGCCGCACTCAAAGACGCCAGTTTCGTCCTCGCATTCGAGAAGGATCCCAATTCCAAAACAGACACCAACCCAAGCTTCATGCGCATCTTCCGCCTCAAGGACGAAGAAAGCGACAAGAAGGGCTGGGGAAACATCCTCAGCGCCGGAAACCTTGACATCCGGAACTTCCGCTTCACTATGCTCAATCCATACGCTGAAAAGGTAACGGAAGATTACCCTGGAGTTATCGATTGGGACAACCTGCATCTGGACATAGACAGGCTCAAGGTCAGGCACTTGAAGATAAAGGACAGCTACGTCCACGGCACCGTGGACGCACTGTCCATACATGAAAAGGACACGGACCTTGACCTCCTTGCCTCCGGCAAAGTGAGGGTTGGCAAGGAAAGGGTCAGGGTGGAAAACTTCCACGTCACGGACGGAGATTCGGACATCTTCATGGAACGCTTCCAGCTTGACGGCCCCATCAATAAATACGGAGATTTTCTGGACGATATCCGCGTAAGCGCCAAGATCCGGGAAGGCTCCGTGATATCCATGGCCACCGTGAGCCACTTCGGCCCCGCCATAGACAAAATGACCTTCAGGGCCGATGTAAGCGGCAAGGTGGACGGCTACGTAAGGGATTTCGACCTGGACAACCTTTCCTTCAAGGAGCACGGGAGCGGTGTGAGCGGCACCGTGAGCGGAAACATCATGGACGTTGTGAACATCCAGAACAGCCTGTTCGACCTCAGCGTCAAGAGCCTCTCCTTCACCATGGACGGCATCTCCAAGTTCGTCAGGAGCGTCGCACCGGAAACCCAGCTTAACCTGAAGAAGATTGCCAAGGGAGAACGCTTCACCTTCAAGGGAACGGCCAAGGGCCCGCTCAACCGCTTGGGCGTGAACGGAAAGATATCGTCCCGGATTGGCGGCGTAAACGCCGGACTCACCATACGCAATACCGTAGACGTGAACAGGCCAATCAAGATTGGCGGAGACATCAAGACTACGGACCTGGATCTTGGGAAAATCCTTGATACGGAGTCCCTGGGGCCGCTTTCCGTAGAGACAAGCCTGCAGGCTACGCTGGGCAAAAAGGAGACCGTGCTGGACACCATCGCCCTAAAGATTTCCCGCCTGAACGCCCTCAATTACGACTATACGGGCATATCTGCAAACGGAAACTACCGGGAAAGCGCCTTCAACGGAAAGATAGTCTCCAACGACCCCAACCTGGACTTCCTCTTCGAGGGTCTGTTCAACCTTTCCCCCAGGACGAAGAACGCCCAGTACCAGTTCTATGCGCTTCTGGCCAATGCGGACCTTCACGCCCTGCACCTGGATTCCAGGCCCATTTCCAGGATGCGCTTCTTCTCAAACGCGGACTTCCTCAAGACATCGGACGGGGATATTCTGGGAGACATAAACGTATCCGGCCTATCCCTTGACAGCGACACCGGCCGCCATGAAGTTGGAAACATCAAGATTAGTTCCCATTCCAACGGCACGGACATGTCCCGCATACAGTTTGTTTCCAACTTCCTCAAGGGCAGTTTCGTAGGAGAGAAAAACATACTGGCGTTCATAAACGACATCCGCAACCTCACCATAGACAAGGAGCTCCCCGCGCTCACAAAAGAGCACGCAACGCCTTGGGATAAAAGCACTTACTCTCTGAACATCCAAGTTCAAAAGGCCCAGGAGGTTATCCGGTTCTTTGCTCCGGGGGTCTACATCGCCGACGGCTCGGAACTCTCCGTGAACGTAAATAAGGACGGCACGGTAACGGGCGGCCTGCGGTCGGACCTTCTGGCCTGGTCTGGCAAATACCTCCGGGACGTAAACCTTTCCCTGGACAACGCCGCCGGGAAACTCCTCACAAGGCTGGAAAGTTCCGCCATGTTCATATCCGGCGCTGAACTCCTGAACAACACGCTTACCGTGAGCGCCAACGACAACCATATAGGTCTTGGCTATTCGTTCGACAACGACACTGACAACGAAACCCGCGCGGAGGTATATCTTACGGGTGATATCTCCCGCGACCGCAACGGCCTTGGAATTGTAGCAAAAGCCCTTCCTTCAAACATTTACTACAACGGCGAAGGCTGGGGGCTCAATTCCGGGGACATCGTCATGAAGGCCGGAGACATCAATGTGGACCGCCTTGTGGCAAGGCATGACGAGGAAGCCCTGTTCGTTCACGGCGGCTTCTCCAAGTCAAAGAAAGACACCCTTACGGTGAACATGGAGAAATTCAGTCTGTCGCTCCTGGACAGCTTCACCGGGGCCAGCCCGGCCCTGGAAGGCAAGGCCACGGGAAGCGCGCTTATCCTTTCCCCGTTCTCCCCCGCCCCCGGCCTCCTTGCATCCATCGTCTGCGACAACACTACCATCGACGGACACAAAGCCGGAACGGTCAATCTGGAAAGCCACTGGAACACCTCCACCCAGGCCTTCGACTTTTCCCTCAGCAACCGTCTGGAGGCCATCAGTAACATATCCGTAGCCGGATTCATCAAGCCTTCCACCAAGGAGATAAATGCCACCGCAAAGCTCCTGAGGCTGGATCTGGGCTATGCATCGTTCGTCCTTGACTCAGTATTCTCAAGCCTGGAAGGCGCAATCAGCGGAGAGGTGGGAATCGGCGGAAAATATGACGATATACAACTCTCCAGCCGCGGCCTGCACCTGGACGACGGCATCCTGGAAGTGGACTTCACCCGCGTCCCGTATTATGTGAACGGCAGCCTCTCCCTGGACGATTTCGGCCTGCACTTCGACGACGTTTCCATAGCGGACAACACCGGCGGCACCGGCACCGTGAGCGGCAGCGTACTCTGGGGCGGATTCAAGAACATAGGCCTGGACACCCACGTTAACTTCGACCACATGCACGCGGTGTCGCTTGACAGGGGCACCAACAGCACCCTTTACGGCGATGTTTACGCCAGCGGCAGAGTGGACATAATGGGCCCGCTCCATGCCCTTAACCTGGACGTAGATGCGGAAACCGCCGGCGCCGGTAACGTCCATATTCCCATATCGTCCTCAGGATCAAGCCGGTCCACGCAGCTTCTCACTTTCGTGGAGCCGCCCAAGGAAGCGGACCCTGACTATATGGAAATCATCAACGGAAGCGTCAAGGAATCGGCCCAGAGGTCCAGCAACCTGAACGTTCACCTCAAGATGACCGCCACCCCGGACGTAGCCCTGTTCATAGAGCTCGGGGACGATAATTCCCTGAACGGAAGCGGCTCCGGCACCATCGAACTGGAGAGCATCCCGGCGCAGAGCCTGCTCACCCTGAACGGCGACTACACCTTCACCCAGGGCAACTTCCACTTCAGCGCCATGGGCCTGGTAAGCCGCGACTTTGCCATCCTTGACGGCAGCACCGTGCGCCTCAACGGCGACATCTGGGACACGGACCTCAACGTGGACGGCATGTACACCACCAAGACCTCCCTGGCCTCCCTCATTTCCGATGAAACCGCCACCACGCGCCGTACGGTGGAATGCCACCTGAACCTTTCCGAGAAGCTCAGCAACCCGCTTCTCAGTTTCAAAATCGAAGTACCTGATCTGAATCCCGCCACCAAGGCAATGGTGGAAAGCGCCCTGAACACGGAGGACAAGATGCAGAAGCAGTTCCTGGCCCTCCTGGTCACCGGCAACTTCCTCCCGGAAGACGATACAGGTATCACCACCACGGGTACCTCCACGCTGTTCTCCAACGTGACAGGTATCATGGCCAGCCAGATAAACACCATCTTCCAGAAGCTGGATATCCCTGTTGACGTGGGTCTTAACTACCGCACCAACGAGACCGGCAACGACCTCTTCGACGTGGCACTTTCCACCCAGCTGTTCAACAACAGGGTCATAGTGAACGGCAACATAGGCAATAAACAGCAGTACGGCATGTCCACCAACGAAGTTGCCGGTGACGTGGACGTTGAAATCAAGGTGAACAACAGCGGCAGCCTGCGCCTGAACCTGTTCTCGCACTCGGCCGACCAGTTTACATCGTACCTGGACAACAGCCAGCGAAGCGGCGCGGGTGTAACCTACCAAAGGGAATTCGACACCTTCAGGGGCCTGGCGCACGATGTGTTCACACCCAAGGAAAAACTCCGTCAGGAGGCCATACAGGCCCTTCTGAACCCCACTGGAAGCATAGTCCTCCAGGTTGATACTACGGGAAAGACAAAACTCAAGCGATGACCAAAGGAAAACTTTATCTCATACCATCTCCGCTAGGTGACGGCGCCCCATCCGAGGTGCTGCCCGCCCCCGTGCTGGAGTTCCTGCCGTCACTCACCTGCTTCGTGGTTGAAGAAGTGAGGACGGCAAGGCGTTTCCTGTCGGCCGCAGGTCTCAAAGGCCACATACAGGAGCTTGAGTTCCACGAACTTAACGAGCACACCACAGACAAGGAAGTCCAGGAACTGGTGAAACTGTTCAACGACGGCCGCAACGTGGGCCTCATCTCCGAGGCCGGCCTTCCCGCCGTAGCAGACCCCGGCGCCCGCCTCGTGGCCCTGTGCCACCGCCACGGCATTGACGTAGTGCCGTTTGTGGGGCCATCGTCACTCATGATGGCGCTCATGTCCTCCGGCCTTGACGGCCAGAGCTTCGCCTTCGTGGGCTACATTCCCGCCAAGACTGAAGAGCGCCGCCAGGCCCTCAAATCCCTTGAGAAGCGCTCCCGAGGCCAAAGCCAAATCCTCATCGAGACCCCCTACAGGAACGATTCCCTCTTCCAGGACATGCTCACGGTACTGTCCGGCGAAACCCGGCTCTGCATAGCCGCAAACATCACCTGTCCGGACCAGTTCATCCGCACCCTCACGGTCACGGAGTGGAAGAAACAGAAAGATTTCAGCATAGGCAAACGCCCTTGCGTATTCATAATCCAGGCCGTATGAAGATAGCGTTCACCACACTAGGCTGCAAGCTCAACTATGCAGAGACCTCCACCTGGGAGCGCGGCTTCAAGGCCGCCGGCTGGGAAGTAGTCCCCTGGAGCTCCGTTGCCGACGTCTACCTGGTGAACACCTGCGCCGTCACAGAAACGGCCGAAAAGAAATCCCGCAACTACATCCGCCGCGCCCACAAGACCGCCCCGGCCGCAAAGATCGTAGTCACAGGCTGTTACGCCGAACTCCGCAAAGACCAGCTCACCGCCATAGAAGGCGTCTGGAAGGTCTTCGGCGCTAAAGATAAATCGGCTCTAGTTGACGTTGTGCGTGAGGGTGTGGAGGTTACAGAGGGTGTACCTTCCAGAAACAATGCCACCCTCGGCTTAGAGGGAGGGGCCCATTTATGGGAGGGGCCGGCGCAGCCGGAGTTTCAGGAAGGTATACCCTCTGTAACCGCTGAGGTATTTGGAGCCTATTCCAGTGGAGAGAGGACCAGGAGTTTCCTGAAAGTGCAGGACGGGTGCGACAATTTCTGTGCGTATTGCACGGTCCCTTACGCTCGCGGACGAAGCAGGAGCATACCCGTCTGCGAGGTGGTGAAAATGGCCCGGGAGATAGCTGCAAAGGGCATAAAGGAGATTGTCCTTACCGGAGTCAATACCGGAGACTTCGGGCGAGGTACGGGAGAAAGCTTCCTGGACCTCCTGAAGGCGCTCAACGATGTGGAGGGCATCGAGCGCTACAGGATATCGTCCATAGAGCCCAACCTCATTACGGAAGAGATTGTGGATTGGATTGCATCCGGCACCAAGTTCTGCAGGCACTTCCACATTCCGCTGCAGAGCGGCAGCGACACCCTTCTGCGCAAAGTTGGCAGAAGATACGACACAGCCCTTTTCAAAAGCCGGATAGACTATATCCGCAGGGCTATGGAGAGACCCGGAGAATCGTCCGTATTCTTTGGGATCGATGTGATTGTGGGACTCCCCGGAGAAACCGAAGAGTTGTTCGCAGAGACGGTGGATTTCCTCCGCCAGGTGAGGCCCGCATTCATTCATGTTTTCCCTTATTCACGCCGTCCCGGCACCCGCGCCGCTACTTGGCCGGACCAGGTACAGGATTCAATAAAGACAGAAAGAGTCGCCCGTCTGGAGGAGCTTTGCGAGGAGCTTCATCAGGAGTTTTTAGCCTCCCAAAAGGGCCTTCCGGAGAAGGTTTTGTGGGAATCTTCCGTGAAAAACGGTATGATGGGCGGCTATACCGGAAATTACATCCGTGTGGAGAAAAAGTTTGACCAAGCACTGGTTAACACGGTGCAAGATATTTATATATAAATAATAAAACACTAGTGTTTTATTATTTAACATTTTTGTTACATGGCAGTTAAGCTTACATTTCTTGGAACCGGGACCTCTCAAGGGGTGCCAATTATAGGTTGCAAGTGCTCTAAGTGCCAAAGCACGGATCCGCGGGACAAAAGACTGCGGAGCGCCGCGCTTGTGGAGATGGACGGGCTTACGATTTTGATAGATGCGGGGCCGGATTTCAGGGCCCAGATGCTTGCCGCAGGAGTAAGCCATCTGGACGCCATACTCCTCACCCACAACCATAAGGATCACACCGGTGGACTGGACGATGTACGCTCCCTTAACTACATCGACAAGAAAGCCGTAGAGATATATTGCGAGGAAAGAGTGCTTAAAACGCTCAGGAACGACTATGCGTACGCCTTTGCGGAGCACAAGTACCCCGGCGCGCCGGAATGGCACGTGCACATTATTGACGAAAGGCCTTTCAGGGTAGATTCCAACAGGGATTCCGGAGAGCTGGAGTGGGTGCATGACGTAGGGTACTTCTACCGGAAGGCGGACGGCAGCCTGGTAGCATCGGACAATGCAATTGTGGAGGCGGAGCACGAGGGGGCCAATATCGTCCCCATACGCGGTTTCCATGACGATATGCCCGTGCTGGGTTTCCGTTTTGGTAACATTGCCTATATTACGGATATGAGCACGCTGCCGGAGGAGGAACTGGGCAAACTCCATGGCCTTGAGCACCTTACGCTCAATACCGTGGGCTACAAGCCACACCATTCGCACTTCTCTCTGGCACAGGCGCTGGAGCTTGCAGAACGTATCGGCGCTAAACATACCTGGCTCACGCACCTGAGCCATACATTCCCCAGGCATGAGGATTTCTGCCGGGAACTGCCCCCTACCGTGCAGCCGGCATTTGATGGACTAATAATTAATGATTAAAACCTAATAACCTTATGACACAAGAAACCATTTCCGCAATCGACAGCATTGAGGTTCAGCTTAATGCCGGAGGAATGAACACCATCAACATCGTCCTGGCATTCGTGATGTTCGGCGTAGCGCTGGGTATCAAACCCAGAATGTTCGTGGATGTTTTCAAAAAACCCAAATCCGTGCTTCTTGGCATGCTGTGCCAGTTGATACTGCTACCCGCATTTACCTGCGGACTGGCAATCCTGATGGGCCTTGCCGGATGGATATCGCCCATGATGGGACTGGGCATGATACTGGTGGCAGCCTGCCCGGGAGGAAACATCTCCAACTTTATGAGTTCCCTGGGAAAGGCCAATATCGAGCTTTCCGTATCCCTGACGGCCATTTCCACCGCCCTGGCTATCCTGATGACTCCGTTCAACTTCTGGCTGTGGGGAAACCTTTTCCTGGACAACGCTGCCATTGCAGCCGAGGTGCCAAAGCTGGTCATTCCTCTCTGGGACGTGTTCAAGACCATCTTCATCCTGCTGGGTATTCCTCTAACCCTTGGTATCCTCACTTCTCAATACCTTCCTAAGGTTGCAAACGCCCTCAAGAAGCCCCTGCAGTGGATTTCCATCGTATTCTTCATCGCAATGGTCATCCTTAGCTTCAGCAGCAACATGCAGGCCTTCCTTCAGTGCGTGAAGTACATCTTCATTGTGGTTTTGATACATAACCTGCTTGCCCTTGGTATTGGTTTCTCCGTTGGAACCATAGCCAAAGTCCCCTTCCGCGACCGCAGGACCCTTACAATCGAGACAGGTATCCAGAATTCAGGCCTTGGCCTGGCCCTCATGCTTGGCACTTCCCTCTTCGCCGGTTTCCCGCCTCACGGAGGCATGCTTGTCATCACCGCATGGTGGGGCATCTGGCACATCATAGCCGGCCTTACTGTAGCAACAATCTTCAACCAGAGCAAAAAGAACAATGGCTAAGATCTGGCAACGCGACCGCTGGTACGCTCTCCTGAGGCCTTATGTGGATTACTGCACAAGGGAGAGCTACGGACGCGTCAAAGTGAAAGGCTCCATCCCTGAAGATGGCGCCGTGCTGCTGTCTCCGAACCACACCAACACCCTCATGGACGCCCTTGTGGTACTCCAGAGCCGCAAGGACCGCACCGTATTCGGCGCCAGGGCGGACATCTTCCGGAAGGCCGGCAAAGCCCTCCGTTTCCTGAAGATCCTGCCCATGGCCCGCCAGAGGGACGGATTGGAGACCCTCAGGCAGAGTTACGGCACGTTTGACGAGGTAGAGGACACGCTGGACCACGGCGTTCCATTCTGCATGTTCCCGGAAGGCACCCACACTCCCGGGCGTGAAGTTCAGCCGCTCCGCAAAGGAATAGCCAGAATTGCCCTCAGAAGCGCTAAAACCAGAAAGACGTACATTGTCCCCACCGGAATCAATTACGCCCATTTCTACCGCTATAGAAGCGCCGTGGAGCTGGTATACGGCCCGGCACTGGAGATCGACCCTAATATGGACGAAAAACAGCTCCTTGAGGACCTTCACGAAAAGATGGCCGGCCTGGTCTTCCACGAGGCGCCACAGTGGCACTACCGCTGGTGGCTCCTCCCCTTCTGGCCCGTCGCCGCCATCCTCAGCCTCCCCATGTGGCTCACCGCAGAGATCCTTTGCCGCAAAATCAAGGACAAAGCCTTCTGCAACAGCGTCCGCTTCCTGATAAAACTCCTTCTGGAACCCATCCTCTTCGTGATTTACGCCGTCCTGGGCTTCATCTTCCTCCCCTGGTGGCTCACCATCATCCTCCTGGTCTGGTTCCTCTTCTCCTACGGCATCTTCTACGACTGCCTCGCCATCACCTGGCACAAACCATAGCCGTTTGCCCCCTAGGAGCCAAAATCCCAGGGTTATCCACCAAAAATGCCAAATCGGTGGACAAACCCCGCAAAACACCAACTTGTCCACGAAAACACCCCATTTCCGTGGACAAGTTTCCTTTTCCCCCGCTCCGGGAAGTATTGGTGCAGAAACCCTCGGAGCGATTAGTAGGCGCCTGCAGGCGCCCGGCCGGGCCGTGACTTTTGCCGTAAGGTAAAAGTTGGAAAGGCGAAAAGGCCGCGGGGGTGTGTGAGGGGGCAGCGCCCCCTGTATTAATTAGCGTGGGCGCTACAGGTTTCTCGCACCAATACTTCCCGAAGCTCTATTGATAATAAAGGCCTACCAGATAATCCCCCACTTACTTCGAATTCCTTTGTTTATATGGTCGCCGATACACTGTATTAAGATTAATAAACTTGGTCTCAATGTAATCGCACCCATACTTTTCATTAGAACATACATAAACAGTGTAGGGATTACCATTTTTAGCTTTTCCCTTCTTTGCTACGATTACCCGTCCACAATGACATTTGGGGCATCTTTCTGATTCTGGGATGGTCGCTGGACGAGTATGGCTAGGAAAAGCACCATCAACAAATTCCTTTATGAAAGGTGATGGATTATTCATATTATAAAGCACCCAAGTATGAATCTTTGCACGAGTAATACCTACATAGAAAACTCGACGTTCTTCACTAAAAGCATATTTATCAGGCTCGCTTAGTACATACTTTAGTATTGGGCTATCTGCTATATCCGCAGGAAATCCCATTGCCCCTCCATTACAGTTAAGCAGAATAACATAATCACACTCAAGTCCTTTAGATTGATGTACTGTCATGAATACCATCTTACGACTCCCGTACATAACATAAACGGAATCGGCTGCTTCATTAACGGTTAAATCTGAATTGAGAAAGACTGCCACATCGAAAGAATATCTCCCTAGAAGAAGAATCTGTTTATCTAACGGTATCTTATCCGCAATGCTTTTTACGGTTTCCACGACATCTGATCGATCACGTGTTGAGAAGAAATCCAATAAAGTTTCAGTGTCAGCCCTGAAAGAATGGACATTCTTCACAGCCTGCTCGGGATTTGATAGAATGAACTTGGATGATTTCTCGATTGCCGGTTCACCAAAACGATAAGTCGTCTCCATCAAGCATTTTTTGGTGTAACCGAAGTATTCCTCAAAATGCTTAAACAACGCCATGTCGCTGCCAGCAAAACGGTAAATAGATTGCCAGTCATCACCAACGCAGAATAGTTTAGTAAGAGGATGTTCACGACGCAATGATTGAAGGAAGTGGTAACGGTCTAGAGATATATCTTGAAACTCATCAACCAAGATATAGTCATAATCTGGCCGATGACCGTTATTACACAATTCTGTAGCCTTGATAATAGCATCAGTAAAATCAATCTCGTTGTTTTCCTCCTCCATCTGCTTATATGTTTCTACGAATGGAACCACAATGTCATTGACCAGGAATCTATCTGGGGTCTGTGCAACCTTGTTTTTTATAAACTGTAGACTGGTATCACGGGATTTAAGAAGGAAATTGAATGCTGTAAGCATGTTGAGAATGCTTTCTTCCTGCCTCATTAGTTCACGAGAAATGGCTTGGTCATTAGCAGTACAATAACTGGCGCCCAAACGTACTAGTTGCTCAGAAAGGTTTTGAAAGACATTTCCTTTGTGGAATTCAGCGCTGCTCGTCTCTAACAAGGTGGTGCCATATCGCTCATGAATCTGTCGTTTCCAGATGATTCCCTCCTTGTAATTAACCTCTTCAATAGGAGAAAAAAACGATGGACATCTGTCGTACTCATTAATAGCAAAATGCTCAAGATATACTCTCTTTGTCTGGCCATCAGGCTGATCTATGTATATTGAGAAATCAGGACAGTATTGCCGATACTCTGAATCAACAGTGTTAACAGGATATCTCTCCTCATAACGGAACTTTATTCCACGTGAACCTAGGAAATCGCAGATTTGGCTCTCTTCATCCGATTTACAGAAGACTGGATGCCCATCCATATCCTTGTAGTATGCCTGAATACCATACTTCTGACGGTCCAGCATATAATCCTGCATATTCTCATACTCAAACTGGTCCTTCATCTTGTAACGGGCGCGGATAATATAGTCCGTAATTGCGCTACGGAAGTTATAGTTCTCGCTGAAAAGCTTATGATATACCTGAACAGAGAAGTCTTGATTAGTTATCGTTGGTTTCTCTCCAGTTGCCTCTCCAATAATATCAAGTGCCAGCTTATGGAAAGTACGACACTTTAAGTCCTTCTCTCCTAGGCGTGAAGAAAGAGATTCCGCTGCTTTTCGGGTAAAAGTAATAAGCAGAATTTTCTCTGCTGGCACATGTTGAATATCAATTAGGTAACGAACCTTTCCGACAGTGGTCATTGTCTTGCCACTACCAGCACTACTTATAACGAGGACATTATCCTCCAGCGAGACAATAGCCTTACGTTGTTGTTCGTCCAATGGATACGTCAACACCGTGTCAAAGTACTGCGAATAAGTAGACAACTGATTCTCTACAAAATGATCGTTGTTGACTGATTTATGTCTCTTTGTATTAGACATAGCCCCATAAAAGCGCTGAATATTTTCCTTTTGCGGTAAATTATTAATCACTTTCTCATGAATTATTCTGGAGACATTCTCATAAAGGGAAGAATATTTGGTCTCCAGATACAGTCTTTCAGATTCTGTAATGTAATGACTATAATTGAAATAAGAACTAATATCCACAAGCGCAGTTTCTATAGCAGGCATTTCCTTAGAAATGGCTTTCAACTGTTTATTATGCTGATTATTCTCATAATATATTGCAAATGCAATACACAGTACACCTATGATTACAGATGCCAGTATTATGAAAACTACTGAAGACATTTACATTAAATGAAAATGGAATCTTTACCTTTAACTCTCCAAAGATACAAAAAAAGAGCAATTATAGTAGTATAGAGCTTCGGGAAGTGTTGGTGCAAGAAACCTGTAGCGCCCACGCTTCATAAGTGGGAGGGGCCCCACCGTATGCGAAGCATAACGGAAGGGAGGGACGAGGATTCGAAGAATCCGAGGGTTTCTGCACCAACACTTCCCGAAGCGACCAGGGATTCCATCCGGAAAAAAGGCCAAAAATCCGGACGGAGAGATCAAAACCTTGTCGCCATCCGGAAAAAAGGCCAAAAACCCGGACGAGAGGGCAAAAAACGTATCGCCATCCTTAAAAATGGGCATTTTTACGGACGGAGAGGATAAAAAGAAGGCTTCGTCCTTAAAAACGGGCGTTTTTAGGGACGAAGACCTGCTATGTGTATGAGATTCCCGGGACAAGCCCGAGAATGACGGGGCTTAGACAAGCCCGAGAATGACGGGGCTTATACAAGCCCGGGAATGACGAATTCCTAGAGCTTGGGGCCGGCCTTTACAAGGGCCTTGCCGGCGCGGTTGGACTCGTACTTGTGGAAATTCTTGATGAAGCGGGAGGCGAGGTCTTTGGCTTTCTCTTCCCACTCGGCGGCGTTCTTGTAGGTGTCGCGAGGGTCGAGGATGCCGGTGTCTACGCCTTCGAGCTTGGTGGGAACCTCGAAGTTGAAGTAAGGGATGAGCTTGGTAGGGGCCTTGTCGATGCTGCCATTGAGGATGGCGTCAATGA
>JAEEGL015920588.1_pt1 | contig 31010 bp, 38 predicted proteins | sample 9134231 | NCBI WGS metagenome assembly JAEEGL01 (sample SAMN16246548, study PRJNA631951) | gut metagenome | biome: gut microbiome; feature: rumen; material: fiber-attached | host: Bos | place: Iran: Karaj | collected 2018-10
CCTCGGTGAGCCACTCATAACCGCACCAGTTGAATATTTTGTTGTCCATTATTTTAATGTGTTTGTTTCAAATTCGTTCTCCACCACCTCCTGCCAGCATGCACCACCATCATAGAACACCGTCTCAAATGAAATGGTACCATCCGGATTGTTTGTGATATGGCAATAATAGTCTTCCGGCTCGGAATTCTCAAGTTTAACTATTTCATACAACTTGCCATTTAGGAGGCAATATTCATCATAATAATATTCACAAAGATATTCCTCGTACGTACCATAAAGTGTTTTCAATTTTTCGTCAAAGTTTGGCTTAGATTTCACAACTTCCCCACAGTACTTCTCAATATCTTCTACTTCAACCAACTTGAGGGTCCCATTCACTCTTCTATAGTCACTCATTATTTTATAATTTATCTTTATTTATATTTATTTTATTTTCGATTTGTCGCTTCCTTAATTCTCCTCAATCACCTCTTCGACTGTTTCTCCATCCATTCCGATAATTTCTATCTTCTCAACATCTATAAAAAGGTCATGGTCACCCCAATGACGCATACTGTCATCCATTGCTTCAGCACACTCATCGGTATAGTTTTCAGCCTTTTCTTTAACTGTACTACCTTCTTGCATGCTTAAAGGTGACTCACAGATAACTGTAAAAGTGACCCTAATCGGCCTGTCGTCTCTTTTCATAATCCAATTATATTTATTTCTTTTTCTTTTCGTAAACTTCCATAATCGGATTCTTGTCTATTTTTGAAAATGTTACATATCTGCCTTTGATAACAAAATTCTCATCCTCAAGTTCACACATTTCACCTTCATAAATACCTTGCTGGAAGTTGTATACCAGATTCATGCCACTACAAACAAAACGCCCCTTTACATGGTTTTTCTCTATACTTGAATATACCGGTTTAACCTCACCGTCACACACAAACGACACTGGATTCTCATTTTTAAAAACAGTAAATTTCATAATCTTATATCTATTTCAAATTTCCCAATTTATACGTTCCTTTGGTCCACACACCAGTAGCCTGTAAATAATACCACATAAGTTCGCCGGAATCATCGGCGAATATACCGGAGTAATACCAACCAGGAATCGAGGTCTTTTCCCAATTTTGACGGACACAAGCAATATCATTATCAAATACAGGTCTACATGTTAATCCTGAGCAGTTTAGGGTCACACCCTTTTCCTTCACATAATCATATACAATCTTATATTGACGAGCGGTTAAATTATCACCAAGAAAAAGTTTATGTATAAGCTTATGTATCTTGTCCTTATCAATCAATTTTTTAACCTGATTGTCGTTCATTTTGTTTTAAATTTATATTTCATTATATTTAATATCATCTCTAATTCCTCAATATATCGTATTTTAGTACTCATTTGAGTATGACCTGCATGATATCCTCTTATAAATTCGTCAATTGTAGTTTCGTAGTAATTATACAAAGGGTTATATTCAAGAGTGATGTGCATATCAATATCATCCCCTACTTTAACCCACTGATATCTGATATGATCTGTATACACAACCGAACAATATACCTTTTTGTGTTCTATTACAAGATGCTGCAGGTATTCTTGTGTGATTTCTTTCATGATTTTGTATTTATTATAAATTAATAAATGAATATAATCTAAAACACTCAATATTTTAATGAACGCTCATAATAATCAGAACATAAAGGATCTAAAACCGTCTCGAAAGACAATTTATAAACAAGGTTATATGGACCCTAACAGATGTACTAAGTTATTTGAGTCTCAGAAAAATAAACCTATTATATATCGTAGCTCATATGAAAAGAAGTTTATTTCATATCTTGAAAATTCACCTTCAGTACTTCGATGGGCCTCTGAACCTGTATGCATAACATACTTTAATAGGTGGGATATGAAACAACACCATTACTGGCCTGACTTTCTTGTTGAATTTGCAGACGGATCTAAGTCTTTGATTGAGATCAAGCCTAAATATCAAACAACACCACCACCTGCTACTGCCACTGCTAATATGAAGAAAACTTTTGTAACTAACTATTGCAAGTGGGATGCGGCAACGAAGTGGTGTGAGCGCAATGGTTTGACGTTTAAGATTCTAACAGAGAAAACTATATTGAAACTAGTATAGGTTATCTGAATATTTTTTCAGTTGCCATTGGAATACCATTTTCATATACAGTAACAAAATATGGTTTTTCTAAGGAAATTATTATATTGTCATATAATTGCAATAAACGTGTATCGATAAGTCTTCCGAGTATATCATAACAACGAATTTCGATAGGATTTTCAAAGGAATTTACTTGGAGTCCGTCATCGGTTATGGTAAAGTAATTATGTATGGATTTTACATTTATCCCACGTATGCATGGGATTATTTCCGAAATCGTTTTGGAACCATCGTAGTCGACCTGTGTAATTCTATAATAAGTTATATCAGGAACTGGACAATAGTCTTTAAATTCATAGTCTAATGGCTCCGGGGAGTTTCCTGCACCACTGACATTATAGACCTCATCGAATACTATTGCGTCCTCTGAGTGCTCGAGTATGAATAGGTCATTGTTCTTTTCGGTTGCTGTGGTCCACTGAACGAGGTTGTATTCAAGCTGCGGGGATGCTGTGAAGGAGAGGAGGGAGATTGGGAGAGGGTCATTGGTTTCTATACAGAATTTTGTGTTTGTTCTTTTATTTTGTACATATATAGTTCCAGAATATGAACTTAAATTATATGGATTTGGATTATAACTATCACTGTGAGCAGAAATTAATGCACCATCTATTTCACTACAATAAAAATATCTTGTACTATATCCAGATGTATATTCATGGATACCAATTACTAAATTATCATTACCATTATAATTAAATGGTCTATCTAAATCAATAGTAGTCCACTCTGGGTCAAATCTAACAGTTCCAGTAAATACAATATCTGAACTTGTAACTGGTTCAAAATCTTTTAATTCAGTATCGAATACATTTTTTGTCGTATGTTTCATATAAATAGTAATATCATTTGTTTGTGAAGCGTCTGATGCTCTTAAGTTAAATGATATTGAACTTATTATACCTTCTTCAAGTTCAGATGCTTTATATATTTGTTCAACAAATGAATATCCCCATAATGAATTGTATGGACCATAATAAGTTGTACTTGTACCTTCGCTAGTTGTTTTATCTTCACAAATTCCAGAAGGTTGTATTGGTACATCCCTCCAAATTGCATATAAAGTTATATTTTCAGATATTATAAATGTATCATCTTCATCATAAGATATACCAGAATTATTAGACTGAGTGTTCCAATGGTCAAATTCTTTATTTGCTGGTGATATAAATGCATTAGAGAGAACTGTTACACTACTACCACTGTTATATGGAGAATTTGCATCTGTCATAGTTCCAGTTCCACCATTGGCGTTGTAAGCAATAGTATATGTATGCACTGCGTTGCAATCTGCTGTAATTGTTGCCTTCCATCCATTAGTAACATTACTAACATCAGAGTGCCAAACAATAGTCATAGTCCCAGAATATGCAACATAGTTAGTATTTGTTGTTATTGTATTATTAAGAGTACCTTCAGTGGTTCCTTTAATAATTTGGGCATCACTTGATGTTCCATCGTATATTATCATGTAGTCCCAATCAGAACCAGATGTACTATTCCAAGTATACCATTGTTGAAAGTTTAGTATAATATCACCATTTGATGTAAATGTTGCAGTATAACTTTCATAATTTGTATATGAACCATTTTCTCCACCAGAATCATAAAATGTATATGTATTACCACAACCAATATTTTGTGTAATGTTTTGATTTAATATTATTGGTGGTAGGTTGTATTTAAAGGTAGTCTTTGGAATAAAATTTCGTTGAGTTGGTAATATTTCACTACTAACAGTTCCATTAGAATTACTTATTGATGCTCCGTTTATTATTTCTCCATAAAAATACATATTTTTCCATCCGGCATCAGTCGTATTTTTACAAGCGATTAATAAATTGCCACCATTATATTGAAAATTAAAATTTTCAAAAGTTATTTTTCCACCACTACCTTCTGTTACAAAATTACCAATATTTGATGCATATATACAAGTCATTGATGTTTCATCTTCATAACTTGATATACTTGTATAACCAACTTCTTTTAAATATATTTCAAATGTTGAAATTGTAGTGTAAGGAATATTATAATCAGTGGTATAAAAAGTAATTGAACTTATTATTCCTCCCGCCATATTCGTTAAATCTGTAGATGGAATAACTACTTGTGAACGAGTCCAATCATCAAAATAAAACACATACATTGGTATATAGTTATTTGTTGTAGTTCCATCGTGTACTGTCAATGTCTGTTGTCCCCACACATTCTCACTCACCAGTATTGCCAAGAATATGCCGAGGAATATTTTAAATAAATTCTTCATAAGTCTCTCTATTTTATTTCATTAAAACATTTATAAATTCCTCTAATTGTAGTCTCTTCCCAATACCAATTTATATTATTATGCTGAGTTTCTGAAAGTTCTAAAACTTTGTAAATATAAATTTTTTTATTATAGATTTGTGCAAAGACAGCATTTTCATACAATGTTAAATAACATTGATTTTTTATATTAATAATATTAATATTTTTCGTATTTATTTCACTATAATCTTTTATTTGAGGATAAACACTCCAGATTTTACAATAACTATTCTTTAAATTTCCATCTATAGTAATATTTAGTGAATCTATATAAATGCCACACCACGCTTTGCCAATCTCACATCTATATACCCATTCAAACTCATTTTCATATAAGAATTCTCCACCTTTAGTAGGCTCTTCAATGAAAGTAGGTTCATCAACTACAATTTCCTCTTTTTCACAACTTATAAATAGCGAACAAATAGTAATTAATATAATTAGTATCTTCTTCATAATGTTTTAGTTTAATTCAGCTGTTTCTAAAATATCTATATCTATATCTGAGAAATATTGTTTAATTTTATTTTGTAAAAATTCTGATAAATTTATTTGTTCATTATTGCTTTTAAATACAAAAATATCATTATTAGTTTGCCACCAAGAAAAATCAGTTTTTACATTTCCAAAAGATTTGCCATTAAAGACTTCAGTAATAAATATAATATCAATCAATTTATTTATTGATAATAAATTAAGCTGTATTTTATAGACTTTATTATTCTCAAATATTATATGAGAATCTAAATATTTTGATATTTCATGTACTTTCATATATATTATTATTTTTTATATTATCATTTATATAATTGTTACAATTCTATCCCACACTCACAAAGCTCATCAGAAGCATTCCGACAAGCAGTGCCATATGTTTAAGTGTTTTTAATGTTTTCATATCTCTTATTTTTATATTTTAATCTATATATTCTTTATTAATACACTCCAATACATGTCCTAATTTGTTATTATTTATATAATATAATATAAAAAGTAAAAAATTTAAGCAAATGTCTTGCGTTATAAAACGAATTATTCAATTTACAGTACCAGTCCGCTATAAGCCTATAGCTATCATGTGGAATGATATAGATGCAACAGGAACTTGTCTTTTCTCCTGGTCAACTGATATGGTATGCTGGACTAACTGGACTAATTACGAATCTTATAAATCATTAGGAGAACACATAGAAACAGATTATTATCTCCGGGTTCTTATAGTATCCAATTTTAATAAAATATACTATGATGGCGCTATCACGAATTGCTATTCTATATCTATATATAATGAAAATCCGTTTTTAACACAATTTTGTGATAATGTAAATCTTCTAAATCCATACGCAAATCTTGATTGTGCGTTGCTTCTACAGCAGCAGCTTTCGGATTCTATTATCTGTATGTTTGGAATACCTGTGTATTATATTCGTGTGCTACCTAATAAAGAAACTACTGACTATACATTCAAAGAATACGTTTTACATGATGTAGTGGATATCAAACAACAGAAACTTATGCTTGAAGACGGCCAGCTTCCTTCAACAAATCCACAAATGTCTGATTTTGATTTTGACTGGGAGAATGACTGGGAGGTAGAGATGTCTAAGTCTATGTTCGCAGCAGCTTTCGGCGATACCGCATTTCCAAAGCAACGGGATATGATTTACGTACCTCTATTGAAGCGTATGTATGAAGTCAACTCAGCCTATGATGAAAAAGCAGAGGCTCTGATGGGTAGGGCTACTACATGGAAGTTGGGTTTGGTGAAATGGAATGAGAAAGATAACGTTGACCAAGGTGACTTTAGTGATATTATCGACGGGTGGATTGTAAATAAATATGAGGACGTATTTGAAGATGAGGTGCTCGAACAGGAGCGTAAGTCAGCCGCATTACAGGCCGAATCACCAGTATTTGCAGCCAATAATATTTTAAACCTTATCGATTCAGACTCAATAAGATCAATGATTACTAAAACAGAGTTGCATAATATTATTACAAAGCAGGTTAATCACAGATCCTTACAGATAGTCAGAAATGCCTATAGATTCGTTGACCCTAGTTCTTTGGTTATATATAATTCTAAGTACTGTGGGCAGTCTGGTGTTATATCATTTATTCTTACTATACCCGCATGCATAGAACTGGCTAAAAAACCCCTTATAGAAATGGGTAATATAAAGATAAACATCGAACGTATTGAAAATCAATATAGTTTATCATTTGGTAGCTTGATATATGACGTTACACCAGGAAAAACATACCTTTGTGTTTGCAGGTGGAACAGAGATACTTTTACAACTGAAATGAACTTATATGAACATAAGTATCCGGAAAATATCGCCACTTATAGGCTAAGGCCAGAAATGGGTTACTTTGACTTAGACGATCAAGGTCTCACAGGAGCTTATGATAATTCATTCATAACACCTAATAAAACTAATATAAGAATATACCCATACCCAGTAGAACTTTCTAATATAAAGATATACGAAAAATATTTGTCTCTGGAGGATTCTATTAAGGAATCTTTAAAGTATACTACGACTAATCCTATATGTCTAGTTAATGATGTATGCCGTCCTATAGAAGCACCTCTTGGATATTCAATAAAATAAAGATAATTTATAAATGGCACAAAATATAAAATTAAGTACAGAACTACGCCCAGATCTGATATCCCAGATGGATGACAATGAACTTAAAATGTTCAACACGTATCGTAACTGGGGTAGGTTTCTTGCTTTTACAGATCCGTTTCCTCAACAGGCCGGTAGTGATAACAAGTCAGACTACGACCAGACACCTATACAAAATTGGGTTGTAAAATCTCTTTTTAACTCTGTTAAGGCAGTATCTGGTAATACAGACCTACAAGTGCGTCTTAATCAACCCTTGCTAGATACTCCAGAAACACGTAAGAATATGCGAGTATATAACGGTATCCCTCAGGACTGTTCAATTAAAGGGCTTGTTAAAGCATCTGAAGCAGGTACTCTAGGACGGCAGATATATTCATATGCTGATTTTATGTATTGCAGATACTTAGGCCGGGTATCTAATAACTACCTTATCACGCTAAGAAGATTTCCTTATCCCTGTGGTGATCATATTAACCTGACTTTACCAGACGGTGGCGAGAATGCAGGTGAGGTACAAGCACATATGCCAGATGTAGGCCGTTTGGTTACTTGGTTAGGTACGCCAGGTAATGAAATGTCAGGTATTCTAAAATATACAGTAAAAATGCCGTTCTCTGAGTTAAAGTCAGAACTTCAAGATGCTGGAGATGCTGGTGGTGATAATGGAGGACCTCTTGGTACTTTCCTGAACGCCACTACTAACTCTAAATACCAGCAGGATATGGTTAGAGGCTACGCAGGATCGTCGACTATCGGTTATTTAAAGCGTCTGGGAGGACCTTTTAGTTCCAGTCTCGTAAGTGAGAATAACCCATATTCATATCCTGGAGCAAAGCACGATGCAAATAAAACATACGGTCCTCTTGATGTTATAACTTATACTCATAAACGTGATACTGGTCTTGAATACTCTCATGACATATCTTTATGTTTCGACTATGAACTCCGTTCATATGATGGTATCAATGGCCGTGCCGCATTTATGGATCTGCTTGCTAACATTCTTGCTGTTACATATGCTGTAGGTGACTTCTGGGGTGGTGGATACCGAGGATCAGGTTCATCACAGTCCAATGTATTTGCAAACTTACCTATTTTTAAGCTTAACGGTACAGAATCCTGGTCAGAAATCCAAGATAAGTTTACTAAATCAGGATCCCAAATAATGGCTGCTCTGGGAGGTAAAGATGCAAATGGTGACTTCTCATTTGCAGGATTGTGGGAAACTGTCAAAAAAGGAGCTTTGAGTGCTTTATTAGGAGGTGTACTAAACGGTCTTGGCAGACCAAAAAAGGCAGCGTTAAATTCATTACTGACACCAGCACCTGTGGGTTATTGGCATGTAACAATAGGCAACCCATGGCATCCTATTATGTCTATGGGTAATATGATTATGGATGGAGCTGATATAGAACATTATGGTCCTCTGGGAATGGATGACTTTCCTACAGGCCTGAGAGTTACAGTGAAGTTAAAGCCTGCAAAGGGTAAAGACTCAACTCTTATAGAGCAGATGTACACATATGGGGAAAACCGAGTTTATACACCTACAGATGAAACTGTGATTAATATGTATAATATGTCTCCTGCAATATTAGAATCAGGAAATCTTATTAATACAGAAAAGTATTTTGCTTCAGCAAACAATCCCGGTGATACTGAAGTTACAGTTTCACAAAATATAAAAGGCAAGGCCCGTGAACATAAGGTAGCAGCTTCAGTAGAGCAGTATCTTAAAAATGCCCCTAATACAAAAAAGATATTTATGAGATATTTTGGTACAGCAGATCCTTTGCCTATTTGTATCGCTGGATCCGAAGCTGGTTTCGGTTCTTGCAAGCCTACTAAGAAGTCTAGTAATTCTGGTAAATCCAGTAGCTAATAAAAAAAAGAACCTAAAACAGGTTCTTTTTTTTGTATCTTTAAAATATATCTGATAGTACTTCCAGTACGGGATCTGGTGTATCTTCTAAACTATTAATAAGTGTCCTTATGTCTTTAACTACTACATATTGGGAAGGTAGTTCCTTGAGATTTTCATATACTTGAGTAGGTATATTGTTGAGATTCAACCAAATAATTTTTTTGTTATATTCAAAAATGTCTATTATCTGGTCAAAGGATCGTATCTGGCCTTTGAATCTCTTCAATTTCAGCAATTCAGCAATGATCACATCCCTGTTATCGAAAAATTCTTTTAGAGTTTTAATTTTACGATCTTCAAGGATTTTGTTAAGCATCTTAGGTGTTGCTGAATAAGTCCTGCCAGATTTTTCATCCATCACCTGAATGATAGATTTAATGTTATCAGAAGCATCCCCACAAACAATCTTATACATAGTTACAGATTCTGGATTAGTGTAAGTAATACTAAATCCCTGAGTTTCAAGTTGTTGTAATAGGTTGCGCGCGGGTGAAATAGTAAACATGGATTCTAAGAAATCAGTATCTGACATTTCTTTGGGCTGTAGGTTTTCGTGTGCGACTATATTTTTGCAGTTATAGATCACATTACATGCTTTGGTATCTGAAAGCAACTGCTGAAGATCAGCATCCGTTGACCATATTATAGTATTGACTCCTTTAGAATTCAACCATTTAGAAGTATACATTATTGTATCGTCGCCTTCTGCACCCTTTGCTTTATATGTAGTCACACCTAGATCGTCACATTTATCAATAAGTCGGTTTAATACGCCAAATATCAAATCCCATCGAATATCATCCTTGAAATCTCTGTTTCCCTTATATGACCAATCCATGAACCCTGGTTTTATGATACTCTTTCTCCAGGACTTATCATCAGATGCTAGCACTAGATTATCCACCATAGTAAATTTAGTCAGTACTCCTATTAAAGATTGGATCATACCCGAATATAATCTATCACAAGCCATATTTAGAGTTTCATCATCATAGGCAGCACTGAATTCATCAATGCGTACCATCGCACGGGATATCAGGAACCAGTTTCCATCAACTATTAAAGTGCATGAGTTCATATTTTTTAGTTGAAATATTTTTCGTATTTGTTGTGCTCCTTTTTATGTATTTGGTTTAACACAAGAAAATCATATAGGTCCTCGGTAGTATTTAACGGAATTTCTGAACAATCATCATATACTTTTAAGTCAGTATTTTTACCCCAATCCTTTTCATATACGAAATATGATATCCAGCACCCTTCGTCATCAAATTCATTCTCCAGAATATGTAGGATGCTATCATAACAAGTACCGTCATAGAATAGTGATGATAACTGATATGGACGTATATCCAGCATATCACGGCCGTTGTCATCAAAAGCCTGTTCCATCCGGTTACCTATAGATTCGGCATGATCCATTGATTTTTTAAGTTCCTTTAAAATGTTTATGAATGTTTCCTTTTTCATTGTTGTATATTAGGATTTATTTAAATTTATTATTAATATATATAGGAAATTAAAAAAATTTATAATTTACAATGGAACTAACCAAAACCAATATTAAAGACTTCCTTACAGGTCGTTTAAGTAATGGTATTTATGTAAGTAGACTCATTACAACCAACTTTTATAACTATCTTATAAAACCAGAATTAACTGATGATGACTTCAAAACGTTGATATCCTTTATGACACAAAATGGTGTTATAGTAAAGGATAAAAATGGCAATTATAGTACAACAATCGATGTAATACCGGATACTACGGCTTATTACTTTGAAGGCTTAAATGAGCATGATAATGTAGGTGCATTTGGATATTTGACAATATCTGATGATGTGCAAACCTGGACTTATGTTGATGACCCAACTGTACCAAATCCTCAAGTTGGTGAATTTCATCCAATTAGTGTTATTCAGTGTAATAATTTGGAAATTATTGGTGTGAATACATATATGTCATCTGGTTATGAATTTGGAGAGCCTGAGTCAATGTATGTTGAATATGACTATCAAGGTCAAACCATTTTAGTAAATTCAGGATTCCGTGGAATATTATACGAAGAAAAACCTTTGAGACTCTATTCAGAAATCTGGCAATATGATACAGATAAAGCCTTTTGGAAAATAGGTGCTGTTTCATATTCGGAAATACTGGCTGAGTCTGACACACAGGAATATACAGATGATGGTTCCACATATCAGGAAGGTACATTCGTGAAATATAAAGTTTTAATGTGTACTAATGACGACTATGTAAATGTTGAAATGTGGAGTGCTGGTACACCTGATGACGGTGAAATGTATGATGCATATATAATGAATCCACAAAACAATAAGCTTATGAATATCAGTTTAATAGCGGGAAATGAGATTAAGGTTAAAGTATTTACACAGATACCTGACTATACAGTGACTGTTGAGGCAAATCCTTCAAATGGCGGTACTGTAACTGGTGGAGGCACCTATCCAGGTCTTACCAGGGTGGAACTAAGTGCTACACCAAATACCAACTTTGGATTTATAAATTGGACTGGAAATGAAACCAAAACAGATGCAGAATTTTATTTTACCTTATATAAGGATACTACCTGGACAGCAAACTTTCTAGACCTATCAACATTAAATACAATTAGATATACGGCAACCAATAAAGTAACTCCAAATGTAGATTCACAATATATTTATAGTAGTGATTTTAATGCAGAAACCGGACAAGGCGTATTGAGACTATATCCAGAATTGAATAATAATGGTGGCATGTTTAGTGAGAATGGTGATTTGCTTACATTGGACCTCAGTGAAAGCACCTTTACCCACTTGTATGAAAGATTTGCTAGGAAATGTTTAAATCTATCTTCAGTGACATTTAATAACCTAATAACAGTTATTGATCCACAGGCATTCCGTGAAAGCGGATTAAGTGGTTCATTAACTATTCCAGATTCTGTTGAGATTATAAATAGTGATGCATTTAATGCCTGTACTAATCTGACATCATTAACTATTGGTAATTCAGTTCAGAGCATTGGTAATAGTGCATTTAAGGCTTGTACTAATCTGACTGAAATAGTTATTCCAGCATCTATATCTTCTATTGGTGATAGTGCATTTATTGGATGTACAATAGTCACTTTAGTAACTTGTCTTTCAGAAAGTCCTGTAAATATAACTATTGGTACACAAGCATTTCCAACTGAATGGGCTTCACAAACAAAACTTTATGTACCTAAGGGTTATGAGCCAAAATATAAAGCAGCTGGTTGGAATACATACTTCCAAAGTATTGTTGAATTACCTGAATAATTTTTCAATAATCTGCTTTTCAAAACTCCAAAAAAAACAAAAAAGGAACCTTGTTAGGTTCCTTTTTTGTTTTAAATATGTTTTTAGGAAAGATCTTCCCAAACCTTATAAAGTCTTCACCTAATCAAAAATAATCGCAAAATACCTATTTAAAATCATTTATATGAGATTCATATACTCTGGTCTTCTGTTCCTTTTGTCTTCCATCGGACCAATTTGCGATTTTGGTTAGGTAACCGATGATCCTGTCGTAGTATGCAAGTTTGGTACCTCCACATTTCGGACATTTATCAATAGGATGCTTTGTAATAAATCCACATTCAGAACACTCAGTTTGAGGAATGTTGAATGTCAGATAGTTACATCCTTCCTCGGCGGCATATCCTAAAATATATTCATACTGTTTTGCCGTGAGGTGTTCCGAGAGATTCAGGTGTGCGGCGGAACCTCCGTCAAGGTAGTCACCAATATAATTTTTTCCATGCAGGCGGATCTTTTCAAGGATATCAACGGATTCATCCGAAGGAATGTAAATATATGATGCATAGAGGTTACGGTCCTTGGGGACAACATAGCCGTCCTTTTTATCCCAGTTGTAGTTCTTTATTGCCAGCGACTCGGCAGGAACACACTCGGTATTGAACGTTAGCTTATGGCCATTGAACCTACCATTATTCTCCGTGTTCGATTCCTTGATAGTTCCAAAAATAAGCTGGCAGAACTGCTGGTAGTCTGGATTATCATTACAGCGGATTCCTAAAAATTCGGCGGCCTCATTCAAACCATTGATACCTATTGTCAGGTACTGTTTATCCAGATGTATGAAACCGGCCTTATATACCGGTAATAGATTGGCATTGTACTCATCCCAAAGCAGTTCATTGTAAGCCGTATGATACTTGTAAACTCTGGATAGAATATTACGTATATACTGGCGGAGAGATTCACGTGAGTCCTTAAAGTCCTTTAAACGATCACCGGTTGGATTCTCCAATGTTTTATACCAATCCTGAATGATTCTATTTAAGTTTGTTGTAATTACAGACTTACTTCCGGTTGTCAGTCCCATGTTGCCATTTGTAAAGCTGAATTCCTTGGTTTGAACCTTATTCTTTAGCCGACAATTATGTGTTATTAGATTATTTGCCAAAATAAAATACGGATGTAACTCACTTTTCATTTCAATACAATAGCAATACACTGATGCAAACATCCTCGATTGTTCTATACTCACAATCTTTTTGTACACAATGCCATTATTATCAGTTTCTGCCTTTACCCGATCAAAAAACAATACCTCATCACCAACCTTTATGTTAATAGCCTCACAATCCATCATCTTACCATCCCTTCTAATTGGCAATATATGATCCATGGTAAGTTGTATTGTCTCACCGTCATCCAACGTTATATACTTCCAGCAACCGGTTCTGTATCGTACAAACCTACCTTCCCTCCAATCATATTCGTTGGTGTATGGGTTTATGCTCCTTACAGTTATGGTTTTATCACCATCCATATTGTAGGCATCCTCAAACGTTATATTTTCCTTAAAATTACTGCCATCATTGTAACTTATCTTTGTCTTACCATCGAAACAGCATGAACTTAGTGAATCTGCGGAATCCGATATATAGGTAAAGAATGAATGTCCGCGTGCATATTCCTCGGCAACGAACTTAGCAGATTCCTCATCAACAAACTTACCATCCTTATAGATAAGTGCAAAGGATTCAACTGGGAAGGTATGTATAACCTTCAGGCGTTCCTCATTAAACCACATCATAAATTCCTTTTGCAGCCATGAAAATGATTCCCATATAGGTTCGGTACCATCGGGAAAGCGGAAACCTTCAAACATGGATTCAAAGAATGGCTTATCAAAATAAGAGAAGTTTACAAAGGCGGCCTGCAGACCGCGGGATGCTATCGGCTGGTTAATGGAATAGATTATCCCCTGCCAGTATTGATGAATCTGGTCGAGGATAGTACGTCTTTTCTTGCATACGTCGGTGTGGATATATGCATTTGCTCTTCTATAATATTCATCACCCCATTCCTTGCGGGCATAATAGTCAAAGTATAAAAGTGCCTCACCAACAGCGATGGCCCCCGCAAATTGTGATGCTATGGCATATACCATATTGACAAACATACCACAGTAGGATTCCAAACCCTTAGGAGCTGCTGAAAGTCCACCTAAATCCCTAATACCATTGAGTAAAAAAGGATACATGGTTATACTTACACAGTAAGGTGCAGGGACTGAAAATGAACTTTCATCATGCTTATAAATAACATGAGATTCTAAGTCTCTTGAGTAGTTTTTGTAATCGAAGTCAGGGTATAGTTCCTTTAGCTTGTTTTGTACCATATAGCGTGAAATAAGAATATTATCCTCCTTATGAGATTCATTATTCATGGTACCGATGTTCTTCGTTGATACGTTTGAATTGTCGTCTATGGTTGCGTTGGCATTATTAGAGGCTTCTTTGTATCTATTAATAAAATTTCTCTTTTCTTCTACCCAATCACGAAGCTGCTTGCGGTGAGCCCTATATAGAATATAGTGTTTTGCTACGTCGTGGTACCCATAACGCATGAGAGAAGTTTCAATGATGTCTTGGATTTCTTCAACTGTGATATCAGTTTCTCTCGTAGGCTTATACACAGATTCAAGTGAAGTACCATCATTAATAAAGTCATACTGCATCACCTCGCTTACAACATCTCTCAATACGGATTTGTCGTATTTCGTCTTAGCAGCTTTAAATGCTTTTTTGAGTACGGATTCTATCTTCATCTGTGAAAACCTTACTCTTGTTCCGTCTCGTTTGATTACTTTCATATGTATTGATATATTTTGTTTATTTATTATTTTCCGTTTTATATTGTTCGATAAGCTGTTCAAGAGTCAGTACTAGGATTGTCATTACTTTTAAAAAATAGCAATGGCCGTGTGTGATTCGTCTAAACCTAAAAAATTGTTAAGATGTTGTATTAGTTCTTCTAACATATTTTTATTTTGTTTATTTATTATTCTGTTTTATCCCTTTTAGTCTTGCGGCTTTTTTCTTATACCAAATCTGATAGAAAACATATCGTCAAGGCAGTCATTAGACGCTTCAATCATCCACATACAGATGCCGTTACTTGAAGCATTTTTCACAAGTGTTGATAAATTTGCGAAATACTCCTCCCAACTTTCAGAGAACTTTTTATTACACTTTCCTCCGTTGTAACCGCCGCCAATAGTTATAATAAAAACACCGTCCTCTTTATATGTGAAATCAGTATCATTGAAAGGAAATGGATACATTTGAAATACCGTTTTCATATTACTACATACTGTACATATTACATCATATAGTTCTTTATCAACTTCGGTTGGTAATATGTCATCTTGTATTTCGTTGATTTTTAATACTTTTGCCATAATGTGTTACTTTTTATTTTTCCGTTTTATATTGTTCGATAAGCTGTTCAAGAGTCAGTACCGGATAATCGTTTTCTACACCACGTTCTATTACAGACCATCCTATAATATCAGGATTGTCATTACTTTCAAAAATAGCAATGACTGTATGAGATTCATCTAAACCTAAAAAGGCGTTAAGTTGTTGTATTAGTTCTTCTAACATATTTTTATTTGTTTATTTACCCTATGGATATATATAATATAGCAATTCCAGATCTTATATTTAAAAAATCTCAGAAAATATACACTTATTTTAAACTCGTTTAATCTATATATAAAAAAAGATTATATAAAACCGATATACTTATCAGTTTTCATACAATCTTGTCTAAATCCTGCTTTAAAATGCGTATATGAATGCTGTAACTCTATTCTTCTGCCTTTTGTTTCTTTGATTTCTTGGGTTCATCAAAAAAAGATGTTTTGACAGTACGTATCCAAGTCGCGTCACATACATTTTTTACATCTGCATTTGTGAATTCTACTGAGTTGTTATGACATATGAATGTATGCCCTACGTGGGTCGGTGCATATGAGAGGCTTGTGAGCTTGTTATTGTATGCACAGAAGTTGCCTTCAATATATCTTGGACATCCCCGCAAGGTCTTTAGATTGCAGTTGGTGATATCAAAATCTGCACTATAGCGGATCCACCAGGGACTATTTTCGTCCTTATCATACATGACTCGGTTGAACTGGATGTATTTAGGTAATTCTCCACTGACTTTTCCTGCGAGATCCACGTAACCGTATGCGTCTATTTCGTTATTCGGGAGTATTTCATATTTTTTAAGTCCCATGCTTTCACACCATTCACGTACCTGCTTTGTTTCTTTGGATTCGACAGGAACCTTTTTAGTAGCTTTGGAAAGTTTCTTTATAGATTCATTTATTATGGGTTCGCATGCTTTGAGAATTTTTTTGCCTGCTTTAGTAACTGCATCAGCCTGCTTTGTTTTTTTAGAGACTTTTTCTGTTTTCGATGTGCTAATAACATTAGTATTAATATAGTCTATCAACTTCCTGCCTAATGTTCTTGGATTCCATTTAGGATCAATTACAAATTCCAATCCCTTTGCTATCTCGTTCTTTAAGATTGAGTTAACAGATCCTTCGAATGGTTTGCCATTAACCATTACCTCTATTTTACCGTCATCATGCAAACCAATTACGTATTGGTTGTACTGGGCTTGTGCTTTATAGTTACCTTTCATTTCTATTAATATTTAAATTCTACTCCAATATAATCCAAACCGTCAAAAATTTTCACAAAAAAAGCTACTCTTTACTGGAGTAGCTTTGCATTTGTATTAATATTATACTTTATTAAAATCTAAACATACCAACGGAGCCATTTTATAATATATTCATCATAGTTAAAAGATACTGGTCTGTCATGATCAAGAAGTTCGGTTTCTTTGTCAAGGTCATGTTTTGTACTATATATATCTATAATATCTCTGATACCCTTGAGGTAATTCTTATAGATATTAATATAACCTTTTATTTTTGACAAATAGTTAAGTTCTACCGAACATCTCTTGCATTCTTTGTCACATTCTACAAGCTTATTTGATAATTCTTTTACTTTTTCCTTAGCGGTAATTATTTCGGAAAATCCTTCAGGATCAGCATCGTCTACACGTCTTGCCCAATTAGCAAATCCACTTATATAAGTTTCAATTACAGCCTTTGCATCTTGAAGTTGTTTAAATATATTCTCACGTTCATTATTTTTCTTAGCATAAATGTCATTTACCTTCGCCCACTGAGTCTTGTAATCCTTAATAAAAGCTTCCGTGTTGAGGCTCTGGATTCTTTCTTGTTTAATAATATCCTCTACATCAACACTTTCGTATGATTCGTCAAAAGCCAAAAGCCAGTCATCAAAACGATCTTCTGCACTTCTTATATAAGAATCAAGTTCTTCGTAGCTATTAGCTAAAAGTTTTTCAGAATCAAATGCTTCAATTTTAATCTTATCGGTTTTCTCTGTATTGGGCTTTTCGTTGTTTTCTGTTGGTGTTCCAACTGTTGTTTTAACATCCACCTTATCGGTTCCATTTTCAGGAACTACTTTGTAGGTACTACTGATATTGTAGTTCTTGTTCTTCATAGCTTCAATAGCAGCTTTATAAAATTCTTGCTCGTCAGTAAACGTCTTATCGTTTATCTTTCCTTCAAATTTTTTCATTTCGATTAAATTTTTATTTGTTACTAATTAAAATATAATAAACAGAAGATGTTTTTTAAGTCTGGCGTTCATATTTCTTTTCTGAAATTATATCTATAAATACACACTCCTCTTCTTTAAAGTCCTCTTTGCCTGGATTTGCTGCAGTTATTGTTTTGATCTCTTTAATACACATATTATCTATATCAATGAGGAGATATACATCTTTAAGAATATACGCTATATATACTTTATCGATTATTTGTCCTTCAAAAGATTCAAGTCCTTTTAGAGCTCGGAGCCTACGAAGCTTGTTATTGTTGAACAGTATAGTTCCTCCATATTCTATGATCTTATTAAGATCACATGTGGGACGTGTTTTAATTTCAATAGCAATATGTCCATCTATTAAAGCATCATAAGTAGATCCATCTTGTGTTTTAACAATACGTGCTTGAGGTCGCTTCAGTTCAATTTCTTTCTTAAATGTATTAAATGATCCAAGATCATATTGAAAATACTGTTTACGATTCCACACTGTTTTATATATCTATATTTTTAAAATAAAGTCATTTGTAACTCACCTGAAATACAAATAGGTTGCATTTTGTTAGCTTCGAGAATACGATTAAATGGATCCAGTACTGTGAGCTGGAACATAGCGGCCCTGTCAATAGGTGCATATTTTGGTGCCCACTTAGGATATGAGCCGGATACGTATCCAAAATATTGTACATTATTCTTATTATTACCCTTAACCTGGTAGTATTTGATTTTACCACCATAGATAGGGTCTCCTGGGAGCTTATATTTATTTCTCAACCAGTTATAGTATCCTAGTGATCTTACAGAAAAATGTGTCTTGGGTGCTACTTTGAGTACGTCTCCTTTATCATCAAGTATGAACTTATTGTAATTATTAGCCTTAACTGCCGAACTTACCACTTCTATATCAGCATCCATAAATCTCTGTTTCATCTCCATTATTTTTTTGTTAAGACGCTGGAGCAGGTATTTTTCATCACATGTTTCGAGCAAGTACCTATACATTTCTTTCAGCAAGACTCTTGAAAATTTTGGATAAGAACTTTTGACTGCCTCTAGACCTTTGATTTTCAGAGGGAGATTATCAGCATCATATACTTCACCGTCTTTCCAGATGAGTATCTGGGCATACTTCTTTTTGTTCTCCATCCATACCCCAGATTTATTTATAGTCTCGAGCTCGAAGTTATGTACAGACTGGCCGTATCTTGTGTCGTAATACTCTTTTATATATTCTTTATTATGCTGGTCAAGGAATCCTGTGTTTAACTCTAAGATAATATCCCTTTTCTTATCGATAGGCATATCTTCAATGCCATCTATGGTATCGAGCAATGGTTTATATGAAATGTAAAGACTATTATGAACGAGAATATCATTAGCAACAAATGTATGAGTATTATCATTCATTTCGATATCATATACATACTCGTTTTCGAACTCTCCTATTTGCTCACACGATTCTATTTCATCAAAATTATATTCCATGTAATACTTTAATATTTAACTGTCAATATTTTATCGGTTTTTAAAATTTCACAAGGCTTCACTTCAATTTTTTCTCCATCTCTAAATACGATCATGCTATGATCATTAGTAACAATAATATCCTTGCCTGATTTTGTTTTTAATCTCCATTTGGGTTTTGATACCTTATGCCGCATAATATAATTTACGTTATTAAACCTTAGGTCTCCATTCCAGTTCAACACTTTTTCTTCACATATTGCAATTTCGGTACCGTTTGATAGTGTTTGAATAATATTATCTTCGTTTCTGTCAAATAACTCATCTATTGGTATTCTTTCATTTTCACCTTTTGTATTAAGTATCTCTATGATACTCTTAGAGTTAACCGAATCAGTATCTCCGTAGACGACATTGACCATTGATAATGATGTATTTAATGGATTTGACTTAAAGCTTTCCTTTAATTTAATTCCCAACTTTTTATGAAGATCTGACATATTCACCCAATTTTTCATCCAAAAATCAGGAATATGATTTTCCATGATATGGATAAGATTTCGGGATTCGCCAGTAATATCATTTGCTAAATCCATATTATACCAATAAAATGCCACATGAGAACATCCTCCGTACATAGAATTCATCAAGAGTTTCATTGACTGCTCATAACCTCCTAAGTATATAACATGACCATTGAGTTCTGCCCTGAATGTCGATTTATCTTTTATATTATATAAATCGCTAACACTATAGATACCGGGATAGCCGATTTTAGCCAGCTCATCAACAATATCCTGTTTATATACATTATTTTTAGGTGTTTTGCCGCTAAGGATATGATCTATATCAGATAGTGTTTCTGCAGCGAGGCGCTTAGACATATACTTGGACTTATCGCGTTCTGCCTTCAACCCGGCTTGGATCTGCCTAAAGGTATAGTCTTTATCGTTTTTGTACACACACCCATGAACAGAAACGAAATAATTCGGATTATTGCGGTACTTTACAAGTGCGGGTTCGTTAATAAAGGTACCTATTAGCTTGCCGATTTTTGGTTTTGACGGGGTACCCTCATCTTTGAAGACATTAGGGCCTATGATAATATAACCTACCTTGCGATAGGGCTTGATACGTTCCTCATCATAAAATGCACCCACAAAGTTTTCAAATGACAGATTACAGGTACGTATAGTCGAAGGATACAGTGACGCAAAGTCATTGCAGCATACAAACGAATGAATGCCTGCGGTGGGGACACGGACATAGGCACCCATGAGTTTACCTCTATCCATATCATCTCTGGGTTCATATACTATCTTCAGACCACGTTCATAAAAGTTATTGAAAACCAAGGCTTCTGTAATAGCAATCTTTGAAAAGCAACGTTCAAGACGTTCTGTACAATAAAGACCGAAAAGATAGATATGATCCATGCATTTGAACTTATGGTCTATAAGCTGTACAAGAATACTATCAATAGCATTATAATATACGTATTTCGCATAATCTTCATTATATAAGTCCTGGAGAGTGCCATTATACTCGATTTTATTGATACCCATAGTCTCATGGGCAATATAATCCAATGATAAGGAATCCTTGATAGGTAATACTTTTTGGTCTTCTTTATCGACTACATCCATCATATCGAGAATAAGTGTGTGGTTTGGCATAGGCAATGAGATTTTATTACCAGCCTTATCTTCAAATCTCTTATAATGTACTTCTTTTGTTGCGGATGAATCTTTAACAGATAGCCTAGGAAAGAAATTTTTAATACGATTGGTAATATACTGCCAGTCAAAAAGTATTGAATTCCAACCTGCTATAATAGGAACACGAGCTACGAAACGTGATAGGAAGAATTCCAGCATCTGTTCTTCGGTAGAAAATTCTATATACTTAAACGTCGCCTTATGTTCTAGATTTAATGACTTATAGAATTTAGTATTGTCTAGGTATTCGGTAAAGTTGTCTTCTACTTGCTTGATCTCATCTGATTCCATATGTCTAGTACCCAAAACGACACAATCAAATTCCGGTGATACTAGGGATATTACTGTTATAGGTAGGTTAGCGAGATTGACATCAGGAAAATCATCTGATATTTCAGTTTCAATATCAAAGGTATATAATTTAGGAAAGGTCCTGCCAGAGATAAGCTTCTTATACTTCTCAGGCATTTCCTTAAAATATGTCTTTATATCAAAGGATGATGGATCGCTAGTGTACTTTTCGTTACACCTCTGTCCATTCCAAGTAGGATATTTGCCGTTGCTATTATATGCATAGCTCTTGAATCTGTTTATATTGAAAGATACAATAGACTTTTTGCCGTCATCATTAATATAAGAAATCTCCATCTGCCTGGAGTTTTTCCCATAGTTATAATCAAGTATCATATATTAAATACCTAAATTTTGAAGATAATATATATGATCACTATTGATTTTTTAGTATAGTTGTATCTTTATTATATATATAATTACAAATATAAATAGAGATGAAAACTATAGATAATTATATAAACGAACGTTTAAATCCAAGACACTTAGGATCTGCTGGTATCATAGGAAAGTTTCCTGCTGGGGAGACCATAACAGAAGTAACCAAATTTCTTAAAAATAATGGATTTAAAGAATTAGAGTTACCAAAAGCTCATTCTAACTACGATCATTATTACTATATTAACAATTATAAAGGTAGATGTTATGTAGTAGACGGCCTTACAGTTTTCTTTGCCGATTCATCAGAATATATCTCAAATGATAATCCTATTTTTTGCTATTATAAAAATGATAAGGATATTTTATATCATGCACAAATATATAATAAATTTTTAAATATGCTTCAGGGAACAACATTAAAAGAACAAAAATTTCTTGAAGAAATAGATCGGTGCTTCAACAAATGAAAGAATTAAGCAACTATATAAACGAGAGACTAAATCCAAGACACTTAGGATCTACTAATAAGTTTCCTATTAACGGAACGATCGATGATATAAAGGTATTTCTTAAAAACAACAGGTTTAGGGAGATTGAAGGTGATACTGAACGTACTGAACGTGATAGCATAGATTTTTATAATAAAAAAACTCCGGATAAATACTTTAGTTTTGTTTATGATGATAACAAAATAAATGGAATAGAGTTTATAGATAGAACTAAAGGTGAGATTTCCAGTGAAAATAAACTATATTATATTAGTTTTGATAGAGGAAAATTAGATTTTGCAGGACTTTTTGAAAGAGGGAGTAATACACTATGTAAATATTATTTTGAAGAAGATAAGTTCTTAGAAGAAATAAATAAGATGTTTGGTTGGGAATGAAAACAATAGATAACTATATAAACGAACGTTTAAACCCTAGACATTTAGGTTCTATTAAATTTCCGGTTGATGGAACTATGGAAAAAGTAATTGAGTTCCTGGAAGAACAACATTTCGAGTATTTTGAAACTTATTTAGGCGACAATATAATCCAGTCATTTAATAAAGAGAATATAAAAGGATATCATACTGAACCTGATCGAATTTGGTTTGCGGATACGGCAAAAGACAAAATATCAAAGGATAATCCTGTATTCCTATACAACCCGACAACTCAGGATCATTACTTCACTATTATACCTGAAGGTATGAGTTCTAAGGTTTATAAGCATACCAAAAAAGAATATCTCGAATTATTAAATAAAAAATTTGGTTGGATATGAAAACTATAAATAACTATATAAACGAACGTCTGAATCCAAGACACTTAGGATCAGTAGAAAATTTTCCAGTTGATAGTACAATCGATGAAGTAGCTGAATTTTTAAAAAGACGAGGATTTAGTGAAATAGATTTTAGTACAGATACAACCGATACGTTTAATAGTAATCCTAAGAAAAAGGTTTTTATGAAAAGAGGACTGTGGATTAGATTTGCTGATATGTCAAAAGGCAGTATTTCTAAGAGTAATCCTATTTTTTATTACGGTATTAGAGATATATACAATACAAGTTATTACTTTATAGAATATTCGAATGATAGTGATGAAAAACTTACTGAAAAGGAATTTTTAAAAATGACAAGTAAATATTTTGGCTTTTAGTAAATGAAACCGATAGATAACTATATAAACGAACGTCTGAATCCCAGACACTTAGGAAAAAAAATGAATAAGTTTCCTATTGATGGAACGATCGATGATATAAAGGTATTTCTTAAAAACAACGGGTTTAATGAGATTGAAGACGATACTGAACGTATTGGTGATAGCATAGACTTTTATAATGAAAAAACTCCGGATAAATACTTTAGTTTTGTTTATGATGACAATAATAAAAATAACAAAATAGATGGAATAGAGTTTATAGATAGAACTGAAGGCGAGATTTCCAATGAAAATAAACTATATTATATTAGTTTTGATAGAGGAAAATTATATTTTACAGGATTTTTTAAAAGAGGAGGTAATGCACTATGTGAAGATTTTGAAAAAGATGAGTTCTTAGAAGAAATAAATAAGGTGTTTGGTTGGGAATGAAAACAATAGATAACTATATAAACGAACGTTTAAATCCCAGACACTTAGGAAGTACAGGAAGGTTTCCTATTGATGGTAGTTTACAAGAAGTAATAGATTTTTTGACAAACCAAGGTTTTAAATGCATAGGGAGACCTAAGTCGTTACATCCTGGTTTATCAGTTATTACGATGATGTTTAACGATCAACATAGCAAATCATTTATGGTAAATGAAACTGAGAATGGAATAAGATTTGCAGATACTTCAAAACACGATTTATCAGACGACAATCCAATATTCTATATTTCCGGATACCGTAAAGGAGAATGGTTTTATGTTATTGAGAATTATTACCGTAACCTATATGATAAAGATAAATTTCTGCAAATAATAAACAAAAAATTCAAATTCTAAATGAAAACTATAGATAACTATATAAACGAGAGACTAAATCCTAGACATCTAGGATCTACTGATAAGTTTCCTATTGATGGGACTGTAGAGGAAGTTTGTAAATTTTTAAAAACGAATGGTTTCAAAGAAATAAAATTCATCTCCCCTGAATTAATAATGCCTTCGTTTGAATGCAATCCCGGGAAAAGGGTTTTTATGAAAAACAAATCTTGGGTTAGATTTGCTGACATGTCGGGGGACGAGATTTCAATAGAAAATCCTATTTTTTACTATTCATATCGTGACGAAGAAATTGTCTGTTGTGTAGAAGTTAGTGGGGGTTATCGAAAACTCCTAACAAAAGAATTCTTAGATCCAAAAGAATTCTTAGATCGCGTAAATGAACACTTTAATTGGTAATGAAAACTATAGATAACTATATAAACGAACGTTTAAACCCTAGGCATCTAGGTAGTCTTGAATATGACTTTTCAAAACCTTTTCCTATAAAAGATAATATTAAATGGGAGTTCAATTTACCAGTATATGGTAAGCATACAATCAGCTGTAACGGATGGTGGTGCGGGGTAATAGACTACTATTCGTATTCTGTATTTCATGACCATAAATGTCTTATTTTTTGGTCAGAAGATGCTGACTGGATGTTCTGTTTATATGGACCCGAAGAAAAAAATTATTGGGAAGCCGTGGGTTTTGATCCGATTATGAAACACAAACCGACAACAGCACATAAGTATCTCAATAAAGATTTTGATAGATATTGCCAACAACACGTAGAAACTTCTTTAGACAATATGATTATACCCCAACAAATAAGTTCAATATGCGAAAAGTTTGAATCTTATGTTAATAATTCATAAACAAATACATATACTTATTCGCTATTGATTTTATTATATAAAAAAATAATATAATATAATATAATATAAAAACCTTACTTAATTCATTGCAGAATAAGATAAAAAAATAATATAATATAATATAATATAAAAAAATATAATATAATATAATATAAAAAACCTTACTCAATTCATTGCAGAATAAGATAAAAAAAATATAATATAATATAAAAAAAATATAATATAATATAATATAAAAAACCTTACTTAATTCATTGCAGAATAAGATAAAAAAATATAATATAAAATGATCGAATTATTAGGTGTTATAACTGGTCTCCTAACAGTCATTCTTGGTGGTGGTAGTGTTCTTTTCTATCGTCAGAATAACAGGATGAAAAAGCTAGAGGGAAACGCCAAATCTATAGAAAATGACAGCAAGATATCTGACGGCTGGCAAGAATATGCAGCGGAGATGAAAAAACAATATGACGGATTAAAAGAAGAATACGACAAGCTTATGCATGCATATTCAGAGAAAGACATGGAAAACCAGCATTTAAAACTAGAAAATCAAGAAATTCGTTGGTGGAAGTGTATAGTTACTGGATGTCCTAACAGAAAACCTCCAAGAGAAATAGAACGTACAGAAGAAGAAAATTAAAAAATAAATTCAAATAACAATATGTATATCAAGAATTTAATTCAACAAAATATAGAATTAGTAGAAAAGGTTGGTGAGATGAGAAACAATATTCTCATGGTGGAATCAAAGTACGATATCTCCGGTTGTGTTCTAGGACAAAATGGTGAGGTGTCTGAAGGATATTTAATAAATCTCAAGGAATTCTCTACTATTAACGAGGCGGTTGATAATATAGACTCTTTACAGAAAGGATTATATTATACCGGAGAAAAGTACATTATTGGAGATATTACTGAGAACTTCAATAGTATCAAAGGAAAGTATCTCAATATATACGAAATGAAACTAGAAGAAATCTAAATGTATAATCTCGTAGAATACATAACAGAACGCCTGAATCCAAGACACTTAGGAAAGGTAAGTAAGTTTCCTGTTGGTAAGCCTGCCGAAGAAGCTGCTGATTTTCTTAAATCATGTGGATTTAAAGAAATAAAGTATGCAGGACCTCGTGGCTTAGCTCAAATATATCGTATGTTTAATACCAGTAAATGTAAGGTGTTCATGATAAGTTCAGGTGAGGGGCCTTGGCTTCGATTTGCAGATACATCTAAGTATTCAATTCCTGATAAGAATCCTGTGTTTTATTATCAACCGACTTATTCACGCCCATATTGGAAAGAATCAAACTACGACGGAAATATGGAACTTTCAGAAGAAGAGTTTTTAAGTGACTTGGCTGAATATTTAGGAATTTAAGTAAAATGAATTAATAATTACATAAATGAAAACTACCGATAACTACATAAATGAAATCGATTAATAACTACATAAATGAAATCAATTAATAACTACATAAATGAAATCAATTAATAACTACATAAATGAAATCAATTAATAACTATATAAATGAAATCAATTAATAACTACATAAATGAAATCAATTAATAACTATATAAATGAAATCGATTAATAACTACATAAATGAAAACTACCGATAACTACATAAATGAAATCGATTAATAACTACATAAATGAAATCAATTAATAATTACATAAATGAAATCAATTAATAACTATATATTAGAGAGATTGAATCCCAGACACTTGGGAAATTCTCCATTTCAGAAAAATCATTGGATTAGTTTAGGTACCCTACACTGGTCTTATAATGATCTTGAAGAGGATGGTTATGGTTTTGGTAAGGACGATTTTACTTCAAAAGGATGGTATGCTGTCCTTATTCAACGCAATAAGGGCGATGACGCTATTGTATTCTGGTCAAATACGGAACCATCAGAAATGTTCATAAAGTTTTTATCGGATATAAAAGATAACAAGGACATATGGAATGCGGTTAGTCCAGATGATCCTATTAATTTAGTTGAAGATGTATATAAGGAACTATCTAAAAGGGGTGTTGAAGACTACATGGATGATAATACATCTGTATGGGGATTACCTAATGTTAAAGCACCACAAGAAGTCCTTAAGCTATTAAAAGAATTAAAACCTACAATTTAGACATATGGCTGGAATAGGATGTGAAATGCATAAGACAAAGGAAGTCCCTGGCATGAGAGATGATATGTTCAATATTCTCAACGAAGGAATATACGAAGGTGTATTATCTACTATGCCCGAAGAATGCATGAATAGGGAGGTCGTTGCTAGAAAAATGTCATATAACATAGCAAAAGGACTCATAGAACATAATATAGTTGAAAAATTATCCGATTATATAATAGGATATATAAAAGACCAACAAATATCTATTCCTGTAGCAACTGTACTTCCCGGTATGATGGCTTCTGGAGTATATCCAGTAACTGGAGTTTTAAGTATACCATTTAATAATTTTAATATATCATAAACAAGTGACTATGAAACCTTTAAATAATTATATATTGGAACGTCTGAATCCCAGACATTTGGGGTCTGCTGAGTTTCCTGTCGAGGGAACAGCGGATGAAGTCATTGAGTTTTTAAAAGGTCGGGGGTTTAAATATTCAGAAAGCATTTCAATGTATACATTGGGTTTTATACCTATCTGTGATTCTAGACATGATAAGTTTGTTATATATACTTTAGAAGATGATGATAATTAGCCTTCTATTATATTTGGAAATACGTCTAGAAAAAACATTTCAGATACCAACCCGCTGTATCAAATTATATACAACGATAATAATATTACTTATCTTCGGTGCGATAATGAAATGGTTCATATGAGTATTCAAGAATTTAAAAAAGAAATGAACAAATATATATTTTAAATGAAAACTATAGATAACTACATACTAGAGCGCCTAAATCCTAGACATCTAGGATCTTCGATCAATATAGATCTAACAAAACCCTACTTTTTAGGAAAGGTCGATTGGAATCTTGAAAATGAGTATTTTTCAAAAAAATTCAAGAGACTTGAATGGAATGCGGGGACTATATATGATACTATAAAGAAAAATCATGTTCTTATAATATGGGATAAAAGCGAAAACTATATGCTCACATTAACATTAAGTAACGCGAGAAACTGGCTAGGAGAAATTACCTGGGACTTGCATCAGTTAAATAAACTGTTGATTACAAAAGATAAACTCTTCGATACTTTAAAAACTGCATATGCATATGTATGTATACGCTCACCTAAAAGAACTGTAGTCTACATGCCCAATGAAGGATGTCCGGAAATAATCAACGACGTAATAAATACATTCATAGAAATGTATAAAAATGAAGATGCATAAAACTCATGAAATCTATAGATAACTATATAAACGAACGCCTAAATCCAAAACATTTAGGAAATATGGTAAAACTCAAAGAAGACCAAGTATGTGATCTCGGAGATATAAGCTGGTCAATCGACGCACAAAATGCATCGCAGACATCTCTAGAAACATCACAGTGGTATTGTGGTGTTGTATACGAAAAAGATATCTACAACAAACATAAAATTTTACTTTTCTGGAGCCCCGATTGTGAATATATAATTAGTGTATCTCATTATAGTGTAACACACGACAACCCTGCATATTATGCATGGAGTGTTATCAAATGTGCTTGTACACCGAATCAAGATCCAAATAAGTTTTATAAGTCTATATATAAAAACAAGTTTATAGATTATATTCTGACAAAGAAAAATCATGAACTTTTAGAACCCAAAATAGAATACGATAAAACAGTCGCTGATGTATTAGAACAGTTCAAGAAAATGCCCTAGAACATAATAATTCTATACAAAATTCCTTCGTTTTATACAATAAAATAACATATAACTTACTAGTAACCAAATGGTTACTTTTTTTGTATAGTTTTTGTTTATTATTTAATCATATGATAGTCACGAACTATCAGCATTTATTAAATAAAGAAAATAAAAAAAAACTATTTAAAATTATGTTATTAACTGAAAACGAACAAAAATGGTCACAGATCATTTCCGAAGAGTTAAACGTTAAGGATGCTAACAAGCTTGCATGGATGACTAAGTACGCTCAGATCCACGAATCTGTACAGAGCAATCCAGCTGCTGGTGCAGGTATCTACGCTACTCCGTTGAACACTATGGGTATTGGTAATCCAATGGCTCCTATGGGTGTTGGCTACAACGCTACAGACGGTTCAGGTATTGGTAATACCGGTGCTGATTTCCACAATCCTAATTATGCAACGGGTTCAGGTGATATTCCAATGTCAACCTTGTCAATTGCATTACAAATCGCTGCTACAACTATTGGTTTCGAATTAGTACCTGTAATTCCAGCTAATGGTCCTTGGGCTATGTTGACTTACTTCGATACTCCTTATGCCGGTGGTAAGTTGGGTCGTTTCAACGAAACTTCATTCGACGGTAAGGGTAAAGATGACGATAACAAACCTATTTACATTAAGTTCAATCTTGATGACGTTGCTACCTATGGTGATACTTTCACTCCATTCACAAAAGGCCAGTACATTGCATTCGAAACAGACAATGGTCTTGTTTACGGTGAATTCTTAGGTCTTTCACGTATCGACGCAGGTGTTATCATCCGTGTTCTTGGTACTGCTGATGAATTGGAACAGTACGCTACACCAGATTCTATCAATTCTTCAATGACTCTTTCAATCGGTGATGTATTCCGCGCTAACGTAGCTGCTATTTACGTAGCTGATTCTAAGACCGATGAATTTGAAACTGTTGATGGTATCACTCTTGATACTACTAAGAGATGCCGTCCGGAACTCGTTTCTCAGGCTGCTGACCACATCCAAGGTTTTGCTAACTTCTTCGATGGTTCAGAAGAACCTATGACCCGTGCACAGAACGAAACTGGTACTGGTAACACTATCGGTGCTCGTATGTTCTCAAAGTGGGTACATATGGGTGCTTACGAAGTAACTGGTTCTGTAACTCGTCAGCAACTTCAAGATATGCCTCTCTATGGTATTGACGTTGTTGGTCAGATCTTGCAACAGATGCAAAACGACATTTCACAGGAAATCAACAACCGTATTTTGGATAGATTGTTCAAGATGGGTGTTGAAAATGCAGTAACACAGCATAAAGTACAAGGCGTTGACCTTAACCTTTACTTTGCAGCTTCTAACCAGCCACAGACTAAGGCTTTGTCAGACTTCTCAGCTGCTAAGAACTTCAAGAGAATCGATAATACTACAGCCGAAACTTTCGGTACTAACTGGATGGTTAAGAACGCTACACAAAACACTGCTGCTGAAAACGTAACTACCCACCAAAGACGTATCATGTCAAGAGTACTTGCAGCTTCTAACTTGATCGCTAACGTATCACGTAGAGGACGTGGTGAATACATCGTAACTAACACTCAGGTATTGTCAGCATTAGAAGATGCTTCAACATTCGTTGTTGCTCCAATGGTTAATACTTTGGTACAGGACGGTTCACAGTCACTTTACTGCGCTGGTAGCGTAGCTGGTATGAACCTTTACGTTGACCCATATATGATGTGGGATGATACCCGCGTTCTTGTAGGCCGTAAGGGTGATGGTAAGACTCCTGGTGTTGTATTTATGCCTTATATCCTTTGTGA
>JAEEGL017463430.1_pt1 | contig 31009 bp, 24 predicted proteins | sample 9134231 | NCBI WGS metagenome assembly JAEEGL01 (sample SAMN16246548, study PRJNA631951) | gut metagenome | biome: gut microbiome; feature: rumen; material: fiber-attached | host: Bos | place: Iran: Karaj | collected 2018-10
CAGGACAGGTTCAGGCTGGCTGATCTTCTGAATATCTCCGATGACCAGCTGTCTTACATCACCAATGCAGAGGCGGGGAGCGGACTGATAAAGTATGGGAGTTCGCTTGTTCCTTTTGTGAATCGTTTTCCGAAGGACACTAAACTGTATCAGCTGATGACCACTAAACCCGGCGAGGGTGTGTTCGCGAGATAGGAGAGAGGAATGGCAAAACTGAGAAAGATCAAAAGCGGAAGCGCCCTCAGTCCTCCGGATAACAGGGTGATTGCGCAGAAGCAAATGCGTAGCCGATATATCAGGATAGTAAAGCAAAAACGCAAAAATGTGGTAGCCATAACACCAACTGCAACGAAAAACAGTAGTTACAATACCACTTTCATGTCAGAAACGAGTAAATACCATCAAGCCAAGCTAGGTCTAAAGCATTACGATAAAGCTCGGGGCTCAACTGAGAGCATCCGGTTTTATGACACCAATAGCTATACTGCTGGCAGAAAGTTCGCTGAAAAGAGGCATGAGAAACGCCTGGCTGAAAAGAATCGCTTTGTAGACAGGGGTATCAGTACGGCTGTAGCAGCACGAACTCTGAATAGTTCTGTACACAATACAACCCAGCAAAGCTCCAGAGAAAACGGTAAACCTGATGAATATGCTGAGTCACAGATCAGTTATACAGGGCTGAGGATGATATCTCAAACAGGTTCTGCTGTGCGGTCTGTTGGCAGACAACGGCAAGGCGTGCTGAAAAGAATGACGTCTTCGTTTACTCCAACCAAATGGCAGTCGATCACAAGGTCTTATGATGGTGTTTCATCAGATGTTAGAACTATAGGGATCCCGCATAGAGAGGTCAGCATGCGACAGGGCATGCGTCTTGCCGCAGACCAATACAGGCTGGATCGCCGTATTGAGCATGTGAAGAATGGAGTAACCGGCATTCTGCAATCTGTCCGCAGGGCAATAAAAGCTATGGCAGAAGCGTCTAAAAGTACCGCTGCAGCTATTTCTATTGCCGGAATTGGAAGCACTGTGGTTTTGGTCATAGTCTCTGTCGTACTCGTACTGGCCATGACCATCAGTTCATCATTTGGAGAGTATGGGCTTGAACTTTCCGATAACGATCTTGTCAACATAGCTTTGTCTCAGGTCGGAACCGAGAGTGGTGAGGAATACTGTAAGTGGTACGGGTTTGATCGGGAAGTCGGCTGGTGTGCAATATTCGTATCGTGGTGCGGAACAGAAGCAGGGATTATACAAAAAGACCTTATGCCAAGGTTCGCCTGGGTTCCTACAGGTGTTTATTGGTTCCAGAACAGGAATCAATGGCACCCGAATAGCTATACTCCTCTGGCCGGAGATATCATCTTTTTCGACTGGTATGACTACGACCTTGATGAGGAGGGAGAAGAAATCGGTCAGGATGGTTCAGCGGACCATGTTGGCATAGTCGAAAAGATAGAAAACGGGTATGTATATACCGTAGAGGGAAACACTACGCTTGAAGGAATCTGCGCTGAAAAGCGGTATCCGCTTGGGTACTATGAAATACTGGGATATGGGGAGATCTTATATCCAAACAGATAGACGGCTGTTGGCCGAGAAAGGAAAACAATGAATAACAAACAATATGAAAGAAAAGTAGATGCACTTGGAAGAGTTGTACTCCCGAAAGAGGTGAGGGATGTTCTTGGTCTTAAGCCTGGCGCAGCTATAAGATTTGAGATTGTAGAAAATAAGGTTTTGTTCAAGTGCGTACCATCTAAAGAATAATTGCAATAATAGCAAATATTTATGAGACGATTCCATTATTCGTATAATTGCGGGTAGTGGAATCGTTTTTTTTGTTGTGTAGTTGTTGCTAAATGGCGACGATACGTTTTATTGGTATTGTCCTTGTAAATATGAGGTGATAAAATAAAATAGATGGATTATAAGCTTGTAAATCATAGCTTATAAACAAGAGAAGAGGTAGTTTGCATGGCTAAAACTAGATTACAACTCACATGGTATAACAAAGATAAGGCGCTAATACCCATACAAAGCGGCAAGTATGGATATATGTGGGTCAATCCTTCCGATCCAAGGTATTGTGAAATACATACGTTAGTTCTTGATGATTATATTGAGGGGAAACAATCGCCTAAGAATGACCAATTTGAGTATTCTTATAGAGCAGACCTTATACCGCAAAAAGAGAATCTTTTAGTACTTGGTGAATCTGGAGAAGTTTTAGAAGCATTAACCAAGGTGCCAGAATTAGCGTCTAAGTATGTCGGTAAGGTTAAACTAATATATATTGATCCTCCGTTTAATACTGAACAGACTTTTTCTTCATATGAAGACAACCTTGAACATTCTATTTGGCTTACAATGATGCGAGATAGACTTATTAGTATGAAAGAACTACTCGCTAGCGACGGAACAATATGGGTTCATCTAGATGATAATGAGATTCATCGTATGAGAATGCTTCTAGACGAAGTGTTTTCATCAACCTGCTATGTCACAACGATTGCTTGGGAAAAGGCCCAAGGAGCTCGAAACGATACAGATATTTCTTCTGCACAGGATCTAATACTTGTATATAAGAAAAACTCTACGCTTGATTTTAAGGCAGTACGAAATCTTTTAGAGCGAACTGAGGCTCAAATTGACCGATATAAGAATCCTGATAACGATCCTCGTGGTCCGTGGAGGCAAGGAGATAATGGAACAGCGAAGTCCGGATCAGAAGAGTATAGATTTAGTATTGATTTGCCATCAGGACGTTCTGTTGTGCCTCCTCCAGGAAGCTATTGGAGGTTTTCGCAAGAATCATTTAATATTGCTAGAAAAGAGGGACGCATATGGTTTGGCGCCTCTGGCGATTCATTGCCTGTGATAAAACGCTATCTTTCTGAAGTTCAAAATGGTGTAGTGCCTCGGACATGGTGGCCTGCTAAAGAGGTTGGTTCTAATCAGGAAGCAAAACGTGACCATATGCGCAGATTGTTTCCGAACGAAGAGCCATTTTCAACACCTAAACCTGAGAGGCTACTTGAAAGGATAATACACATTGCTACTAACCCTGGAGATTTGGTTTTGGATTGTTTTGCTGGCTCAGGTACTACAGCTGCGGTTGCGCAAAAAATGGGTAGAAAATGGATTACTTGCGAACTGCTTGAGTCAACATTTGATAAGTATACACTTCCTCGCTTAATTAAGGTGGTAAACGATCAAGACCCTGATGGCATAAGTAGAATAAAGGGTATTCGAATAGCTGCTGATGGCGTTGAATTGCCTGAGGGGTTAAGTGCAGATGATGCATCAAAATTTAATTCATATCTCAATAAGCTTATTGCAGAGGATGGTAATCTTAAGAAAGATAAGACCATAAAACTACTGAAAGCAATGTCTAAGACAAAACGTACAAAGGATATTATCAACTGGCGTGGCGGCGGCGGATTTCAAGTCGCGCATTTGTCTTCTAGTTGCTTCGATTATGACCCTCAACTTGATCTTGTGATGCTTACAGACGAGGCAAAAGGAGAAGCTTTAGTTCGATCTGTTGCCGCAAATCTTGGATTTACAATGATTGGTGATACAGAGACTTCGGTATTTGATGCCCGTAAGGGAAATTCGCTGCTCAAGGTGGTTGACGGTGCCGCAACTGTAGAAATTGCAGCTTGGCTTATCTCTCATGCGGAAGACAAGCAAACCGTAGTTTTGGCAGCCACGAGCGTGATGGATGGCGTTCGCGAATATCTTCGTAAAAACAAGAGAGGATCCAGGGTAGTTGTGGTACCTGATGATATTTTCCGCTTTCAGTCGAGAGGTGAGGAGTAATGGCAAAAAGGCTTAACATATCCTACGATTCGGATTTGATAGAGGCTATAAGTGCAGATTTTGATTTGCGCCAACCGAATAAGGAAGCTTTGAGAAAGCTAATATTTACACTTGATGGAGAATATGATCCATCTGTAATGCAGGTATTGAATCTCGCTACAGGTGTGGGTAAGACATATTTGATGGCGGCTTTCATTGAGTATTTACGCAAACAAGGCGTGGGCAATGTAGTTATAATTACTCCGGGAAAAGTAGTACAGTCAAAGACGGTAAAGAATTTTGTTCCGGGTGACTCAAAATATATCCCCGGGGCAGAACTGGTCCCAGAGATTGTTACTCCTCAAGACTATTCTGCATGGATAAATCGCCAGAATAGTGTCTCGACATTTTTCTCAGGTAGAGATTTACCTACACTAGCTTTTATTTTTAACATTCAGCAGCTGATTGCGCCCAATAGTCTTGAAGGCGAAACCCATGGGACAACTCAAGATGCGGAAAGGCGTAAGGCAAGACGCTTTGATGAAAACGCGGGGGTTCTCTTTGATTATCTGAAAGAACTGGATGACCTAGTCGTTATTGCTGATGAATCTCACCTATATTCCTCCAGTGCAGCTGCATTTAATTCAGCATTAAAGGAATTGGATCCTGCAGCTACTATCGGACTTACAGCATCTGTTCTTCCAGAGGACCATGTAATATACAAATATCCGCTCTATCAGGCGATACAAGACGAATACGTAAAGGCTCCCGTTCTAGCATTCCGTAAAGGTGGGTATGGAGAAGATAAGTTATCTGAAGAACAGCAGCTTAGAGATGCTATTCAACTTAGAGAAATAAAGCAGCAGTTTTACGATGCATACTCTTCAAGTAATGGGAAACAGCATTTAAACGCTGTATTATTTGTTGTTTGTTCTGATGTAGATCATGCGACTCAAGTAACAGAGTTACTTAGATCACCAGAATACTTCGGTAGCACATTAGCTGTTCTGCAAGTTGATTCCAAACATGATGATGACGCAACTCAGAAATATCTTGAGCGTATGGATGAGTCTGATTCTCCAGTGCTTGCTGTAGTAAGTGTAAATAAACTGAAAGAGGGCTGGGATGTAAAAAATATCGCAGTTGTCGTTACATTGCGTGCAATGGCTTCGGAAGTACTAACCCAGCAAACAATGGGACGAGGTTTACGCTTACCATTTGGTGCATATACTCATGTTGCACAGATAGATCAGTTAGATATAATCGCTCACCAATCATTCCAAGAACTGCTTACTGCAGAAAATGTTCTTGCTCAGTTTGGACTTGAGGATGCGGTATCAGAAAAGGACAGCGGTAAGGTTGCACAATCCATTAAAGAGCTCGTTAATCATCAAAATAATGAATCTCAAAGGGTTTCTCCTTATCCTGATCTCACAAAACAGCAAACACCTTCAGTAGTTGGAGATGAAGCAATCTCGAGCTTTGGTGAAAAAGAAAATGATGCGGCTGGAGTGGATGCATTTTCTGCAATCCCAACTTCGACCAATAGTTCGTCTACGGTTACTATAAGATCTATCCCTGATAGCTCTTCATCCGAATCAACACAAAAGGCATTCACTCCTCTGTTCCGGAAAAGAAACCCCAAATTTGCAGATGTTGCTTATAAATTCCCAGTGACTATGGTGCGTCTTGAACAGCCAATAATAGACCTGTCGGAGATCCCTAATGCTGAAATTGAAAATGTTGCTAAACGAGTAACATCTTCTGGAGATATTCTTTTTAGAAAAGAAATCGTTGCAGCGCTTGGGGATAAGCTTCGTGTTATCGATGCTGAAAGTGCTGAAGTGGATTCTATCCATGTAAGTGATGATGATGCAAAAAACGCATTAGTTAAGCTTGTTGCAAGCATGCAGATGGTTCCCAAGACTTCAAACACGATCAATTACATTAATAATTACCTTGTCCCAGTTTTTATTAAGAATGCACCAATTGATCATTGGACTGTAAAATCATTGGATTCTGCGAGATCCTTGCTACAAGGAATCATCAAAGATTACATAACAGATGTTCAGCGATCAATCAAGGAAGTCCCTGATATACATCCTTCACAAATGATGCTATATGAACAAAAGTTGATTTCCGATGATAAATTTTATCCACAAATAGAATCCAAAGATGAGTTTGTTAGGGGTAGATATTACAGCGGATGGTTCAAATCATTATATACTGAAGAATCATTTGATTCTTATAGTGGAGAGTACGAGCTTGCTCGACTTCTGAATACGTCCCCTAACATTGTCTGGTGGCATCGCTTGCATCCTGATGACAAGGCATCTATCTACTATAATGCAAAGGACAGATATTTCCCGGATTTTGTCGCTTATGACAACAAAGGGGTATATTGGATTATAGAAGGGAAGGATCAAAGAGGACGTGACGATACAAATGTTCAGGCCAAAAGGAAAGCTGCAGAATCTTTGGTAAGAAAACTACTTGTTATTGACGATTATAAGGATCAACATTGGGGCTACTTGATAGCTTATGAAGATGATATCGAAAAATCGGATTCATGGAATGATCTCAAAGCTTTATCACAGCCAGTAAGTAATTTGCTGTAGTTATAAAATGAAGGGGATGAAAAAATGGGCAACTCCAAATATTTAGATGGACTATCAAAAGATGAGTATCAGGCCTTAACAAAAAAACTGTGGACCATCCAAAACCATAAGTGTTTTATTTGCGGTGAGGATATAGATCTTGATGTTTCATCCACTAACATCGATCATATTAAGCCGCTTGTTACTGGTGGCAAGGATGAGGAATATAATTTTGCTTTAACTCATGAGAATTGCAATAAATCAAAGCAAGACGCTGACCTAGAGGTCGCAAGGGCATTAGCCAGCCTTTCTAAGATTATAAAATCGGCTGAAGAGAAACATGAAACACCCTCATTAAAGCATGTTCTTGCAGCAAATAGCGGATCGCAATACGACTTCTCCTATAAAACTGAAAACGGCCGGCTAATTTATACTTTTTCAAAAGTCGGGGATGATACTATCCACTCAACTGAGATTTTTACTGACAGCTTATCAAAGGAGCAGACCGCATTTATTCAGGTCCCAATTCAGTATCTTTATCACGATGAAATCATTAATCCGCGAGGAATTAATAGTTCCATTGGTTTGCTTGTGAAAGAGTTTCACAAAGGGAATCCTCAGCTCCATATCAGCCTTGCCAGATTAGATGAAGGGAAAATAAAGATTTTTGATGGACAACATAAAGCTGTTGCCCAAATTATGCTTGGTACAAAGGCATTGCTTTGCAGACTGTTTTTGAATACAGATGTGGATCGTATGATTGAGACTAATACAATAGCAGGTAGCAAGCTTAAGCAGATTGCATTTGATAAGTCTATTGTGCGTCAGCTTCATGATACGCTTTATTCAGAAAGAATAAGGAAGTACCAGGCGGATCATAGTTTAGGGGAAGACAATTTCAGCTTTTCAGAAGCAAATCTTGTGGATCACTTCAAAGGCGAGCGAGGTAATATTCGTACTTATATCATCAATAGCCAAAAGAACCTGATCACAAAGAATCCTGATAACAAACTACAATCTTATATCAATTTTGAGGGGAGAGGATCTGAGCTGCCGCTTTCATATTCCACTTTTGAGAAGACGCTTTTATCCCGTTTTGTTAATGCTAAAACCATTTTGAATACTCCCCTTGACTATCGAGCCGACGAAGGATTGAATCCAAGGGTTTTGGAAAAGGATCAACTTGTCCAACTTTGCAACATTCTGGCTGAAGAATTGTTGATTGGCAAATATGATACAGCAGTCGGAACATACCGTATTGAGAATAAAATCGTAGAGCATAAGGATAAGGACATCACAGATGATCACCTTGCCGCGTACAGAATCTTTAAAGAAGAAATAATGTACAACTGGATACAGTATATCGAGTTGTTAATAAAGAATTTCTTTAGTATGACTGGAGAGCTATATAACGAAGAAAATTTGTTCCAGATAAAGTTTCCGGATCAATTATGGGTCAATATTCGAACCTTTGTGACGAATCTTGGGAATCTGCCATTGTGGAAAGACCGCTCCATGGCAAGTACAGTCTTTGGCGGAAAGCAGGTCTATGATTATTGGGCAACTGCTTTTAAAACAGGAAAAACTCCTGACGGGACAATAGTACTTGCAAAGCCAATTAACGTAGTTGATATGATTAAATAAACGCATTTGGGATGAATACTTCATTGCATGTTGAAAGAGACGGTAGCATGGATCAGTATAAAAGCATTGAAAATGTCATAACATATATCGAGACTGTATTAGCTTTTGCGGATGAAGTACATTGCAATAGAGTAAAGCATATTAAAGAAAAGCGGCATACTCAGGTTTTAATTCTTGAGTCAATTGAAGAAGAATTGCGCCGCAAAGGAGACTCTTTTGTTAAGAGCTCCAACCAAAAGAGCAACAAGGAATACTACGAAATACTTGAGAAAAAGAAAGATGATCTTCTGAATCCATCATATTATGAATCTAGTCAATCAAAACTGCTCTATAGAGGGTTAAATGATTCTAAATACAATCTTCTTCCTAGTGTTTTCCGATACTCCAAATCGAATTTGGAAGAATCTCGTTATGAAAACTATTATTACAGGCAGATGGAAGTGATGTGCCCTGACGAATTTGTTGGGAAAACGCATTTTGATCATATCACAATGATGCAGCATTATGGTTGTCCAACCAGACTTTTAGACATTACTTCAAACCCGCTTGTGGCACTATATTTTGCGTGTAAAAAGTACAATTCTAATTACGAGAATAATAGCAGTGGAATAGTATATGTATTTGCTCCTCGTGAAAACGAGTTGATGAACTATAGTAGTGATATTGTGTCTATTATTTCCTGTGTTCCTGCACTCACAAATCACGAGCGTGAGCGGCTTCTTGAAGCAAGTTATCATGCAGTTAAAGAAAACATAATGCTACAAGGAAATGAAAACATTGGAGTCTCAGCGCTTTATGGTGAGTTGCAGAAAGAACTCCCGGGTTATTCTAAACCAATCGATCCTCTTGAATTGCTATCTGTCCACTTTGTTCAGCCTACTCACAACAATCGAAGACTTGAAAAACAATCAGGTGCATTTATATTGAGCGGCATATCGAAACGTGATTCTGACATTGAGAGCTTAATTCAAAATAATGTTGTTTTAGCTATAGAGGTTCAAAATCAAGAAAAGATACTATGGGATCTTGAAAAGCTTGGGATTAACGAAGCATCCCTTTTCCCTGAGGTAGAGAAGGTGGCTGGATTCATTAAAAACAAACAAAAGATGTTCATGATGGATGGGAGCCTTCCTCCATTGGAATGAGAGCGTAGTTATAACAGGAGAAGAAATAGAGTTCGCAACTGGGAAAACAATAGCCGATAAAGCGTCAGAACAAACGATAAATATCTACGGAGAAGGTTAAAAGAGACTAATCCTTATGAAAAGTGTGGGCATCAAAACTAAATTACAATCATGGAAGAGGAAAACTATCAGCAAATCTGATTTAGAGAATCTTTTACATACCAGCTCGGATGCTGAGTTATATAGTTTGGTTTCTGATGCTGTAGACGATGGATTACTGTCTCCTATTAATGCTTCCGGAATCAACGGTAATCGTTCCTATCCAATCTATTTAAAGTACAGGATTACCTTGACCAATGACTATTCAGAGGTTCTTGCTCGCATTTCTATGCTCCACCCGGCAATCACAAAGACAGGATATCTTCAGGCTAAACCTGAGTTGTACTTAAAATATGAAGATCAGTTCCAGAAGCTTAACCGCTATCTATTTCAGACACATCCTTCAATTTCTGTATCGAAGAAGGAACGATCATTTGAGATCTTTGATGAGGAAAAGCTGCTCGATGACAGCTCGTTTCATGGGTTGTTAGAACATCTTGAATTAACATCGGAAGTTCTCTGTTATTATGAAACGCCGGAATACTGTTTTAATGACTACATTCCTGAAAGAAAAGGACAGATGACGCTGCTCATCTGCGAAAACAAGGATATATGGTTCAACATCCGCAGGCGGATGTATGAGGATTTTGCTAGTACCATCTTTGAGACCCACATCGACGGTGTTGTTTATGGAAGCGGCAATAAAGTAAGTGAGGTGGGAGCGCTGTCGGCCTATACAAAATTTATGGATACAGACAATGTTCGGTATCTTTATTGGGGAGATATTGACAGGGCAGGGCTGAGTATATACTTGTCTTTGATAAAGAATAATCCAGAGCTAGATATTCAACTCTTTATACCCGCTTATGAACAAATGCTGTGCTTAGCTGAATCACGCAGTATTCCTGATAGCGCCGATCACCGTGAACGGGTTCAGGCTTATGGGGAGATCTATGAGCTTTTTTCTGCAGAAATGATGCATCGTTTATCTGAATACATTGATGCAAACAAGCGTATTCCGCAGGAAATCATTAGCTATGAAAAGCTGCTTGAAGTCATGAGGTGAGGCTATGAAATTACGACCTGAAATAGCGGAACTGCTCTCGGGCTTTGAGAAGCGGATGAAATTCATCAATATCGCACGTTTTCTGCTGGAATACTCTTATAAAGACAATATCAGAGAAATGATTCCTGACAGGGATCTTCTGGATAATATCATTGTCGCAGTGTTGGTTTTTATCAAGGAGCGCACGCTTGGCAGAGAGCAGAATTGTTCCCTTGAGGATATTGCGGATTTCCTGGATGATTTAACGTCAATTCTTCCAGAAGAAATCACAATCAATTCTGCCGAGCTTGCCAGGTTCATTGTGGTAGACGTTTTTCAGAAAGGCGGTGCACTGACAAACTACGAAGTGTACATGTCAACCAAAGAAAGCTTCGAACTTGTCCCAGTCCGTCTCATCGAAGAAGAACAAGGAACATATCATCTCACCGATGATGCATTTGATTTCCTGTTTCGATCCAAGGAAATCGAATCTGAGCTGGATTACTCCGTGACTAGGTTCCGTATGGCAGAATATATGCGGCGTGATAATTATGCCGAGGCACTGGATCAAAGTCGTGAGCTTGTCAGTAAGATCCGGAATATGAAAGTCAGTATTGATGACTTTATGCGCAGATGTAGGGAGAACATCGCGAAGATTTCCATAGATCAGTATGAAACTGTTGTTTTCCGCATCAGAAACCTGTTGGAAACGGAATACGAAGAGCTAAAGATTATTCAGGATAATGCTAAGGAGCGTGCTGCGAATCTTTCTCAGGCGCAGCAGAGCGGAATCGGGTTAGATGATATACAAAAGCATCGCAAGTCGCTGAATGAGATTATTCGGAATATACAGCTGACCATAGAAGAACAGCGCAGTCTTATCAATAAAAAGATGTCATTATCCGATGCGTATCAAAGCATTCTTAGCGACAGCTATGCTATGAACCGGTATGAGAGGCTGAGCTTTGATAAGGACATCATGGCGGAAATGCGTAACGGCAGTATTCCGTTGGATATTGCAGCGCCATATCTGCTGTTTCCTCTGACAAAACCGGAATTTGAAAACCGTTTCAGCATAGAAAATTTCTATGCGATCCAAGCAAAAATAACAGAACTTGATGAGGAAGATGCGGAAGATCTTGATGGTGATATTGAAGAAGAAAACCCGATAGAGATCCGCAATGCCAGATACCTGGAGATTTGTAAATCGTTCTTTGACTATCTCAACAAAAGAACAGAATTCAAGATCAGCGAATTTGTAGCATCTTTAAATGATAAAAAACTGTATGAATTCTGTGAGGAAAATGCTCTGCCGCAGATGATCCTGATGCTGTATTCACTTCAAAAGATATCCATTTCTGAATGGAAGGAATCTGATGAAATGATCGTGCAGCCCATGGGAGAATTCGAACTTTCGTGGTGCTTGAGAGAACTTCCTGATTACTATCTGGAAATGGACTGTTTTACAGTTGAGAAACTGGATCGTGAATTCTCCTTTGCAGTAAGTTTAGATGGAAGGCAAAACAGAATCAGTATGTCTGATTTTGCGATCGAGGTGAAAAGATGAGGAAACAGACAGTAGAGGTATTCCATACCCTTATGAAAAAGGGATGGATCGATCGTTCTGAAAACGTAGATGTTTGGAGATATTTCGAAGACCCTGAGATCCAAGAAGAACTGGAGACGATAAAGGAAGGGCTTGCCTTTGAACTGATCCGAAGTGGTGATCGTATTTACCTGGTGCCTACGCAGGATAATGATCTGTTTCTTAAAAATAATGTGGACTTTCGAAAAGACATCAGTGCCAGCAATGAAGTCCGTACCCGGGATCTTTATCTGATGAACTATTTCTCTATCTATCTTCTCTATATGTTTTATCACGGAGAAGGAACAGATCCCAAATGCCGTGAGTTCATATCAAAAGAGGATGCAATCAAAGAATTCTCGGAACATTGCCGGGTATGTATCAGCGGGGCGGAATCAGCCGAACAGACGGATTACAGTGACAACTTCATACAGCTCGCAAACGCATGGCTTTCAAAAACAGACGGGCCCCCAGATTCGATGAAATTTGCTGAAAGATATGGGATCCTAAACAGACTGCTTGTGAAATTCAGTCCTGAACGTGATGATCTTTTCTATCTGGAGTCAGGCAATATCCGCCCGACCAGAAAACTCGATAACCTGATGCCGTATTTCCTGCGTAAAGACCGGATTGCTGAAATGCAGGAATGGCTGAAAGAGGTAAACAACTATGCCGCAGATCTCTAAAGTCAGAATCGTAAACTTCCAATATAACGACGGCAAACGCCTGATTGCGGACGAATTATATGATTTCGAAAGCGAAAACAAAGGTCCGTCGGATATTTTGATTAATCTTGCCAACGGCGGAGGGAAGTCAGTTCTGGTCCAGCTCATGATGCAGCCGATTATTCCAAGAGCTAAAGTCGCGGGCAGAAGGATTGAAAGTTTCTTTACGAAAGCGTCTGATCACTGTTTTGTCGTTATTGAATGGGTGCTGGATCAAAGCAAAATGAGGCTTATGACCGGGATCGCCATGGCCGCCAGCGATTCTTCCCGTGATGTCGATCAGGACCGCGGATTTCAGATCAAGTATTACACATTTATCTCAAGTTATCAGGTCCGGGATAGCTACGATATTGTTTCTTTACCATTGTCTCGGAAAGAAAATGGCAGATTCATTCCGGCAGCTTTTGACGATATAAGGAACCTGGCAAAGAGGTCTGGAGGCAAACTTGACCGGTATGCTTCTGACGATAGCATGAAATGGGCAGAACGGCTTGCTCAATATGGCATTGTTCAAAGTGAATGGAGGATGATCGAAGAGCTTAATTCGAACGAAGATGGATTAAGTAAGTATTTCAGCAATCTCAAGACTTCGGACGCAGTAATCGATAAGCTCATTATTCCGCGGATTGAAGATAAGGAAAACCGCAGTACTTTAAGGGACGACAGTTCTCTTGAAACGATGCTTATTTCTTATGCTAAACAGTTTTCCAAGCAGCAGGACATCATAAAAGAACGGGAGATCTGTGCCGGTTTTTATAACATGCTTGAGAAAACAAAAGTGAATGCGGAGAATCTTTGGAAGAGTAACGATTCTCTAGAAGAATGCATTGGGAATCTGTTCGCTTACGTTGACGCTATGGATGCAGAGATCGCTAAGCAAAGCAAAAAGACAGAAATGCTTTCAGAAGAGAAATCAAAGCTTAACGAAACCATTCGACATATCAGATGGGAAAGAGCATCGTCGGACTATTATACCTGTAAAGAAGTCTTTGAAAGTGAAACTGCGAGTCTTCGCGAAGCAGAGGAGAATAAATCTTCTGCAAGAGAAGCACTTGAAGAGGCAAAGAAAAAACTTCTCCTTATAGAGTGCGCTCATTATTATGGACTGTTAAAAGAAATTGAAAGCAAAATTGCTGCGATCAATATTGAAATTACAAACCGAGAAAACAACTCTGAATCCGCTGAAAGATTGGCTTCCTTGAAGTATTCTGCATACCTGAAGATTATGGAAGAGCTGCAAAAACTCATATCTGAAACGGATTTACTGTCTTCACAACAGGGTGATCTTGAGACTTCGATCAGGTCATTTGAGGCTGATCTTGCTGAAATTGAAAGAGAAATCAATAACGTAAAAGAAAAAAAGGACAAAGCGGAAGCAATCTACGAAAAACAGATTCAAGACGATGATGAGATCGCACAGGAGATCGGCCTTGCAGCTTTACGTAAGTTGGACGGAAAGTATCAGGAATCCGATCTGGAAGATTTCAGATGGGCGTTACGTAATAATGAGGAGACGCTGACGGCAGATATTTCAGATATAAAAGAGAAGCTTCAAAAGCTTGAAGATCGTAGAGAAGAAATTCCTCAAAAATTTGCCGACATCGATAATCAGCTGTTGGGGATTACAAATGAGATCGAGAAGCTGGATCATGAATTATCAGAATTTGAGGAAGCAAAGGATAAGGTGCTGGCAGCTTTTGACAAGTATAGTTTGTCTAAGGAGATGCTCTATTCTGAACATGCCGCAAGCTTCCTGAAGGAGAAAATTTCCGAAGTTCAGGCAGAAGTGTCCTCTGTAGCAAGAAAAATCGAAGCAACAGAGGAAGCATTATCTGCAGTAAAGCGCGGTACGTTGCACATTCCCAAGATCATTACTGCTTTCCTTGATAATGCCGGCATCCCCTATACCAGTGTAGAAAAATATCTGCTTGCGCAGCAGACGAATGGATTATTGTCGACTGAAGATTGCCAGAGATTATTAGAGAATTATCCCTTTGCTGCATACGGCATTATTGTAGAGACAAAGGATATCGAGACATTATATCAGGAAGCTGATGATAAATGGCTCCCTGCAATCCTCCCTGTTTTTACTGCATCTGACATTGAACGTTTTATGCAAGGGGAGTCTGCAGATTTCCAGGCGTTATCCGCATATTCCAAAGAGTATTTCTATGATCGCGATGTATATGAAACAAAACTAACTGTTTCATTGGAAGATCAACGTCAAAGAAAGACCGTTTTAGAGGGAAGAATAGACGGTCTGCAGAATGATGTGGAGACTATTAAAACCTTAGATCAGTATGATGCCGGTTGGGAGCAAACAACACTTGAGAAAAAAGCAGAGCTGGAAACACAACGCGCAGAGAAGAGTGGTCGTAAAGCTGAGCTTAAACAGGAACAATCTGAGCTGAAAGCAGAGATCATAAAAGACCGAGAAGAATTGCAGAATTTGACTGATAGCCTGAAAGAAATTCGCAGCAAGAAATCATCCTTCGAAAAACTGATAATCAAGTTAGAAGAAGAAAGTCAACTTTATCATGCTTATGAAATCTCTGCCAGAAAACTTCGCGAATTAGCAGATGTGCAAAAAGACAAAAACACAAAAAAGACCAGCTTAGATAAACAACTAATTAGTGTTACATCTCACTTAAAAGAGCTTAAGGCCACTGGTCAGTCATTGCGTGAAGGCCTTGCCTCAGTGGATAATGCGCATGAGGCAGCGATCATTTCTGGCGAATGGGCAACGCTTCTTGCACAGTACAAAACACTGCTTGATTCACAAAGCGCAGATTTAAAGCGACTGAATGACGATAAAGACAAACTTCAGAACGACAGAGAAGAAAAGCTTAAGGAGATTACAAAGCGTAATTGCGCACAGGATGAATATGAAGATCTGACTTACTCAGAAGAGCTTGAATCTGATGCGTCTAATAGTGCAAGTGCCTCGGAATCGGTATATCAAGCTGTAAGTGAAGCATATAACAATGTGTCAAGATCTCAGGCAAAGGCAGAAGCTTTATTCGAAAATGCAGTTAAAGATTTATCCAGTTTTGGTGGAGCGGCTCTTCCTGCAAGCGAGATAGGAAAGGCCTTTGACTCGCGTATCGCTGAAACAGAGAATAAAATTGGCTTAATTGATTCCGACATCAAAGAAGTCAATAGCGTCCTCTCAAAACTTCATACAGCCCAAGCAAAGGCAGAGAATGCTATTGAACAATATTCACGCCCTGCAAAACTCGTCAGTATCGTTCTAGATAAGGACTATTCAGCGCAGCTTAACGGTTTAACAAAGCAGATTCGCGAATGGAATCAATCAGTTTCCTCAAGCAGGCACGATGTCGAAGAGAATCTGAAAAGTATGGCATCAGATTATGGTGCAAAATCAACAGACGTCAGTCTTGCAATACACAGCATGCAGGAGCTCTTATCTAGTGATGTTATCAGAGGAGACAAATACTACACGTTGTGTGAGCACATTGATGCGAACATGCACACCGCCAATCTAAGAATTTCACAGATTGATACGGATCTCAAAGAGTTTAATAAGACAAAGGGAGATCTAATCCACCAATGTGTTATTCAAGGTCGGCAAATGTACGAAGGTTTGCAAAAACTGTCTAGTAATTCGAAAATTAAAGTTCAAGATAAGCGCCGTCAGATGATCAGGTTTGATATTCCTGAGGCAATCGATGAGAATATTGCAAATAACTCCATTTTGGAAGAGGTTGAAAAAGGCGCAGCAGAGATTGCCGCTAAACTTCTGGAAGATTCTTATGCTGAATCTGAAATCCGTAAGATTGCCGGGCGTATTGTGGGCAGCAAAAGGCTTCTGCGCAAGTATATCAATCAGGAGAACATTGTACTGAGAGCCTATAAGATAGACCGGAATCCGGACAATTCCGGATATCGTACATGGGAACAGACTCAGGTCAACAATTCCGGTGCCGAAAAATTTGTAGTTTATTTTGCTGTGATTCTTGCTCTGATGACGTTTGCAAGAGACACACAAGATGATTTTGGCGGAAAGAGTAATCGAAGTGTTCTCATTCTGGATAATCCTTTTGGACCTATATCCTCTAAACATGTGCTTGAACCAATGTTTGAAATATCGAGGAATTACAAAGTTCAGATGATTTGTCTTTCCGACATAAGCAAATCGGATATTGTATCATGCTTCGATCTAGTTATTCGAGCAATTGTCAAACAGTTTAAATTTAGTAATAAGGAGCAGTTGACACATGATGGAAACGAGCTGATAGAGCACGGATTCTATCGGGCAGAGCAGCTTACTTTGAGATAGTAAAGGAAGAGATGTTATATGCGTAACGAAGGTACCGGAAAACTCAGGCTATTATACATCTACAAGCTTCTTATGGAGGAGACAGACGAGAATCACACGCTTTCCACGGCTCAGATCCAGAAGGCGCTAACGGATCGCTATGGGATGGATGCTCACCGGATAACTGTAGGTGATGATATTCAATTGCTACAGATGGTTGGCATAGAGATTGGAAAGATCGAGTCTACGCAAAACAAATATTACATGATTTCGCGACCGTTAGAGCAGGCGGAACTTAAGGTATTAACCGATGCCGTTGCTTCATCAAAAGTCATCACAAAGAAGAGCAGCAAGGCATTGCTCGATAGGATTGCTTCACTTGGTAGCCCGTTCAAGAAGGACGAACTCGTTCGAAACATCTGTCCTGAAGATCGTATTAAGTCCAAGAACGAAAGTATCCTTTACAATGTAGATGCCATCAATGAGGCTATTAACGATAAGAAAAAGGTTTCCTTCAAGTACTTCAGCTATGGGGCCAATAAGCGTAAGCAGCTGAAGAATGATGGTGAACCATATATTTTCAGTCCCTGGGCGCTAGTCTGGAACGGCGATTATTACTATGCAGTGGGCTGGTCGGACAAGCATGGCGGTATCGGCAGCTTCCGCGTGGATCGAATGTGCTCTGTTCCTGATATACTCAGTGATGATGCGGTGGCTATGCCAAAGAGGTTTAAGGTTTCTGATTATATCAAGAAGAACTATCACATGTTTGGCGGTGAAGTGAAGCATGTGGAACTGCTCTGCGATGGATCTGTAATGGACTCCATTATTGACCGCTTCGGCTATGATGTTGAGACCGAATTTATCGACGATGAACATTTCGTTGCTAGAGTGGAAGCCGCCGTGAATAATGTTTTCTTCGGCTGGATCTTTGGGTTCGGGGGGAAGGTAAAGATAAGCAAGCCAGAAGAAGTGGCTGAAGAATATAAGAAAATGGTTAAAGAGGCATTATAGAGCTCCATTAGTCTGATCCAAATCTAATAGCCCCAGATACAGTATCGGATGAAGATTCTGAGACGCTTAATAATGTCATTGAAACAATTCAGTGCGAATTAACATCTTCGCAGCTCAAGAAAAGCATAATTACAACTGGCCTTAACGTATTTAAGACTATAAAAGGGACTGCCGAACTTGGAGCTGCAATTGTTGCACTTATAGAGTTTTGCGTCAACTTCATTCATTGAAATGGAGATAAAGGCAATGAAGAACTTTGATTATCATTACAGGGTTCAAAACTTTCACGAAAAAGTTAGAAGCGCGGTTATCGGATTTGCTATTGGTGATGCGCTTGGCGTCCCCGTTGAATTTGTACCCAAATACGAACTATTAGCAACCCCCGTTACCGATATGCGAAGCGGTGGTACGCATGGACAACCTTCCGGAACATGGTCTGACGATACAAGCATGACCTTGTGTGTCATGGAATCGCTAATAGAAAAGGGTTTTGATTTTGATGACCAGATGAGGCGTTTTGAAGACTGGCTTTGGAATGCTTCAAACACAGCTCATGATGAAGTCTTTGATGTTGGAAACACGACAAGATCAACAGTTTTTAAATATGCGAAGGGTACTCCTGCGCTTGAATGTGGCGATGCTTTTGACTGGTCATGTGGAAACGGATCTCTGATGAGAATGCTTCCAACAGCTTTATACATTGTTGGAAAGTATCAGATGTATCCGCTTATTGAAAAGACAGCTAAACTGATACATGATTCATCCAGAATAACTCACGCTCATCCGAGATGCCTTATGGCGTGTGGAATATACTGCAATGTATTGTTCCAGATGGGAGGCGGAGGTTATCTCCCGAACGTTGTGCATTATGGCATCACTGAGGCTTTAGGCTATTATAAGAAACAACCGGAGTTTTCTGATGTGGTTGATGAGTTCGACAGCTTGTATAACATTTTAGATCTCAATAGAGATGAAATCAGTGGCAAGGGATTTGTTATCGATACGCTTAAATCGGCTCTCTGGTGTCTGGTTCACTCGGACGGATATGCAGACTGCGTTCTTCGGGCTGTTAACCTGGGTGATGATACTGACACAACAGCTGCCATTGCGGGAGGCCTTGCTGGGTTCTGGTATCCATACAGCACCATTCCTGTTAACTGGCTTGAAGTTCTTGCAAAGCGTAAGGAAATAGAAAAACTCTGCAAGCGATTTGCTTATACCTGCAGAGAGAATGTAATTGAATAATTAGGCTAATTATGTATTAATATCGAACAGTAGTTTTTAACCAAATAGCGATAAAAATATGTTTACTATATCGGTATTTGGTGATATATTCTAATTGATCAGTTATAGTTTGTTTCAAATGGATGGCATCATTAAGTATATGGATAAAATAACTGAGTTGATTAAAGATGAAATTAAACGACAATATAAAAGCCTTAAGCAATTCTCTGATGTGAGTGGAATTCCTTATAGCACATTATCTAATGCTCTTTCGCGTGGTGTAGGAACGATGTCATATGATTCGGTTGTTAAGATCTGCAATATTTTAGGTCTAAAACAAGCATATGATACGGACCTCACCATTTTTAATGAGCAGTTTAAAGAGATCTGTGCGATGCTTGAAGACTTGGACGAACAAGGAGTCCATACGGTGAAAACAATTCTTCAAGTTGAATATGATAGATGCAAGAAGAATTGGCGCTCACCAAAACTCAAGTCTTTCAACGGGATAGCAATCGCAAGTGAAGAGCTTGATATCAATAAACAGCGAAAAGTCAAAGCATTATTAAAACAGAGCATTTCTGATGGATACTAAAACGAAGTATTACAAAGACAAAGCACTCCGGTTTCTACACAGATATAGTGTCGGGACGATAAATCTTGAAAAAATATACGACATTTTAAAAGTGCAGGAATACCGAGTTGTCAGATATAACACTTTTGAAGAGAATGCGTCAGTTGAGATGCTGCTCTCAGAGCTGGAACTAAAGGAATATTCATTACGCAACAAGGCGTTTACATATAAAAACGGTAGCATAAAGATAGTATTTATTGATGATTCATTACTTGAGGAGGAAAAGCTGTATGCTCTTGTTCATGAAGAGGGACACATATTCTGCGGACATATGGAGAGGAATACGTGTTCAGCGTTAAATGTTGAGGATGAACATGAAGCGAACGAGTTTGCGCACTATGTTTTGAATCCACCGGCTGTTTTTCGCATTGGACGAACAATTAGAACTCATAAACGTATTGCTATAGTTGCAGTAAGCATATTAGTACTTGCAGTATTGATCCCTATAGTGGGAGTGAATACTCAAGCTGTTTTACTCAGAAATTCCAATGAGTATACAAAGACCCTTGACTACTATGTGACAGAGTCAGGCGAAAAATATCACAGGGAAGATTGTCGGATTATCCAGGGGAAAGATAATGTAAGGCGGATAACTGAAGAAGAATATGATTCCGAAAAATATGAACCATGCAAAGTATGTAAACCATAAGATATTGAAGCAAAATGGCGTTTCTGCCTCACTCTCTCACAATAAGATTAAATAAGGAGGACATCTCATGAGTTTGTTAGGTAAGTTATTTATGGGTGGACCGACCCATGAAGAAAAAGTTGCAGCTGCATATAAGGGCTATCGCCCTGAATTAGTCAACTCGATTTTCCCGGGTGGAAAAAAGCAAGCGAGCAATATTATTACTTCTCTCGCAAAAGTGTATGGTAAGAATTTGAATTCGCTTGACACAAAACAGTACTATGAGATTTTGCAAACATATTCAGATATTATAATCAGAAAAGTTATAACACAAAGTACTGATAGTCATATTATAACCAGCCTTCAGGTCAATCATGGCAATCTTGTCCCTAACAAAGAAATTGCAAGGAAGGCCCTGGCATACGCGACAATTAATATGAGCAACCATGATTTCGTGCTGGATAGCGAAGAATCAATGTCCACACTGGAACTAATGGTAGATGCATTTGAAGAGATGGAGTCTATGGCAAGTGCTAACGCTGCGGTTGAAAACAAGTATGCAGACGATCCTGAATATGGTTTAGTCCCCAGTAAACCGATATATACTCAAGGCGTCAATGGTTCAAATCGATATTTGGCTGGGTTATGTAGTATAACTGGAGAGCAACTTTCATGGAATAGAAAAGGATCAATGTCGGTTGTAGGCGTAAATGGCATTATAGATGTCTATGAAAGCACTCTTCCGTCCGGGAAAGAATATCAAGTATTGTATTTAAATATGTATGGATCATCCAATTCTACGATTATCCCCAAAGGATTTAAGAAGAAAGGATAGTCAAGATGGGCAGTGAAATTGAGAAGATGCAAGATAGTTTGGTTTCTATTGCATCAGAATTGTTCCGTTTCAGACGAGTGTTTGAAAAAGCAATTAGCAAGTTGGAAGTACCAGACCAAATCAAATACACCAGTCAATTCTCGTGGTTTACAAAAAAGGTCGATGAGGCTTTGAATGAGTCTGATCTTCGATTGGTAAATCTTGAGTCAAAAAACTATGATCCAGGAATGGCAGTGACACCGTTGAATATAGACGATTTTGAACCAGAGGATATTTTATATATTGCTCAGATGGTTGAACCAATAGTAATGAAGAACGGTCAAGTGCTCAAAATGGGTACTGTAGTTTTGGAAAGGAAATAGAAGATGAGAAACTATATAGGAATTGATCTGGGAACAACTAATAGTGCAATTTGTTCTTATGATGGTAAGAATGTCCGTGTTTGGAAGAGTCCTGACCAAAGCGATGTGACGCCGTCTGCAATATATGTAGATAAACGTGGTAATAAATACTACGGCAAAAGGGCATACTCTCAAGCTCCATACAACCCGAATAACTCTGCCATTCTATTCAAGCGTTTTATGGGAACCAACAATAAAATAGAATTGGAAGCATCGAATCTCATTCTTACTCCCGAAGAGTGTAGTGCTGAAATTCTCAAGGTTCTGTTTGGCTATCTTCCTGAAGAAATAAGAAATGACCCTGAAACTGCAACGGTTATTACAGTCCCGGCAGCCTTTAATCAAATGAAAAAAGATGCAACTTTACAAGCAGCGAAACTGGCTGGCATTGGCAATGTTGCATTAATGCAGGAACCAGTTGCCGCTATCATGAGTGTAATGAGGATGTCGAAGCAAGAGGGGATTTTTCTTGTATATGATTTAGGCGGGGGAACCTTTGATGTATCTATCGCTGAGAATATAAATGGAAAGGTCAATCTTCTAGCGCATGGCGGTATTGAAATGTGCGGTGGACGTGATATTGACAGGATGATCTTTAACCAAATTGTAATACCTTGGTTAATGGAGCATTTTAATCTACCAGAAGATTTGCTTATCAACCGAAAATATAAAACTTTCTGTAGAATTGCACAATATGCAACAGAAGAGGCCAAGATACAGCTTTCAGCACGTCAAGAAAGCACCATAACATTGAGTGAAGATCAAGCAAGAACCGTTGATGAGAATGGAAATGAGCTTTATTTGGATTTACCTATTACAAGAGGGCAAGTCGATGAAATCATAGATAGTTTAATCTCAGATACTATTGGTGCTGTACGTGAAACAATGGCTAAGGCAGGTCTGTCTTCAAATGATATGGAGAAAATCGTATTTGTTGGCGGACCTACGAACTATAAGCCATTAAGGGATAAGGTGTCATTTGAGCTCGCTCTTCCTGCAAGTCTTGACGTTAATCCGATGACCGCTGTAGCTGAGGGCGCAAGCATTTTTGCGGAATCTATTGACTGGTCAACAGAAAGGCATAATCGAAAAGCCACTAACGAAACAATTACTACAGACATCAACTTATCATTTAAATATACATCTCGTACATCTTCAGAATCAGCGATGGTGGCTTGTTTATTAGATGATAGCTTGACCGGATATACGATTCAGTTTATCAGTTTAGATACTGGCTGGAATTCGGGGAATGCCGCTTTAAAAAAGAATCTAATAATTGAGTTACCTTTACACCAGTTTGGAGATAATAGGTTTATTGCGAAAGTATTTGACCAGTTTGGTCATGAACGAGCGATAGGTCAATCTGAAATAGTAATATCAAGAACATTTGCAACTATAGGAGCTATACCTGCATCTCATTCCATAGGAGTTGAGGTTGTTGAAAAACTTGGAGGTGTACCAGTACTTGAATTCTTAGTAAATGAAGGAGATCCCCTTCCTAAAAAGGGAAGCATAAGGTTTAAGGCAGGTCAAACATTAAAAGCAGGATCCAGTGATTCATTTAATTTTAAACTTTGGGAGGGTGATATCCAGTCGCCAATTACAGATAACAGGTTTATTGGTGTGTTAAAAATATCTGGATTCGATATTGAATCTGGAGTAATTCCTACGGGGGCAGATATTGAATGTGAATATGAGATGTCGGATTCCGGAACAATTGATTTAGCCATATCAATACCTTGCATTGGGGCGTCTTTTGGTAATCATAATTTCTACTCTAGGCAAGAAGGCCAGCTTGATTTGGATAATGTAGATAGTCTTGCAGATCAGGGGCGAGACGTATTAAATAGAATAGAATTGATGATGGATAAGGTAGATGATCCAAGGCTTGAAAGTGCAAGGGAAAAGGCAGAAATGGCTGCTAACCTCGATAGCCAAGAATTGTGTGATTCAGAAGACATAATCCAGGCAAATAATGAATTGTTAGAGGCGAAAAAGATTATCAATAAGACTAGGCAGGATAATCTTAAGGAAATAAGGCAGATCGATTTAGACCTTTGCGTTGATGTTTTTAATGATGTCATTAGACAGTTTGCACAGCCTGCTGAGGAACATGCCTTCGACAGTCTTGTAAGAACAGCACAAAAGTCAATTAATAACAATGATCCGGATTTCGATAATATCTTAAATAATATCCGAACAAAGAATACTACCATTCTATTTAGACAGGATTGGTTTGTTGTTGACGCGTATAAACGAGCAATACATACACCTGCTAATTTCGTGGATCAGGCAAAGTTCCTTGAACTTAGAGATGCAGGGAATAAAGCCTTGGCCGCAGATGATATGAACACCCTTAGGATGATATTGATTAATCTCTGGTCAATTCAGATTAATTTTGATTCCGGAGAAGGCATGTTTGATATTGCGAATATAGTAAAAGGATAAAATATGAAAAAGTTATTATCCCGTGGATTAGAGATCGTTCCGAATAATAAAATAACTCGCATGATAGCGGAGGGAAACGGCTGGCAACTCTATAGTACAAGCACGTTGTCATTTGCATTGGCTGTAACTGAAGAGTTATATGATTTATGGGTTGAGAAGTTTTGTCTTCCAGATGGTATTTTTGAGCCCAACCTATTTGATGATTGTAAAGTCTTTCTCAGTGCCAAGAACTACATTATTTCTTCAATGGAAAATGGGCCATATCCTGAGGATATGGGGCAAATTGAGGCTTTTTCTATAGCATTCAAAACGGCGACTGACTTGTTTGTAGATGCCAATCTGAGTGATGCTATTTATATTGAGGAATACTCGTTATTACTTCCTGTTACATTCGAGCCAAAGAAAGAGAGAAATGAAATAGTATATGGACGATGGTTAACTGGTGGCGTCAACGTATCTATTGAAGCATTTGATAGAGTTCAAAGCATAATGTCATGGTTATCTCCCGATTTGTTACGAAGATCAGTGGATTTAGCCGGTTTTTCTGTTTATGCCAATTATGAAATCAACGATGGAACAAATAAAGAACAGGAGTCAACTGGACTAAATCAACAAAATACTCCTAACATTACTGCGGGGGTATTGAAGAATAAGACGGAACGGTTTACGCTTATAGGCCGACCAGATCTCGAGCAATTCTTTAATGACAACATTATTGATATAGTACTTAACCAAGAACAGTATAAGAGAATGGGAATCCCGTTTCCTGGTGCGACTATTTTATATGGACCCCCGGGATGTGGAAAGACATACGCTGTTGAACGCCTTTCAGAGTTCCTTGGGTGGAAAAGATATGATATTGACTCAAGCACAATCGCAAGTTCCTTTATTCATGAGACCAGTAAAAAAATCTCTGAAGTGTTTCAAAATGCAATTAATGCAGCCCCATCAATATTGGTTATCGATGAAATGGAGGCATTTCTTACAAATAGAAGTATGTCTAGTATTTCAGGAACGCATCATGTTGAAGAAGTCGCGGAGTTTCTTCGCAGGATTCCAGAAGCAATCTCGAAGGGTGTTCTAGTTTTTGCAATGACGAATATGATTGATTCAATTGATCCTGCAATTCTACGACGTGGTAGATTTGATCATATTATTGAAGTCAAAATGGCTACGGCTGAAGAAATTGAGTCTTTATTGAATTATAAGTTTTTAGAACTACCTATCGATAAATCAGTTAGTTCGACCAGAATCGCAAAGGTATTGGATGGTCATCCAATGTCAGATATATCATTTGTTTTGAGAGAGGCTGGACGGTTAGCTGTAAAGAATAATCTTTCGGAGATGAATGATGAATGCTTTGATAAAGCACTAGCATTACTACCTCAAAAGGAAGAAAAGAGAAAGATTGGTTTTAATTGAAAGGTGGATTGATTATGAATCTACGATCAAACCCATTCTATATATTGAAAATTTCCTGTACTGCAGGACGTCGGGATGTGATGTCAGCAGCTGAAGCTTTAAACCTTCTTTTGGATTCTGAAGATGTTTCGTATGCTCAAAATGAACTGATTAATCTCAGTAAGCGTTCTCTTGCTGAGATTAATTGGTTTCCCAATGCTGACGAGGATATTTTATCAGAAATCATCAAATCTATTGATGGGGGGAATCCTATTTCTACTGATGAATTAATCTCAATCGATAGGCTAAATGCATCTTTATATAATTTTACAATATCAGAGTCAACAGATGCATATGAACTGGGGTTTGATATTCTTGATTTAGATGAACAATACTCAAGTCTAGATAATAACGAAATTGCAGAGGCCATAAATAAGAACCGGCGAGAGGCAGGATTGCCAACGATTCAACCCGAAGATGTCGAAAATGGATTAATACAGAAACGCAATGAAATTAAACTTGCAGTAACAGAAAAACTGTCGGTTCTAGAGCAAGATTCTTACATCGAACTCGTCACTATTATTGCCGAAAAGTGTATAAGTGACGACTATTATGACGATGGTGTAATACTGGATGATGTTCTTGATCAATATGAAGTGCGAATGCAATCTGATCTTGAAACTCTCACTCAACAGATTCAGGCATCCATAACTCAAATCAAGCAATTTGAGAATACAAAACCTCTTGAACCATCAGTAAAGGAGATAATAAAAAAAATACAGGAGTGGGATCGTATCGCTCAACCTCTACAATTGAGATCTCAGTCTAGCGGTGTGCCACATGATATTAGTGAAGAGCTGGGAAGGGATGTACGTGACTTATCATTGTTTTTAAACAATGAAAAACACGATACTGAAGCAGCATTGACATTAGTAAAGGCTATGAGAGTTGTATTCTCTGAACTAGGAGAATTGGTTGATATTTTTGAATCTGATTCCGACACTCTTGAGCAACTGTTAAAAGGAAAAAAGGATGCTGAAAAACTTCTTTCAGAGCTAGAATCAATTAAAAATTCTGCTAATCAAATAAAACAAAACCCTTATCAATCAAATGTTGGTATTTTGATTTCGCGCATTCAGTCCCTAAATACACTACTGAAAACAATTGCGCTTGATGAGGATTCAATAAGAAACATTAGAAAAAATGTATGCCACATAGCTAGAGAAGCTGCAGTAGACATTCATAATTCAAAACATCAAACGAGTTTATCGCTTCAGATCATTCAGGCTCTCTATAAGGAATTCTATGATATTCCCGAAGAAAGATCCAATCTGGCTGCAGATAAACAGATTCTTGAGAATGAGATCGCGGCCGTAAATCAGGCAAATTATTCAACCCGTTCAACTAGTTCTAGCTATAATGCTTCTAACACTTCGCAGTCTGGTATGGGCTGCCTAGTTGTCTTTATCATTATAATTATTATTGCGGCAATAATTGGTTTTTCCGATAGTGGTTCCAGTTCATCGGCAAATAAACCATCAAATAGTAGCTCTTCCTATAGCACTAGTTCAGAAGTAAAGTTTTCTAACTCTGTTTCTGCTGGAGATAAGGTTTATATAGACATAGTATCAATTACTCCGGAAATAGGTATTTATACAGAAGGTTCTAGTATATACTCGCACTTTGTGTGTAAATGCAAGACATCAAGCGGAACCAATGTTTGGGTTTATATGACAACATCTGAGTATAAAAATAATTTTGACTCTTCTGCGTCAACGAGTGTTTCATCGTCATATGCAGATACTGTCAGTTTCTCATCGTCCAAAAGAATTCATGGGGTCGCAAAACGTGCGGAAAATATAATGACAGGATTATCGACCGATACAGCAACTATGATAATGGTCTTTAGTTCATTGAAATAATGAGATAGAGTTGGAGGCTTAAAATGGCTATTGGTAAAAATGAAGCCTTACATGATATTTGTGCCTATGAAGGACGTGAAAACCTTTGTCCTAAAGACTGCAAGAAATGTGTATGTTTCATAATACGTGAAGGGGATAAAGCGGTATCTGCAGGAAGAATTGTGGATGCAATAAGACAATATAAAAGAGCGATATTTGTTGAACCATTATCACCAGATGCGTGGAATGGTTTAGGACACGCATATGCTTTGAAATCTGAATACAATAATGCAATCGATGCGTTTGATAAAGCGATTTTAATTGATGATGAATATGGGGATGCATTATTTGGCAAAGCTATTGCGCTTCGAAATAGCGGGAGGATAGAAGATGCTATAGCCGTTTCCGAAGAAATACTTGATCTGTATGACGACGATACAGTTGAAGCTTTTCAAGAAGAACTTTTTAACCGTGAATCAGTAAAACTGCCTCATACGTTTTCTTTAGATGAGGCAGTTCGGAAAATGACTTTGGAGGCAGAACACGTTATTGATGCCAACGGGTTACGCAATCCTAATGGGAGTATTGACATAGAACAGGCTATATATGAAAAAGAGCAGTTTACTAGTAGTATGTTTAGTTACTGCCAGCATAGGTATGCTTCTTTGGGAAGAGAAAAAGTTTGGAGCGAAGCAATAATATCATCATTTTATGGTTCAATTTGCGCGACAATGCTATATTACTCGGGAAAGAACGGTATAGTAAATGGCTCATCGTTTGATTACTTAAAAGAGCATGTGAATCTTGAAGAATTAGATAGAAACGCCGAAAAATTCCTGGGTTTTCGTACCGGTGACGCCCAATCAGATGCACTATGGAATATCATTTATCCATTTATAACAAAATGCAACAGAGTGATATCTAATATTGCAAGAGAAAGTGACGTAAATGCTGCTGTACAAGATGCTGCAGAAAGTGCATATGTTATAGGAATGGCATACGCGAAAAGGTCACATAACAAACAGTCTGTTGTTATACGTCAGCCATCTCCAGAAGAAGAAGAAAAATTCACAAAAGCTGGTGGCCCTTTGTTTAGCATGCTTGCATCATTATCAATAGATTCTAGATATACTCTGAAAAGCGATTCTTCAATAAACGATTTAATTGTTGAAAGTGTTCTATCACTGCTTTCTGGCAAGAAAACTGATGATGGTAAGATATCAGCTGTTATTTATTACTATAAAGGAGCGGGTAATAACGAAAAAACATGGGTCTTAGAAGGTGGACAAGTTCGGCTGTCTAAACCGGGGGATATTCTCTCAGTACGTCCAACTGGGATTGGCTTTGATAAAACTGTTTATAGCATTACTATTGAAAACAATAGTATTGAAATAGGAGAAACATTTGGTCCTTTGTTCGGTCGCGGTGCGGCATGTGATATCTGCAATCACGATGGTATTATTACATTCGCTAACCCCCGTAGAACATGGGTCTCTTAGTTCCTAATGTTTATAATATAACAAGAGCTTTTTACAAATGGATCATGATAGCGAGCCTCTGGTACAAGTAACACAAATCCAAAAATTAATGATTGACAAATATACAATCCTGCTGTAAATTAATTGACAGGTAAATAATTAACAGTTAATTAATTAACAGTTTGGAGGTTAAACAATGCCAAATAATGCATCAGATATAAGAGCTCTTGATCAACTCGGAAGAGTGGTTTTACCAAAGTTCATTCGTAATCAGCTTAATCTTTCAGAGGGTGATCAGGTAAGCATACGTCTTGAAGGAAGACAGATCATTCTTGAACCTTTTAACCAGGGCTGCATATTCTGCGGTTCACATGATGGCGTAGAAGAATACAAGGGAAAGATTGTTTGCCAGTCCTGCAGAGAAGAATTGGGCAAAAGTAATAAGTAAAACCAAATTCAATATACATATATAATCATTACCAGCAGGTGTCGCGTAAAAGCGGCACCTGTTTTTTTGCTTATTGACTGAGGGGTGGTGTCATGCTATATTTATCTCACAAAAGAACATATGTTCAGCTCGAAGTTATAATACTGATATAGAGGGGGAGATCAGTTATGAAAGTTAAGGATATAAGTGAGATCAGATGTCCGAAATGCGGGGGAAAAGTCAGTTTCACTATGTGGAATTTTCTTGATTCTGACCTCAATATCGAAGAAACCTATGCTTTGACTTCCGGTAGCTTCTTCAGGCATACTTGTCCGGATTGCGGAGCTGGAATCAATGTATATCACTCGGTCAGCTTCAACGATCCCAGATCCAGATCGTTCATCAAATATATACAGACTGACCAGAGTGATGAAGAGAAACAGGCTCTTGTTAGGGTCCTTGCGGATGTAGTAAGGGAAGATGGGATACCCGGCTATTCGTTCAAAGTTGTTTTCGATCCGAAAGACTTTATCGAAAGCGTGCGTCATGTACGGTTTACACCGCCAGCTGCATCCTATCAGCCGTACAGGGCAAGCTGAGGAGGCCTGCCATGCCAAAGACATATGTTACAGTTGATTGTGAGGCCGGTTATGGAGCGGAAGTAAGACCCATAAAGATTTACTGGCCTGACGGAAAGAGCTGGGACATCAGGCGTACGCTTATCGCCTGCGAGTCTGCAGCTGGAGAATATGAAGGAATTCGCTATACCGTGGTTATCGGAAGTGCGCAGAAATATCTGTATAAAGACGGGGACAGGTGGTATGTCATGAGTCCCTGAGGTGAGAAACATGAGGAGTTACATATCAAACTACGAGCTTGAAGAGCTGGGAGAATCCCTTATAGCAAACTATCTGCAGGGCAATGACAACTGCCTGTGTATAGACATCGAGGGTTTTATCACAGACTATCTGGGGTTGAGTATCATATATACCAACTTCGCAGATAAAGAAAAGATAGGCTTCCTCTCCGATGGAGAGGAGCAGCTGCCGATCTACAGCAACGGCAAGGAGGTGAAAGCGGTCTTCCCTAAATGGAATATCGTTCTGGACAAGTTCCTTCTTTCCGAAAATGAGTTTGGCAGAAGACGGTTTACGATGGCGCATGAAGCTGCGCATTTCATTCTGGAGAAGCATGATCCTATGACAAAGGCTTATTTCCACCGGGTCTTTGACAAGGAACAGGATTACAGCCTTCCGGACCTGCAGGAACTGATGAACCTGACGGAAAGCCAGGCTGACAGACTGGCAGCGACGCTTCTTATGCCAAAGTTCATCATCGAAAGATCACTTAAGAAGTTCAACAGGGGCAGACCGCTTACGGTCTATGGGAATTCGATACTGCCTCCATCCGGAAAGATTGCTATGAGGAAGATGGGTGACAGTCTGGGAGTTTCATACACAGCACTGTTCATAAGACTCAAGGATCTTTCTCTGATCGAATTCAGAGACCAGGAGGAATATATCAGGAAGTACCTTGGGGTCGGAGGCGGTTCCTGATGGGAGAGATCATATATAATCTGTCCTTCGGGGAGATTACGGAGGATACCAGACAAAAGATCCTTCAGTCACAGAAGGACGCAGAGGGACTTGAGAAGAGGGCGATAAGATGCCCGGTCTGCGGATATCTGTACACGACCCTGTATAACTACAACAACCC
>JAEEGL017429377.1_pt1 | contig 31008 bp, 20 predicted proteins | sample 9134231 | NCBI WGS metagenome assembly JAEEGL01 (sample SAMN16246548, study PRJNA631951) | gut metagenome | biome: gut microbiome; feature: rumen; material: fiber-attached | host: Bos | place: Iran: Karaj | collected 2018-10
GACGACTTCGACCAGGTCATCATCGACTGGATGGCCAACGAATTCCGCATGCAGGAAGGCGTCGACCTGAAGCAAGATCCTATGGCTCTGCAACGCTTGAAGGAAGCTGCTGAGAAAGCTAAGATTGAACTCTCCTCCAGCACCTCTACGGAAATCAACCTGCCGTACATCACCGCTGTCAACGGAGTGCCTAAGCACCTCGTCATGACCCTCACCCGCGCTAAGTTTGAGCAACTCGCCGACAGCCTCATCCAGGCTTGTAAGGTTCCTTGCCAGAAGGCTATGCAGGATGCTGGTCTCACGAATAGCGATATTGACGAGGTCATCCTCGTGGGTGGCTCCAGCCGTATCCCCGCCATCCAGCAGCTCGTAGAGAACTTCTTCGGCAAGGCTCCCTCCAAGGGCGTGAACCCCGACGAGGTAGTGGCTGTGGGTGCCAGCATCCAGGGCGCTATCCTCAACAAAGAAAGTGGTGTAGGCGACATCGTACTGCTTGATGTTACTCCTCTGTCCATGGGTATCGAAACCCTTGGCGGTGTGATGACTCGCCTCATCGAGGCCAACACCACCATCCCATGCAAGAAGAGCGAGGTGTTCTCCACTGCAGCCGACAATCAGACCGAGGTGACCATCCACGTGCTTCAAGGCGAGCGTCCTATGGCCTCGCAGAACAAGAGCATCGGTCAGTTCAACCTTACTGGCATCGCTCCCGCCCGTCGTGGTGTGCCTCAGATTGAGGTCAGCTTTGACATCGATGCCAATGGTATCTTGAAGGTTAGTGCCAAGGATAAGGCCACAGGTAAGGAGCAGGCCATCCGTATCGAGGCTTCTAGTGGCCTGTCGAAGGAAGAGATTGAGCGTATGAAGGCCGAAGCAGAGGCTAACGCCGACGCTGATAAGAAGGAACGCGAGAAGATTGATAAACTCAATCAGGCCGACAGCATGATCTTCCAGACCGAGAACATGCTCAAGGAGAGTGGCGATAAGTTGCCCGGCGGCGTAAAGGCTGAAGTCGAGGCTGCCCTTCAGAAGCTCCGCGATGCCCACAAGGCTCAGGATCTAGCTGCTATTGACGCAGCAACAGCTGAACTCAATAACGTTGCCCAGAAGATGTACGCTGCTTCTCAGCAGTCCGATGCAGGTGCACAGGGCAATCCTTTCAACGGCGCTCAAGGTGGAGCCGGTTTCAACGGCGGTGCTCAGGGCGGTCAGCAGAACGCTGGTGGCCAGCAGGGCGACAACATCCAAGATGCCGACTTCGAGGAGGTGAAGTAAGTGCATGGTAAGAGCAGAGATTCACTTACTTGAGCTCTGCTGAGATGAGATCATTATCCGACAAAGTCGAATAGGGTACAGAATACATAATGATAGCGTGCAACCACAATGGTTGCACGCTATTTTGGTAATATGCTAATTAGACAATGTAAGAAGATTGTCGATTTAAGCCTGTTCGTCTTCTGTAAGCTTCTGTTGGGCAAAGAGGCGGGCTACGATGGCGCCACTGATGTTGTGCCAAACGCTGAAGACGGCACCGGGGATAGTAGCCATCGGATAGGCTGTGAAATGGAGGGTTGCCAGGCTACTGGCTAAGCCACTGTTTTGCATACCTACTTCAACGGCCACGGCGCGGCGCTTGGGCGTTGACATGCCCAGCGCATGGCCGATGGTGTAGCCCAGGCCGAGGCCGCAGAGGTTGTGAAGGATGACTACGGCGATGATGATGAGGCCACCGGCCATTAACTTCTGGGCATTGGCAGAGATGACAATCATCACGATGGCCGTGATGGCAAGCGACGAGAGAGCTGGCAGGAACACTGTTAGCCGTTCAGTCATGCGGGGCCAGAGGCGCTTCACGATAAGGCCTACGATGATAGGCATGATGACCACCCAAAGGATGCTCAGGAACATGCTCACAACATCCACATCAATCGTCTCACCCGCTAACAGCCAAACTAGTACGGGGGTCATGATGGGGGCCATAAGTGTGGAAACACCGGTCATTCCTACGCTGAGTGCCAGGTCGCCTTTGGCCAGATAGGTAATCACGTTCGATGCCGTTCCGCCTGGGCAACAGCCTACAAGTATGACGCCCAGCGCAAGTGCTTCATCGAGGGCGAAAAGACGTGTCAGGCCCCATGCCAGCAGCGGCATAACCGTGAACTGTGCTACGCAGCCGATAATGACATCGCGAGGTCTGCTGAAGACAACTCGGAAATCCTCTGCCCGAAGTGTCAGGCCCATGCCGAACATGATGAAGCCTAGCATTGGGTTGATGACGGTCGGCTGGACGTTGCTCAGCGTGCTGGGGAACAATAATGCGAAGATGGCACCGAACAGCACAAGAACGCCCATGTAGTCAGCTATTAACTTGCAGATTCTTTGCATAGAGGTGAGGCTTTATCAATATTTGAAACTTGAACCGCCCACGAACTCTCGCATGATGGAGGTCGGCGGAATCTCTTTGTCGCTGACGGGGATGAAGTAATGAATGAACTTCAGCAGGCGGTGCGCTTCGCTGTACTCGGGGCAGTTGCGCGGCACGGAAGCTAGGATGATTTCGGCATGCGTGCGCAACACGGCGAATTCGATGTTGAGTGCAGAGTTGAACATCACGTCGGCCGTCTCCTGGAAAGGTAGAATCCAACGCTCCTCGGCGCTGCAGACATTTCCCCATTGGCTGATGGTCTCACGGGCGGTGAACGCTCCCTTGTTGTAGTCGCGGATGATGCGGCGCAGCAGTCGGTTGTCGCGTGTGGGAATCCAGTTGTGGTCGTCGAGCGAGATGCTGGTCAGTGCAGAGACGAAGATTTTGAATTTCATTGAGTCGGGGATACGCGAGGTCAGGATCGGGTTCAAGGCATGAATGCCCTCGATGATGAGCACGCTGTCGTTCTGCAGTTTCAGTCGCTTGCCGTTGTATTCGCGTTTGCCCGTGATGAAGTTGAACTCGGGCACCTCTACACGCTCGCCTTTCAGCAGACGTGTGAGATGGTCGTCGAGCAGCTCGCAGTCAACGGCTTCTACATTGTCGAAATCATATTGCCCATTGGGCAATTTGGGCGTATCGACGCGGTTGACGAAGTAGTCGTCGGTCGAGAAAGAGAGGGGGCGCAGGCCACAAGCCAACAACTGGATGGACAGTCGTTTGCAGAACGTCGTCTTACCCGAACTCGATGGCCCTGTGATGAGTACGATGCGTATCGGATCTTTGTCTGCACGGAAGCGTTTGTCAATCTCTTCAGCTATCTGTACGATTTTCTTTTCCTGCAATGCCTCGCTCACTTGGATGAGTTCTGAGGCATGGCCTCGCAGCACAGCTTTATTCACATCGCCCGCATTGGAGAGGCGCATGATGATGTCCCAGCGTACTTTCTCAGCGAACATCTCGAATGTCTTTGGTTGCTCCACTTTGTCGGCCAGACGCGTCGGGTCGTCCTTGTCGGGCACTCGCAGGAGCAGTCCGTCGTGGAAATGCTCCAGCCCCCACACCTTCAGGTAACCCGCCGAGGGCACCAGTGGGCCATAGTAGTAGTCGACCGTGTCGCCCAGCATGTAGTAGTCGGTGTAGATCTGTCCGCTCGTCTCCAAGAGTTTCACTTTGTCGGTGAATCCTCGTTCGGTGAACACGCGCACAGTCTCTTCCGTTGTCGCTTCGAAGCGGCGGAACGGCATGTCGAGGTTGATAATTTCGGTCATGCGCTGCCGTATCAGTTCGACGTCCTCGTCGGAGAGCGGTTCGCCTTGACGCTTCTTGAAGTTGCAGTAGTAGCCGCGTGAGATAGGGTGCTCGATGAATAGCTTAGAGCCGGGGAATACATCGGAGACCGCTTTGTAGAGTACGAAGCAGAGCGAGCGTACATACACACGGCGTCCTGAGCCCTGTCGGGCATCGAAGAACTCGACGTCTCGATTTTGGTACAGCCTGAACTTCAGCCCCTGTGAGGCATTGTTCACTTTTGCCGATACGACGGGGTAGGGCATATTCAGTTCGTCGGCAAATTCCTGATACACCTCCAGCAGCGAAGAGCCTTCGGGAAAGCTTTTGGTGACGTTGTTGTTCTTGCAGCGAATTTGGAGCATAGCGGTGCGTTTTAAAGGTTTTTGCTATAAAAACCGCGTAAAGGTAGTGCTTTTTTCTGAATGAGGAGGTATAAAGGCAGAAAAATCTTCAATCTGGCACGAAAAAGGGCTGTGCCAAGATGAATGGCACAGCCCTTTGTGTAGACAAATCTCAGATCCGTAAGGAACTCATCAATTCTTCTTGCCCAGGATGATGTTCACGAGAGCGGTGACGTCGGCAATGGTGACTTTGGTATCGCCGTTGACATCAGCCACTCCGCTGGCGGGAGCCGTCGCTTTGCCCAGGATGATGTTGACCAAGGCGGTGACGTCGGCAATAGTGATCTTACCATCATCGTTGACATCGCCGACTTTGCTCTCAGAAGGATCAAGAGTAAAGTGGAATGCGTCAATAGAACTGGTGCTCTCATCGCCTGCGATGTAAGCGCAGTTGGCACTAAGCGTTGTGCCATCTGAGTGGACGAAACCAGCCTTGCCCTCGCTGTCGCTGCCGAGAACATAGTTGGTTGCACCGTCGAATTCGGCGATTTCCAGATAAGAACCCGTGAGAGCCGTTTCAGTTGAGATGTCTGTTGAGTAGTTTGAGCCAATAGTTGCAGTAGCCGAATTGCTTGTGCCGACAAGGAGCACGGGGATGCCAGCAGCTATCGTACCGCTCACCTTCCTTGTTGTTAACTCCGCGCCTTCTCCCTTGGCAACTGTGTAAGCGGTAGCTCCGTTCAATGTCATGTCGAAGGGAGCGCAGAAGGTTGTATAGTAGCTGCCATCGATGGGATTGTCAAGGGTAATAGCGAACGTCGTGACTTCCTCAAATGTCCACTGGGCCGCATCGGCATCAGCAGTTCCACCGACAACTTGATTATTGTCTCCAACTGTATAATAAGAAGAAGGCAAGTAAACAGCATAATCTGTTTCACCTATAACCTCACCATTGCCTAAGACATGAGCGAAAGCAATCTGACCCGGAACAGTGATTTCACTGAAGTGAGCGTATTTTCCACCACCAGCTGCATCTAACAAAGCAGGATACGAAGCGGTATAGCACCAACCGAATTCCTTTGCTTGAGTGGCAAAATAAGTTTTGCCTTCACGGATTTGAGCCTGCACAATGGATCCCGCCGTTGGAGCATCTGCATCAGCATAAATGCCATTGGCTGCTTTCACGTTTAAGTACTTGCCATTGCTGACATTCTTGATGACATAGAACTTGCCATTTTCAGGATAGAGGATTCCAGCCTCCTTGGCTGCAACGACAGCCTCAGCCTCAGCAAGAGTGAACTTCTTGTTGGTAAACTGGCTGGCATAAGTTTGAGAGATGTTTATAGCCGCCTCACTGGACATGCCGAAAAGTTTGCCAATACTCGGTGAGGGATTGCCTTCGCTGTCCATGAGGAACGGGAGAACTTCAGCCTCAACCATCTCGTAATAATTTATTTTCTCGATGGCTGATATGACAGGAGCGGGGTCAAAGTCAGCAGCCTCGATAATGGCAACTCTGTTACCGTCATCCGTTGTACTCCAGCCACTAAAGAATCCGCCGTTACTGGTATTGCAATTCAAATAATTGGAACCGCATTGAATTTTGAACAGTGGTTCTTCGAGTTCATTAATCGTGATGGCAGTTGGAGTGTCTGTCAAAGCTGTTCCGTCTCCTGCAACGAACTTGCCATCCTGTACGCTCCATAGATAATAGTAACTCGCATACTTGACAATGGCGAAGTTATAAACGGTATAGGAAGACTCACTCTTGCTCGTATTTGCCAATTCACCGTTATCAGTAGTGAAAGTTCCGCGGGCGGTTTCCAATGTGTAAGCCTTGATGTTGCTCAAACCTGATAAAGAAGCAACCACGCCGGACTTGTATGTTCGATTAACCGTAATGGTGCAATCTGTCTGACCGATAGTGCCACTTGCAGCGTAGTCATAGTACCACGTATTTTTCAGTAGAGCATCGGGAATGGCCACGGCAGAGTTCTTGTCTTGAACAACTTTCTGGCTTTCAACCAATGTCTCACCATCATATACTTCGTAGGTTACCGTCACCGTCGTGCTATAAGCCGCTTCAAGAATAGCCATAGCCTCTGTCGGGTCGAAGTCTGCTACTTCGCGAATCTGAACTTGATTACCTGCGTCTGACAAATCATTCCAGAAAGTAATGACAGCAGGGTCATATCCATTGGAAATACCCATTTGGTAAGCACCATCTTGAAGGGCAACAACGAAGGGATAGCTTGCATTTCCAGTACCTGTAAGCAGGGTAACGTTATCACCAAGCTCACTTGTGAGGGTGGTATAATTTTCACTCTTGGACACAAACTTCTTCTCGCTAATGCTATAGAGATGATAGATGCCTGTGCTTCCATAGGTCAAGAAGGCAAACTGTTGCTTTATGTCACGCGATAAGGGAGCGATTCCAGCTTTGTAGGTGGAGGTAACAGCGCTACCACCTGCAGGAACGAACCAAGCGCCACGGTCAAAGGTCGTAATATAATAAGCCTTGTTGTTGCTCAACTCAGATATATCTGTGATGAAAGGCTCGGAAATCATGAATTGAGTGTTTTCACCAGAGGGAACCCAGCCCACACAACCACTGCCGCCATTGTGAATATACTGATACCCGCCTTCAGCTTTTGCCGTGGGACGGGCCACTGAATAGTTACCATAATTTTGGATAAAGAAAGCAGTCGTGGGAGTATCATCGGTACCAATAGCGGTGCTCGTCTCAACGTTACCCATATATTTCCCAGAATCCTTGCCCTTCAGGTAGAAAGCACCTCCACCAGCGGAGATCAGCTGAATGATGGATGGGCTTGTCTCAAATGAACCTCCAGATTCACCAACGTTTAAAAACTTCCCACTACGGCAGCACATCACGACATCTGTGTTGAATGCGGCGAGGGCAGCATTTAAAGCCGTTGCGTTAGTGGCATTTTTGACTGCAGCCAAATTAGCATCTGAGAATATAGCAAGCTTAGAGAGATGACAGATGCGGGCAATAGCCTCTGCTTTTTCAAAAGCAAATGCTGAATTGGTAAGAGCTGAAGCAATATTTCCACCATCGACATCTGCTTTCGTGACAACAGTCTCGGCGATAATCCATGATGTACCAGCATAGTCTGTGGCTGAAGGTTGCCAGGTTCCGATAGGATTCATTCCACTTGCATCCCAGCAGTTGGCACTTTGATTGCTGTTGAGGCTTATGCAGTAAGAACCTGCGTTGTTCTTATTCTCGGCGACGTAATAAACAGCGCCATCAGTAGTAGCACTTTCGTTGGATTCCATCTTCACGGAAGGATTGGCAGCAGGAATAATACTAACGCCATCGCCATTTGCCATAAAATACCAAAGCGAGTTGATGGAAGGAGATTCCTCCTGAGCAAGCTGTGTGCTTGCATCTACGTACTTGGCATAGTTTCCACTACGATAGCTCTTAATCACATAGTACGTGGGATTGTTCGCGTCTGTTGTCAGAGTAAGCTCTGGTACAACAGTAGCCCATGCCCCTACTGTTCCCAGAAGGGTGCATAAAAGGAGTAAGATTTTCTTCATTGTTTAATGATTTAATTATTAGTTTATTGTTAATATATGCCCAAATCTTGACAAAGATACAATTTTCTTGCGACCTGCTTTTCCATAAAAGGAAATTTTAACTAAAATAGATGGAGATAAGGGCTTTTGAGCGCATGAAAGGTTGCATTTTCTACACTCATTAAGGCTTTTGTGGATTATTTAGTTGACTTGGAAGGGAGATTCGAGCGTTGCTCGCTTCTTGAAGTATCAAGCATCACCTTTCGGGATGCCGAACGGATACTCAATAAAGTCGAGGTATTTCAAGTTTCAGTTGCCCTTCATGGGTAAGACCAAAAGCATAAAAAGCAGCCGCTTGTGAGGGTTTAGGACCTTTTCGCGTCTGTCTCAGCAGTCCGTGCCCATGAGCAAGCTCGGGCTCTTTCGATGTCAAATAAAGCATAGGATATTGTCGTTTGATTCTGAAAGGTTGCTTATAAAATAGCCCTGCGCAGACAACTGCGCAGGGCTTAACGAGAAGATTAAAGTCTGACGGTGATGCAGACGTCTTATTTCACGATAACCTTCGTGCCGTTGATGATATAGGCGCCACCTTTCTGGAGTCTCTGGACGTTGCGGCCAGCCAGGTCGTAGGCTTTACCATTCACGAGACCATTGAAGACGCTTTCAATGGCCGTCACGATGCTGTCAAGAATAAACTCCGTGACGCCAGCATCGGGAGCGGTAACGTAAACCTGATTAGCCAGAACGCTTGTGGACGCACCTTCTTCTACTTGATAGAAGCCAATTTGACCGTCCTGCTCCTGGAAGACATACCATCCGGCCTCAGCAGGCGTATCGGTGTAGACGCCAGTCAGCAAGCCTTCGGAATAAGTGAGGGCAGCGCCCTTTGCGTCGTCGGTCAGCGTCTCGTCCCAAATGCCTCCGATGATGTAAGGCTTGTTGGCCTCGAGAGCGCCATTCACGGCAACAAGCGTCAGGCTGTAGTCAGCAATCTCGCTTACGCAGTAGGCATTGACATCGGCAGGCAGAGTCGCTGCGAAGGGCAGCATCACCGTGCCCCAACCACCCGTAGCGGTCGTGTTGATGGTGATAGAGGGCTTCTGAGTCTCGACGAACTGGAAGTTGGCCGTGTTGTTGGTGAACATGTCATTGTTGGTGTTGCCGTTGTGGGCAATAGCCTTGTTGGCGCCTGTGTTCCAGAGGAGGTACAGACCTTCGCCATTGGGACGAATCTCAACCTCCATGGCCTTTTCGGCATCCTCGATGGTGCGGATGCCATCATACCAAGTAGTGCCATAGCCTTCTGCCTGCGTCGTGATGTAACGTACGTTGCCATCCTGGTCAATGGCATGAATCTTGTACTTGTTGCCTTCGGTATGCGTGAAATAGAAAGCCTGGGCCAGGTTCTGGTTAGCGGGAGCAAGATACTTCAGGCCATAGAGTCCCTGAGCCTGAGCGGGGTTGGGAATCAGCGTCAGGGCATTGCCCGTTGCGGTGTGGCCTTCGCAATTGAAGACGAGGTTGTATGCCTGCGTGGCTTCGGGAGCATTCAAGACGAGCGAGAGCGCCGTGATGATCTCGGTCTGGGCGTCCAACTCAGCCTTCGTGGAGGACGCATCGTCGAGAACGGCCTGTGCAGCAGCCACTTTCTCGGCATAGGCAGCGACGTCATCGCTGTTGTACTGGAAGGCGGCGGTGCCGATGTTCTCGGTAGGAACGGGAGCGGCATCGAGAGCAGCCTGCAGGGCATTCTTGGCGGCAATGAGTTCGGCTTCATCTTCGCCAACAGCCTCAGAGATTGTCCAAGTGCCATTATTTTCAACTTTCTTATTACCATAGCAGGTAGAACCAATAGCCGTCTGGTCTGTACCAATCATACCGTTTGGACCGCTAATAGTGTATTTCCCATCGGTCAGGGCGAATGTCCATGCCGTGGAAGGCGTATCAGAAGCCGACATGCTCCACGTGTTTCCGCCCTTCATGTTGATGTAGGCTTCGCCAGCCTTGATATAGAAACCATTATCGGCTTTCTCGAAAGTGATAGAGACGGGCGCTTCCACCAATTTCACGCTTTCGCCATCTACGCCGAGATATCCGGCAGCTGTTGCGTTCTTGATGTTCCACTCGCCACTCAGGGCTGGAGCTTCCCAGGCTGTGATTTCATCCTTGATGGCATTGACGGCCTCCACGGTGGTAGCAGCTTTGATGCGCTGTGTGAACTCGTCAATGGTCGTCTGACCCATGGTGAAGAAATCGTCGCCAGCAGAAGCGGGCAGTGTCGCAAGAGCCTGTCCTTGAGCCATCTCAAGATCCGTTACGCCCAAGATCTTCACGCAATCGATAAAGAGCATGGGGTTGGCGCCGGAACCATTGCCAGTAGATTGATAGCCGACGCGAATCTGACCTGCTGTCTCTTCCGTGAGCTGGAACGACACCGACTGGTCCACCCACTTCCCGGCAGCGGGATTCACGGCAACGGTATACGCTGTGCCCTCGGTGGGGAAGAAACCCGTGTAAGACGTGTTTGCTTGCGTGCCACTCTGGTTGTACATCGGGAAGGTCAATGTGTAGTTGCCAGCGGGGAGGGTTACATCCTGATAGTAATAACCACCGCAGCCCCATACGCTGAAGAAACCGAAGCAATTACCAGCAGCTTCACCTGCGGGATTGGTAGCAGGAGCCGGCTTGTTGTTACCCTTCAAAGCGGTAGCAGAGCCGTATGAGAATACGCCACCTGCAATGGCAGAGCCCTCGAATCCTTCATCACTTACAGATTTGAGAATGAATGGAGTCCATCCATCAATGTCTTGGAAACCATAAGGTGCACCGTCTTTCCCATATCCATACAGGAAATCACTTGTCAAAGCGGTAGACTCCGAGAAGTCGGCATTCGTCAGGTACGTGCTCGTCACGTCTGTCTGGGCCGATGCCCCAGCGGTGCAGAAGAGCAGCGCAGCGGCGAGAAGTTGTTTGAGTTTCATTTGTTAGTAGTTAAATAGAGCGTTAGAAATTGTATTGTGTCATGGGAATGTGTGTCTTCCGCACACTATGCGTGGCAAAGGTACGAATTAAATGAATGCGATGAGTTAGATGATGGTTAAAAAATATTAAACTCATGTTTCGGCTGTGATGTCTTGATCGGGCTATCGCCTCTGTCTACAAACAAGCGGGACGCACCGCTGAGGGTACGTCCCGCTGAATGTATGCATCGCAAAGGATGATTCCTGAGGGTATTAATCCCAGATGTTCCAGTCGCCTTTAGCGTCAGCTTCGCCGGGAACGGGTTCTTCCGGATCTGCAGGAGTAAGGTCGGAGTCACCGCCAATACCTGTGATGGAGTTGGCGAGGAGCTGTGTGGTGGCGAGCTGCAGCTCGCTCATGACGGGAGAAATATAATTCTTTTTCATTATTGTTAAAGACCCTCTCCCTGCTCCCCCGTCAGGGGGAGAGCCTCGCTTTGCTCGAGTGGCTGCGCGAGGTAGGGAAGTAAGGATTTTGTTTGTTGTTAATTGTAAGTTTTATTGAACCCGAAGGCCCTCCCCTCCCTGTTGGGAGGGGTAGGGGTGGGTCAATTACTTCACAGCAACCTTCTTGCCGCCGATGATGTATACGCCCTTCTGAGTGGGAGCGTTCACCTTGCGGCCGCTAAGGTCGTATGCCTCGCCGTTGGTGTTAGCGTTGATGCTGTCGATAGCTGTGGGCAGGTCGGTGTCAATGGCATCGCCGTCGATGAAGAGCTTAACCTCGTTCGCAACGTCAGGATTCTTGTCCTGGATGAAGGCGCGGAAGCCCTTGAGTGTGGTCGAACCAATGCTCTTGTAGAGTTTGCCGCTGCTGACGAAGTAGTCGCCTGCAGCCACTGTGACCGCACCGTTGTAGTTGCCCACGAAGTCGAAGTTCGTGCCAGCGGCCTTAGCCTCGGCTGTCTTCACGATCACGCCGTTGACGCTTTGGGTAGTGGAAGCCGTTGTTGCCTTCACGAGCACGGGAACATTAGCTTCGATGGTCTGCTCGGCCTTCGTGTTGAAATTGATCTGGGAGTTCGTGCCATCAGCTTCCTCGCTGAATGCATAAACGACAGCACCTTCACCGAACATGGCAGCAACCTGCTCTGCATCAAGGGCGAACGGCAGGGAAACGGCGTTGAGGCCCTCAACAATCTTGCGCTTCACTGTCACGTTGGCTAAAGTCTCCTCGGCCTGCTCGAAGGCAACGGCCTCGTCTAGGGTGAGCTCTTCGGCAACAGCCTTCACAATACTAAGGTCAGTGAAGACGATATTGTTCACGCTACTAATAGTGAAGACATAGTCGCCAGCAGCTCCCGTAGTGAAATATTTCGTAAATGTGGTAAGACCGGCTTCTGCATTCAAGCCTTTGATGTCTTTCTGGGGCGCTCCTAAATTGGTTGCAGCCAGACCGTCTTCACCATTCAGCACGGAGACGGTGACATCACCGCGAGTCTCGCCATTCCAACCTGCAGCCTTAAAGGTGAGTTTGTAAAGAGTATTTTCATCCAAAGGCATTGTGTAGCCTGTCTCTGTGCCGTAGGAGAATGGGTTGTTACCCCAACCAAATACGGCCGTGCCAGCAGATGCGTCTGCCAGACCTGGGAAGGTTTCAAGGGTCTTCAGAATCTGACGAATACCAGCGTATTCAGCCCAGCCTTTCAGTTGAGTATTACTACTGGTCTCTTTCACCTCTTCGAGTGCAAAATCACCGTCGAAGATAGCATCTACTTCTTCAGTGTTAGCCGTCCAAGAAGCATTGGACAGAGCAGAGGTTGCGTTCTGAACCACTTCCTTGGTATTGCCGTCAGCGCTCTCGGGATCAATCGCCTTGGCGGCAGCAAGAGCCTGAAGAGCTTCTACATTCTCGTAGGGAGCATACTCGTCCTTATCGAAGCCGAGCGTCTTGGCCTCAGCAGCCTCAATGGCAGAAGCAAGAGCAGCGTAGTCGGTAGCATCAGCCATGGGAACTTCAATGGCTTCGAGTTGTACAAGGCGGAAGCGGTTGATGGAAATCCACTGCTGGCTTGCGGTAGAATGCGCAATCACTTCGAGCGTCTGTGCAGATCCATCTGCCTCGAATTCGATGGAAGCATCTTCCCATCCGTTACCGAAGACACCGCCATTACCGCCATTTGAATGGGGCAGGTCGATGGTCTCGCCACCGATAGAAAGGGTGTAAGTGTCAAGGTCGACAGCACCACGAGCGGTAACTGTGAGCAAGTATCTACCAGCAGGAATCTCAACGCTGCGGGTCATATCGATGTTGACGCCTGTATTAGAAGCCCAACCGCCGTCGAGGTACTTAGCAGCCACGGTACCAGCTGCATCGGTATAGCCCTGGCCTTGGTTCGTGCCAATGCCGTTCGTCCAGCCGGTATTGGTGTCGGCGTTGGCAGCTGCGACCTTGTCGGTCATATCAACAGCATCAGCCACACCCTCAGCCATAGCATGGCTCTCATAGTATTCGCGGAGATCGGTGGTCAGCTCAGCTGCTTTTGAAGCAGCTTCAGTAGCATTTGCAGCACCCTCATCAACAGCTGGTTTCTTACTTGCGTCAGCATATTCAAGCGTGCCTGCAGCTGTAATCATCTCGTTGACAGCAGCCAGGGCGTTATAAGATGTTGCAGCAGCAACAAGAGCGTCTTTGGCGCTGTTGATGGCTGCGACGGCAGCATTGTAGCCGTCGATGGTTGTCGGTTCAGCCTTGCCCAATTCTGCATTGAGGGCGGACAGTTCTTCACCCGTCACAGCGGGGTTGTCGGCAATGGCTTGGTTTGCAGCAGCTTTAGCCTCGTCCCAGGCTGCCTTCGCACCAGCGAGGAAACTCTTGTATTCGATAGTGATATTATCGAAGAACACTTTAGCATTTGAACCAGAACCTGCGTTGAAAGCTTCTCCACCGATTTGGATGCAACCTTCGGTGGCTTCGTTGAGCGTGAAAGTCACTTGGTCAGTCTCCCAAGTAGAGGATGCGAAAGCAGTCTTAGTAGAAAGTATTGCAGTGCCTGAGGTGGGAGCGAAACCTACTCTCGACTTAAACTGCGTTACATCTGCAAGTGCATTATATGCGTTAACTTTTAAAGTATAGACACCTGCAGGAAATGTCGCAGCTTTGGATTTGTAGATGACAGTGCCACTCCATCCAACGGAGATGCCGAGCGTGTACCCGCCATTGCCAAGGTTGTCGGCAGCAGGAGCGCTGGCACCATTGACCTGGCCTTCGCCACCATACTCTACGACTGCGGAACTACTCCAAGCGGCGGAAGCCGTCTGTGTCCAGTCGCCAGCGATGTCGAGGGGAGCAGCACTGCCACCTGCTGCTGCATTGGTTGTCGTAACCGTGCAATCCTCGAAGCCGAGATTAGGAATCAGGAAGGAAGCATCGCCAGCGTCAGACATGGCCAACTCAACAGCAGTGTTCAATGCAGCAGCGGCAGCGTTAACCTCGTCCTGCGTAGCGCTTGCATTGTCATAAACGGCCTGAGCGGTAGCAATGGCTGAAGAGAGCGTTCCCAGTGATGCATTGGCATTCTTGGCAGCTGTGAGGGCAACCTCCAGAACGTCCTTCACAACGGTAGACGTGAATTCAATCTTCACACAGTCAAAAACGAGATGAGGATTGGCACCCGAGCCAGAGCCCGTAGACTGATAACCTAGGCGAATCTGACCAGCGGTCTCAGAAGCAAGGGTGAACTCGACAGTCTGATTGACCCAGGAACCCACAGTCGTGTTGATGGCAACGGTGCGGTTCGTACCGCTCGTGGGGAAGAAGCCGGTGTAAGTGGTATTGGCTTGCGTACCGGAAATGCAGTAAATGGGGAACGTCAGCTTGTACTTACCTGCAGCGAAGGTCACGTCCTGATAATAGTAACCGCCACAGCCCCAAACACCAAAGAAACCAAGACCTTGGCCTGCGCTTTCATCGGGACCGGCAGCAGGAGCCGTTACGTTGTTGCCTTTAAGCTGATTGGAAGATCCATAAGCGAGCACAGCACCTGCCATTCCAGAGTTGGGATAAGCAGCCGTGGCGTTGTCGCCAGATAAAATTTTAAAAGTCCATCCAGTGACATCTTGGAATCCATAGACATCGCTTCCAACCATGTCTTTGCCATAACCTCGAATATCAGAGGTCACCACTGGACCCTGCGAGAAGTCGGCATTCGTCAGGTACGTGCTGGTCACGTCCGTCTGAGCCGATGCCCCAGCGGTGCAGAACAGCAGCGCTGCGGCGAAAAGTTGTTTGAGTTTCATTTGTTAGTGGTTAAATAATTAGTTAGAATTAGTTTGTTTCAATAGAGGAATCGGTGTCTTTCTTACACTATGCGGGGCAAAGGTACGGATAAATTGAATGTGAAGAGTCCCTACGGTAGTTAAAAAACCTTAATACGAAGACGCTTTGATTGATTCTATCCCTGTCGGTTAGGGAGTGATTAGGTGAGTTGTGGAGGAACGCTCATCGTCATTTGCACGAATAGACGCATGGCATTGCATGAATAGACGCAAGGCATGACGCGAATATACGTGTCGCCTCTCGCGAACGTTTGTGACGGCTTGAGCGTATATTCGCATCGCCCTATGCGAACGTTCGTGTGAGGTGGACCACCATGGTGATCCACCTTATGCGTATAGTCGCGCACAGTCCGCTGACTGGACGTGAAGGCCTACGCGAACAGGCGCTGAAAGGCCTTCGGATGGTTGTTGATGTGCCGATGAATGGTTGCAGAGGTTCCTTCGGATGGCCGTTGGTGTGGCTGCGAGCGTTCGTGCTCCGGATGGCGGATGACGAAAGCGAAGATGATGAGTAAATGAAAGACAAAAAAGCGGGACGCACCGTCGAGGGTGCGTCCCGCTGAATGTATGCATCGCGTAGGATGATTCGTGTGGGTATTAATCCCAGATGTTCCAGTCGCCTTTAGCGTCAGCTTCGCCGGGGACGGGTTCTTCCGGATCTGCAGGAGTAAGGTCGGAGTCGCCGCCGACGCCTGTGATGGAGTTGGCGAGGAGCTGTGTGGTAGCGAGCTGCAACTCGCTCATGACGGGAGAAATATAATTCTTTTTCATTATTGTAAAAGACCCTCTCCCCGCTCCCCCGTCAGAGGGAGAGCCTCGTTTCGCTCGAGTGGCTGCGCGAGGTAGGGAAGTAAGGATTTTGTTTGTTGTTAATTGTAACTCTTTTTTGGCCCGAAGGCCCTCCCCTCCCTGTTGGGAGGGGTAGGGGTGGGTCAATTACTTCACAGCAACCTTCTTGCCATTGATGATGTACACGCCCTTTTGAGCCTTCTGTACACGCTGACCAGCGAGGTTGAAGATAGCGCCGTTGACAACGCTCTCACCATCGATGGCATCGATAGCGGTCACGATGCCGTCTTCGCCTTCGATGAAGAGCTTGACTTCACCTTCTGACTCAGGATTCAGGTTCTTGACATAAGCGCGGAAAGCCTTGAGGTTAGTGGCGCCAGTGCTCTTGTAGAGCTTGCCACCGCTGACGAAATAGTCCTTCGCAGCAACGGTCAGAGGAGCATAGTTACCAACGAAGTCGAAGTTGGTACCAGCGACCTTAACGTCACCATTAGGAGCAACAACCTGAACACCATTGAAGGTTTGCTCGGAGCTTGCAGCGGTAGCCTTCACGAGGACAGGAACGTTAGCGGAGATGGTACCAGCAGTAACCTTGTTGAAGTTAATCTGTGAGTTCGAACCGTTGTCGGCATCCTCAAAGCTGTAAACCACAGCACCCGTGCCGAAAGCGCTCTGTACCTGACTAGCAGTGAGGTCGAATGGGAGGCATACGGTGTTATAACCAACACCATCAGTTGCGACAACCTTACGAGTGATTGTCACATTGGCAACGTCAACATCCTCGATGGTGTTGGAAGCGGTCTCGTTGTATGCCACAGAAGTAGCGATATTTTCCTTGGAGAGCAGCTCACCGTCGCAGACGCTAAACCACTGGCGAGCACCATCAGCTTCGGCAACAACCGTCATTGTCACTGTAGTTTCCTCAGTCAAAGTGAAAGGCAGGTAATTCCAGACCCATCCACGACCATTGCCGTTGTTTGTAAATTCACCTTCGTCGAAGCTTGCTGCACCGTTGGTTGTGATACCTTTACCCGTGTCGCCAAGGTTTGGAATAGGACCGTCTATTGTAGTAGCCGAGCAAGTAATCTTAGCCTGTGTTGCTGTGCCTGAAGCTGCACGGGCTGCAACTTTGATGACATAGCTACCAGCGGGAAGTTTGCAACTCTTTTCATAGTTGGCAGTGAACGTGGCACCGTTAGCGTCCCAACCGCCCTTGGGTTGCTCATAGTAAGTCATTGCCGTCCCGCTCCAGTGTTGGCTGGTGAGGGCTTCAAAAGTAACATTAGTATTGCCGTTCACGCTACCAGAACGTTCCCATGTGCTGAACTCACCAATCTTGGAGGTTGCAGAATAAGGATAAGCAGTAGCAACGAAGTTGTACTCAGCAACCTTCAGAGTCTTGAATGCTGCCAGTGCCTCTGCAGAAGTTGTGGGAGCAGCAACCGTGATGGTGGTGCTGATAGCCTGAGCTATGGCCAACTCAGAAACATAGAGGTCATAGTTAATCTTAGCGGCGGTGAAGGCTGCAGAAGTGGTGGTCAAGGCTTCAAGAGCAGACTGATATTCTGCAACTGTGCTGGGAGTAACTGAAATTGCATTTTCGAGATTAGTCTTCTCAGAACCTGTGACATTGGCATAAGCTGCATCGTCGTGGATTGCCTGAGCAGCTTCAACTGCCGCAGCAAAGCCAGGAGCCAGATAGGTGGCGGCAACACTCTCGTCGAAGGTTTCAAGCTTGAAGCTTTGCCATACGGTCCAGTGGTCGCCTGTGGTTTCGTCAGCCTTAAGACCTACAACGACATCTGCTGCGTCTGTGAGGGTGAAATTGACATAGTTTACACCATTGCCATCAGCGAACCAAGATGCGGCTTGAGCACGGTTGTTAACAGGAGGATTGCCAACCTGAGCTATAACCGTACTGTTCTCACCTGCATAGACAGTACCTGTCATGTTCAAACGTTGCAAAGCGATAACAGTCATGCGATACTTACCAGCAGGCAGGCTGATAGTCTGATGGAATCCAGCAGGAGATACATTCCAATACTCGGTTACACCATTTGACTGCCCACCAAAGTCTGTGCCTTCCCAATCGGTCTTGCTCTGAGCAGCAGCATTCTTAATGGTATAGGAAGTGATGTCAAAGGCAAGAGCGTCGGTTGCTGCCTTAAGTGCAGCTGTAGCGCTTTCAATCGCAGCGGCATCTGTAGCAGCAGCTACGACTGCATCCTGTTCGCTAATAGTAGCAGCGACTACACCAGCAAAGGTTGCATTCGTCTTTGCACTTTGATAAGCGGCATAGGGGGCAACCAGAGCATCTGCAGTTGCGGTAGCAGCCTCAATAGCAGCTATGCTAGCCTGACAAGCATCAATGGTAGCATTGTCAGCCGCTGCAGCGTTGATGGCATTGTTGTAGGCAGAAAGAGCCGCAGCGGGAATTGTCGAACCCAAAGCAGTAGCGTGAGCTCTAGCTAAATCAACAGCTGCGGCCAACTCATTCTGGAAGAGTACCAGAGGAGCCTTGCCAAGATAGGTGAGTCCAAAGTTATCGACAGCAATCCAGCTGGCACCAACGCCAGTGCCAACAGCCTCAAAACCAATGGTGACATTAGCGTTATTTGCACAACTAAAGACCACGCTGTATGGGTTGGAAGCATCTTCAATAGTGGCAGAAACTTCTGATGAACCTGCATAGAGCTTGGCTGAGGTCACGGTACGAGCCAAGATGTTGGCAGAGAGCGTGTAGTAACCCTCGGGCAGTCCCTGAAGAGCCTGAGAAACACCAAACGTGCCATTGGGCTGCCATACCTCAGCGTAGGTTGAGCCGACTTTTCCTGGGAAAGAGTTGTTGCCCTGAGTACTCATACCGTTGTTTGTCCAACCTGTAAAGCCAGATTCGAAGCTGGGGTTTGTGATGAAAGATGTAATGTCGAAAGACTTGCCATCCTTGATAGTTACAGAACTGATAAACGGAATAATCAGAGCCTTGATGGCTGCTGTTGCGTTATTGACTTCTTCGGCTGTTGTGGCAGCATCCACAACATCGTCCTGAGCGTAAACACCGTTTTGCAATGCCGCAACTGCGCCATTAGCATCGGTGTAGATATCTGTCATACCAATAAATGCCAATACACTTGCACGCGTTTCTGCATACGCAATAGTGGGACCATAGGTTGTCAATGCACTCAGGGGTACGAATTCCCAGTCGCAACTAATTGATGCAACAGAAGGATTTGCTGGGTCAACCTGTGCAAGCACACCATTCTTTGCATCAGGACCACCTACATACTTACCTTCAATGCCGCTTTGACGGATACGATAGTAACCGCTGGCCTGCTTCTCGAAGAAGTATGTTGTAGCAGAGCCACCGTCAACGTGCATGCATTGTTCAGGATTGTCGTTGCCAGAAGTGAACAATTTGTTGTTGCCACTGCGGTTACATGCGAGGGTGTAGCCTTCACTTTCGCTACCTGTAATCGTCCACTCAAGAGCGGAGTTAACATCTTTGAGAACGGCTGAAGTTGACCAACCGAACCAGGCTGCACCTTCAGCAAGGTACTGACCAGCACCAACGTTGCGAATCTTGTAAGTCTGACCAGACACGGGGTCTGATGCAGCGGGGGCAGACGGGGCTACCCAATCAGAGCCAGCCTGTACTCCCAAGCTGACCATAGCCGCGATAGCGGCCAAGAAGAGTTTGATTTTCTTCATTTGTTGTTTTGTTAGTTAATAAATTATGTTAGTTGTTTTGAGTTATTTATCGTTGTAATGGCGTTTATTTTTCGTTGCTTGTTCGATGCATGATGACTGCCATTTTTGCACCTTGTTTTAATACGCGCACGCGCGGAAAGGCGCATATTCATCAGAATATCGCGGCAAAGGTAGTAAGAATTTTCAGCACGGCACGCAAGTACTAGTTAAAATTCATTAAACGTGATGCTTTTTGGTGTAAAATGAACAATAAAGGTCACGAATTTGAATGCAGCGACCGACGAGAGTGTCCAGAGGAGTGTATATGAACAAAAAAAGCATTGCTTCGGTAAGGAAGCAATGCTGATGTGAAGAGGGGAGCCGTTGTGCGAGAGCAGATGGAGTGGCCGTTACTCCACGCCGCGGCAGTAGTTGACGCCGAGGCGATCGTAGAGCTGTTTCATGCGAGGCAGACGATTCTTGAAGTCGTCGAAGTCCTTCTGGTCTGAACGGCACCACTGAACTTCGCTGATGGCGTCGAGGCGCGGCAGCAGCATATAGAACACATGCTCTGGCGACCCGACATACTCCGTCCACAGGTTTACCTGCGGGCCGAGGATGAAGCGCTGCTCCTCATCCGAGAGCTGGTCGGGGATGAGGGGCTCGAAAGAATATACTTTCGAGAGGGGGAGGTAGCCTCCGATGGCCATGGGCTGATGCCACTGGTCCTTCAGCTGGTAGTAGTCGATGTAGCAGTAGTCCGTGGGAGTCATGATGACGCGGTGGTGCTGCTTGGCAGCCTCGATGCCACCCTTGACGCCTCGCCACGACATGACGATGCCGTTGTCGGTGAGTCCGCCCTCGAGTACTTCGTCCCAACCAATCATGTCGCGACCGCGCTCGGCAAGGAACTTCTCCATCTCGTGGTTGATCCATGTCTGGAGCTGATTCTCAATGCTGTGCTTGCCGTCATTCTTCAGCCCCAGTTCCTTGGCCTTGGCCTGGCACTTAGGGCATTCCTTCCAACGATCCTTGGGACATTCGTCGCCGCCAATGTGGATGAACTTGGAGGGGAATACTTCGCAGAGCTCGCCCATGACGGTCTTCAAGAAAGTCATCGTCTCGGGGTTGCCGGCACAGAGGACGTCACGTGAGACGCCCCAAATCTGCCAAACGGGGTAGGGGCCGCCCGTGCAGCCGAGGTTGGGATAGACGTGGAGAGCACCCTGCATGTGTCCTGGCAGGTCGATCTCAGGGATGACGTTGATGTAACGCTCGGCGGCATAGTTGACGATTTCGCGGCATTGTTCCTGGGTGTAGTAGCCGCCATAGCGCTGACCATCGTAGACACCGCTGTTGCGGCCGATGACAGTCTGCTCGCGGACACTACCTTTCTTGGCCAACTCAGGCAGGGCCTTCACTTCGAAGCGCCAGCCTTGGTCCTCTGTGAAATGCCAGTGGAACTGGTTGCATCCATGCAGGGCCAGTACGTCGAGGAAAGTCTTGATGACGTCGACGCTGAAGAAATGTCGTGCGCAGTCGAGGTGCGTGCCGCGATAGACAAAGCGGGGCTCATCAGCTATGCTGACGAAGGGGAAGTCGATGCTGGCAGCTTTGCCGTCGATGATGGGCAGGCTCTTACGTAGCGTCTGTGCGGCGCGGAAGAAACCGATGGGCTCGCGAGCAGCAATTTGGATGCCGTTCTTGTTGACGGTAATGGTGTAGGCTTCCTTCTGTTGGTCGGTCAGTTCGGCCGCCTTCTTACCTTTCTTGGCCTTCTTGTCGGCAGCGAGACCGATGCTGAGGCGAATGGCCGCCTTCTTGTCGGTGGGAGCGAGGGCGAGTTTCACGCCTGTGAGTTCCTCAACCCATTGGCGCAAGAACTGCGCATTGCGCGACACTTCGGGGTTGCCGGCATCGTAAGCGATGCTCATGCCCGGGCGGAGGGTGAAGGTATTGGTGGAATCCACTTGCACGCTCTTGGGCTGTGGGATGATACGATAGTCTGCGCGCTCAGCATTAGCGAGTGCAGGCACGCAAGTCATGAGGATGAGAAATAAGTACTTTTTCATATAAGGTCGTTTATGGTTTTGCGCTGCAAAGATAAGCAAACTTTTTCAGTTCTCTGCAAATAATACGACTTTTTCTTGTGCTCATTTTACATTACAAAAAACCAAGGGCGCAAAAGCACCCTCGGCTGATGTGTGAAGACGTTTTTAACGTCTATGCTAAGAATTCGAATTCGGTTGTCGTCTCTTTTACTGCACCTCGACGAAATCGGAGGGGTTGTTATTGTCCTTGAAGATGGTCTCGTCCTCGAAGGTGGGCTGCTGAGGCTTCAATTCGAGGTAAGCCAAGACGAGCATGAAGTTGATGATGACATCGGCAAATAAGACACCCACGCAGCATGCGCAGAGGCCAAGGATGGCAATGCCGATGGCTACGAGCCCGAGGAGGAGCAGGTTCCAGAAGTTACCGCTGGTGGCCTGCCATGAGCGGCGGAAAGACTCGACGAAGTCGGCGCCTTCGGTGGCGGCAATCAGGGGAGCGAACATCCAACGCACTGCGAGGAAGATGCCAGGGATAATGCAGAGTAGTAAGCCAAAACCTACGGCTAGGCCATAGACAACCTCAATGCAGAAGAAGATGGCCAGTTGGACGAGGTCAACCTTGAAGGCATCTCCAAGTGTGGTGTAGGGTCGTCCAGTGGTGATGGCGCTATAAAGCATACGATAGACGACGAAGCCGAGGTATGTACTTAGCAGGGCGCCAATGATGAGCATGGGATAATTGAAGACCATTCCCTCTCGAAGAGCTTCGACGACAGCCTGTGGGTCGGGATTCTGCCCGAGGCCAGTGAGGACATTGGGGTCGACCGTGGCTCCGAACTGACTGCAGAGCGAGGTGATGAGGGACATGAGCACGAAGATGGGCCAGTGTTTTACGGCGAGGTCCCACGCGCGGGAGACGATGTCTCCAATGACAATCTTTTTCATAATGTCTTGGGTTTTATGGTTGTTTTTGTTGTTTTTGGTTCGGTAAAGAGGTGAGAGTATTTATGATTAGACGGCAAACGAGAACAAAAAGTTGCACGAGAACCGAATTATTTCTGCTGTTATGCTGGCGGCGCGATATTGACGAGGTTTCGGATGACACCCCATGCGAGCGAGATGGCCAAGATGACGAGGGCTGCGTTGGACGTGAGCTCGCGATGCTTAAGCCACCAGAGAGTCATCAAAGGCGCACCGATGGCCAGCCCCGGATTGAGCCAAAAGGCTTCGGCGAAGTGTCCGTGGAGCAACTCAACAACCATGCGCTGACCGCCGCAGAAAGGACAATCGAGGCCAGTAAGCATATGGAAGGGGCAGGGGAGCATGGGAGTGAGGAGTTAAAAGTGAAAAGTGAAAAATGAAAAGTGGAAAATGAAAAGTGAAAAATGAAAAGTGAAAAATTAAAAGTGAAAAATGAAAAGTTAAATGTTAAACTTGGGTGAGTTCACTCTTTATGGGAGACGGAATGGAGAAGTGACCCAGAGCTGTTCAGTTTTTGGCGTTGTACCGTCGCGTCTCGGCTACGATGACGCCAGCGAGGGCGAGCAAGGAGACGAGATTCGGGATCGCCATGAGCCCATTGAGCAGGTCGGCCAGATTCCATACGACCGTGAGCTGGACGACAGCTCCTGCAAAGATGGCTGCCACATAAAGCACCCGATAGAGGACGAGGTAACGCTTGCCGCTGAGGTACTCGACGGCTCGCTCGCCATAATAGCTCCAGCCGAGGATGGTGGAGAAAGCGAAGGTGACTATACCGAACGTAAGCAAGGGCGCTCCTATGACGGGAATCTTATCGAAGGCCATTTTCGTGAGTGCACCGCCGTCGGCGTAATCGACTTCGGGATAAGCAATAATGCTGCTGACGAGCACAAGTCCTGTGAGGGCACAGATGACTACAGTGTCCCAAAAAGTTGCGGTCGACGACACGAGCGCCTGCCGCACGGGATCCTTGGTCTTGGCTGCCGCTGCCACGATAGGCGCGGACCCCATACCGCTCTCGTTCGAGAAGAGACCTCGGGCGATGCCATAGCGGGCTGTCATCATGATGGTCGTACCCGCAAAGCCACCTCCTGCCGCCTCAGGCGTGAAGGCACTACGGCAGATGAGACAAAGAGCGTCCCACAGGTAGGCTCCATTAAAGAAGAGAATGACAATACAACCCACCACGTAGAGCACCGCCATCAGCGGTACAAAGGCTGTGCAGAAACGAGCTATGCCCTTTACGCCGAAGAGGATGACGAGTGCCGCCAATAGGGCTATGCCACAACCTGTCCAAACCGTGGGAATATTGTAAGTCTCAAAGCAAAGCATCGATATGGCATTGCTCTGAACCGTATTGCCAATACCAAAAGAGGCAACGGCCGTGAGTATGCAAAAGGCGATAGCCATGCTTTTCCATCCGAGACCGCGCTCGAGGGCATACATAGGACCGCCGAGCATAGTGCCGTCGCTGGTCTTGACGCGGTACTTGACCGCCAACAAACCCTCGGAATACTTGGTGGCAATGCCCAAGACGCCTGTGATCCAACACCATAACACAGCCCCCGGCCCGCCCATGGCTACAGCTGTGGCAACGCCTACGATATTGCCCGTGCCGATAGTGGCAGCCAACGAGGTGGCGAGTGCTCCGAACTGGCTGACATCGCCCTCGGCATTGGCATCGCGACTGACCGAAAGGCGGATGGCATGCAGAATGCGGCGCTGAGGAAATCGCAGACGCACGGTGAGATAAAGGTGTGTACCCAGAAGCAACACGATCATCGGCCAGCCCCACAACTGCGAGGCGGCAGCGGCAATCAGGGTGTTCAGATCTTGAAAGGTCATGTCGAAGGGTTAACAAATAGCAGTATGTCGTGTTTATGCATCGGCAAAGACCTTGCCGTCCTCCAAGGTTACCTGAAGTGCAGTGTATTCACTATGGAAATCATTTTTCAGGCGATCGAGGTAACGCCGACTCTCCCAGTGGCACATCGGCAGGTCGTGCAGCAGGTAGTTGCCGCAAGTCTCGGGCGTGGTGGCAGGGACCTCCGTTTGCGTGAGAATCCACTCCAGGCACTGGATGGTCAGTTCGCGAAGATCCAGCACTGAGTAGTCGCCCGTCATCACAATGTACATTCCTGTCAGGCAGCCCATAGGACCGACATAAACGACATCGTCCTTCACGGATGAATTGCGGAACCAAGTGGCCATCAGATGTTCTAAACTATGCATAGCTGCAGGGGCCACTGCAGGCTCGCGATTGGGCTCTGTGATGCGCAGGTCGAAGGTGGTGAAGCCCTTGTCCTTTCTCGAGATGTAGATTCCCGGCTTCAGGCGGGTATGGTCGATGGTGAAACTCTGAATGACTTCCATATTCAAAACAGGTGTTCAATAATCATATTGCATGTACTTCGTGTATCGTCTATCCCTCAAAATGGAAGACAGAGAATTGTTCGGGCAAAGCGGTGAGGAACCGACGTGTGACCTCGAAGGAGCGACTGGCCATCTCGTCCCAGAAGTTGAAGTATTGTTCGAGGTGATTGTCTGCGCCCGGGGTATCGCTGAGGATGCGGAAACTGACGAAGGGCGTCTGTAGCAGAAAGCAGGTCTGGGCAATAGCTGCGCTCTCCATGTCTACTGCCAATGCCTCGGGGAATAGTTGTTTGATGCGATCGAGTTCTGCTTGATCGCTGATGAATTGATCGCCCGAGCAGATGAGACCGCTGCGGATGGTAGAGCGGAGTTGAGACGCTTCGGCTTGTTCGTTGGTCGGTAGATGGTTGAGGCTCATGGCCGTTTCCACCAGTTGCTCTTCAGCCCGGAAGCGAGAGGGGAGCCCCTGCACCTGCCCGTGCTCGGAACCGGGGATGACTACGTCGTGGTAGGTTGTTTGCGTGCTCACGACCACATCCATGACGTTGAGGCTCTCGTCGATGCCGCCGGCGCAACCCGTCGAGATGACGCAGTCGGGGGTGTAGCGACGGATGAGCATCGTTGCGCCTACGGCCGCATTTACCTTGCCAATACCACATTCCATCAAAATGAGCGTGTTGGCGCCCACGTTGCCTATCGTGAAGTAGAACGTCCCTTCGTGCTCTTTATGAGCATCGGTCAGCAGGTCAGTCAGCTGCTCATGCTCCTTCGTCATGGCTGAAATAACTCCAATCTTCATACGCTTTTTCCATTTTGTTGGGTTTGATGGCACAAAGGTAGACATTTTACACTGAAAGCCCAAGAAAAAGTGACAAAAATGAATGGAAAGGGCTGCAATGGTGTTTCAGCAAAGGTGCTAAAGGGAGGGCACGACTTGCTGTGAAGGTATATGAGGAGGGGAAAGTAACATGTTAGGGAGGCAAAAAAGTAAGAGGCTTTAACGAAAAAAGCCAAAAAGAGGATGGCAGTTGCGGAATAATGATTATCTTTGCAGCGCCTTGACGGACAAGAGCGTCTTTATGAGCTTGAAAATAGGAAATAAGGCACTAACAGTTTTATCCAAATAGTGATGACCATGACAGAATATATAGTACTCGCGCGCACGAATGGGACGACCAAAACTGGTGCTCCCTTTGCTACGTTGAAGGTGGCCAATCGTGAAGAGATCTTGAATGTAGCAGTTTGGGAGTTAGGCCTGCAGCAAGAACCCGTGGTGGGACGGATTGTCTCGTTCTATTCCTTGAAGGACAATCAAGGCAAGAAGTCATGCAATGCCATGGACTTGAAAAATGGGCCGATGCCCGATCCGTCGCATCCACTCTATGACTTGCTGCCACGTCCCATCGGTCGCGAAGTCTGGGATGCCACAATCACTCATCTTTTGGGTTACTGCAGCGATGACAAACTGAAGGGCATCATCACGGAGTTTGGAGCTAAGCTCTACAAACCTTACTCTGAGTACCCCGCAGCTACGGCCGTCCATCATGCCTTCCCTGGAGGCTTGCTGAATCATACACATCAGATGCTGGCGATGCTCGATGGCCTTTATCCTGCGCTGCCCTATCCCGTGAAGATAGAGCGTTGCGTGTTGGCCATTCTATTCCACGATTATGGCAAGGTCTATGAGTACAATCGTGCCGGTGAGGGGCAGGAGGATATGTATCTGCTGGGGCACATCTACATAGGCGCACACAAACTACACACCGAGTTGGAGAAACAAGGTGTAGACGCTGAGGAGGTGAAACGCATCGTCCATTGTGTGTTGGCTCATCACGGGCGCCTCGAATTCGGTTCGCCTGTTCTGCCCTGCACACCAGAGGCTGAGCTCATCAGTCATCTTGATGATATCTCAGCCAAGACCGACCACATGGAGGGTACGGGCAATCTGGAGAAGTCCTTTGCCCTTGGCACGCATGTGGTGAAAGATTAGTCTAGGTGGAAGACCTCGCGGATGGGGATGGTGACGGGACTGTTGTCGGGATTCGTCTCCATGATGTCTTTCATGTAGTCCCACCATCGTTGTGTAGTCTCGTCGGCCCCCATGTCCTGTGAGCTTTGTTCGCCTTCGATCTCTTGATAGCCGAAGAGGATGTTGGTCTCCCGATCCCAATAGATGCTGTAATTGCTAACGCCCGCATCCTTAATGCCTTTACGCAGTTCGGGCCAAAGTGCGGCATGACGGCGTTCGTACTCTTCCTCAAATCCAGGTTTGAGGAACATTTTAAAAGCAAATCTTCTCATTAATTATTAGTTTTTTCGTTAAAAGAGTAGTAAATGATGTGCAAAAGTAGTGAAAAATCGTGGTAGAAAAATTTTAAAATGCCTTTTTTTTATTTAAAATGTCTTGAAAGGCCCCTATTCATTCCATTTTAAGGATAAAAACACCTCTTTTTGACAAATTGGTCCGTAAAACAAATGCGGTTCAATTTGAATGACTTACCTTTGCAGCGCAAGATGGGAGACTCCCCATTAAAGTTCTCCTTTTTCGCTTGTTACTGACATAAATTAATAGTATGCCCGAGAAACAAAACACTTCCACACAGGCTAGCGCACCCGTAGGTGCGGCTACAGCTCAAAACACCTATGTCCGTAAAGGGCGCGCTTCGAAAATCGACCTGCGCGACTTCATGGAGAAAAATTACAGGTGTGATATGTCAATGAGTGAGTTTGCAAAAGCTTCGGGCCGTAGTCTTTCTACATTCAAGCGCGACTTCAAGCGGATGAGCGAACTCTCACCCGAGCGCTGGTTGACGGCTCGTCGGCTGCGTGCAGCCTATGATATGCTCGATCGTGGTCGTCGTGTCTCAGATGTCTGTTTCGACGTTGGCTTCAAGAACGTATCACATTTTTCTGCTATCTTCAAACGCAAGTTTGGGAAGACCCCAGGGGAAGTCAGAAAAAGTAAACCTGTCGATTAAGAAAACAAGGAATCCCGTCAGCGCGCCTGGCGGGATTCCTTGTCTATAGGGTGAAAGTTGTTTCTAGTCGTTGGCTAATCTTTGAGCATATAGACCACGGTAGCTACGACGCGTACGTTCTTTATCCAGGGTGTGTTCTGGTCGCGGCTCTCAATGGAGAACTGTCCCTGGTCGGCCGTGCGTATCTTGCCTAACTTGCTGCCTGAGTCTTCGGCAAAGCGTTCGGCAGTCTTGCGGGCATTCTTTGTGGCTTCGGCTATCATCTCGGGCTTAATCGTGTTGAGACCGGTGAACTCGTAGGTGACGACAGGTCCTTCATCGTACTCGTTGCCTACGATGGTAACGCCTTGTCGCATGAGTTCTGCCTGATGGCTGACCAATTTGCGTACGAGGGCTACGTCTTTCGAGACGACAGTGATGACGCAGTTAGCTTTGTAGCGATAGCGCACGGTCTCGTTCGAATAGCTCATGTTGGCCTGTTGGTCGACGAGGGTTGGCGGTGCTACTGAGATCTCAGTCTCCTTAACGCCTCCTTTCTTGAGAAACTCGACGACGGCACGCGTGTTGGTCTCGATGCGCTCATAGAGTTCGGCTGGGTCGTTGCCCAATTCTTTGAACTTCAGAGGCCATGTAGCTTTGTCAGCTTCGACCTCTTTCTCTGACAAACCTTTAGCGGTGACGGTGCGGTCCATCTCCTTGAATTTGACGAACCCCTGACGGATGGCTCTTCCCCCGAGGAAGAGTCCGATGGCGATGAGCAGAGCCTCGCCCATGAAATGGAATTCAAATGATTTCATCGTGATAGATAGATTGAAGTGGGTTAACGATTGTGGTTCACGGGCGCAAATGTAGTCGAAAGTGGTTGGGCGGCCAAAGTATTTTCGACTTTTTCACATGTTTAACCTTTATTGATAGGATGGGGAGGTGGTGATGATGGTATTCATGTGTTTAGGCGTTTCGGTGTTTCGATATATCGGTATCTCGATATTTCGATATCTCGAAAAATTGAAATAATGATCTTCCAAGGCCTGTTCTCACTCGGCAGGAAGGAAGAGCCATTGCTGTTCGTGGTGTTCGATGCGGGCAAGCCCGAATCGGATGAAACGTGCAAGGATGTCGATGGCCAGATGGCGTGGTGCGGCCGAGGCCGAAGCCTTCAACTCTCGCAGGAGTGCATTCAGCGTAAGCCCCTTTGGATGATGGTTGAGAGCAAGGAGGAGTGCATGCTCCTCAGGCGAGTCGCCATAAGCCTCGCCACGCACTCGTGCTTCTTGTCGCCAGATGGCGAGGTGGACGGGCGAGGCGACGATATTCTCGTCGTTGATGCGGATGTAGGCGGTGCGCGAGGGAGCTTCCAAAGCGAAAATCGGGCGTAGTGCCGAAGGTAGGATGGTACAGATAACGACCGTGCGGAGATGCCCTCCGTGTGGCGCCGTAGGGACCTGGAGCGTCTCGAACTGAATGACGGGAACGGGCGTGCAGTATTTGTAGGCGGCTGCATGCATCATGAAGATTTCCTCTTCAGAGCGCACGCCATGGATGGTACCATCGTCGCGCACACCGATGAGGAGACGCCCGCCATCTGTGTTGGCGAAAGCCGAGACGCTGCGTGCCAGCTTAGGTGCATCGTCTATCTTGTACTTGAAGTCCTGCTGTTGGTGCTCGCCCTGCGCAATCATGCGCTGGAGGCGTCCGGCAGGTTCTCTCGAAGGTGTCATGTCTGTAAAGTCGTCAGTTCTGCTGCTCCGGGCAGTTCAATCATTCATGTATTCCTCCTTGAAGTCTGCGAGTTTCTTCGAGTAATAGGCACGGAGGTCTGTCCAGCGATAATAGGGATAGTTGTCGGTCGGGACAGGCAGCGTCTGCTCACGTTCGTTGAGGAGTGCCTTGACGAGGATGTCGCCCGCCTTGCCTTTCTTGGGTCGGTAGAAGATGAGTTGTATGTTGCAACCCATGGGGAAGATGTCATAGTTGCGCCACGTGGCATCGAGGTTGTCGAGGTCGTCAACTCGTGCGCCACAGTTGCCCAACTCGAGAAGACAGGCCAAAGGCATGACGCACACCTCGTGACCGAAGCGCAGGACGGCCTGCGTCTGGCGAGCCGTGTCGGCCACTTGGATGATGTCCTCCAGTAGTTTGGATTGGCTGAAAGGCATGATGCCGTTCGTCTGTGGGGCATGGCCGTAGTTGAGGTACCAGTCGACGTTCTTGAAGCGCCAGAGGTCGTAGAGTTCGTCGTTGGTGAAGAGGGAGAGGAGTTCGATGTCCGTGTCGTGGCTCTGCATATTATTGGCGATGTAGAACAGCTGTCGCATGAGGTCGCCAGCATGTAGGCTGTCGGCCACCCATTGTTGATCGTTGAAGAGAATGTTCATGAGGCGGTCGGGGTGGGTCATGCGGTCGCGTATGGAGCGCCGATGTTCATCACCTTTGCGTGTCTGCTGGCGCAGCACCTGCGGCCAGGGAGCATTGAGGTAGTATTGGAAAGCCTCGCTGACATCGTTGTGAATGACGGCGGTGGGGTTGGCGGCTGCCAGTTCCTCACACTCCGCCTCCATCGAGAGGATGCAACGGATGACTACAGTGCTCTTGGCGTCGATGTGCACTCCTTTCTTCTTGAATATTTCAGGGAAATGCTCTGTCATGCGGCGTCCGATGCCGTGGTGCTGACGCTCGCCTACAGTGGTGAGGTCGCCCAGGCGATCGATGGTCGTCGGGTAGAAGCGCTCGAGCTTTTCCAGGGTCTGCTTCCCCGTATTCGTGAGTTTGCCTTGCTCCTTGGCTTTGCGTAGCGCGCGAATGCTATTCATGTACTCGCTCTCTCCGAGGAGCCAACGCGCTCCATGGCGACCATAGTGGTTCATCAGGTACGGTTCATAGCCTTTCGGGGCTTTCGTCAGTTTAGCTGTAGCGGGGTAGTTGTCGTAGTCGAGGTGGTTGCTGCCGCAGAGGAAGGGGTTAGCGGCAATCTCCTCGCGTGCTGTCGGCCGCTGGCCAAACGCGTTGAGCGAGAACATGAGGAGGAAGACGAGCATGAGCATGTAGCTCCAAGTCTTTTGTATTGTCTTCATAGAGATGATATGATTTGTTAGTTCCTATTATAACGTGAGTTCGACGAAATATAATTGTCTGAAAATTTGGTGAATAGCGATAATTGTTGTATCTTTATGGTGTCAAAACATTAAGAAACAAACAACTATCGCATGTTCACCGAGTGCAAAATTACAGAAATATTCTTTA
>JAEEGL010871441.1_pt1 | contig 31006 bp, 21 predicted proteins | sample 9134231 | NCBI WGS metagenome assembly JAEEGL01 (sample SAMN16246548, study PRJNA631951) | gut metagenome | biome: gut microbiome; feature: rumen; material: fiber-attached | host: Bos | place: Iran: Karaj | collected 2018-10
ATTAATAAATTTTTTATAATAATTAATCATTTCATTACTAACATGTTCTTTTTCCATAGTAAGACAAAGAGGACCAAATTCTTTAGCAGCAGTTCTTTTAATAATAGGAGTTTCATCATCACATAATTTAAAATAGAGTGATCTTAATTTTTCTTTTTCTTTCCCAGCTTTAGGATAACAAATTCTAACTAAATAACAAGCAGAAACTTTCCATTGAAAAGCATCTTTATTAGAAATATTAAGAATCATAGGAATGACTTCACTTTGAACTTGATCATCACTTAATGAAGGAATTAATTTTCTTAATCCTTCGACTGTACTTTCTCGTACTACAGTTTCTTCACATCCTAAAAGTGATTCGAATAAAGGTAAAGTATTCATTATTTTTTTTGAATCTAAATATGATTTAAAATGAGGAAGCTCTTCTGATATTGCTAAAAGAACTTCGTCTGCTTCGTTTGGAATTATTTTTGAAATAAATGGAATAAAATCTGATACTATTTTATCTGGGGTAAATACTGCCATTATTATTGGGAAACGGTGAATTGCATTAACTTTTATCTGGATGTCGTCGTTCTCTAACTCCTCTTTAAGTAACTCTAATGCACTTGTATCTGACATTTTTTTTTTCCTGTTTTTTTATTTAATATGATTTCAGAGATTAGAGTTTTTTTTAAAGGGGTTTTTTTGGATAAATGTTAATTTTATTTTTTTTTTTGAATAATTATGTTCATTCAATAAAAAAAAAAGAATTTGTTCTTAAAGTTAAAAAATAATATTAATTGAGATATATTAATAGTTTAATTTTAATAAAATATGGAAAAAAAATTTGGTGAGTTTGGCTATGAATATAAAGAAAAACTTACAAATAAGGGAATGTCCAATATTTATATATGTGAAAAAGATAATCATAAATATATAATTAAAGTTCCTTTAATAAACAGCGAAAAAAAAAAAGAGAATATAAAAAAATTACATTCGTTGGTTGGAAAATTAAATGGAGTAAATATAATGAAAATAAAGACAATGTTTTCCTCAAATAAATTCTATTTAATAATGGAGAAAAATTATTTCGATTTTGAATTTTTTTTAAATTATTTATTAATAGGAAATTTTATTGATGTTTCAATTAATACCTATAAATTTCCTTGGTTATATAATATGAATTCAAATGTGATATGTTTTTTCTTGAGTGAAATGTTTAATGGTTTAAAAATTTTATATGAACATAATCTTGTACATGGTAATATTCAACCATCAAATTTATTAATTAATAATTCATTTAATTTAAAAATTTCTGATTTTTGTTTAATTTCAAAAGCAAAATCTAATTTTGAATTAGAAAATTTAAATTTTTGTTACAATAATATTCATTATAATAATCATGGAATTGGAAATGTTATAATTCTAAATTTTGAAGATTGTTTTAAATTAGATTATTATCGAATTGGATTAATTATATATTTTATGTTTTTTAGAAATAATCTCATAAAGGAAGATTCAAAAAATACAATTGATTATTATAAATATTTCATTGATGCCATTAATGAAATTTCAAAATCTGAATTTGATGAAAAAGATAAAGAAAATTATATTAAAGGTTCTGAAGAAAAAAATATTAAAAAAGGTCTGAAATTTATTGATAAAAAAATTGGAGAATTAATAAAAAGTTTACTTTCAAAAAATATTTCTGATATTCCTAATATATTTGAAATACTTGATAATGATAGTTTAAATAAATATAAGATAAAAATAAAAGAAATTTATGATATAAATATGAATAAGGTTGATAATAATAAAAAAGTATTTATTGAAAATAGTAAAAAATTATTTATTGAATTTCTAAAACCTGAATGTAAAAGAAAAAGAAAAAAATATTTATTGGTTTATTAACTTTTTTTAAAATAAATCATTTTTAAAAATATTTTTTTTAATATTAAATCTTAAAAAAAGGTATAATGGAAGAAACAATAAAAAAAATATTAATTTGGGGTGATCCTAATATATATAATGAAGAAAATCAACTTTATTCAGAAGAATTAAAAATTTCAAAGAAATTTTTAAAGGAAATAAAACTTTATACAAATATAAATGATATATTTACAAAATTAGAACAAATAAATTTTACTCCAACAATATTAATATTAAGTGGTTTTATGTATAAAGAATTTATAAAAAAATACATAAATGATTATAAAAAATATAATGTAGTATTAGAGACAATAATATTTACTTCGGATTCAAAGAAATATTTAGAAGAGAATAAAGATAATCCTCAATTAATGATAAATGATAATTTTTTTAATAATGGAGGAGTGGTTGATGACTTTTCATCGGTAAAAAATTATATTAAAAGTGAAAAATATAGTAAAAGATCAAGAAAAATTGAAGCTAAAGAAATAAATGAAGAAGAAGAAGAACAAAATTTTGGTTTTGAAGAAACTTCAACCACCAATAAATTAATTCTTCCTATTTTTTTCAATCAATTTATCAATAAAACTAATCCTGAATCAAATTATTCTTTTTTAAAATATCTTCAAATAAAATTTTTTGAAGATAATGAAGAAATAATTGAATTAATTCTTCCTTTACTCAAATTTAAAGCTTTACCTAATGAATTATTAATTAAATATTTATTAAGAGCATATTCTTTAAATTCTGTGTTCACAAATGATATGAATAGAAAATTAAAAAGTAATTCTTGTTTTGAATTTACTCCTCTTTTACAAATATTATTTGAATCTATTAATTTCAAATCAATTAAACCTTATAATGAAAAAAATATTTATTATGGTTCTTTTCTTTCTCAAAATAGATTAAATTGTCTTTATTATCATCAATCTCAAAAATTTCCTTCTGCTATTATTTTTACTAGAAAATTTATTACTTTTTCTACTTCAAGAGAGAGAGAAATTTCAAATTTAAAAGAAGAAAAAAATAAAAAATATGTTAAAGTTTTATATGAAATTGAAAGCACAAAACAAAATGAAGAATTAATATATAATATTAATATGAAAGATTATTCTTATTATAACAGGACAGAGGATATTTTAGTTTTTCCTTTTTCTGTATTTGAAATAAAACAAATAGAGACAATTAAAGAAGAAATGGAAAAAACATTTTATACCATTAAATTAAATTATTTAGGAACCCATAAAAATCAAATTTTACAAAAAGTCGGAAAAAATAAAATAAATTATCTCATTGATAAAAACACAAATTTTTATAAAGAATTAATAAAATATAATAATTCTCTTCAAATATCACAATCTTTAATAGAAACATTAAATCCAATAATGAATAATCCATTAATAAATGAAAATTTATTGTTAAATGAAAAATCATCAGAAATAAATTATAATTTATATAGTAAAATAGTAATTTCAAAAGAAGAAAAAGAAGAAATAAATAAATGGTTAAGTCCAAAATTTAAAAATATAGATTTTAAATTATTATATAGATTAAGTGATGATGGAATAGAATTTAATATTTTTCATAAAAAATGTGATGGATATAATAATAATTTAATTATTATAGAAAGTAGAAAAGGAAATAAATTTGGAGCTTTTTGTTCTGAAAAATGGGAAAGTTGTAATATAAAAAAAAATTATTCTAATGATGTATTTTTATTTAGATTAAATTTTCCTTATCAAATGTTTAAAAATAAATATAATAAAGAAAGTACTGTTTATAAAAGTAAACAATTAGGTCCTATTTTAAGTTCTGATTTTTGCTTTAATCAAAATAATATGACTCAATTTATTTCAACTGGAAAAGGAGAATATTTAAATAAAAAAGAATTAATTGAAAATTCTTCTGATGTTCTAATTGAAGTAAAAGAAATTGAAATTTTCCATGTCATTGAAAAATAAATTATTATTCAATTTATTATGTCATAAAAAAACAGTTTCAAATAAAAATATATTAAATAATTTGAAAATCAAACTACTCACATTACATTAATTTTTATCTTTTTTTATATTTACAAAATATTTATTTTTCATTTGCATGTTTCATAAGAAAATCAACTAAATATTTAATAGGATTTTCAGGTCTTTCTTTAGCAACTTCAGCCATTCCTTGAAGAACTAAAGGAATAACTGTTTTATCTAAATAAGCTCTTGTTGAAATATTATTTAAATTTTCTTCTTTTCCTTCTTTATTATTTTCTTCTATTGTTTTATCATTATTATATTCTGAATTAATATTTTTGGATCTAATTCATCTATAACACTCATTTTTATTTAAATGATTAATTCTTTTTTTACTTTTAAAAAATTTAAATAATAATTAGTATTTATTTTCTTTATTTTTAATTTGATATTAACTGATTCATTTTTTCATCAATAATAGTAGAAATATATTTTTTACAATTATTTCTAAAATTATTTTTTTCTTTTTCTTATTTTTCATTTTGATTTTTTAAATCATTTAATAATAGATTTAAAGAATCAATTTGATTTAATAAATCTTGTCTTTCTTTTTGCCATTCTATTTTATCTTTATTAAAGAGAATACTTAATTGATTAATAGAATTATTAGAATTATCGAAATGACTTTTCATTTTTAAATTAACATCATCTAAATTACTTTTTAAAATATTAATAATTTCATTTTTTTTGTTTAATTCAATATTATGTTTACTAATTAATTTTTGCATATTTTCATTATCTTTTTGTAATTGAATATTTTCTCTTCTTAATTTATCATCTTCTTCTTCTAATTTTAATCTTTCATCAGAAATTTCTTTTGTTAATTTTTTGAAATTCTTCACTCATTTTACTATATTTTTCATAACAGGTATTTTTTTTTTTCATTATTTAAATCAGAAAATTGTTTTGTATATTCTTCTATTATTTTATCTTTTTCTTTTATTGATTTTTCTTTTATTTTATTTTCTCTTTCTATTAATTCATTTACTTTTGATTTTTTTAAATCATTAAATTGTCTTTGTAATAATATATTATTTAATTAATAATCTTCTTTTTTATTTTTCATTTCTTCAAAATTTCTTTCATATACTTTTATTTGTTTATCTTTTTCTTCTAATATTTTTTTTAAATCTTCATTATTTCTTTTTATTATTAATTCATTTTCTTTTTTTAATTCATTTATTTGTGAATTTAAAATATTTTCATTTTGATTTTTTTGATTATTTAAAGAATTTTTTAAATTCTCATAATTATTTTTTAATCTTAAATTTTCTTCTTTTAAACTTCTTATTTCTTTTTGTAAATTATTATTATTTACTTTTATTTCTTTATATTTATCATCTAAATTCTTAGCATTTAATTGATGTTCATATTCATTTTTAATAGAAATTTTTATTTTACTTTCTGATTCAATTTCATTTGATTTTTTTAATTCTTTTTCATTTTCAATTTCTTTTTCTAAATTATCTTTAATTTCTTCATATTTAGTATTTACATTTTGTAATTCAACTTCTAATTCTTTTATTCTTTTTAATAAACTGTTATTTTCATTTGATTTATTTTTATATCTATCTTCAATTCATTTTCTGGTTTCAAATTTAAACCTATATTACGATAAAAATATAAATTTGAATTTTCAAAATCTAATTTTTTATCATAATCTTTTTTATCAATATTCATTGATTTAATTTCAGTTATTGGACTTTTTGTTTTGTAATTATAATTTGATGTTAAAGTGTAATTTATTGTTTTCATTTTTTTTTAATTTTTTTATTTATTTATTATATTTTTATTTATGGAAAAAAATAATATTTTTTTATTTAATTTTTATTTATATATAATAAAAATTTTTCTTTTTTTCAATTCCAGTTTTTGACTTTGAATTTAAATTTGATTTTTTTTTATTTAAAGTATCATTTGATTTATTCATTAATAATATATTAATTCCTTTTAAAGAATTTATTTTACTTAATTGAGATGTATTGAATAAATTTTTCTTTGTTTTAAATCTTTTTTCACTTTCTGGAGCAGTGTTTAAATAAGAATAACTGTAAATTTCATTTTTATTTTTATATAAATTAACAAAATTTCTTTTTTCTTCAAATGTAAAATTATTAAAAATTTTTCCCATTTCTTTAATAAAATTATTTAAATCATAATTTTTTTTATTCTTATAAATTTCATTAATAATTGGATTAATATGATATAAAAAATTTAAAGGTATTGTTTCAATTTTTAAATTATTTTCATTTAATTCATTTGAATTATTATTTAATTCTTTAAATAATTTAGTAAAAGATTCTTGTCTTATATTTTCTAAATATAAATCTCCACTTTGATTTATATTCCATAAATATTTTTTTTTTAAAGGAATATAATCATTATTATTTTTTTTTATATTTTTTTCATTTGGAATATTTACAGTATAATAAAGTTTTCCACTTTTACTATTTTTATCATAATTTCTATTATTTATTTTAATTTCATTTCTTCTTTGCAATTTTTTTTTATTTTTTCTTATAAAAAATTTTTTTAAATCAGGATTTGAAAGATTAAAATTGAATTTTTTAATAATATAACTTCTTTCATAATTTTTATTTTCATTATTAAAATTAGTATAAGAAGAAAGTAAAGTAATATTATTATTTGTTTTATTAAAAGATAAATGAGTTGAATTATCTAAAATATGAGTAGAACTATTATTTGATTTATTTCTTATGGAAGAACTAAAATGACATGGTCTTTTATATGAAATTCTTTTTATTTCTGAATCTTTAAATAATCTTTCAAATATATTTTCTCTTTTTTTATTTGATAAATTTCTTGATATATTATTATTATTATTTTTTTTTAATGATTTACTTTTATTTATTTCTGTTTTTTTATTTTCTTTTATTTCATTATTTTTATTCATTTTATAATCATTCTTTAAATTCAATTTTATTTTGAATTCATAAGGAAATAATTTTTGATTTTTTTTTATCGAATTATTTAAATTATGATGTGATTTATTTATTTTTATTGATTTTTTATTTTTTTCTGATTCATCTATTATCTTTATTTTTTCTGATTTTTTATTTTCATTTTTCTTCTGAACATCATTTTCACTTTTATTATCTAAATTAACTTCATAATTTAAATTTCTTTCAAATTTTTTTTGAATGTTTTCAAGTTCAGATTTTAAAATTAATAAATTTTGAAAATCCAAATTATTGTTTTTACAAAATTCAAAAGATAAATTTCCGATATTTGAATTTTTATCAATTTTAATTTGTTTCTTTAATCCTTTAGGTAAATTTATAATAACAGAAATAAAATAACTTGAATTTCCATAATTAGAAAATCCATTTTTTAATTTTTGACTTTCTCCGTTAATAGAAGACATTTTAATTATTTTAATAAATTTTCTTTAAATTTATTACACGAAAAAAATATATAGATAAAATAAAAAAGCTTATTTTAAAACTAAATATTATGTCAAAAATATATTTATATCATTTTCTTCTATTCCATTTATTAAAAATAAAACTTAGTGTATTACATTTAGTACGATAAAATATTATTAATTTTTTTTTCATTACAAAGAATTTAGAATTTTAAATTTTATTAATATTATATTTCAATAATAAATAAAAGATAAAGTTATTGAATAAAATATTGAATATACTTAAATAATATGAATCTAAATTAATTAATTTAATATTTTAAAAATATCAGTTATAATTTTAAAAAAAAAAAATTGTAAAATAAAAAAATAAAAGATATAAAAAAAAAATGTTAAATTTTGAGTCTTTCTTATTTCTATTTGCCAAATTATCATCAATATTATATTTTGCTTCTCCATATATATTTACTTATGAAATGATAAAAGGAAAAAAAGAAGTGAAGAATTTCCCATTAAAAATTCTTTTAATAAAATTAATTGGTTCATCATTAGTATTTTCATATTTATATGTGTTTATACGTACAGTTATTAGATCTAATGCAACTCCTGATCATTATGATATAACCTTTATGTCATTATCTGAAATCTCTTATTTTGGAATTATAATATCATTAATATTTTTATTCTTTTATGGCTTTTATTATCTTCAAATTGAAACTAAAATGAAAATAATATATTTATTAGCAGGAATGGTTGGTTATGGTTTTATAATGATATTAATAATATTAATTAATTACATTCGTTTTTTAAAAAGTTTATTATTTTTAATTGGTTATACTGGAATAATAATTAGTCCTTTTCATGAGTTTAAAGATATTTATTATAAAAAAGATCATTCTTTGATTCCTAAATATGATGTTCATTTAGTTGTTTTTATGGCTTTTTTTATTGGTTTTTTGAATAAAAATCTTAAAAATAAATGGGATCTTTTTACTATTGAAATTAATCTTGTATTTTCAATTTGTGAAATTGGAATTTATTATTATTTAATTTATAATTCTAATTTAAAAGGTGAAAATCAAGAAGAAAATAATAAAATTGATGAGAATTTATTAAATAATAATACTCCTTCTTCAAATCAAATTGATTTAAATGATAAAAATAATGAAAATAATCAAACTCCTAATGTTGGAAATCAAATGTTAAATAATCCTATTAATGATTCTAATAATAATAATGATAATAATCAACTTCCTGTTTTAAATGATATTTTAAAAAACAATAATATTTAATTTAAATTTTGTTTAAAAACTATTAAAAAAATTTTTGTTTTATTTTTATTTTTTTATATAATATTATTATATAAAGATAAATTAATTTTCTTATTTTACTAATGGTCATCATTTAAATAATTATTTATAATAAGAAAAAATTAATTTTAGGAAGTACCAAAATAAAAAAATATTTGTTTTCTTATTAAAATTTATAATTTTCATCTTTGTATAAAAAATTATTTTATTTTTCACTGAATTCATTTCTTAATTTTTCTAAATTATTTTTTAATTCAAAAGCAACAACATTACTATTATTTTCTCCAATTACAGTTTTTTCTTTTTCATAAATAAGATTTTTATCATAATCTTTTTCATCATTATTTTCACTTTTCATTATTTTATCTTTTTTAAAATCATCAGTTTTATTATTTTTAATCAAAGAACTTAAATTTTCTTCTTCAAAAGAAATTTTTTTATTTTTACTTTTTTTAATTTTATCAAAATCTTTTTTTTTTTCATTTAATAATTCCGAAGCATTTTCATAAGAATTTCTTTTAATTCTTTTGCTTTTTGATTTTTTGATTATATTTGTTTTTTTTTCATTTTCCTTTTCAATTTTTTTTAAATAATAATCTAATTTCATATATTTTTTATTAACTTCCATTAAATTATCACAATTAGAAATATTAACTAAATAAAAACCACAAAAAGTTAATTCAACATCTTTTTCACTATCATAATAAGGTAAAATAGGTATTCCATTATCTAAATGAAAAGCAAAGCTTAAAACTGAATTATCAATAATTAAAATATTTTTTAAATCAAATCCTTCAAAAATATCTAAATCTTTAATATAAACATCTCTTCCATTTAATTTAACACAAATACAATTATTTCTATATAATCTATTATAAAAATATCGATTTTCAGGATCTAAAAAATCTAAAACTCCATTTGCATAAGAAGAATGAGAAGCAGTATAAATAACTATAGTATAATGTTTAGAAACTTTTTTTATTACTTCTTCCCATTTTGGTCTTATATTTATTGCTATTTTTGCCATTTTACCAGTTGGTGTTCTTATTGTTATAATATTATTTTGATAATTATTCTTTTTTAAATCTGTCACTGCATGAATTAATGTTTCATCTAAATCAAATACTGCTAATTTTCTATGATTTCCTGGATTAAATATTTTCACTTTTTGTGGCTTTTTTATTTTATTTATATCATTCTCTTTTAATATTTTATGTATTTGTTCAAAACAATAATTTGTATAATCATAAAAATTTGATATTTCTATTGTATTTGTTAATGCTTTTGCTTCATCTTCTAATGCTTCTACAACTTTTATTAATTGCTTTGATAATAATAATTCATTTGTTTTTATTTTTAATATTAATGAATGACGTTTTCTATTTTTTATCTTTTCTTTATTTTCCTCTCTTCTATTTGAAGAATTTTGAATTCTTTCTACTAAAAAATCAAAATTTTCTTCAAATAATGCTAATGTATTTTTATATTCTCTTTCTGGACTTCGAGATATTGAATCCATTCTTTTTATTGGTAATTTTCTCAAATGTTTTTCTTCTGAGTTTATATTTATTATTTCATATTGAGGTAATTTTCCTGATAAATTTGTTTCTTTTTTCTTTTTTAAATTCTCTATTTCTTCTTTTAATTCTTCTTCTTCTTTGTTTTCTTTTTTTTTTTTCTTCTTCTGTTTCTATTATATTTATACTTTGTTGATGAATTGGATTTGTTTGAGATGGAGTAAATAGTAAATTATTCTTTTGAGGCTTTTTTGATGATAATATTCCCATTGCTCTATGCTTATCATTATATATCATTTTTCTTTTTTCTATTATTTTTTTAAATTATATTGGATAAAAATTATATTTGAACTTTTTTTATTTTTTTATTAAACCTGTTTTTCTATTTTTTTTATTATAGAAAAATATGATTTTAATTATAAATTTTTAATGAAACAAAATCATTACAAAGAAAAAAAATAAATTATTTTTGAAAAAAAAAATAATATATGAACACAATGCTTATATAAAGGTAATTATTAATAAAATAATATTTATTTATAATTTCATATTATAAATAGAATTGTTATTAAAATCTTTTTATTTATAAATAATAAATAAATGAATTTGAGTCATTTCAAAAATAATAATATTATTTATTTATATTATTCATTGAATTTGAATAATATTTTGAATTAGAAGAACTATTAATTTTTTTTGGATGTGGTTTTGGAATATTTAGAATTTTAGGAGTATTAAATTTACCAATTTCAGAAAAAGGATAATTTAAAATTTTTTTTCCTTCATTAATACAGCTTATTAATTCTGTAATTTTTTTTTTTTTATTATCTTCTTTATTCTTTAATAAACTTTTAATATTATCTAAATTGTTTTTTCTATATATAAATCCTCTATAAATAGTTTGAATTAAAATTATACAACTTAAAGTTCTCCACCATCTTTGAATAAATATAATTTTTTTTAAATTTTTTGTTGTTAAAATACTATTATTTGAAGTTTCTTTTTTAATTTCTTTTTTAATTGCATTTTGAATTTTTTTTGAAAATTTTTCATTAGTTTTATATTTAATTCTCCGATTTTTATCTAAAGAAGAATTTCTTTTTTTTAAAGTAATTCCTTTTTTATTTTCTTTATAATTATTAATATTAAAATTTTTAGGAGAAATATTATCATCAATATTATGAGAAATATTAATATTACTATTTTCACAAGTATTAATTAAAAATTTAGAAGAACTATTTTTTAAAGAATTAGTACCATTTAAAATTTTAATATTATTTTTTATTCTTTTATGATTAATTCCACTTTTTGGAGTTTGACTTAAAATTAAAGGATTAATATTATTATTATCTTTTATTATTGGTTTTATTATATTCATTGATTTATTTTCTATTAAAATTCCATTTTTTTTATTTGGTATTTTATTAAAATTTTGAGATATTGGATTAAAAGTTTTTTTATTTTGTTTTATTTTATTTTTAATTCTATTTGATACTGAACTTGGCTGTTTAAATATTTTTTCTAATTCTTTTCTTTCTTCATTTACTTTTGAAAATAATGATACACTTCTTAAATGTTGCTTCTAATTTTTTTCATTTTTAAAAATTATTATTTATATTTTACACTTTGTAATATTGGAGTATCAAAATGAAGATTTGATTTCTTTTTCCATCCTAAATACATTTAATAGTTATTTTTATTTTTTTATATTAAATAATAAAATAATTAATTATTTAAACATTGACAAAAAATAAATAAAAAAATTTAATTAAATTATTGAAAAATCGAATGTCTGAAAAGGTAGATTTACAAAAAGCATATACAGAATTAGAAGAAACAATAAAGAAAGGAGATCATAGTCAATGTTTAAATATATCAAATAAAATATTATCATCATATCCAGAAGAAAAAGAAGCATTAAAATCAAAATATATTTCATTACTCAATTTAGGTAAATCAGATGAATTAATTTCATTTATTGAAGAAAAAAAATTAGAAGATTTAAATTTATTAGAATATGCTTATGCTTTATATGATACAAAACAATATCAAAAATCAATTGAAATTTTAAATAAAGATAAATCAAATTCTGAAATAATTAAAATTTTATTCGCTCAAAATTATTATAAAGTAGGAGAATATAAAAAATGTTATGATATATATAAAAATTTAATTGAAGAAAAAATAAAAAAAGAAGAACTTGAAAATGAAAATGATTTATTTTCTAATTTTTTAGCTTCTTATTCTTTAAGTAAAAATAATGATGAAGTTTTTTTAAAGTCTTTACAAAAATATATTTCTTCTTGGGAAAGTTATTATAATTTTGCAGTTATTTATTTAAAAAGTGGAAATTATGAAAATTGTTTTGAAATAATAAAAAGAATAAAAAGTGAATATCCAAATTTAGATGATGAATTTAATCAATTAAAAAATATGATATTAAATTTTTATATTATTCAAAATGCTTTAGATGGTTTTGAAATAAATAAATATACTAATATTAATAATGAATATGAGAATTTTTTTAAAAAATCAAATAATAAAAATTCAGAGTTACAACAAATGATTCCTATATTTTATAATAATTTATTAAATTTTAGAAAGGATAAAGATTCAAATACAGATACAATAAAAAAATTAGATTTATTTATAAAAAATGAAAAGAATAATCTTCTTCTTTTAGAAAAAGAAATATTAAATAAGAATAAAATAAATTTTTTAATTAGAGGAAATAGACTTCAAGAAGCAGAAGAAATAATAAATTCAATAATAAAAAATGATGATCCTGATTATTATATTTATAAATCATATTTATATTATAAGACTGAGAAAGAAAAAGAAAAAGCAATTGAAAAAATATTTTCAGATAATATTTTAAATAAACATCCTGAACCTCAATTAATGGGAATTCAACTTATGTTATCTTCATTAAATAATAAATCAATTGAATCTTTTCATAATAGATTAATGCAATTTATAAAAGAATTTAAACAATTTTGTTTTAACTCACATTTCATTTCTTTTTTTATTGGTTTTTACTCTGTAAAAAAGCAATTTGATTATTTAAAAGAATTTATAAGAGAATTTGAAAATATAGAAGAAATAAATGAGAAAATAAAAAATAAACAAAGTTTCAAAAATATAATAATAAAAATAGCAAATGCATTATATCAATCAAAAGATTATGAAAAAAGTGTAAAATTTTATCAATATTATTTAGATAATTTAGATAATAATGATAAAGATATAAAATCATTATTAATTCAATCATTATCACATATAAATTTAGATAAAAGTGAATTAATAAGAAGAGAAATAGATGAAATTGAAGTTGATTTATCAAATGAACATATAAGTTCTTTATTGGAAAATTTATTTAATAGAAATAAGAGAAATGATAAAATTAATAAAGTTAAAAAAAAGAGACATAGGAAAAAAAGATTTCCTAAAAATTTCGATCCTTTAAATCCAGGACCAATGCCTGATCCTGAAAGATGGCTTCCAAGAATGCAAAAGAAAAAATATAGAAATAAAAATAAATTAGCACATCAAGGTGCTGTGACTGATAATAATACTACCAATCAAAATTTTAAATAATATTTAAATTACTTTTTTTTTTTGGTTAATTATTATTTATTTATTAAATTAAAGAATGTCTTCTCTTGATTTTATTTTGAAAAGTAAGAAATCTATGAAATAATAAATAATTAGAAGAATATGTTAAAGAGAATGGATACTGTTTTGGAACAAATAAATTTAAATGATTAAGAAGATAATGAAAGCAAAAAAATTAATTATAATAAATATTTAACTAAAGAAGGAAATATTATTATCTTTTCTGTAAAATCTAACAAAAGTCCTTCTGTTAATTATCGAATAGATTATATTATTGAATAAGACATTTCAATTTTATGTTTTTTATTGTTTTTTTTATTTTTATTAATTATATCATACTAAAATATATTTATATTAGTTATGAATTTAATTTTTATAAGTGAAAAAAAAAATTTGAAACATTTAATAATTATATTTAAACTAAAAAAAAAATAATTAATCAATCGAAAAAAAAAAAATAAAAAATAATAAAAATTCAAAAGAAAATAAAGTATTCTCCATTTAAAAATAAATATAATATAAAAAAATGAGTCAAATGGAAATTGATATTCCAGAAAGTCCAGAAAAACCAATATCAGAGGAAAATGAAGTATACTCGAAATACAAATCTCTTCAAAAAGAATTAGAATTATTAAACATCCAAGAAAACTACATAAAAGATGAGACAATGAATTTGAAAGTTCAATATTCTCGTGCAAAGCAAGAAATAAAAACAATATTAGGAACTCCATTAATGATAGGTCAATTTACGGAAATGATAGATGAGAATTATGGTTTAGTAGGAAGTTCAACAGGATCATCTTATTGTGTAAGAGTACTTTCTACAATTAATAGAGAAGATTTAAAAACTGGTGCGAGTGTGGCAATGCATAAAACATCCCATTCAGTTGTTGATATCCTTCCTCCAGAAGCAGATTCTACTATTCAAATGACTAAAGTGACTGAAAAACCTGATGTGACTTATCAAGATATTGGTGGTTTAGATGTACAGAAACAAGAAATTAGAGAAGCTGTCGAATTGCCATTAACACATCCTGAACTCTATCAACAAATTGGTATTGATCCACCACGTGGAGTTCTCCTTTATGGTCCACCAGGAACAGGAAAGACAATGTTAGCAAAGGCAGTAGCAAATCATACAACAGCAGCATTCATTCGTGTATGTGGTAGTGAATTTGTTCAAAAGTATTTAGGTGAAGGTCCAAAAATGGTAAGAGATATATTTAGATTAGCCAAAGAGAATGCTCCAAGTATAGTATTTATAGATGAAATAGATTCAATAGCAACAAAAAGATATGATAGTCAAACAGGTGCTGATAGAGAAGTACAAAGAATTTTAGTTGAGTTACTTACTCAAATGGATGGTTTTGATCAAAATACTAATGTAAAAGTGATTATGGCTACTAATAGACAAGATACTCTTGATCCTGCTTTACTAAGACCTGGGAGATTAGATAGAAAAATTGAATTTCCTCATCCTGATAGAAGACAAAAAAGATTAATTTTCCAAGTCATCACTAATAAAATGAATTTAAGTGAAGATGTTGATTTGGAAGAATATATTAATAGACCTGAAAAAATATCAGCTGCTGATATTGCAAGTATTTGCCAAGAAGCTGGACTACTCGCTGTTAGGAAAAATAGATATGTTGTTGTTCCAAAGGATTTTGAAAAAGCTTATAAAAATGTTATTAGGAAAAGAGAAAAAGATTTTGCTTTTTATAATTAATAAATTATGTTTATTCATTTTTTTTTTCTAATTTTAAAAATAATTTATTTAAATGAAAAGAAATAAAAGAAAAAAAAAGAATGCAAAATGAAAGAATAATATTTATTTTAAGAATATTTTTCTTATCTCAAATAAAATTAAAATAAATATTTTGATAAATGGTAATTGGATTAGGAAATTATATTAAAAGTATATTTATGACAGGAACAAATTTTTTTTTATACATTATGTTGTTTTATAGGAATGAATGAATTAAAATTAAAAGAAGGAACAAGAGCAATAAGAGGTTTTCAATCATTAAAAACAGTAATTGTAAATTTTATTTATATTAATTTTTTTTATCTTTATGGTGGATTGTAGTATTTATTATAAAAAATTGAAGATGAAAATAAAAATAAATATAAAGAATAAATTGAAATGAGTGATTTAAAAGGAAGAATAGTTCAAAATTATTAAAGTTTTTTTTATTTTTTAAATTATTCAAAGATTGTTTTATTTCAGAAAATATATAAATGTATTTTTTAATTGTTTTAAATCATTATTTAAAAGATATCCATTAATTTAAATCTGATTTGATATATTTTTATTTTCTCTTATTTTATAGTTCTAATTCATCGGATAACTTTATCTTTTCTTTATTTATTAGAATGTTAAATATTTTCATAAATAGAACTACCTATATAATCTTTCTCTTATTTGCATGTCAGGTATTATGATAAAATAATAAATTTATTATAAATGAATAAAAAGACTCATAAATTAAATATAATTACATTCAATCTTATTTTATCAATTCTTCTTTTTATAATATAATGCTTCTTTTAGGCTTTTTTTTAATAAAAGTAGTTTAATTGTTGAATACTTTGACTTTGTTTAAAATTAATTTTTAAAATTTTTTAATTATTTAATATGAAAAAAAACAAAAAGGATAATTCATTTACTTTATTTTCTGAAAATTTAAGTCAATCAAATTCAGAAGATAATAACTTAAGTATATTAAAAAATAATAAGATAATAAATAAAAAAAAAGAAAAAAGGAAAGTAAAAAAAAATTTTTATGTTAAAATAACATGGAAAGAATTAATAGAAAATTATGAAATATTAAAAATTAGAAGTGGAGTAATTCATAAAAGAAATATTCAATTTGATATAGAAGTGAAAAATATAAATAATGATAAAATAAAATTAATTAAAATGGATAATGAAAAATTAAAAATTATTGCTCCTACTTTATTATGTGATTATTATGAAAGTCGTCTTCATTTTTCATAGATTTTAATTTAAATTACATTTATATTTTATTCTAATTCTAATTTCATAATATTTTAAAAAAAAAATATATTAAATTCATATAAAGAATCATAATTATATTTATTTTTATTGTTTAATGACTTGAGGAATTTAATGATATAATTTTTGAAAAGAAATTAAAATTGAATTTTTAGGAATTTTATTCTTTTTGTTTATTTGAAACATAAATATTTATAATTCAAATTGTTATTATTTTTTCTGCTGTTTTGATTTCAAAATTTTTTATCAAATCAAAAATTAGATAAATTGATTAAATAAAATATAACGATAATAAGAAAAACGATTTAGTTTCTTCTTTGATAACATTATATTATAAAGAATATAAAAGATATAGTTCACTTTTTCGTAGTTAAATATTTATAATTTTTCAATTTTAGTTTTTATAATTTATTTCTTTTTATCATTTAATTTTTTTATTTAAAAACAATCTAACTTCATTTTATGGGAAGTCAAAGATGAAGGAATTAAATTTTAAATCATTTTTTCATTCAATAATTTTAGAAATATAAATAAAAATGAAGAACTTTTTGATGATGAAAATATGTTTCTGATATTGGAATAAATAATGGTTTGTTGGGTTATTTTTTTTAGTAATTTTTCAGAATACAATGTTTCTCATTATAAATATAAAATATATAATAACTTAAGTTTATATTAAAAAAATATATCTCAATTGATAATAAATGAAAAATATTATTATTAAAGTTTATGATTAGCAAAATATTATGATAATGAAACTTAAATTTTATTAATGTTGAAGAAGACAATTATCCTTTTCTAATTTAAGAAAATAATCATTGTAAAAATATTTAACTTAAATGATAACTTATTAAAAATTAAAATCAAATCTAATAGCTATAGTTTTATTTATTAAATAAAAAATCTATTTTAAATAAACAATAAATATAAATTGATTTTCTTTTTTATGGAACAAAAAGAAAAAGAAAAAAAAGAAATGGAAAAGAAAATGAAAGAAATGGAAACTAAATTAATAGAAATAACTAGAAAATATCAAGAAAAAAAAGAGCAATCAGAGAAATTAGAAAATAAAAAAAAAGAAATGGAAGATAAATTAATAGAAATCAGAAAAATAGAAAATGAAAAAAATGAAATGGAAACTAAATTAAAAGAAATAATTAAAAAATTTCAAGAAAAAAAAGATCAATCAGAGAAATTAGAAAATGAAAAAAAAGAAATGGAAAATAAATTAATAGAAATCAGAAAAATAGAAAATGAAAAAAATGAAATGGAAAAAAAATTACAAGAAATAACTAGAAAATATCAAGAAAAAAAAGAGCAATGTGAAAAATTAGAAAATGAAAAAAATGAAACGGAAAATAAATTAATAGAAATAACTAAAAAATATCAAGAATTAGAAAATGTTTCACTTAAATTTATTTTTCCAAAGTTCAATTTCAAATGTAATATACATGTTAAAGAATTATACTATTATTGTACTAAATGTAATAAAAATATTTGTGAAAATTGTTTAAATGAAAAAGAACATAAAACACATAAATTAATTCCTTTTAATGAAATTCAAATTTCAGAAAATGAAAAAAAACAGATTGAAAAAATTTTTTCTAAAATAGAAGAAAAAATAAAAAAAATGAATGAATTGAAACATAAATTATTTCTATTTTTAAATAAATTTAAATCTAATAATGCATCAAGTTATGAAGAAAATTCTCAAGATAATTTTATAAAATATTATAAAGATTTTTTAAATATTATTAATGAAAGACTAAATATTGAAGATTTATATTTTATTAAATTTAAAAATAATGAAATTACTTGTGAACATAAAATAAAAAATGAAAATTTAAATGAGGCAATTCAAATTATTAATTGCTTTGAAGAATCAAATAAAAAAGAACCAAAATTTAAAGGAGACAATAATGAAAATGAAATAAAACAAAACTGTGAAATTATAATTAATAAAAAAAAAGAAAATTTCAAATTTCAATATGATTTCAAAATAGAAGATAAATATAAAATTAAAATATTATTCAAAAAAGATTTATCAAATTTAAATTATATGTTTAATATGTGTACAACTTTAATTTCAATAAATTTTTCTGAATTCGATTTTTCTAAAATAAAAAATATAAGTAGTTTATTTAATCATTGTGTTTCATTAAAAAAAATAGATTTTTCAAATGTCAATACAGAAAATGTCATTAATATGTTTGCTTTATTTAATGAATGTTATTCTTTAAATAATTTAAATTTAAAAGATTTTAATACTAAAAATGTTAGTAATATGAAAGGAATGTTTCAATCATGTAATTCATTATCAAATTTAAATATATCTAATTTTAATACTGAAAATGTAAAAGATATGTCTATAATGTTTCAAAAATGTAATTCTTTAACCTCTTTAGATTTATCTCATTTTAATACAAATAATGTTGAAAATATGAGTTATATGTTCTCCAATTGTTGTAACTTATATGAGTTAAAAATATCGAATTTTAAAACTGATAAAGTTAATAATATGTTTGCTATGTTCAATAATTGTTCAAAATTAAAGCAATTAAATTTATCAACATTCAACACTGAAAATGTTACAAATATGGATTATATGTTTAATCAATGTAGTTCTTTGTCAAAAATAAATGTATTAAATTTTAATACTGAAAAAGTAATAAGTATGAAATCAATGTTTTCAAATTGTAATATTACATTTTTAGATTTATCTAATTTTAATACTCAAAATGTTAAAGATATGAGTTTAATGTTTTCGGATTGTACTTCTTTAAATTCAATTGATTTAGGTAATTTTAATACTCAAAAAGTTACAAATATGAAAAAAATGTTTTTTAATTGTTCTTGTTTAACTTATATTGATTTATCGAGTTTTAATACTCAAAATGTAAAAGATATGAGTTTTATGTTTTATAATTGTTATTCTTTAAAAAATTTAGATTTGTCTTCTTTTCAATCTGATAATGTTGAAACTATGGAACAAATGTTTGCTTATTGTTCTTATTTAAAAAAAATAAATTTAAAAAATTTTAATGTTAAAAATGTTAAAAACACCCAAAATATTTTTCAAGAATGTAATAGAGAATGTAAATTAGAAACTAAAGATGGAATCCAAAAATGTTCAATATTTTAATTTTTTTATTTTTAACAATATTGTTAATATTTTAATCTTCTCTCTCTATAAAATTTATATTAATATTGTGTTTTATCATTAATAAACAAGTAAAGTATTTTTTTAATATAGAGTAAAATAATAATAACAATGAAGTAATGGAAATAATAAAAAAATAAATCAAAAAATGAAATTATAAAAATTAAAATTTAAAAAATAATTTTTCAAAATATATATTTTTAGTTATTTGTTAAAGATAATATTTTCAATAAAATTTTATCATTAACTCTTTCAATATTATTTTCTTCATAATATTGTTTTCTCAAACTTAATTTATGTATATCAATTTTACCTTCATTTGAATGAGAAGAATCAGATTGTAAAATATAATTAGAATAATCAGTAAATAAAGAATCAGAAATTTCAACAAGAGAATTTTTAGAAGTTAAATTTTGTTTGCTTCCCATTTCTTTTTTTTTTTTAACTTTCCTAATATCTTCAATCTTTTTTTGATTTAAATCAAAAATAATAAAATCATTTTTAGTAGTAAAAACATAGAAATTAGCAAGTAAAGTTTTTCTAATTAATTTCCCAATTTTATTTTTGCAAATAACATTAGACCAAACAATTTTATTAATTAAAGCTCCAGATTTTAAATCTCCAATAATACTAGAATAAATAATATCTTTATTAATATCAAATACTTTAATTGAATGATCATTAAAACCAGAAACAATAAAACCAGAATCAGAAATATCAAAACAAGTCATTGAATTAATATTACTTTCATTTTCATTATTATATATTGGATCTATTGAAAAAGTATCTTTACCTTCAATTTTTATTTTACATAAACCAAAATTACTTAAAAGATATATTATATTTTCATTATAATGTTTCATATCAATTACTTCAATATCTTTATTTGGTTTTGAATTAAAAACTCTTTTTATTAATACATTTAAATCATATTGAATATATGGATTATTCACTTGATTTTCTATTTGATTATTATAATGAGTTTGAGTTTCTCTTATTTGGAATGAACCTAAAAAACCTAATTGATCTATACATAAAATATCATATAATTTATCTGTGTTTATATTAGAAATTGATGATACCCCTGTATATGTTATTATTTTTATTAATTTTTTTATTTGAGCTTTAAATCCATATGATATGTTACTACTTACTATTGGTAATATTAATTTAAATTTGGGTTCACTTATTTCATTTAAATTATTTACATTTATTCTTGCTAAACTCATTTGTTCTATTTTTTCATATCCCATAAAATATGTTTCTTCCTTTCCATTCAAATCAAATATATCAAATTGACCATCTGCTCTTGCTGAAATTAATATATTTTCACTTTCTCCTATAATTATCATATCATTTATTTGACTAAATGAATAAAATATTTTTTCAATTTGAGAATTATAAATATTAAATAATAAAATTAAATTACATGTTGATGAATTTGAACCTAAATCAGGAAGTATATTTGATATTATTGATGAAAATTCAGATGTTATTAATACTGAAATTATAATAGTAAAAGGTTTTGTATCAAAAAATTGGAATTTTTTAAAAGTTATTCTTACTTGATCTGTAGGAAATAAATAAGTTAATAAATCTTTTGGAAATTCAAAACTTTTCAAACGATTCATTCCAGTTTGTTCAGAAGCAACATTTTTTTTTTGAAGAATATATTTATTAATATTATTTAATAATATATTTTCAATATAAGGACCAATATCAACAAAATATTTATAAGCATCATATGTTAAAGGTTGATAACTAGAAATATTAGTAACTGAAATTTCTTTTCCATAAATATTATTTTCACTTGTTAAATTAGTTTTATTTATATTTTCTTTATTTTCATTATTATTATTATTTTTAATTAATATAGAACTTTCATATTCAGTTGATATTCCTTTTTCTTTCATTTCAATTTTTACAGTATTAACAGAAGCATCTTCTTTTTTATTATTAATATTTCTTTGCGCTAAAGCACTGGTCGTATCTAAATTTGTATAATCAAATTGTAAGAAATTAATATTTTGATCAGATAAAGTAATAGCACCTTTTAAATCATTAATTCTTTCTAATATTTCTTCTCTTTTATCTTTAAATTTTTGTTTAATTTTAGGTTGTAAATATTCATCATCAACATTATTAAATTCTGCATTTTCACCAAACATATCTTCAAAATCTTCTTTTTTTTCATTTTTTTTTACTTTTAATTCATTATCATCTTTTATAAAATCATTATAATCATCATAATCATCATAAAATTGTGTTTCTATTTTATTTAATTGCTCATTATATATTTTTCCTTTTGGTAAATTAAATCCATTATCATTGATTATTTTATTTGTATCCATTGAATTTCCTTTTATTTTCATTTGAGGATTATTAATCATTTTTTTGTTATTTAAATTATCTAAAATTTCTTTTGTTTTTTCATTTTTAATTTTATCAGCAGGAAATTTAATATGAAAAGGTTGTTCTTTATTATTATTTTTTATATTTTGTGAAAGTTTAACATCTACACTTTTTTTTGTACTTGAAACAGAAGATGAAGTTTCATTAAATTTTGAAGCTCCATTAAATCCATCAAATTTTGAAGCTGTCGAATTCATTGTTTCTTCAATTTGACTTTTTGGATTTTTATTTAAATTTCCTTTACTCATTGATTCTCTTAAATTCTGCTTTGTCTTTTCTGATTCTTGATCACGAATCACCGGCTGATTCTGCTTTACTACAGGCTGAATTTTTCCCTTTTTCATTTTTTGTAAATTTTTTAACTCATTGTTTATAAAAGAATCTATGTCACTTTTTGGTTTTATTGGCTTCTCTTTTTTAACTTTTTTGGGAATCATTTTTTTTTTCCTTTTTTAATTAAGTATTTTTTATTCTTTGAATGATATTTCTATTAATTGTTTATTTGAATTTTTGTTTAAATAAATCACAATTTAAAAAAATGGTAAAAAAAAGCAAAAATATATATAAAAAAAATAAAAAAAAACTAACAAATAAATTAAAAATTTATATTAAATTCAATCTTGAATATCCACAAAGAAAAAACTATGTTTTAAAGCTTCTTCTCCATTAGGTCTTTTATTTGGATCAACTTGTAAAAGAAATTTTAAAAAATCTTTGAAAAAATAGTGTTCAGCAGGAATAAAATGTTCAATTTGAATTAGATTGTCAACAGCTTTAATAACATCATGTTTCTTATGTAAATAATTATAGTTAATACAATTTTTATTTAAATTAAATATCTTTCTAATATTATTTCCTTTAGAAATCATCCAATTAGGAAAATTACCACATATTTTTTCGATCATACATAAATGTTCTTGATCATCATGAGTAGGAAATAAAACTTCTCCAGAATATAGTTCATAAATAATACAAGCAATTGACCAAATATCACTTTTTTCATCCCAATTTGAACATTGTAATATATCTTCTGGTGCTCTGTATTGTCTTGTATTTATCACATCACTTATATTATCTTTTTTATATAACACTCCTCCAAAATCTATTATTTTTAATTCATTATTTTCTATTGATGGAATATAATAAGGCTTATTTTCATCAAATAATATATTTTTCCCTTTTTTATTCTTATATATTAAAGATTTTTTTACTACGTTTATTGGAAGTTTTTCTGGGTTTGTTGTTATTGTGTAATTTGAATTTGAAAATAAAATATTTTCTGGTTTTAAATCAGAGTCTATAAAACCATTTTTATGTAAAAAATTGACTCCTTGTAATATTTCCTTTGCATATAATCTTATTTGACTTAATGGAAAACCATGATAATCATTCATTTTAATATAATCATATAAACTAAATCCTAATTTTTCAGTTACTATTCCTAAATATTCTACATTATCTTTTTCAAAAAGAAAACTTTCAATTATTTTCATACAATGAGAATTATTTTCTTTATCTTTTTCTTTAATATCATATAAAATTTCTGCTTCTATTTTTCCAGAATCAATATATCTTTGAACTGGTTTAATAACTTTAATTGCATATTGTATGTTGTTTTGTAAATTTTGACATAGAAGAACTCTTCCAAATGCTCCATCTCCCAGTAATTTAATGATCTAATAAAAAAAAAATTAATTTATTTTTAATTACTTTATATTTATGATTAATTAAATCGCCAATAATAAATTTAAAATGAAATTTGTTACTTTTGATTACAGTTTTTGAATAAGATAAATTATTTTTATTTTTATTTTTATTGTATCTATAATAAACTCTGCATCTTTTATAATGTCCACTTAAACTATTTGAAGGGCTTTTCCAACGATGTTCTCTATGATGATGTTTTGAAAATTTCCTTCTATGAGATTTTCTACTTAAATCTCTACTTCTACTTAATTTATGATAATGTTCACTTGTTGATTTTCTTTGTCTTCTGTGGTAATGATGATGGTGATAATGTTCTTTATGATGATAGTGCTTTAAAGATATTGATGTATATGAATCTTTTCTAGGTGATGATCTATTGTTTGAATGACTGTGAAAATATTTTTTGTATTTGTGATATGGATGATGGCGATTCATATTTATTTGAGAAATCTCATTTTTTCTTTTTTTTGTTATGTGGGAAGAAAAAACCATTTTTTTTAAGTATCTTTAATAATGTTTATTTTTTTATATTTTACGTTTACGATAGGTTTTTATTTTTTTTTTGAATTATTTTTTTTTAGAATAGTTAATTTAATTAAAATGGACAATTAAAAGATTATTTTATTTAAATTTGGAAAAAAAAACAAAAATATTATATTTTTAACTTTTAAACCAAACATTAAATAATTAAGAATTTTTTAATTTAAAAAAATTATTTTGTTAAAAAGGTAGATATATTTAGTTAGTAGACTTGACTAAAATATCTTCTAAATCAAATTGAACATATTTTCTTTTAATACTTTCAGGCCATTCACTTTCAATTAAAGGTAAAGTAAAAACTCCAAGGAAAAAATAAGGTTCTGCGAAAATAGGAATTTGAATAATTTCACTTTCTCCATTTTCTTTATTTTCAACTTTTTCTTTTGTATAAGCAAAAGGTTCAGTTAAAGGAGCCATTAATAAAAATTTAGTATTTAAAATTAAAATTAATCCATTTCCAGTTATATTATTTATTTCAAAAGTTCTCATCATATATTTTATACTACTTCTTATATTTGAAAGATTAAATGCTCCTTTTGGAAAATATTTTATTAAATGCTTTATATTTTTATTCTGATATACATCTAATGTTATATATTCTGGTAATTCAAAACATTGATCAAAATCAGGATTATTTAAAATTAATTCAAAATTTGGTTTTTCTTTTTTATTTTTAATAAATTTTTGTTTAGAATCATTAAATAATTCTCTTTTTTTTTTTTGAATTTGTTGATGTAATTTTTCAACAAAAGGAAATTTTTCCTTTTTTAAATCTTTACACAATTCAGGAATGATTTTAATTTTTCCAGTATTAAAACTTTTCCAATCTGAAAATTTATAAGGTAAAATTTTATAAGTAGCATAACCTTTAGTTTTAATAACCATTTCAATAATATTACTTAAGAAATCATCAGAAAATAATTCAGAATCATCACTTGGAAAATTAAATAAATTACTTGTATTAGTAATAAATTCTTCTTTTTGATAAGGTGGGATTTCATCATCATAAAATTGTAAATCATCATTTGTAAAATCCATTAATCTTAAAGAAGGTAATTTACCAAAATCTTTTATTAATATTTTATCTTTTTTTAATTTTTCATTTGGTAAATTTGGTTCATATGTTGTTGGTAAATCTGGATTATGAATTCTTTGAATTAAAGGCTCTTTTTTTTCCTCTTCTTTTTTTTCTTCCTCTTTTTTTTCTTCTTCTTTCTTTTCTTCTTTTTTATTCTTATCTTCTTTCTTTTTATCATCTTTCTTATTATCTTTCTTATCATCTTTCTTTTTATCATCTTTCTTATTATCTTTCTTATTATCTTTCTTATTGTCTTTTAAATCTATTTTATCATCTATTTCTATTTCTTCTAAATTTTCTTCTACTTTAGGAACTATTATTGGCTTTTCTTTTGGAATTAATTTAGGACCTTCTGGTTCTAATATTGTGTTTATTAATGTTTCTCCATAAAATGTAAAATAGGGATTTATTAATAATTGGAAATTTCTATCTTCGAATTTTTCTACTAATAATTCCTGATCGAAAAATTCTATTGGAATATCAAAATCTGGATAACATACAAAATTTATTTCTTTATATTCTTTTGGTGGAATTACTGGTTCTATTGGTAATCCTGTTTCAGGATCTATTTCTACTTCTTTATTTTCTTCTTCTTCTTCTTTTTTTTCTTCTTCTTTATTTTCTTCTTCTCCTTCTTTTTTTTCTACTTCTTCTTTCTTTTCTTCATCTTCTTTTCTTTCTTCTTCTTCTTTCTTTTCTTCTTCTTCTTTATTTACTTCTTCTTCTTCTTTATTTACTTCTTCTTCTTCTTTTTTTTCTTCTTCATTATATAATCCTTCTGCTTTTAATTTTTCTATTTCTTCTTCCCTTTTTTTCCTTTCTTCTTCTTCTTCTCTTTTTCTATCAAGTTCTTCATGATATTTATCATATATTTCTTTTTCTACATATGAATTTCTTATTTCAATAACATCAACTTCTTCTTTATAATCATTATTTTTAGGAGTAAATTTTTCATTATATTTAACATAAACTTTCATATCATCAATATTTTTTTTTTCATAATCTGATTCAATAGTATTATATTTATAATAAATAGTATCATAATGTTCAATTGGAATTTTTTCAAGAGCATTGGAAATTTTATCAGAAATATATAATCCTTTTGTCCTGCAAATATATTCTTTTTCAACTAATAAACTATTTTCTTTTGTTAAATTTGTAACTTCCATTTGAGAAACTTGTAAAAAATATTCTTCATCTTTTTTTATTAATTTATCATATTTAAAAGACTCTGCAATTAATTTAAAAAATTGTTGTTGTCCTCCAATTTGAGTTCCGTTAGAAAACATAATTAAAGGATGAGTTTTTTTTAAAATTCCAAATAAATTGCAAATATCTTCACAATAATTTTCCCATTCACTTGGACTTTTTAATACTATTGTAAAACGAGAACTTGGATATAAATTTGCTATATTTTCTGCTACTATTATACATTCTGATGTCTCTTCACTGTTTGGTCTTCCTGCTATTATTATTGATGTCATTTTATTTTAATAAGGAGTTATTTACTTTATTAATTAACAAATTTATTTTTTTTTTATTTTTTTTTTTATTTATTTTTAATATGAAAAATGTAAAATAATAAATATTTATTCTTTAGATTGATCAGAATGATATTCAATCAAATATTAAATCTTTACAAGAAAAATATCTTTCTTTAAATAAAGATTTTAAACAACTTCAAAATTTAGCGAATAAAAATAATGAAAGTTTGGCTCATTCAATGTCAACTTATTCAAAATTAAAAAATAACATTTCTTCAGAATTTGATATAATAGACCAATTAATAAAAAATTTAGAAAATTCTCCATTAAAAGAATCTTATGAAGTAAAATAAAAAAATTATATAAAACAAAAAAAAATAAAAATTAAAAATTTATAGAAAGAAATAAACCAAGTTTTTACAATAATAAACAAGAGAAAACTGGGAGAAAAATATGAAGAATTTAAAGAAATAACAAAAAAAGTAGATTCAAAAATGACAAATTTCATTCCAATTTATGATGCAGAAGAAAAAGAAGAAATAAATGAAGGACCAATTAAAGGAACTCTTCAAATAACAGAATATTCAAATTCTTTAGCAGAAAGAACAGAAGCTTTAAAACAAGCAAAAATTATTTCTGGTCAAATTGCAGATTTATCTAATGATATGAGATATGAAGTTATTAAACAAGGAGAAAAATTAGATGAAATTGATGATAATATGCTTGCTGTTGATGAAAATGTTGAAAAAGGATTAAATGAATTAAAACAAATTGAAGTTATTACTAGGGCTTCAAAAAAAAGATTGTATTGTTTACTTACTTTAATATTTATTGTTTTGGGTGTTATCTTATATTATGTTATTAAATCTATTAGAGGAAATAATAAATAACAAATAATAATTTAAATTTAAATAATTTAATATTCAATAAAATAATAAAAATAGAGAAATAAAATTAGTAAATGAATTTCACTAAAAGTTAGAATAATTATGTTAGTCAAAAATGATAATTATCTTTTATTATTAAATTTTACTTATTAAGATATTTCATTTATTTAATTGTTTAATATTTATAAAAGTTATTTTAATTATTTTTTTTGGAAAAAGAATCAATTAAGTTTATCATTTGATTATAAGATTTTTTATCAAGAAGATCTAATTTTAACTCTATTTTATCTAAAGATAAATCATTAATAATTTTAGGACATTCTTTTTGAATAAATTTAAATAAAAAAGGAATATTCTCCATATTTAATTTTCTGATTTTTTCTCCTAATTCAATTTTTTCTTGTAAATTAATCAATTGAATTTTACTTTCATCTTCTTTAATTTCATCTTCATCTTTTTTAATAATAAATTGATTATTATTAGTCCCACTTATTTTAAAATATTTTTCCATTTGTTTCTTAAATAACTTTTTACAATATTGTGCTGATTTATAAATGTCACTTCCAACTTTATTGAAAGTAAAACAATTTTCCCAAATTAAATCAAAATCATTTACTATTTGATTAATATCTGAATATTCATCATTTTCTAATTTTTCTTTTATTGTTCCTAAATCCATTGGATTTTTTATTATTTCTGGATATTCTGGTAAATTTAATTCTATGTAATCTACTGGTTCTTGAAATGCTGTTGATTGATTGTCATGAAAAAGTGCTTTTAATATTTCTAAAAATTTCTCTTTTTCTATATTTGAGAGAGAATTTGAATTATTCATTTTTTTATTTTTTTTATATTTATTTGATTCAATTAATTATTTTAATATTAAATGTCTCAGGGTATAAATTATAACAATCAAAATCTTGGAAAAAATCATATTAAGTAATTTAATTTTTTTAATTTGATTCTTTTAGATTTTCAAATAAATTTCCATCTAATTTTCCTCAAGATTTTTTCAGTTCTAATCAAAAAAATAATGTTGAATCTAATTGTTTCCAAAGACCTTATACTCAATTTAATAATTATAATGAAAACAAAGAAAATTTAAAAGAAGAATATCCATTTTCAAATATTAGATATATTAAACATAATAAAATATTTATTCCTCCTAAAATTGATGTAGATATTTTACATGAAAATTCAACTACTACTTTTTCAACTCCAACAACAATTGAAGATAATATAAATTATAATAATTTAATTTATGAAAACAATAAAAAATTAAATAATTATACAAATGAAAATTTAAATAATGATTATTTTAATTTTTATGATAACAATGAAAATGATATGGATGATATATTTAAAGAAACAGCACATTTTAATATTATTTCTAATGAAATTAATACAGAACCTTCAGAAAAAAAAAATAATAAAAAAATTAAAAAAAATCATCAACCAATATCAACAAAAATAAATAAGAATATTAAATATAATTTAATTGATGAATCAAATAATAATAAAATACTAAAAAACCAAAAAAGACCTTCTTCTCAAAGGCAAAAATTATCTTTTAATAATAATATAAATAAAAATAATATAAAAAATGAAAAAGAGAAAAAAAATAATATTTCAACACAAAGAAAAGTAGAAAAAGAATTAAATAATTTAATTCATTCTCTTCCAACTGAATTTTATAAAGATGCAGTTATTAAAAGTAAATTTTATGAAATAATGAAAAATATAGATGAAATTAAACAAGTAGTTAATAAGAAAAGTGTAATGAAAAAAAATCAATTTATACCTAAACAAAATGAAAAACTTATTATAAAAGATAAAAAAATACATAAATCTAATTTAATTCAACCTAGGAAGTAATTATCGAATTTCTTAGAGAAATTTCATTAAATTTATTTTCATTGATTTAATATTTATTAAAACAATGTATAAATATATTTATTTGTTATTTAAAAAAAATAAATTTAGGTGTTAATATAAATATGTAAAAATTTAAAACTTTTTTATAAATATAAAATTAAATAGAAAATAATAATTTCATTTTAATTGAAATTTCAATATAAAAATATAAACTTTCAATTATCATATTTTCCAATACTTTCAACACAATTTTTTTGTGATTCTTCATTATATATTTTTTTTGAAAAGAATCATTAATCTAATTTTTCAAAATTTTTTGTTATGATATTCATTATTGTTGTGGATTATTGGTATCTCTAAATTAACTTCTTATATAAATTTTCTTTTAAATAATAATTGAATAATTCTAGTATTTAAATTAATTTTTAAAACAATAAAGTAAAATATATATATTAATATATATTAAATGGGTCAATGTGAATGTAATCAATCAGCAATTGACACAGAAAATGAAATAAAAAAAGATGTAACTCATGAAAATAAAGAAAATTCTCAAGATAATGCAGATGCATTGAAGGAAAACAAAAAAAATATTATTGATTATCAAGATAATAACAATGGGCAAATTGAATTAGATAAACCTGTTGTTTTTGAATTAAATGATGAAAATTTAATGGGAAGTGAAAATAATAAATATAATGGAAATGTAGATTTGAATAACTTTAAAAATGATAAAAATATAGAAAAAGAAAATGAAGAAGAACAAATAAAAAAAACAATAGATATTCCAATATCAAATAAAGAAAATGAAATTGAAATTGATGATAATTTAATTCCAGAAGATGATTTTTCTAAATATATATTTGAACATATAAATCTAATAAGAAAAAATCCAAAAGATTATATTGATTTAATTGAAAAATCAAAATCTAATATAATAGAAAAAAATGATAAAACATTATATAAATCAAGTGTTAAAGTTGCTTTAAATTTAGGAATTAAAGCTTTTGAAGATACAATAGATTTTTTAAATCAAACTAAACCAATGGATAAATTAAAATATAATCCTAAAATGTGTATTCCTC